>Ga0209013_10002480_pt1 | contig 16720 bp, 17 predicted proteins | sample Cruoilmetagenom2_FD_187291 | JGI IMG/M metagenome (GOLD analysis project Ga0209013, IMG submission 187291) | Oil polluted marine microbial communities from Coal Oil Point, Santa Barbara, California, USA - Sample 2 (SPAdes) (version 2) | ecosystem: Environmental > Aquatic > Marine > Oil seeps ...
CTACATTTAAGTAGTCGGGCTTTGTCTTTTTTCAAGTCGTAAACGTATTTTATAAATTATTAGGATTAATGCCGCCACGATTAATCCCTCCACTACGGGAAGGAAAAACGCAAGGAACGTCAACATTAGACAACCTAATAACAAAAATGCATAAATGACGATATTTTGGCTAAAACGCAATTTCTTTGCAAATCCAAGCTTGTACACAAGCACAGACAGAAAGAAGATTAAAAGAAATAGTACATAACCAGCTATATCGTAAGTTGGCATAACCTCATAAATATATCTTGATATACTAGACATTCTACCAAATACGAATTGCTTTTCCTCCAAGGTTATTCACCCTTTCAGTTGCTATTAAAGTTCTGCATTTTTCATTTTTTTCGTTACACGTTCGCGCTCGCTCTTCTCAAGAACTTTTTTACGTAAACGGATTGACTGAGGAGTTATTTCTAAATACTCATCGTCCCCTAAGAACTCAATTGCTTCTTCAAGCGTTAAAATACGAGGTCTTTTAATTACGTTCGTTTGGTCTTTGTTTGCTGAACGAATATTAGTTTTTTGTTTTGCTTTTGTAATATTTACAGTGATATCAGCATCACGAGTATTTTCTCCTACGATCATACCTTCATATATATCAGTACCTGGTTCAACGAATAAAGTACCACGGTCTTCAATACCCATCATACCGTAAGTTGTTGATTTACCAGTTTCCATAGAAACAAGTACACCTTGATGACGTCCGCCAACACGACCAGAAACTACTGGTTGGTAGCTATCGAATGTATGATTGATGATACCGTAACCTTTAGTAATTGACATGAATTCAGTTGAATAACCAATTAGCCCACGAGCAGGAACCATAAAGATTAAACGAACTTGTCCACTACCATTGTTGACCATATCAATCATTTCGCCTTTACGAGTACCCATAGATTCAATAATTGAACCTACACTATCTTCTGGTACATCAATTTGAACGCGTTCGATTGGTTCACATTTTTTCCCGTCAATTTCACGGATGATTACTTGTGGTTTTGAAACTTGTAATTCAAAGCCTTCACGACGCATATTTTCGATTAAGATCGACAAATGAAGCTCTCCGCGACCTGAAACAGTCCAAGCATCTGGAGAATCTGTATCTTCAACACGTAAAGATACATCAGTTTCTAATTGAGAACGAAGACGCTCTTCAATTTTACTTGAAGTAATCCATTTACCTTCACGACCTACGAAAGGTGAGTTGTTTGTTAAGAAAGTCATTTGTAATGTAGGCTCATCAATACGTAATGGAACTAATGCTTCTTGATGAGTTGTAGGACAAACTGTTTCACCTACGTTAATATCTTCCATACCAGAAACAGCAATTAGATCCCCAGCTTTAGCTGATTGGATTTCATCGCGTTTTAAACCGAAGAAACCAAATAATTTAGTTACACGGTAATTTTTAACAGTACCATCAAGTTTCATCAATGAAATTTGTTGACCTACTTCAATTGTTCCGCGGAATACACGACCAATACCAATACGGCCAACATAGTCATTATAATCAAGTAAAGCTACTTGGAATTGTAATGGCTCATCGGAGTTGTCAATTGGTGCTGGAATAGCAGAGATAATCATTTCGAAAAGTGATTTCATGTTTTCTTCTTGTTTAGCAGGATCTTCATCTAAAGAAGAAGTTCCGTTTACACCTGAAGCGTAAATAACTGGGAATTCTAATTGATCTTCATCCGCACCTAATTCAATAAACAATTCTAGAACTTCATCTACTACTTCTAGTGGACGAGCTGAATCTTTATCTACTTTGTTTACCACTACGATTGGCGTTAATTTTTGTTCTAACGCTTTTTTCAATACGAAACGGGTTTGAGGCATACAACCTTCATATGCATCTACTACTAGTAAAACACCATCTACCATTTTCAAAATACGTTCTACTTCGCCACCGAAGTCAGCATGTCCAGGCGTATCAAGAATATTAATACGTGTGCCATTGTAATCGACTGCTGTGTTTTTTGCTAAAATGGTAATTCCGCGTTCACGTTCTATATCATTCGAGTCCATGGCTCTTTCATCAACATGTTCATTTGAACGAAAAGTTCCTGATTGTTTCAATAATTGGTCGACTAATGTCGTTTTTCCATGGTCAACGTGTGCTATAATTGCAATGTTTCTTAAATCTTGACGTATATTTGTCATATTTCCACTCCATATTCTTTTTTCGAGTCCATAACTGTGTTATTATATCACAAGTGAAACTAAAGTAACATTATTTTTTATCATTTATTTTGGAGGTAATCAATTTGGGTAATATTAAATGGATTTTTGTTCTATATTCTCTAGGTGCAATTTTATCAATGGCACTTATAGGAATCGCTATTGCATTGCGAAATATTCCACTTGTTTTTATATTTCTTATCTTATTATTTGTTATTATGGGATTTGGTTTCAAAACAAAGAAAAAAATGCGTGATGAAGGTTTACTTTAAATACGAGTTACCATCCAGCAGGATTCATACTGCTGGATTTTATTTTAGTTGAATATAATCCTTTAATAATTCTTCATGTAATCCTGGTTTAGACACGATAAAGCTATCAGCATCTAGTAAATCTAGATGTTCAAATGCTAAATTCGTAGCAATTGCTCCGACCTCTTTTGCAATAACCAATCCACCGGCTATATCCCAAGGCGATAATCGCATGGACATATAGGCATCTAGCCTTCCTGTTACTACATATGATATTTCGATTGCTGCGGAACCAAGTGACCGAGTACCTCTAACAGTTTGAAGTAATTTCACCATCCCTTCATAATGTACATATCTATTTGGCACTACCCATCTTGCATTTACTCCCACGACTGCCTCCTCCACTGAAGCAGAACTTAACTTCGGCAACCGCAAATCATCCAGATAGGCACCACCATTTAAGGACCCACTAAGTAATGAATCCTCCATCACATTATATATATACCCAAGAATTCCTACTCCATCTTTAAATATTCCTAATGAGATAGCAAAATTTTGTTTTTGGTGTATGAAGTTTGTTGTACCGTCTATCGGATCAAGTAACCATACATAGCCGTTTAAATCTTTTATGTCATCACCGAATCCTTCTTCACCAAATATTCGATGCTCAGCAAAATCTGCTTTTATATGCCTAATAAAAAATTGCTCTGTTTCTTTATCGATATTAGTAACCAAGTCATTGGCTTCGGATTTCGATTCAATAATGAGTTCAGAAGATAAGGAAGTTTTAATGTTATATGCCGCTTCCTTTATTAACGACTTTGCGTATGTATCTAGCTTGTGTAAATCCAATTGTCCCACCCCTTTTTAACGCTTATGTTATTAGTATAAAGAAAAAAACACCGGCTGTCTTATCATTAGCAGGTGTTTTTTTAAGGTACTCCTATAATTGGAACATTAATCGAGAGCATTGAGTTCCTCCAAAAGCTGGTGAATCTCAGCTAGGCGGGTTTTAGATCCATTTATCTCTTTTTCATTGTTAGTCGTCATTGCATCAAATAACGTTGCAAGTTCATAGTCTAACTCCATTTTTAATGTTTGTATTTTTTCTTTTTCCAAGTCTTCTTTACGAATAATATGCACTACCTGTCTCATCACTACCACCCCTTCTTTTTTTGTATCGTAATATTCAGAAGATTCTTTATAATAAAGTATGCGGTTATATAAATAATGTCTACTGAAAAATACTACTTACAAGATTTTTACCCAATTTTCCTATAAAATAAACATAGAAGTTGAAAGGAGTTTACATATGAGCAAAACATTTTGGACAAAGGAAGATTTTGATGTCTTTCAAATAGATGGACTTGAAAACAGAATGGCTGGATTGATCGAAAAAGTTAGACCTAAGTTCGAAGAGTTAGGAAATCATTATAGTCATTATTTTTCTACATTACTCGGACAAGAGTATTACGCTCATGTAGCAAAGCATGCTAGACGGTCAGTGAATCCTCCAAAAGATAGTTGGGTAGCATTTGCACCTTATAAAAGAGGCTACAAGGCACTCCCTCACTTCCAAATAGGGTTATGGGGAAGTCATGCTTTTATTATCTTGGCGGTTATTTATGAAGCACCCGATAAAGTGAACATTGCTGAACGATTATTAAAGAAAAAAAGTTTGTTTAACAACTTGCCTTCGGACTTTATCATTTCTGGTGATCATATGAAGCCAGATGCCTCCTTGTTAAAAAAAGAAAAGAAAGAAGGTCTTGAACAACTGTTGGTACGGTTAAAAGATGTAAAAAAAGCAGAATTTTTAGTAGGCCGCCATATTAGTAAAGACGAAGCAGTTCAATTTACGGAGGAAGAATTTTTGAAATTTGCAGAAGAAACTTTTGATCATTTAATACCAATTTATAAAACGATGGTCCAAATGAAGTAAAAAACTTTCCTCCTATACTATTTGAGTATAGGAGGTATTTTTATCCTTTAATGATAATATTCTCCGATTGTTCTTTCATCTTTTTAATAATAGGAAAACTTATATATCCACTTTCTTTTTCAAATTCACGAAAATATGTTTTCTCTTCTGCAATAGAAGGTACTATTTCTTTAAACCTACGATATCTCTTTAATAGTTCCTCTCGTTTGATCCCATTTTCATATGCTTTTTCTATCGCTTCAAAAAATTGCACTACATCTACTATTTCTTCTGTGGACCAATCCAAAGAGAAAGGATATGTGTATTCCATATAATATTGCCTCCTATTATTTCCATTTATTTCGTATGTTCATTGCTTGCATTTCCATTCGATTGAATAGCTCCTGTACGGAAGGTATATCTTCGATTAACCCGACTGATTGCCCAGCCCATCCAAATCCATTTCGTTCATCGCCTTCATATATAAATTGCTTATTAGCCTTACCGCTAATGTAGTCCTTAAGAGCATCATATGTTGGATTCTCTTTTTCAATACTTAAAATTTCATCAGTCCAACTATTTTTTAAAGCTCTTGCCGGAGCACCAATGGATCTTTTGATAACTACTGTATCCATTTCTCCGCTCTTTATTAATGTATTTTGATAAGCCATGGAGGCATGTATACATTCTTTTGTGGCGATGAACCTTGTCCCCATTTCAATCCCTTCTGCTCCAAGTGCGTGAGCAGCCATCCATCCTCGACCATCTGCAATACCACCAGAAGCGATTACTGGAATGGATACAGCGTCAACCACTTGAGGAATTAGCACGATAGATCCGACATCATCTCTACCTAAATGCCCCCCGCCCTCCTGTCCAACAACCATTACTGCGTCCGCCCCAAGTTGTTCTGCCTTTTGAGCCTGTCGCTTAGCTGCAACTAACACTAATTTTTTAATAGATGTATTTGCTAGTTTTTCTAAAATAGGAGCTGGATTTCCACCAGTCATTGATATCACTGGAACTTCTTCATCAATAGCAACTTGGAGCATATGTTCATAAGGTCTCCCAGTCTGTCCAATTGCGAAATTCACACCAAAAGGTTTCTCCGTTAACATTCTTACTTTATGTATTTCTTTACGTAGCTCATCTGGCGTCTTCAAACTCATAGCAGTTACCTGTCCTAAGCCTCCCGCATTTGATACAGCCGCACATAACTCCGAGTATGCTAAATATGCCAGTCCCCCTTGAATAATCGGAAAGTTAGTACCTAATAAATCAGTAACCTTTGTTTGAAAAGTCATTCCTAATCCCCCCTTATATGAATAGTGTAATAAAATTGTTCTGATGATACAAATGACAATTATTTTAATAGTATTAATGAACATGAGATGCTATAATTTCTTTTGTTTTAAAAAAATTTATCTTAAGGTGGTTGGCGCGTTGTCACAATTAGAAACTCCATTATTCGATGCATTACTTAAGCATCGTAATCGTCATCCAATCCAGTTTCATATTCCTGGGCATAAAAAAGGAAAAGGGATGGACCCTGCATTTCGAGAGTTCGTTGGAGATAATGTACTTTCAATAGATTTGATCAATATTGCACCATTAGATGATTTACATTCTCCTAAAGGTGTCATTAAACAAGCACAACATTTAGCGGCAGAAGCATTTGGTGCGGATGAAACTTTTTTCTCCGTTCAAGGGACAAGTGGTGCTATTATGACCATGATACTTACTATTTGTGGACCTGGAGATAAAATCCTTATTCCGCGAAATGTACATAAATCGATTATGTCCGCTATTGTTTTTGCAGGTGCGATCCCTGTTTTTATCCATCCTGAGGTAGATAAAGAATTAGGTATCTCTCATGGTATTTCCGTAGAGTCAGTGGAAAAAGCATTAGAGGCACATCCAGATGCAAAAGGACTACTAGTTATTAATCCTACCTATTTTGGATTGGCAGCAGATCTTAAAAGAATTGTAGAGCTATCTCACGAAAAGGGAATTCCAGTTGTGGTAGACGAAGCGCACGGAGTTCATATACATTTTCACGATTCTCTTCCTATTTCTGCAATGCAAGCTGGTGCAGACATGGCTGCAACCTCTGTGCATAAATTAGGCGGCTCCATGACGCAAAGTTCTATATTGAATGTAAGAAAAGGGTTAGTTTCTACTAAGCGTGTACAATCTATCTTGTCTATGCTAACGACAACTTCTACTTCTTATCCATTACTAGCATCTTTAGACACCGCTAGACGTCAGTTAGCCATTCATGGGGAAGACTTGATAGGTGATGCCATTCGCCTTGCAAAAGATACACGTAAACGTATTAACGCTATTCCACATATCCGTTGTGTTGGAGATGAAATTTTAAAAACGTCTGCAACATTTGACTTTGATCCTACTAAACTTTTAATAAGTGTGAAAGACTTAGGCATGACAGGCTATGATGCGGAAATATGGCTGAGAGAAAAAGCAAATATAGAAGTAGAACTTTCTGACCTGTATAATATTTTATGCCTTATTACACTCGGAGATACAAAGAAAGAGGTTAATTTACTTGTTAATGCTCTTTCGAGAATGGTTGCAGCACATGAATCCGATGCAGTGGTATTAGAACCTTTTGTTACTTTGCCTGAAATACCTGGGCTTGCCATGTCTCCAAGAGATGCTTTTTATGCGGCTACAGAGTCTGTACCTCTGAAAGAGGCAAGTGGACGTATTTCTGCAGAGTTCGTAATGGTATATCCGCCTGGTATTCCGATCTTTATTCCCGGGGAAATAATTACACAGGGTAATATCGATTATATAGCGATGAATATGGAAGCAGGATTGCCTGTACAAGGTCCTGAGGACGATACACTTGAAATGATTCATGTCATTAAAGAACATCAAGCTATATATTGACAAAAAAAGGAACTCATGGTGATGAGTTCCTTTTTCATTTCGTCATATTATACACATACTGTAATGAAGTCTTAAATTTAGAACTAGATTAATAGAGCAATTAACGGGAAAATGAAAGACCCGAATATAGCACTCAAAGTCATTGAAACAGAGCCCATTGTTAACGTTTCCTCACCGTATTCTCCTAGTTTAGATACACCAATACCATGAGAAGCACTTCCCATGGAAATCCCTCGACTTATCGCCTTATCAATACGACAAACTTTAAAAATAGTGGGTCCCAGAATAGCCCCCACTAAACCTGCAAGAATAACGAAGACAGCTGTTAAAGTTGGTATACCGCCTATTGTTTCACTTATCGGAATAGCAACAGGTGAAGTGATGGATTTCGGTAATAATGATAATAGAATATGTTCTTCAAATGACAATAACTTAGATAATATCATAATACTGATTATCCCTGAAAAAAGAGCACTTAATACACTTAAGATAATCGGGAACTTGTATTTATAGATTTTCTCTTTATGAATATATAATGGATAGGCCATACTAACAACAGCTGGCCCTAATAATTCATTTATCCACTTTCCACCAGACATATAGGAATCATAAGGTGTTTTACTAATTATTAAAATAAGAACAATTAGTACAGTTGTAGAAAGAATAGGTAACAATAACGGGTATGTAAATCGTTTATAGACGATAGACATAATATAAAAAAGCACAATAGTTCCTACTATCATCATGGATGCAATCATTCAATCAGCTCCTTTTCTAATAGCTTCCGCTCAAGGTACTGACAGAACCTTCCTGTGAAAATAATAGTAATTACAGTACTAAGTACAATAGCAAATACCATTCCTAAACCAGCCCATGATAAGAGTTCTGGATAATCCATAATTCCAACAGTCGCTGGTATAAAAAATAACGCTAGAAAAGCCAATAAAAATCCAGCCCCATCTTTTATAAGTTCTACCGGTATTATTCTGAAATATAAGCAAACAAAGAGTAATAACAACCCGACAATACTCCCTGGAAATTGAAGAGAGAGACTTTGAACGATCCATGACCCGATAAACGAGAAAAGATATAAAATAATTACTTGAAATACAATTCGGATAACTTTAACCATTTTTTTGCTTTAAAAGAATTTCTTTTAAAGCTTCCACCTCCAAGAAACTGATAGATATATAGGGAATAATTCTACGCCGATTTAGATACACTGTCTATTAATATAACCAGACAAAAATACGCAGGACCTTTAAGTACAAAACCTGTTTAATGCGTTCCCGATATGATTTGGACAAGCTTCCCCAGTAACCAAAGGACGTTTGTCTGTACTTCGCCCTCCTGGAAGTCTTAGAACAGGTAAGTGATTTTAGAATAATAGAGAATAGCTACTTTCTTATTCATAAAGGAAGACCTTTGGATTATCCAAAGGTCTTTAGATTATTGTATTCCTTTAATTGTTTTTGGATCAATTAAATCGTATCCATTTGCACGAAGACCCTCCACAATACCTCGTAATGCCTGTGCAGTCCATTCCCGATCATGCATTAACAAATTAGCCCCGTCTGTCAAATATTCAGTGTTCACCATAATATCCGTCAAACTAGCAGCATCCCGATATTGTTTTTCCCAATCATATCCATATGTCCAGTTCATTAAAAGCATACCCTCTTGCTTAACAAGGCTCTTACTAAAATCTGTATTAACCCCAAAAGGCGCTCGGAAGAACTTCGGTTTTTCGCCAATTACAGCTTCTACTGTCTCATTTACTTTTATAATTTCTTCTTTTTGCTGCTCCTCAGAGCTCTCTTTTAAATTTACATGTGTTTGCGTATGATTTCCAATAGAGAATCCCATATCGTAAATTGCTTTTAAGTTATTCTTTTCATCATCTGTGTCTAGAAAATGACCATTTACGAAAAATATAGCCGGTGCATTTAACTCTTTCAACGTTTTTGCCATTTCTACTGCGTATTTTTCAGGAGCATCATCGATTGTAAGCAAAACTGCTTTGGGATTGGCATCTTCAATTGGTTTGAATGTCCAATTTGCCTCATTTAGCTCGTATAGTGATTCAGTTTCTTGGATCACTACTTCTTCTTCTACAACCTCTTCCACTTCTTCTACTACAGGTTCTTGAGATACTGTAGTAGTCTCATTACTTTCTTTTACTGTTTTAGGCTTTTCATCTCCGTCACTACATGCAGAAAGTCCAAGTAACATTACTGCTGATATCATCCAAGTTGTATGTTTCAATATAATCACCCAGTCCCTTCCTCTATATTTTAACAGGCAAACTAGATTGATAGTAGTTAAAAAGAAAACACACTAAAGAGGATTTCCTTAGAGTGTTTTCGAAGACTGATATTGTTCCGAGATTATGAAGTCGTCATCCAGTAGAACATAAGGATGTGTTTCCATCAAACTATTTTTGAGAAAATCTGGCATTTTCTCTCCTTCATATGCACAGATTAAGGGAAAGGAAAGTGAATTTACCGCTTCATCTACTATTTCCTCAAGATCTTTTATAAGATGTAGCGGCTCTTCCATGCTAGCCCACTCGACATGTGCCCATGCGCGAAAAGAAAGTTTATTTTCCACATAAGACTGTATTGTTTTACTAAAATACTCTGCGATTGAGGGAGGATGATAACTTCCACTTGACCAATAGAAATCCATACTATTTACATAATGAATTAACTCTAATTGTTCTTTCGTTAAACGTGCGTTTAATTCTTTTTGAATAACAGGGTAAAGACGAGAGTTCTCTATAAGAACCACGTAATCACCTGCTGCGATACCGTCTTCAATATAATTCAATAACTGTGAAGTGTAATTTTCTAATCCACGGTACTTATACAAAATATGAAGATGATCATCTCTATGATTTTCAAGCACTTCATTCATATTTACTATTACTTTTCTTCTTACAATACCTTTTGAGTTTTCAAGCATATGTATCACCCCTTTTTTATTCATTCGACGGATTCCCCTAATTTCCTTCATTACTATTCAAATATAGAAAGTCATATTAACTTTAACAGCAGAATTTCTTTCCACAATAAAAACAATAGACCTGTCGCAAAAGCGAACAAGTCTATTGTTAAAATTAAGATAGAAGTTATTTAGATAGAATATGAATTGGATGACCCATAACTACTTCTGCAGCTTCCATCGCAATTTCACCTAAAGTTGGGTGAGCATGAATAGTCATTGCAATATCTTCAACAGTCATTCCCGCTTCAATTGCTAAACCAAGTTCAGCGATCATATCTGAAGCACCTTGACCTACGATTTGAGCTCCAAGTAATAAACCATCTTCTTTACGTGAAACTAGTTTTACGAAACCATCTGTAGCGTTTAAAGCTAGTGCACGACCATTTGCTCCAAATGGGAATTTCCCTGCAGCAACGTCATATCCTTGCTCTTTCGCTTGTGCTTCATTAAGACCAACTGTAGCCATTTCAGGATCTGTAAAGCAAACAGCAGGAATTGCTAGGTAATCTACAACAGATGTTTGCCCAGCGATTGCTTCTGCAGCTACTTTTCCTTCGTATGATGCTTTATGTGCAAGCTGAGGACCAGCAACAATATCACCAATAGCGTAAATATTAGAAATGCTTGTACGACATTGTTTGTCAACCTCTAATAATCCACGTTCAGCGAATTTAATGCCAATTTCCTCCAGACCCATTTCATCCGTATTTGGACGACGACCTACAGTAACTAGAACGTAATCAGCTTCAACTTTTTTCTCTTCTCCGCCAACTTCATAAGTTACTACTACGCCAGTATCTGACTCTTCCACACCTTTTGCAGATGCTTTAACAGCTATTTCCACGCCTTTTTTCTTCAAGCCTTTTTTAACAATTGTTGTCATTTGTTTTTCGAAGCCAGCAAGAATATCATCGCCACCTTCAACAATCGTAACTTTTGAACCCAAGTTAGCAAATGCTGAACCTAGTTCTGTACCGATATATCCTCCACCAATTACAACTAAGTTTTCTGGAATTTCAGGTAAACTTAATGCACTAGTAGAGTTTAAAACACGTTTAGAGTATTTAAAAGTTGGAATTTCTACAGGACGAGATCCTGTTGCAATAATTGCATTTTTAAATGTATATGTTTGCGCAGATTTTTCATCCATTACACGTACAGTATTAGCATCAACAAAATAAGCTTCGCCCATAACTACTTCGACATTGTTTCCTTTTAATAATCCAGAAACACCGCTAGTCAGTTTTTTTACTACACTGTCTTTAAAAGCTTGTGATTTAGAAAAATCGATTTTTACATCTGTAGCTGTAATTCCCATATCATCAGCATGTTTTGCTTGTTCAAAACGGTGACCAACAGAGATTAATGCTTTAGAAGGAATACATCCTACGTTTAAGCAAACTCCTCCGATATGTTCTTTTTCCACAACTACGACTTTTTGTCCTGTTTGTGCTGCACGAATTGCTGCAACATATCCACCAGGGCCTGAACCTATTACAAGTGTATCTGTTTCGATTGGGAAATCTCCTACTACCATTTTTTACGCCTCCATTAATAATAATTCTGGACTGCTAAGCAAACGTTTCATGTGATTCAACGCATGTTGAGCAGTCGCACCATCGATCATTCGGTGATCAAAGCTCAATGATAATGCTAACACAGGTGCAGCCACAATTTCACTATTTTTTATTACTGGTTTCTCTGAAATTCGACCAATTCCTAAAATAGCGACTTCTGGATGGTTGATAACTGGAGTGAACCATTGTCCACCCGCGGACCCGATATTTGTAATAGAACAAGATGCACCTTTCATTTCGGCAGCAGCAAGTTTACCATCACGCGCTTTTCCTGCTAGTGCATTAATTTCATCTGAAATTGCAAAAACCGACTTACGATCAGCATTTTTGATAACCGGAACTAATAGACCTTTATCCGTATCAGCTGCAATACCTATATTGAAGTAATGTTTTTGGATTACCTCGTTTGTTTCATCATCATAAGATGTGTTTAACGCAGGGAATTCTCTTAAAGTACTTACTAAAGCCTTAACTACATAAGGTAAATATGTTAACTTGATATTTTTTTCAGCAGCAATTTCTTTAAATTTCTTACGATGTGCAACAAGTTCAGTAACATCTACTTCATCCATTAACGTTACATGTGGAGCTGTATGTTTAGAATGTACCATTGCTTTAGCGATTGCTTTACGCATCGGTGAAAGTTTTTCTCTAGTTTCAGGGAATTCACCTTCAAATGTAACTGGTGCTGAAGTTTTAGTTGGTTGTTCAGCTTCTGCATTAGTAGTTGTTTCAGCTTTTTCTTCCACTGCAGTAGGCTGATCTCCGGATAAGAAAGTTTCAATGTCTTCTTTTAAAACGCGGCCATTTTTACCTGAACCCGTTACATCCGAAATACTTACATCGTTTTCACGTGCAAACTTGCGAACTGAAGGCATAGCAATAACGCGTGTATCACCTTTTGGTTGTTCTTTAGGTGTTGTCGTCACTTTCTCCGCTGAAGCTTCAACATTTTTTGCTGGAGTTTCAACTTTTTCTTTGTCTACTGATTGGCCATCTTCAGCAGTTGCTTGAACTTGCGCTTCTGTTTTTTCTTCTGCTTTTTCCTCATCACTATGATCGCCTTTAAATTTAAGGTCTTCATAACCAGGAGCATCAAGCTTAATAAGCACATCTCCAACGATAGCTACTGTTCCTTCACTTACAAGAACTTCTGTAACTTTCCCTTTTACAGGAGATGGAATTTCTACAACCGCTTTATCATTTTGCACTTCGCATAAAATATCGTCCTCTTGTACCTCATCGCCCGCTTTTACAAACCACTTAACAATTTCACCTTCATGTATACCCTCACCGATATCTGGTAATCGAAATTCAAATGACAATGTATTCACCCTTTCTATAGCAGATTTTAAATTAGAATGTTAAAACTTTTTTAGCTGTATTTACTATATCCGTAGCATTCGGTAACCAAACCGTTTCTGCTTGAGAGAATGGGAAAACAGTGTCTGGAGCAGTTACTCGTAATACTGGAGCTTCTAAACTTAAAATAGCACGCTCTGTAATTTCTGCTACAATGTTTGCCGCAATCCCTGCTTGTTTTTGTGCTTCTTGAACAACCATTGCACGATTCGTTTTTTCTACAGAAGCAATAATTGTTTCGATATCCAAAGGTTGAACTGTACGTAAATCGATTACTTCTACAGAGTGCCCTTCTTTTTCAAGTTCTTCTGCTGCCTTCAAGCTTTCGTGTACCATTGCACCGTAAGCAATAATTGTTAAATCTGTACCCTCACGTTTAACATCAGCTTTTCCAAGAGGAATTGTATATTCTTCTTCCGGTACTTCTCCACGGAATGAACGATATAATTTCATATGCTCAAGGAAAATTACTGGATCATTATCACGAATTGCAGAGATTAATAGTCCTTTTGCATCGTATGGAGTAGAAGGAATAACCACTTTTACACCTGGTGTTGAAGTCATAAGAAGCTCTAAACTATCAGCATGCATTTCTGGTGTATGAACTCCTCCACCGAATGGAGAACGGATTGTAACAGGTGCATTAAATGCTCCCCCTGTACGGAAACGCATACGAGCTAGCTGACCAGCTATAGAATCCATTACTTCAAAAACAAATCCAAAGAATTGAATTTCTGGAACAGGACGGAACCCTTGTAGGGAAAGACCTACGGCAAGACCACCAATACCTGACTCAGCAAGTGGTGTATCAAATACACGATCTTCTCCGAATTCTTTTTGTAATCCTTCAGTTGCACGGAAAACTCCGCCGTTAACGCCTACGTCTTCACCGAAGACTAGAACGTTTTCATCATTTTTAAGCTCAGTACGGAGTGCATCCGTAATTGCTTGAATCATCGTCATTTGTGCCATCGGTTACTTCGACTCCTTCTCAGTGTAGTAAGCTAATTGCTCATCTAGGTTATATGGATTTTCTTCATACATAATATTGATAAGGTCCGTTACTTTTTGTTTTGGTGCTGCATCTGCTTTCTTAACAGCTTCTTTAATTTCTTCTTTTGCTTTTTCAATTACTTCTGCTTCTTTTTCTTCACTCCAGATACCTTTTGTTTCCAGGTATTTACGGAAACGAACTAATGGATCTTTCTTTTCCCATTCAGAATCAGTTTCTGAAGTACGGTAACGAGTCGGATCATCGCCAGCCATCGTATGAGGACCGTAACGATAACATACTGTTTCAATAAGACTAGGTCCGTCACCTTTAATGGCACGTTCTCTAGCATCTTTCGTAGCAGCATAAACAGCAAGTGGATCCATGCCATCAACTAGAACACTAGGAATACCAGCTGCAATTCCTTTTTGTGCAATTGTTTTAGCAGATGTTTGTAGTTCGCGAGGGGTAGAAATCGCAAATTGGTTGTTCTGAACGATAAACACTGCAGGAACACGGAAAGCTCCAGCAAAGTTAATACCTTCATAGAAGTCCCCTTGTGATGATCCACCGTCACCCGTATAAGTAATGGCGATTGCTTTTTTACCACGTTTTTGCATACCAAGTGCAACACCAGCCGCTTGGATAAATTGAGCACCAATAATTATTTGAGGTGGGAAAACATTTACACCTTCAGGAATTTGGTTCCCCATAAAATGCCCACGTGAGAATAGAAACGCTTGCCATAAAGGTAAGCCATGCCAAACTATTTGAGGTACATCACGATATCCAGGTAAGATAAAATCATCTTTTTCTAAAGCATATTGAGAAGCTAGTTGAGAAGCTTCTTGACCCGCTGTTGGAGCATAGAAGCCTAAACGTCCTTGTCTATTTAAAGAGATAGAGCGTTGATCTAAAATACGTGTATAAACCATACGACTCATCAACTCTACTAGTTCCTCGTCAGATAAGTTAGGATTTGCTTTTTCGTTTACAATTTCCCCTTCTTCATTTAAAATCTGAAACATTTCAAACTTTTCTTCGATTTCATGAAGCGTTTTCATAGGGTCTAACTGCGCTGGTTTGTTTGCAGCCATTATTACATCTCTCCTTTTCTTCTGTATTAAAATTATTATTTAATTATAGTAGTACAACAACATTTCCTTTTTAGTATACTCAAGAATAAATCCAGGGTCAATCATATGAAACCCGTGTATTTAATTGTCGGAATATTAGAACTTATATAACCTGTACTACTACTAAATTATGTCTGTACTATATCAGATTGCTATATTTATATAAAAAAGCAGCTCTGCGTAGAGCTGCTTTTTTATTTTCCATCTTTCTGTAACGAAGTTAAGACTTCTTCCTTCACTTCATTTACCCTTGCTGTTGCTTCATTAAACTTTTCAACGGATTTTTTCACTACTTCATTGTGCATGTTTACATCTTGAACCTGTGCTTGAATGACAGTTATATCTGCAGATTCATCTATTAACATATTATATAAATTTTGTTGCAGATCAGCTAACTCATTATAGTTAGTCGTTACTTCTTCATATGCTGTAATACGTTCTTCCAATGAAGTCTCCATTTTTTTTAAACTTTCTTTCTCCGAAGCTTCCTTGGTTTCTGAAATAAGTGTATTAATTTTTTTAATACCCTCAGTAGTAGCGTTTATCGATGCAGCTTCCTTTTCTACTAAAGTTAATCTAGTTTCTAATAGAGTTGCCGTATCTTCTACCATTGTAGTAAGTTCTTCCTTTTGATCTTTAGTCAGTTCCATCATTTTCTGAAAGTTTGCCTGTTCTTTGGATTCTGTTTCTGCTAGTTCTTTTTGTACATCTCTATAATCGGCTTCTTGATCGTAAATTTCCGTTAAGATGTTAGATAACTTTTCTTCTGTCGACTCCCCAAAGTTACAGCCGGCAAGTAGTAATATACTACTTAAAATGAGTACAAATTTGTTTATTTTCATCATGTAACCTCCTATACCCATTCAACTATAATTGTATTAACTATTAAATTCAACTGACGAATAGGCTGTTTTTTGTTTAGTATACAGACAAATTTCGCTATAATAGATATATGAACATTGAAAGGACGATTAAAAATGATTTTAATGAATGATATTGTCAGAGATGGTCATCCATCTTTACGTACAAAAACAGAAGATCTTATCTTCCCATTATCAGAAGAAGATATAACGCTTGCCAATGATTTACTGGAATATGTTATTAACAGCCAAGACGATGAAATGGTTGAAAAATATAAAATACGACCAGGAATTGGAATTGCTGCTCCACAGGTAAATGCTAACAAAAGAATGTTCGCACTTCACTTAGAAGATGAAAACGATCTAGAAGTAAGCTTCGTAGCAGTTAACCCCAAAATAATTAGTCACTCCGTAGAAAGAACGTATATTTCTGCTGGAGAAGGTTGCTTATCTGTAGATGAAGTAATCGAAGGATATGTGCCA
>Ga0209013_10002481_pt1 | contig 16717 bp, 16 predicted proteins | sample Cruoilmetagenom2_FD_187291 | JGI IMG/M metagenome (GOLD analysis project Ga0209013, IMG submission 187291) | Oil polluted marine microbial communities from Coal Oil Point, Santa Barbara, California, USA - Sample 2 (SPAdes) (version 2) | ecosystem: Environmental > Aquatic > Marine > Oil seeps ...
ATCGCTCAACTTGAGTTTATAGGCAGTGTTGATAATGTAGAAGCCTTCATAGAGAGAGCTAAAGACCCCAATGATGACTTTAAACTCATGGGTTTTGGACACAGAGTCTATAAAAACTTCGATCCACGAGCACAAATACTCAAAAAACTTCAAGATGAACTCAAAGAAGAACTCAATCTGGATTCACACCTCATGGAGATAGCAGGGAAAATAGAAGAGATAGCCTTGAATGATGAATATTTTGTTTCAAGAAACCTCTACCCAAACATAGATTTTTACACGGGAATCATCTTAACCGCACTCAAAATCCCAAAAACCATGTTCACCCCTATTTTTGTCATAGGTCGAACTGTGGGATGGATTACCCAATGGATAGAATTTAAAAAAGACAAAACTTCTAAAATTGCCAGACCCAGACAATACTATACTGGTGAATGATAAAACTCATCATTTTATCGTCAATATAGCCTCTTCTTAGAGGCTGAAATAAGCATCTTTTTTATTTTTCCCATATCATGGGTTAAAAAAGAGTTTAAAGTGGGTTATTTTTTGATTTAGCTAGGATTAATTAGATTTTAAAGGTTTTTCAGACTTTTCAATACAAACAATAATTTATTTACTCTATAAAATATAAATAGCCATAAAAAATTATGTTTCCCGCGATAGCAATTTGCATTTTTATTTTATGTATATCGGTACGATGCTTTTTTTGGGTTCGTTTTATTCTTTCGTTGCATCAACAAAGAAAAAAAGGAATGAAAGAGAAAGGAATGAAAAGTTTTAGAGGAAGAAATGTTAAAGTATTCATTCACAAACTAAGTTTGCGAACAAAAATCATATCATATATCTATTTTAGCTGATAACCATCCTTAAGCATCACTGCGTTAGTTAATTCAACATATTTTTCATTAATTGCATCAGCATTCATCAAAATAAATTTTTGTAAATATTGACGTTGCTCTCTTGTATTGTCAGCCATATACATTTTGTCCAATATTCTGAGTAAATCATTAAACATAGTCAGATCATTTTCCGAAATGCATTCATGTCCAGAGATGTAATTTAACTGTTCTCTTACCGTGTTAGCTCTTGCAAATAATATAGATGCATTTAATATACTCATTCTTCTCTCTCCCTGGTTATTTATACACTATTGACAACCCACACACTCTTGTGAACGATCTTCAACATCTCCAGAACTCTCAGGTGACTGAGATCTTAGATAGTAAGTAGACTTCAATCCAAACTTCCAAGCATTCATGTAAATCTCATTCAAGTATTTACCGCTTGCTTTGTCAAGCGTAATAAAGATATTGAGACTTTGTCCCTGGTCTAACCATTTTTGTCTAATAGCCCCTGCTTTGATAAGAAGGTTTTGGTCCAAGTCATAACTAGGTGTATAGTACTGCCAAGTATCTGCAGAAAGGTTAGGTGCAACCACTGGGATAAGTCCAGAAAGGTTCTCTTCAAACCATTTTCTTTTATACACAGGCTCTATAGCTTGTGTTGTCCCTGTCAAGATAGAGATAGAACTCGTAGGAGCGATAGCCATAAGGTAACCGTTTCTCATACCATCTGTTTTAACTTTTTCTTTCAATCCCTGCCAGTCATGACTGTAGCCGAATAGACCACCTCTGTCAACAAGTTTACAAGCATTCTCATTTGCTTTGTCAATAGGGAAAATACCCTTAGACCAGTCCGAACCTTCAAAAGTCGGATACTGCCCTTTTTCCAATGCCAGGTTGCTTGATGCTTCAATCGTATAGTAAGAGAATGACTCCATCACTTCATCTACTTTAGTGAAGTGCTCATGGCTTCCCCACTCTATCTGGTTTTCTGCAAGCATCTGTGCTTCACCCATAACACCAAGACCTATAGATCTTGACTTCTCATTGGTCTTCTTTACTTTAGCCAATGGATAGAAGTTCAGATCGATCACGTTGTCAAGCATACGGATCGCTGTAGGAACAACACGTTCTAAATCTTCTTGCGTATGTACTTTTGCAAGGTTTACAGATGCAAGGTTACATACGGCAGTATCACCATCTGTTTTCTCTTTGTCTACGATCCAGATCTGTTTACCGTTAAGGCTGTCAAGTGCTGTCACTTTCTTCGCTGGTTTTGTCGTTCCGTTGTCTACAGTAAGCATCTCATTTTCATCATAGGCTTCTACGCTGCCGTCTTCAAATGTAAACTGTGTTTTATAAGTGTTCGGTCCTGTATTTTGGAAGATCTCTGTACAAAGGTTTGTACTTCTGATAACACCCACATGTTTGTTCGGGTTTGCTTTGTTTGCTGTATCTTTAAATGTAAGGAATGGATTTCCTGTCTCAAAGTAAGATCTCAACATCTCTTTCCAAAGACCCTTCGCAGAAATTCTTTCTCTCGTAATATTGTCATCTGAATTTTCAAGCTCGACGTAACGTGCTTCAAACTCTTCACCGTACAGTGTTGTCAACTCTGTTACTTCGAATGGGTCAAAGAGTGTCCACATCTCATCTGCTTCTACTCTTTGCATAAAGAGGTCGTTGAGCCATATTGCAGGGAAAAGGTCATGTGCTCTACGACGCTCTTCACCAGAGTTTTTCTTCAAGTCAAGGAAGTCACGGATGTCAACATGCCAAGGCTCTATGTAAACTGCTATGGCCCCTTTACGTGTACCAAGTTGGTCAACCGCTATGGCAACATCATTGGCTATCTTGAGGAAAGGTACGATACCCCCCGCAGCATGTTTATGCCCATCGATAAATGAACCCATACCACGAACCAGTGACCAGTCCCAACCGATACCTCCACCAAACTTAGAAAGCAATGCCATCTCTTTGTATCCATCAAAGATACCTTCAATGTTGTCAGGTGTTGATCCAATGTAACAAGAACTGAGTTGGTGTCTTGGTGTTCTCGCATTTGACAATGTTGGTGTTGCAGCCATCACTTCAAATTTACTCAAAATGTCATAAAACTTTTTCGCCCATGTTTGACAATCAAACTCATTTTGTGCCAAGAACATCGCTACACCCATAAAGAGTTGCTGAGGCAATTCAATAGGCACACCTGCACGGTCTTTCAATAAATATCTGTCATAAAGCGTACGGATACCAAGATAGGTAAATTGTAAATCACGCTCAGGCTGTAGGTAGTCATTAAGATCATCAAGGTCATACTTCTCTTTCAGTCCAAGAACGATACGTCCCTCTTTCTCACCACGTTCAAAGTGCTCACGTAAATGGTTGTAACCTGTAAAACCCGTTACCTTATGGTAGATGTCATAAAGAAAAAGTCTTGACGCTACAAATGTCCAGTCAGGTCTGTCAATGTCAATCTTGTCAACTGCTGTTTTAATAAGTGTTTGCTGTATCTCTTCAGAGCTGATCATGTCACGAAACTGAAGTTTGGCATCTACTTCAAGTTCACTTTGACTTACACGTACAAGTCCCTCTACTGATGCTGCTGTATACTTTTGTATCTTTGCTACATCTAAAGTTTCTACTCTACCATTTCGTTTTACAACTCTGATCATATATTCGCTCCTGTCCATGCGTATCACTTCATTTTTTTGTGATAATTATTAATCCGATTTTACTCAAATTTACCTTGTGTACTTTTGAAAAGTTGTATCATTTTTAGGCATCTTTTTTATAAGATTTGGTGATAGTTTTTGAAAGGGTGTCTGAGTGGGATGTTCCGAAAAATATAAGGTTTATTTATAAAGGAAAATGGTGAAAAAAGTAACACTGAAACCATAAGATGATTAGCGTGTATTGGGTTGTGTTGGAGATTTCAAAACTGTACTTTTCATACAGTGTGAAATCTCCAATGCAAGATGATGTGCTATAAACTTATTTAAAAACTCTTTTGAAAATAGCGTCTACATTTTTAGTATAATAATCAAAGTTAAAACAATCTCTGATTTGCTCTTCAGAAAGTTTAGATCTTAATTCTTCATCTGCAAGTAAGTGTCCTAAGTATAAAGATTCACCTTCGGTATTAGTAGTTGGTTTACCTTGCTTAATTTCATCCCAAACTTTCATAGCATTTCTCTGTACGATTCTATATGCATCTTCTCTACTTACACCAGCTTTAGGAAGCTCGAGAAGTACTCTTTGAGAGAAAACAAGTCCACCAGTAAGATTAAGGTTTTTCATCATGTTCTCAGGCATTACAGTTAAGTTTGCAATTACGTTGTTCATTCTGTGCATCATGAAGTTTGTAGTGATAAACGCATCTGGAAGCCAAAATCTTTCAGTAGATGAGTGAGAGATATCTCTTTCATGCCATAATGCAACGTTTTCCATAGCTGGAGCAGCATATGATCTGATCATTCTAGCAAGACCTGTAATGTTTTCAGTAAGGATTGGATTTCTTTTATGTGGCATAGCAGAAGATCCCTTTTGCCCTTTAGCAAAAAATTCTTCAGCTTCATAAACTTCTGTTCTTTGTAAGTGTCTAACTTGTACTGCAAATTTTTCAATAGTTGAAGCCATAAGAGCTAAAGTAGTTGCTAATCTTGCATATCTATCTCTATGAATTACTTGATTTGAACAAGGTTCAGGTTTTAATCCTAATTCAGCCATTGCTAACTCTTCAAGTTCTAGTGGCGCGTGTGCAAAGTTACCCATAGCACCAGAGATTTGACCAACACAAATAACTTCCATAGTCTCCTCTAAGTTCTTTAAGTGTCTAGCCATCTCATCATACCAAACTGCTAAAGTTAAACCAAATGTGATAGGCTCACCATGAATACCATGGCTTCTCCCTACCATTAGAGTCATCTTGTGTTCTTCAGCTCTTTTTTTAATTGATTCCATTAGCATCTTTGTATCAGCAATGATAATTTCTAGTGAAGCTTTCATTTGAAGAGCAACACCTGTATCAACTGCATCTGAACTAGTCATACCATAGTGGAACCATCTTGACTCATCTCCAAGACTTTCACTTACACTTGTATTAAACGCGATTAAATCATGTTTTGTAACAGCTTCTATCTCTTCTATTCTCTCAACTGAGAATGTAGCATTATTAACAATCTTTTCACAATCATCATCAGGGATAAGCCCTAATTTATTCCATGCTTTAACAGCTGCTTTTTCAACTTCAAGCCATGCTGCATATCTTGCATGTTGTGTCCAATGTTTTGTCATCTCTTCTCTTGCGTATCTTTCTACCATTGCATACCCTTATGTGTATAAAAATTTGATACAATTCTACCAAAATAGCAGTTATACAGAGATGAAATACGACTGGTCGTATGAGACAACTGCTGAAGTCAAGCATTAAAATGCAGTGCAAGCGAAGCACTAAATGCTGAGTCGTATGTATCAGTGACAACGCAGGTTTTGGACTTTGTTCAAAATCGTCCAATAAATAAAATAAAGGTGAAGAAGAGATGCCATTTGTCAAAGAGAAATTTACCGTACCCAAGAAAATGCCCGCTTTTCTATTTATCATGCGTACCTTTAACTTTACTCAGGGGCAGGCTCAACGTGTATTGGCAAAAGGCCGATTGCTCATCGATGGTGTATCTATATTTAATACCGGAGAGTCCATAGAGGGTGAAATAGAAGTCGTCTATTTTAAACCTTCTTCACAGGGGAACAGACCTCTCTTTCACAACAAAGACTTTATGGTCTATGAGAAGAATTCCGGTGTTTTAGTTCATCCTAATACCATGGCAACCCCCTATTCACTGCTCGATGAGATTCGTAGCATTTCAGGTGACAATGCCAATGCTGTGCATCGTATAGATATGGAAACTTCCGGATTGCTTTTGGCAAGCAAACATAAAAAATCAGAGTCTTATCTGAAGATGTCATTTGAAGACAGAAGTATTAAAAAGTCTTACCTTGCATGGGTGGATGGTAAACTCACCGAATCCTTTTCTTCGAGTGAGCGCATCAAGATAAACAATGACTATAGCCAAACCAAACACAAGGTCTTTATCTCTGAAGAGGGGAAAGCATCACACACAGACTTTACACCCCTACAGTATGATGAAACGCTTGATGCGACCCTTGTAGCCTGTTATCCTCATACGGGAAGGACCCATCAGATCAGGGTCCATTTGTTTCACGTGAAACATCCTATCTTGGGTGACCCTATCTATGGTACAACCTTCCAGGCTGCCAATGCCTACCTGGAAGATGAGCTAAGTCCTGAAGAGCGTATGAGAGAGATGGGGGCAAGCAGGCTAATGCTACATGCACAGAGCTTGAGCTTTAGTATGGGATCTAAATTTCATATAGAGAGTAAAAGTGATTTTTCTGAGATGAAGGATTTGATTTGTGAGAAAGAAAGAAGAGTATTTAATAAAAGCTAAGGAGAAAGTTATTTCTCCTCATCACTTCGAGATTCATAAATAAACCAACCCACACCCACAGCTGCTACGAGTATGATAAATCCTAACATGAAAAGTTCCAAACTTGGCATTATACATCCCCCTCTAATTCTTGTTCCCTCAACTGTCCACAGGCTGCTGATATATCTAACCCTTTAGACTCACGGATAGTACAGTGTAGCCCTCTTTTAGTCAAATACTCCTGGAAGGTTTTCATATCTTTTTCACTAGGACGTTTAAACTCCGTACCACCATACGGATTAAAATAGATCAAATTGACCTTAGCTTTAATACCATCCAGAAGTGAAAGAAGCTTCTTTGCTGCAGAGATATCATCATTGACATCTTTGATGACAAGGTACTCGAACATCACTCTTTTTCTGTCATTGACAGGAAAGTTTTTCACAGCCGTGATAATAGAAGCGATGTTATACGCTTTGTTAATAGGCATCAACTGTTGTCTCAATTCATCGTCAACTGCATGTAATGAGATAGCCAGATTCACCCCTAACTCCATCTTACCCAGTCTCTCTATCTTCGTACTGAGCCCTGAAGTTGAAATAGTTTGTCTATGTGTGGCTATAGCCATACCTTCCGGGTCAGCAAATATTTTTACTGACTTTGCTACTTCTGTCAGGTTGTCAAGCGGTTCACCCATTCCCATGTAGACAATATTGACACGACGGTTGGCATCGATCTTATTGTCCTTTTTTATCATCCGTAACTGTTCAACGATTTCTCCGGCTGTCAGGTTACGCATAAAACCACCCTTTGCAGTCAAACAAAAGGCACACCCTACCTTGCACCCTACCTGAGATGAGATACAGACCGTATAGCGTTCCTGATGCTTTACAGAGCCATCTTCATGGTACTCCTTATCTCTCATTAAAAGAAGTACGGCTTCAACTGTATGTCCGTCATGAAGTTCAAAGAGATATTTGCGGCTTCCGTCTTTAGAGTTTTGTACCATTACGGTTTTGAGAGGAGCAACTGTATACTCTTCATCCAGCTTTTCTCTCATCTCTTTAGGAAGGTTTTTCATCTCCTCAAACGACTCTGCATACTTATGGTAGATCCAGTTGTATATCTGTTTTGCACGAAAAGAAGGTTTGATCAGTTCACCTAACTCTTCTTTTGTCAGGTCTTGTATTATTTTTTTACTCATTTATTTACTTTCTTTAATATACTTAGTTAATCTAAGCATTGCCTCTTTATGATTATCCATAAAGTCTTTATGTGCATTTTCATCACAATAATTTGTCACGATAAAAATACCTGCAGCAGGAATACCAAAAGATTTTGCTACTTTCAATACCGCATAGTATTCCATATTTTCCAAATGGATATTTTTAGAAAGATATGCCTTACCTAAGCTTTTATCTGTAGTAATATAATTAGAGGTATTCACTATTGTTTCACGTGAAACATCTTCTGCAGTGGAAACCATATTATCTATAGGAGTATATGAACCTCCCATAAAGAAACTGTTTTCTATGTTCACCGCTGTCTTTGATTCTATAATGTCAAAAACTTTTTTTTCTCCATACGAACCTGCCGTACCGACGAACAATATAAATTTCGGTTTTTGAGACAGACATAAACGTGTTAAATTAATAGCCACGTCTGTCATGCCAATGCCAACTGGCAAAGCAAAATCAAACTGCTCATTCTCTCCTGCACAAATTATCATAAACTACATTCTCACTGGGATATTTTTCCCTCTAAGATAGCTTTTTAATTCCATAATGTCAATCTCTTTAAAGTGAAATATCGAAGCAGCCAAAGCTGCATCTGCATTACCAAGGGTAAATGCTTCTTCTATGTGTTGCATCGTTCCTGCTCCACCGGAGGCAATGACGGGAATATTTACGAGTTCACCTATCTTCTTGTTTAAAGTGTTATCAAACCCGGCTTTCGTACCGTCTGCATCCATAGAAGTCACAAGCAATTCACCAGCACCTCTATCATACGCTTCTTTCGCCCACTCCAGTGCATCTAACCCCGTATCATTACGTCCGCCATGTGTAAATACATGCCATTTATCTTCAGCCACTCTTTTGGCATCTATCGCTACAACGATACACTGAGATCCAAAACGTTTTGCACCCTCTTCAATGAATGCCGGGTTTTTAATGGCAGCAGAATTCACGCTTACTTTGTCACAACCTACATTGAGAAGATTATAGATATCAGAAAGCTCTCTGATCCCGCCACCTACCGTGAGAGGGATGAATACTTCCTGTGCTACTTTTTTCACAACATCGACAATAGTGTCACGTCCTTCATGACTCGCACCGATATCAAGAAAAGTAATCTCATCTGCACCCTCTTCATTGTAACGTCTGGCAACTTCTACAGGATCACCTGCATCACGTAAACCAACAAAATTAACACCTTTAACTACCCGTCCGTTATCTACATCAAGACAAGGTATGATACGTTTTGCAAAATAATCCATCTAATTAGCCGTCTTCCTCTCAAAATTATGATAAGATTATACAAAAATTATCCCAAACGCGGGATTAGAATATAATATAAAGGTAGATTATAGTATGATTATTGAAAATTTAGCCGAATTTGCAAGTAAAAAATTTGGTCAGAACTTTTTGAAGAATGATATCTATCTTCATAAAATCATCCAAGCGATGCCCAATGACGATTTAAAAGTCGCAGAAATTGGACCTGGCTTAGGTGATTTAACCAAAGAACTTGTAAAAGTTCGAAATGTCACAGCATTTGAGGTTGATAAAAGATTATGTGAGCATCTTACGACGGAGTTTGAAGAACCCATGAAAAACGGGGTTTTTGAACTACGGTGCGGAGATGTGCTTGAGCGTTGGGAGTCAGGAAGTCTGTTGGATGAACCTTATCATCTGGTAGCCAACCTGCCCTATTATATCGCGACCAATATTATTTTAAAAGCATTTAAAGATGAACACTGCCAGTCTATACTGGTTATGGTTCAAAAAGAAGTTGCCGTTAAATTTGCAGCAAGTGTCAAACAAAAAGAGTTTTCTGCTCTTTCTGTTCTTGCCGCAAGTGTCGGAAAAGCAACACTTTGTTTCGAAGTTGAGCCCGAAGCATTTGTTCCACCTCCAAACGTTACTTCTGCCGTGCTTTTAATAGAGAAGAATCAGTCACAGGATGACGAGAAGTTTGAAGCGTTTTTGAAGATCGCATTTGCGCAACCGCGTAAAAAACTCTCTAAAAACCTTATGGCTGTTTTTTCTAAAGATATTGTAAATACAATTTTCGCAAAGTTGGAACTTGATTCTAACTTACGACCTCATGAAGCTGGGACATCTATTTATCATCACATATATAATGAATTAAAGGATAATTTAGATGGAAAACAACAGTCAGAACAACGAAAAATCTCAAAATCAAGAGCAAAGAACACCCAGAGATAGAAAGCCAAATCCACATAGACAAAATAGACCAAACGCGCAGGGTGGAGACAATCAAAACACCAACCGTCCTAACCCTAATGCAAACAGAAAGCCAAATCCTAACAGAAAGCCTAACCCAAATAGAGAAGTAAATGGCAATGTGCAGGATAAAGAAGTGCCAGATGGAAACAGAAATCCAAGCCAACCCAGAAAGCCGAACCAAAATAGAAACAACCCTAACCAAAACCGTAATAACCCAAACAGAAAACCAAACCCAAGCAATAAACCGGGCGGCAAGCCAGGTGGCAAACCAGGCGGTAAACCAAGTGGCAGTCAAAGCCGTGGTGGCGGGGGCGGTAAAGGCAGAGGCAGAAGAAAAAATGTGACCACAGTAAGTGACGCAATGAGAGCTTCTCTCGAGGAGAATGCACGCGTTAAAGACGCAACCATGAACCCATGGAAACAGATAGATATGGCAAGTAAAGGTAAAATAAGATTTACGCCACTGGGTGGTCTTGGCGAGATCGGCGGAAACATGGCGGTTCTCGAGACTGAAACTACGGCTATCATCATCGATGTTGGTATGTCTTTCCCTGATGAAACGATGCATGGTGTAGATATCCTGGTACCTGATTTCTCTTACCTACATACACTAAAAGAAACAAAAGATGTCTATGTCATCATCACACATGGTCACGAAGACCACATTGGTGCAATGCCTTACTTGTTTAAAGAATTACAATTCCCTATTTATGCAACGCCTCTAGCACTTGCTATGATAGAAAATAAATTTAATGAACATGGTCTCTCTGCGCATACAAATAAATTTAACTTTGTAACACTGAGAAAACAGTATCAGATCGGTGACATGCAGATAGAATGGCTACACAACACTCACTCTATCATTGATGCATGTTCACTTGCTATAGAGACACCTGCTGGAACCATCATCCATACGGCTGACTTTAAAGTAGACCATACTCCTGTAGATAACTACACAATGGACTTCCACCGTTATGCATATTATGGTGCCAAAGGTGTACTTTGTCTTTTCTCTGATTCGACCAACTCACACAACCCTGGGTTTACGAAAAGTGAAAAAGTCGTTGGGAAAACATTTGATTCACTCTTTGACCTTGCAAAAGGAAGAGTCATCATGTCAACATTCTCTTCAAATGTACACCGTATCTTCCAAGCGATGGAGAGAGGGGTAAAACATGGTAGAAAGATCTGTGTTATCGGTCGTTCTATGGAGCGTAATGTTGAAACCAACAGAGCTTTAGGTTTTGTAGACATTGAAGACAAACACTTTATCGAAGTACACGAAGTACCAAAATATGCTGAACATGAAGTACTAATTGTAACCACTGGATCACAAGGTGAGACCATGGCTGCACTGAACCGTATGGCAACCGATGAGCATAGACACATCAAACTTAAACCATCAGATACCGTCATCATTTCTGCTTCAGCCATTCCTGGAAACGAAGCCTCTGTTTCAGGACTCATGAATAAGCTTGTCAAAGCAGGCGTAACGGTACGATATAAAGAGTTTGGGGACATTCACGTTTCTGGTCACGCAGCACAAGAGGAGCAAAAGCTCATATTGAGACTTGTCCAGCCTAAATTCTTCTTACCTGTTCATGGTGAGTACAACCATATCGCCAAGCATGCCAAAACAGCTGTAGAATGTGGTGTAGATGAAAGAAATATCTTACTTATGAGTGACGGTGATCAAGTAGAGATCACAACGAAGTACCTCAAAAAAGTGAAAACGATCAAAAGCGGTAAAACGTATATCGACAACCAAAACAATATGACGATTGAAAACGATGTTGTACTTGACAGACAAAAACTGGCTGAAGACGGTATCGTCAATGTCGTAGCACAGATTTCACAAAGTAACCAGAAAGTGCTAGGTAAACCTGTAGTCACTTCACATGGTCTTGTCCCAGATAAAGAGGATAAAAAGTTTGCGAAAGAGATAGAAGTGCTTCTTGAGACTATGATGCTTAACATGAAACCTGAAGCGTTGAAAAACCACAGAGATATTGAGAATGACATACGCTCGGTAGTTAGAAAACATGTTGTTCGTACGAAAAAGAGATACCCGCTTATTATTCCTACGATCTTCATCGTTTAATCTTACTTCTGCCTTAGGGCAGGAGATATCTTCATTTGCCACCTATGTTTTATCTCTAAACCCAAGAAAAACCCACTTGTCGCCTGACCTACTAATTATGCTATAATCATTTAAAAATAAATAAAGACTGAACCATGGATCTTATCAAAATTGCACAAGAAACTTTTCACACTGAAGCAGATGCCCTATATAAAGCTGCCGAACGTTTAGACCAGAATTTTCTGGATGCTATTTCGCTTATATTGGAAACAAAAGGGAAGCTGATCATCACTGGTGTAGGAAAGTCTGGATTGGTAGGGGCTAAGATAGCTGCTACCTTTGCGAGTACTGGTACCTCAAGTTTCTTTTTACACCCAACAGAAGCACTCCATGGTGACTTAGGAATGATAAGCAAAGGCGATACCTTACTTGCGATAAGCAGTAGTGGAGAGAGTGAAGAACTCACTAAAATTCTTCCCCATATCAAACGTTTTGATATCCCACTTATTGGACTCACAGGAAACAAGAACTCATCTCTTGGCTCTTACGCGGATGTTTTTCTTGATATTTCTGTAGAGAAAGAAGCATGTCCTCTAGGCGTGGCACCTACTACATCCACCACGCTGACCATGGCACTGGGTGATGCTTTGGCTGTAGCACTCATGGAACAAAGAGGATTTAAACAAGAGGATTTTGCCTCTTTTCATCCTGGTGGATCATTGGGTAAAAAGCTTTTTGTGAGGATCAAAGATCTCATGAGAACAGCAGAGCTACCTATCATCAACCATACCACCAAGCTGAAAGATGCCATTGTAGCGATGAGTGAAGGGAAACTGGGTACGGTACTCATCGTTGATGAGACAGATACGTTTATCGCTATATTAAGTGATGGCGATCTTAGACGTGCACTTATGAAAGAAGGATTTAGCTTAGACCATCTGGCTATCGAATATGCCAGCAAAAATCCTAAGAGTTATACAAATACAGAGCTACTGGCAAGTGATGCCCTTGAAATTATAGAAAATGGGCGCATACAACTTTTGCCTATCACCAACGAAACAGGCAATATCATTGGGGTATTACACATACATGACCTGATCAATGCCGGAATTAAAAGCAAATAAAAAACGAGAAATAATGAGACTAAACAAATATATATCACATAACACAAAATACTCAAGACGAGAAGCAGACAAACTCATAGAAGAGGGTGAAGTTACTTTAAACAAAAAAGTCTTGCAAGATTTTGCTTATGACGTAGAAGAAGATGACCATATCTATGTGAAAGGCAAAGCAGTCAAAGAGAGTAAAGAACTTACTATCATTGTCTACAACAAGCCTAAGGGTGTACTGGTCACAAAAAAAGATGATAGAGGGCGTGCAACCATCTATCATAAGCTTCCGGGGAAATACAGACACTTTGTTCCTGTAGGTAGACTGGACTATGCCTCTGAAGGACTTTTGCTCTTGACGGACTCCCCAGAGGTTGCAACTGCTCTAATGGAGAGTGGTTTAGACCGTACCTATAATCTGAAAATAGATAAACCTATCACTCCAGAGATGATCACCGCAATGAAAGAGGGTCTTGTGCTTGATGATGCCCGTGCAGGTGCACATGAAAAAAGCAAGATCTACAGTATGGAATTTGCTCCTTTTGCACATTTTGAAGTAAGATCAGAGGGACAAAACTTTTCAAAGCTTCGTGTAACCATCACCGAGGGTAAAAACAGGGAACTAAGACGATTTTTTGCACATTTTGAAGCAAAAGTACTTGATCTCAAACGTGTAGCCTTTGGCGGGATAGAGTTAAACAATCTGCCTACGAACAAAACACGTTACTTTACACGAAGAGAATATGATGATGTGCATAAGTTCATGAAACGTAGAAGAGCCAACGCTGAAGCAGATGTCAAGAACAGAGCCAATGCTCTCAAGCAGGAAGAAAAAAACCGACGCGAAAAAGAGTTCGAAGAAAAAAAAGCAGATAAAGCTAAAAAGTTAACTAAAAAAGATTAAGTTTTGCCAAATCTTGCACTGAAATATCGTCCTAAAACACTTGATGAGCTGATAGGTCAATCACACCTTTTAGGTGACGGTGCAATCTTACGAAAGCTCATCACCACAGATACCCTCTCCCATACTTTCTTTTATGGACCACCGGGTTGTGGAAAGACAACCCTTGCTCGGGTGATCGCTTCGCTTCTGGATAAACCTTTTTATGAAATGAATGCTACCACGCTTAAGATAGAAGATCTGCGTAAGATCTTTAAAGAGTATACCAATGCATTACAAAAACCTCTTATTTTCATAGATGAAGTCCATAGGCTCAGTAAGAACCAACAAGAAGTACTCTTGCCTTTTATGGAAAACCAAGCAGCACTGATCATAGGAGCTTCTACAGAAAACCCTTATTATTCACTGACTGCGGCTATGCGTTCCCGTTCTCATCTTTTTGAACTTGAATCGATAAATGAAAAAGAGTTGCATACCTATCTTGATAAAATCATACAACTGGAAGATCTCACCGTAGAAGAGGATGCAAAAGAGTATCTTGTCTTTTCCAGTGGTGGTGATGTACGGGCTATGTTAAACCTTCTAGAGAGTGCGGGAGCCGTAGAAAGCCCTATTACACTGAATACGCTCAAGCAGATACGTCCTCATGCTATGCAGGCTGGAAGTGCAGAGAGCGAAAGCCACTATGAACTGACCTCTGCCATGATTAAAAGTATCCGGGGTTCTGACATAGATGCATCCATCTATTATCTTGCCAGACTGATAGACGGAGGAGAGCCTGCAGAGTTTATCGCAAGACGTTTAGCCATTCTAGCCAGCGAAGACATAGGAAATGCAAACCCCCCTGCGCTTAATCTTGCCAGTTCCACACTGAACATCGTTAAACACATAGGATACCCTGAAGCCAGGATCTCCCTCTCCCAACTGGTTATCTATCTTGCCTCCTCACCTAAGTCCAATAGTGCCTACATGGCGATCAACTCTGCTCTAAACTCTATAAAAGAAGGAGAAATACACCCTATTCCCTCTCATATAAAGACGCATGCCAAGGATTATGTTTACCCGCATGATTTTGGTGGATGGGTACAACAATCTTATCTTTCAGTGCCCAAAAAATACTACGATACCAAACAGATAGGTTTTGAAAAAACCCTTTGGCAGTGGCATGAGAAAATAAAGTCTAAATAATAAGACACATTTTTGACACATTTCTGTATTATACTCAAACATATTAAATACAGAAGGAACCATAATGAAAAAAAGTATACTTAATATTATTCTTATCTCCAGTACAAGTATTGCGTTATTGAATGGTTGTACTGGCTCTGAAGTAGCACCAAACAATGCAACACAAACGGGTGCTGCAACAGGAGCACTTGCTGGTGCAGTCATAGGTTACAATACAGGTAGTGGCGGTGGAGGAAATGCCGCAGTTGGTGCACTAATAGGTACAGCTGTTGGTGCCGGCATAGGAAATGCCGTAGACAATAGTAATACGGAACAAGTACAAACAGGCGGATGGCAATAGCCCTCCTCTCATAATAAAAAGGAAATAAAATGAAACTACTAAAACCAATAGTTGCTGCTTCGGTAGCAGCATTCATGCTGGGAGGATGTTACAATCAACCTGGTCTTGTACAAGACGAGAGTTATAATCGTACCAAAACAGGCGCTGCAACAGGAGCACTGGCTGGTGCAGCCATAGGATACAATACAGGTAGCAGAGACGCAAAAAGTGCCATCATTGGTGGTCTTCTAGGTGCTGCCCTAGGTGGAGCAGTAGGCTATAATATGGACCAACAAGCCAATGAAATCGCACGTGCACTTGGTACAGGAGTAAACAATGATCCACTCGCGGCACTTGATCCAAACAATAATATCATTGTCTCCAAAGCCAATAATTATGTAAAAATTATGTTTAGAGACCGTATGATGTTTGCTACAGGTTCATCTAAGCTACAATCAAGCGCAAGAACAAAGGTACAAAAAGTGGGACAGCTTTTAGCTAATTATCCTCAAACTGTTGTAGGCGTTGCAGGATTTACAGATAATGTAGGAAGCTACTCTTACAACCTGGATCTCTCTAAAAGACGTGCAAGCAGCGTAAGTAATCTTCTTACAGTCAATGGAAGACCATTCACCAAAGGATGTTCATACAATAAAGCGATTGCACCGAACGACTCTGCTAAGAACAGAGCACTCAATAGACGTGTAGAAGTCTATATGTATGCAGACAGCAAGAAAATGTCTGATCCTTGCCGTTAATCTTCGCTACTTCAATAAGTCAAGCTCGCGCTTGGCTTGTTCCGCATTCATAGCACCAGAAAAATATTGACTCTCAACATGGTCAATTTGTGTAGTAAGTTTTGCTTGTAAAGCATCTCCCCTAACCCTCTCTGTTACAAATATTTTCATCTCAGAAAAATCAGGAAAAAGTGTTAAGAATTCTGTTTTTAACGCAGAATTATTCCATGCCTGCACTTGAGTATTTACAGGTGCACCTGTCATATCAAGAATATCCCGTCCTATACTGTCAACAGTTTGATAGTGATCATACTGATGTTTTTGTTGATATTCATCATTTTGAAACTTTTCATCTTCTTGGATATCACCCACAAACTGAGTAATAAAATAAAGAAACCCTACTCCTATAAGAACAAAGAAAAATAAGCTTTTATCCATAATGAAATCCTAAATACATATTTAATATGAGAATTATACAATAAGTTTTTAGAAATAAGTTAATTGAAGTTTTTGTAGTGGTGCGGATGAGAGGACTCGAACCTCCACGCCGTAAAGCACCAGATCCTAAGTCTGGCGTGTATACCAATTTCACCACATCCGCATGTGATTGTTTTA
>Ga0209013_10002482_pt1 | contig 16717 bp, 17 predicted proteins | sample Cruoilmetagenom2_FD_187291 | JGI IMG/M metagenome (GOLD analysis project Ga0209013, IMG submission 187291) | Oil polluted marine microbial communities from Coal Oil Point, Santa Barbara, California, USA - Sample 2 (SPAdes) (version 2) | ecosystem: Environmental > Aquatic > Marine > Oil seeps ...
CGGGCACGGGCACCAGGGCGGGACCGGTGGAGAGGACATAGTCGACCGCGGAGCCGGGGCTGACCTCGGCATCGGCCGCGGGATCGGAGCTGATGACGCCGCCAGCCTCGACCTCGTCGCTGTGTTCCTCGGTGATATCGCCGATCTCGAAACCGGCGTCCTCGAGCGCCTCGATGGCCTCGTCCTCAGGCAACCCGACGATGTCGGGCACTGGGGTCGTGGGCACCGGCACAGCGACGGCGATGTCGATCGTCGAGCCAGCCTCGACAGCCTCGCCCGGTGCGGGATCCTGCCTGAGCACCGTGCCCGGTTCTTCCTCGTCGGTCTCGACCGGGTTGGCCCGGACGACGAGTCCGTAATCGTCGGCGATGGCGTCGGCTTCTTCGAATGTGAGGCCCTGGAAGTTGGGCGTGTCCACGGATGGGATGGCAGACGGGCGCTCGCTGGGAACCTCGGTGACGACCGGAGATGGCGACAGCGAGGCATCGACGTCGGTGATGGAGTCGAACGGTCGGAAGAGGATGAGCACGATCGCGAGGGCCACGATGAACGCGCCCACGAGGATGCCTCCCACGAGGAGGACGGGCGTGCCCTCATCGGGCGGTTCACCACCAGCCCCGGGCGGCGGTACGGGCGGCGCCTCGGGCGGCTCGAGGGTGACCTCGGGCTTGGCGGCGAGGGCGGCCAGGGCGGCCTCGGTGGCTTCGGGGTCTGGCGCGACGGGCGTAGTCGTCCAGGCGGCTCCGGCAGCGGCGGCGTCAGCCGCCTCTGCTTCGGTCTCGGCGACGGTCCCGGCGCCTGCTTCCTCATCGGCGGCAGCCGCCCCGTCCTCGGCCCCGCCTTCCTCGCCTTGCTCGGCCTCGGCAGCTACCCCCTCGTCGGAGGGTGCTTCGGCTTCTGCCTCAGCGGGCTGCTCTGCGGCTGCCTCGACCTCCTCAGGCTCGGGCGTCGTCTGTGGGGTGTCGGTGGACTCTGTGGTGTCGCCGGCGTCCGGCTTCTGGTCAGTCATGGCAGGCGGACCTTACGGGACTGCGACTCGCCGTGCGAGCGCTCCTTGATGGCCATCTGCGCCGTTCCCGACACAAGTATCTGTTTCTTCATCGTCCGCCGCTCCGTGCTTCACTCGCTGGCGGCTCGCGATGTCAGGAGTCAGAGACCCAGGCCCACCTCAAGGGCGTCCAGTGTCCCCTCGCTATCGGCCACCAATACGAGTACTGGAGAGGATAGCCCTCCGGCGATATCAGCATTGGTCGCGGAGTGCGCTCCGGGCAGATCCTTCATGGCGTCACGAGCGGCCTTGCGGAACTCCTTCTGGTCATCCGCGGAATCCCAGTCGGTCTGCCAGACCACGGCCCATGCGCCATCAGGGCCATCCAAACTCAGCAATCGATCGCCACCCCATCCGGCTGCAGCCTCAGATCGGGGCAGCTGCGCAGGCAAGCCCGGGAACAGCGAGCGCGTCTTGCGACCATCGGCCACCCACACGTGCATCTGCATCTCACCGAACGTCTGTGCATAGCTCGTGGACCAGTCGGAACCCAGCACCCCGGCCACGTCCGGCAGCGTGATCTCGACGGGCAGCTCCTTGGGGTACAGCTCAGGGTGCAGGATCTGTTCGGTCGAAACCGGCTGGGCACCCCAGGCTTCATCCACCGCGGCCCAGTCGCCTCGTCCGCGAATCGCGATCACGAAAGCGTAGCCGTCGATGTACGGGAACTCGAGCTGGCGCTGAAGGATGTCCGGCATGCGACCCAGCTTCTTCTGGTCCTTCTTGCTCAGCGCCTCTGCGGAGACCGCGAGGAGGCCCGCCAACTTGAGCTCGCGCGCTGCCCAGTCGTACATCACCGCGGTGGCATCGCCCTCGATGAGCGCCTGTTGCGCGAGGATGGCGTCCGCTCGGTCGAGGTCCTTGATGCGGCCAGCGTCGAGGTCCCAAGCGGCGTCCTGGAGCGCGTGGCCGTACTCGTGGGCGACGACGATCGATTCCAACGCGCCGATCTTGTCGACCGGGCCGATGAGCGAGAACATCTTCGTGATGGGGTCGTAGTAGGCCAGGACCTGGCTGTCGTAGATCTTGAGGATGAGCTTCTCGAGGTCGTCGTCAGCTTCGAGCAGGCCGAGGCGCGTGAAGGCGTCGTCCTCTGCGTCGATGTACTCCTCGGAGTACTCCTTGTGGAAGAGCGCCTCCAGCTCAGCCAGGAAGGCCTCGTCGTCGATGACGCGGTAGGCCACGTCCTGGGCCGCGGGGAGCCCGCGCACCGGGTGGACTTCGTCGATGACCTCCGCCACCTTCTTGATCATCTTCTTGCTGAAGCCCTCCGGCAGTGGCGTGGCTGCGGCGGTCGGGCTCGCCTCTGCATCCGGCGAGGCGTCCTGCGCCGCCACCGGCACAAGGCCGATGGAGCTCAGCAGCAGGGCCGCGGCAAGGGCGCCGGCCAAGGGGCGAGCGCGGTGGCGGGTCAGAACGGTGGTGCGGTCGAGGGGTGCCATAGGCGAACCATTCTGCCAGCCCTTCACTCGAAGGCCCAGTGGGACGAATGGATCCAGGGCGGGAACTGCGGCAGATATGCGTTTCTTCATCATTCGCGGTCTGGTGCCTTCACGCTCGATGGCTACTGTGGTCTCCACGGAACCGCGAAGATATTCTTCACAGTTCCCTCTCCCTCCCTCTTGGAACGAGGGGCGCTGATTGGGCAGGCGTCCCTCGTTCCTTTCTTTGTGCTGCCTGTGGTGTGGCCGCGCGTGTGGCACCATCGAGGCCATGGAGATCACTTGGTTCGGCGGCTCATGCGTTCGTCTCAAGGGACGCGAGGGGGTCGTCGCCGCAGACCCGTTCCGGTCCCTCGCCGGGCCCACGGGCCGCGGGCTCACTGCAGACATCGTCTCGTACGGCCGGCCCGATGAGTCGATCGCCACCGGTCGCGGCAGCAAGGCCAAGGCCGGCGTCACCTCGCGGCAGCTGGGCGTGCCCCTGCCGACCAGCCTCGAGACGGCCTTCGTGCTCGACTCGCCCGGTGAGTACGAGGTGCACGATGTGATGGTCACGGGCGTGCGTACCTTCCGCGACAACGAGCATGGCGCGGCGCGCGGGATGGGCACCTCGTACGTGGTCGAGCTCGATGGCATCTATGCCGCCCACCTCGGTGACGTCGGCCATCTCCTTGATCAGGACACCATCCGCGAGATGGGCCACGTCGACGTGGTCTGTCTCGGGATCGGTCCGCAGCTGAGCGCAGTCCACGCGGCGGAGATCATCAGCCAGCTCGATGCGCACCTGGTCGTGCCCATGCCGTTGACCGAGGCCGCTGCCGCACCCGAGGGCGAACTCGAGAAGTTCCTCAAGGAGATGAGCGCGGCAGACCTGCAGCCGGTGTCGAGCTTGAAGGTCACCATCTCCACCGTCCCCAACGAGACCGCCGTGGTCCTGCTGGAGCAGCGCGGCCGCTCCTAGCCCAGCTCCTCGGCGCGGGTGTGACTCGAGGCGTTCAGTCGGTGCCGCGCGCGCGTTCGAGCCGAACCTCGAGCACCATGTCCGGATCGAAGCGCCGGATGCGCAGCCAGCCGGCGGCCTCGTGAAGGCGCTGCTCCGCGGTGTGGAACGAGCCTGAGCCGATGTGATCGGCGACCTCGACGAGCGCAGCGGCCGGAGCCAGGCCGATGAGCTCGGAGTCGAGGAGGCTGACGCGCTCCTCGGCAGCCAGCCGTTCGGCCTCCTCCCAGACTCGCCACAGCGGGGTCTGCTCGTGATCGAGGATGTTCATCGACAGTTGGACGCAGCCCTGCGAGGCAAGGTCTATCCCGAGCGCCTGCACGGCCGGCAGGCCGCCATCGCGTTCGCGGATACGCGTGGCGATGCGCTTGGCCACGGCCACGTCGGTGGTGGATAGCTGGATGTTGTGGGCGATGAGGAAGGGACGTGCCCCGACCGCCGTGGCGCCCGCGCGGGGGTGTGGACGCGGAGGACCGAAGTCCGGCTCACCGCCGGGTTGAGCCATGGCCTCAGTGAGGCCTTCGAAGCGTGGACGGCGGACATCAGCGAGGATGCGCCGCTCGGGTCGCTGGGCGGCGTGGGCATAGAGGTAGACAGGCAGCTCGAAGCGGTCGGCGATGCGCTCAGCGAACCCTCGCGCGCCGGCCACACATTGCTCCATGGTGGTGCCCCCGAGCGGGACGAAGGGGATGACGTCGACCGCGCCGATGCGTGGATGGCGACCCTGCTGTTCGCACATGTCGATGCGCTCGATGGCGATCTCGAGCACGGTCTCCATGGCGCCCATGACGCGGCCGGGATAGCCGGCCATGGTGAAGACGCTGCGTCCGTGATCGGAATCGGCGGTGCGGTCGAGCAGCCATGCCCCCGCGTGCTCATCGATGGCCGTGGCCACAGCGTCGAGCGTGTCTTCGTCACTGCCCTCGCTGATGTTGGGAATGCACTCCACGAAACTCTCCATGGCCGCTGATGCTAGCTCAGCGTGGCGTCCCGGTCTGTGCTGTCGCGCCTTCGGGCCCGGAGGCCGGCGCCGATAACGAGACAGCGTCGGTGGAGCCGCGGCGCCCGAAGGCGACCGTCTCGATGTCTCGCAGGCTGACGCCGACACGGTCACCCAACCCCAGGTGCCGAACTCGGCTGCCAGCCTCTACCCACAGTCGCTGGCCGTCACTGGCCCGCAGCTCCAGCAGGATCTCGGAGCCTGAGAAACGCCGATCGATGACGTCCCAGCCGCCAGACGAAGCGGGACCATCAGGGGCCTCCAGGATGGTGAAGTGCTCGGGGCGAAGCAGGCACAGCGCGTGGCCGTCGTCAGGGCGTCCCTCGCCGCCGATGAGGGGCACACGTCCGAAGGGCGTGTCGGCGACACCGTCGCTGACCTCGGCCGGGACGAGGTTGGCTACACCCACGAAGGTGGCTACGTAGGGTGTCGCCGGCTCGGCGTAGATGACCTCCGGCGGCGCGACCTGCAGGACCCGACCGCGCTTCATCACCGCGACCTTGTCGGCCATGGTGAGCGCCTCGCCCTGGTCGTGGGTCACGAAGATGGCGCTCTGGCGGGCCTCGCGCAGGATCTGCCGGACCTCCACGCGTAGCTGTGTGCGCATGGCCTGGTCGAGCGAGGAGAAGGGTTCGTCGAGCAGCAGCACGTCGGGACGCGGTGCCAGCGCACGAGCCAGAGCGACACGCTGTTGCATGCCACCTGAGAGCTGGTGCGGCATGCGCGGACCATCACCGGCCAGGCCGACCAGCTCAAGCAGCTCGTCCGTACGTCCCGCATGGTCGCGATCACGACGGATGCCGTAGGCGACGTTGTCCCGGACCGACAGGTGGGGGAAGAGCGCCAGGTCCTGGAAGACGAGCCCGACGCGACGCCGCTCCGGAGGCACCATCGAAGTGGCCGAGGCGACCCAGCGACCGCTGACCTCGACGTTGCCGGCGTCCGGCTGCTCGAACCCGGAGACAAGGCGCAGCACAGTGGTCTTGCCGCAGCCGGATGGGCCCAGCAACGCAAGCATCGTGCCTGCCTCGAGCTCGAGGCTGACGTCGTCGAGGGCCACCACGTCATCGAAGGCCTTGCTCACCTCGTCAAGCCGCACTGCGACCTCCCCCGTGCGTGGCACGGTCATATCTCGACCTCCCCACGGCGCACGAGCAGGCCGACCGAGATGAACGAGATACCCAGCAGGAGGGCCGCGGGAATCGCCGCTTGGGCGTAGAAGGCTTCGCGGGCCGCGTCCCAGAGCTCGGTGGCCAGCGTGCTGGTGCCGGGAGGTGCGAGCAGCAGCGTCAGGGGGAGCTCCTTGAGGCCCGATAGCAGCACCAACGTGGCGCCAGCCACGAGCCCGGGCCGCAGCAGAGGCAGCGTCACCGAGCGCAGCACACCGACGGGCCCCTCACCCAGCGACCGGGCCGCCTCGACCGTCCGTGGCGACACTTGCAGCATCGGCCCTCGCAGGGCTCCGACAGACTGGACGAGATACCGAAGCGTGATGGCCAGGATCAGGGCGAAGAGCGTCTGATACAGGGCCGGCACAGCACCCAACGTGAAAAAGACGACGGCCAGGGCAAGGCTGATGCCCGGGATGGCGTAGACGGCGTAGAGCAGACGCTCGGTCAGCGTCGACCAGCGACCGGGGAAGTGCACCACCAGGTGCGCTAGCGGCACGGCCAGGACCACGGCCAGTAACGCCGCGCTGCCGGCCAGCACGAGCGAGTCACGTAGCGCTTCGAGACCGACCTCGAGCTCAACGCCTCGCATGAGGCCGTCGCCCAACCACAGCGCGATGGTGACGACCGGGATGCCCAACGACAGCGTCGCGATGACGGCGCTGAAGGCGATCGCCGGCCAGCGCCAATGGCCAAGCTTGACCGGCTCGGGAACTCGCTTGCGGCCGTGCGGTGTGGCCAGGGCGGCCCGCCGGCGCACGCGGCCCTCCGCCCAAACGAGCAGAAGTGCGAAGCTCAACAGCAGCAGGGCCAGGGCCGCGGCTCCGGAACGATCGAACGAGAAGCGATACTGGGAGTAGATGGCCGTGGCCAGCGTGTCATAGCGCAGGATGGAGACCGCCCCGAAGTCCGAGATCGCGTAGAGGCAGGCGAGCAGAGCGCCGGCGCCGACCGCAGGGACGATGACGGGCACGACGGCCGTGCGTGCCGCAGCCCAGGGACCCCGGCCCAAGGAGCGCGCGGCTTCCTCCGTGGCCGGATCGAGCCGCATGAGTGCAGCGCGCGTGCTGATGACCACGTAGGGAATCGTGGCCAGGCTGAGCACCAGGACGGTCCCGCCGAAGCCGTACACGCTGGGCACCATCGCCGCGCCCAGCGACTCCAGCAGCGTGGTCATCCAGCCACGCGGCGCGAAGGCACCGACGAAGGCGAAGGCGAGCAGGTAGGAGGGGACGGCCAGTGGGGCGATGGCGAGGATGGACCAGACCCTGCGCGCCGGCAGGTCCGTACGTACACCGAGCCAGGCAAGGGGCACACCCACGCCCACCGCGCCGATGATCACGGCCAGCCCAAGCGTCACCGTGGAGACGATCAGCTCCAGCGTTCGTGGTCGCAGCAGCGGGGCGAACGCGTCCAGCCCGCCGTCGATGGCCCGCACGAACAGGTAGACCAACGGCACGAGCGCCAGCAGGGCCACGAGGCCCGCCAGCAGCAACAGGGGGATCGGGGGTCGTGTCGGGCGCGACGACACGCGTGGGATAGCGCGCTGGGTGGTGGCGAGGATGGTCATGCTCGTGTGGCCTGCCGCCGGTGACCGGCTAGTCGATGGCGCCGACTTCGCGCAGCAGCTTCACCGTGCCCTGCAGGTCGGCCAGAGCCGAGAGGTCCACGTCAGGTGCGTCGATGCTGCTCAACTCCGGCAGGCGCTCGTCAGCCAGGATGCCCTCGATGAGCGGGAACTCGAAGGTGGACTCGCTGAAGTAGCGCTGCGCTTCCATGCCGAGGAGGTAGTCGATGAGAGTGGCCGACGCCTCCGGCTGGTCAGTGGACGTCAGGCGGCCGACGCCGGCCACGTTGACGAGGGCACCGGGGTCACCGCCCGCGAAGAACACCTGCGCCACGGGATAGTCGTCTCCCTGCTCGGCCAGCAGGCGCAGCAGGTAGTAGTGGTTCACGAAGGCCACGTCGACCTCACCCGCAGCGACGCCCTCGACAGCCGCGGTGTTCCTGGGGTACCCGACGGGATCGTTGGCGAGGATGCCCGTCAGCCAGGCGCTGGCCGTCTCCTCACCCTCGATGATGCGCAGTGCGGTCACGAACGACTGGAACGAGCCGTTGGCGGGCGCCCAGCCGATCCGGCCCGACCACGCGGGGTCCGTGAACCCGAGGATGGAGTCGGGCAGCTCGAGATCCTCGCGCGTGGTGTATGCGGCGGTGCGTGCCCGGCCACTGAGGCCGACCCACTCTCCGTCGGGATCGCTGAACTTGGGCGGCACCCTGGCCAGCAACTCACTCGGCAAGCGATCGAGGAGACCGGCATCGGCCACAGCCCCAAGCGCCCCGGCATCCTGGGCGAAGAAGACGTCGGCCGGGGAGCGGCTGCCTTCCTCGAGCAGGATAGCCGCCAACTCCGCGGTGTCAGCGTACTTCGTCCGGACCTCGATGCCGGTTGCCGCCGTGAACGACTCGAGCACCGCCCCGACCAGCGATTCGCTGCGTCCTGAATAGACGGTCAGGGCACCATCAGCATCCTCGGCCAGAGCGGGACCGGCGATCGTCGCCAAGAGCGCGGACATGACCATCGCCGCGACGAGCGCGCGAGATCGGGACATGGACGTCCTCCGGAGTGGCGTGGGCGCAGCGGACCAGGCGTCGATCCGCTCAGCTGTCGGTCATGTGGAGGCGCCAGCGTACGCGAGACCTCGGGTGGGTGTCAAGCGTGCATGTCTCAGGGTATCAAGTGCCCTTGATACTCACTCCAGCTCGCGCCGCATCACCGGGTAGCGCTCGTCGGCCGCGGCCTGAACGAACCCACATGCCTCCCAGAAGGCCGGCGATGCAGTTGAGGCCTCGTCGGGCTTGAGTGTCAGGTCGGGATAGGCCTCGATGGCTGCGAAGCCGCGAGCCGCGAGATCGTCGACGATGTCCGCCAACAGCGTTCGGGCGAGGCCCAGCCCACGGGCAGTCGCGATGGTGGCCACGCAGGTGACGACGGCGGGCAACGGCGAGCTGGGCAGGCGTGGATACAGCCCGCGGATCGCCTGCGCGCGCGGGTACGCAGAGAGCGGGCCGAACTGCGCGTAGGCGGCCGGCTCACCCGCGAGGAGCAGGACCTTGGCGTAGGAGCCGAACACGGTGTGTCCGCGATCGAGCAGGCGCAACTTGCGCGGCGCACCGACCTTGAGCGCGCTGTCATCGACCTCGGGGACCGGCGCGAAGGGATTGAAGTCGGGCGTCCCGAAGGAATCGCTCCCTCCCAGCGTGTCAGCGCCACTCGAGGCCGATGCGAAGGGGTTGAGGCCATCGTCGGCGCGAGGCGGCGGTGCAAAAGGGTTGTCCGACCTGGGTCGCGGCCTCGGCCTGGTTACCGGCGCGGGCGGCTGCCACCAGGACGCGCGGGCGGACTTCGAGCCGTGGACCTCGTCCTCCCAGTAGTCGCAGCTGCGGTGATCGAAGCGCGGGTCAGCACAGGGAGGGAGACGGTCGAACGCCGTCGCGTCGGTAACGTCGAGGATCTTGATGTCGGCGGTGCTGCTCACGCCGCGAAGTGTAGGACGCCTAGACCCCGAAGCGCAGGCTGTTGGCGATCTCGTCGAAGATCTCCTCGGCTTCGTCGGCGACGTCGGCGGAGGCCACGAAGTTGACGAGGTAGGACTGCCGGCCGAAGCGGAAAAGGTAGGAGAACACGCGTAGCTCGCCGAGGTCGGGATCATCGACGGTGTAGTCGAAGCGGACGCCCTTGGCGGTGGGCAGTTGAACGTCATGGGCCGAAAGCACGCCCGAGAGGCCGGGCAGGCCGCTGATCTCCCCGCGCACGCCGGTCTTGATGGCGTGAAGACGCCTGCCATTCGTCGGCTGCGCCAGTACCACCAGCACCGGTGGGACCTCGCCTTCCGCACTGGGATCGGTGGCGATGGCGCTCACTCGGGCGTCGCCGCCATCGAGCACGCCGCCCATGCGCGAAGCCAGGCCGGGCGTGGTGGCAGCGACGGCGTCGAGGAGCTCATCGGTCTGGCCCTTGCCCACGGCAACGCCGGACCAGCCCGCGGGCAGGACCATCGCGTAGCCGTCCGGGTGCGGCCACCACATCGCGCTATCGCTGCCAGCGGCAGCGTTCTCGGCGGCGGGGTCGGCCTCCGGTGAAGACACAGGTGTCCTGGCGGGGTCGAGCAGAGCTTGGAACACGGCACTCGTCGGTGCGCTGCAGCCCATGGCGATGAGGCCTGCCAGCGCGATGACGAGGATGCCGACTGGGGTTGTCCGGCTCGTCATACCGAGGACAGCATGCCCCAGAACCGCAGAATGTGCAGGCGATCGTTCGGCCCCCGTGAGCAGTGACCAATGCCTCAGGCGGAGCGCGCAGGGGTCGCTGCTATAGTCGAGCCACAACACGCATAACGCGCCTCGCCTTCGGGGTCGGGTGAAATCCCCTACCGGTGGTCGGTGGCCAGCGGACCTCTCAGTGTCCGGCCGCCAGCCCACGACCCGCGTACCACTCGGTCGCGGTGGATTCCCTTGCAGGGAGCCGACGGTCACAGTCCGGATGAAAGAAGGAGAGAGGCGACCGCCGACCAAGTGTCGGCATGCGGTCGCTTACTGAGCGCGACCATCCCGTTTCGACGGGAGCCGTGCGCTCACTTCTTCTTCCTGACGCCTCGATGGTGTGGCCGGAGGTCACACGGATTGGACGCCATCGAGCTCAGCGGTATCTCCCGCAGCTTCGACATCAAAGGCTCACGCCTGCTCGCTCTCGACGAGTGCGAGCTGCGCGTGGCCGAGCGGGAGATCGTGGCCGTCGTGGGCCCCAACGGCTGTGGCAAGTCCACCCTGCTGCGCGTCATCAGCGGCCTGCTGCCACCCGACCATGGCCGCGTGCTGGCCTTCGACTCGACCGTGGCCGGGGTGGACCCCAGGGTCGGGCTGGTGTTCCAGGAACCGCGCCTGCTGCCCTGGCGGGACGTACTCGCCAACGTCGCCCTTCCGCTCGAGCTGGCCGGGATCAGCCGGAGGGAGCGCGAGGAGCGTGCTCGCGAGGTCCTGCGGCTGACTGGTCTGGAGGCGTTCGCCGAGGCCTATCCCGACCAGCTATCGGGTGGCATGGCCCAACGCGCGGCGCTGGCTCGCGCGCTGGCGCCTGAGCCTGACGTGCTGCTGCTCGACGAACCCTTCAGCGCGCTCGATGCCATGACGCGCGAGCGCCTCGACAGCGAGCTGCTGTCGCTGTGGAGACAGACCGGCACGACCATCGTGCTCGTCACCCACAGCATCTCTGAAGCCGTCTTCCTCTCCGATCGCGTGCTGGTGATGTCGCAACGACCGGGCTCCATCATCGCGGACGTGCCGGTGGATGCGCCGCGTCCACGCACCCTCTCCGGTAGCGGTGCGTCAAAGCTGAGCGCCGCGGCTGACAAGGTGCGGGCGATCCTGGCACAGGCCGCGCCCGAGGAGGCTGCGGCATGACCACGAGCACACCACGGGCCGCCACCGCGGTCGAGACGTCCGAGGCGCGGGACCCCGGGCGGCCCCTGTGGCGCCGGCTGCTGCGCGACACCGGACCGGTGATCGGTGCGGCGCTCATCTTCATCGTCGTCTGGCAGGTCATCGTCATCATCGGTGACTACCCGCGGTTCATCCTGCCCAGCCCCCTGGTCGTGGCCGAGAGCTTCGTCGACGGTTGGCTCAAGGGCACGATCGCTCCCCACTTCTGGACCACGCTCGCAGAGGTGCTGCTGGGCCTCGCCGTGGGCAGCACGGCCGGGATCCTCACCGGCATCCTGCTGGCCCGCTCGCGCCTGGCCGCGCGGATGCTATCGCCCTACATCGTGGCCGCGCAGGCCACGCCGATCCTGGCGCTGGCGCCCCTGATCGCACTGTGGTTCGGCACCGGCCTCGGGAGCCGCGTGCTCATCTGCGCGCTCATCTGCTTCTTCCCCATCGCCGTGGGCACGATGGTCGGCATCCGCTCGGTCGACCCCAAGCTCATCGAGCTGGGGCGTAGCTTCCGGGCCTCGCGCCGGCAGCGGTTGACTCGTATCGAGGTGCCGTCGGCCCTGCCCCAGATCCTGGGCAGCATGCGCATCGGCGTCACGCTCGCCGTGGTCGGTGCCATCGTGGCCGAGTGGGCTGGTGGTGACGCCGGACTGGGTGTGCTCATCAACCTCGCCCGTGGCAGCATGTTCGACATCCCCCTGATGTTCGCTACGCTCCTCACGATCGCCCTGATGGGCGTTGTCCTCTACCTCATCATCGTCGCCATCGAGCGACGCCTCGTCCGCACCCCCTCGTGACTCACCGAAAGGAAGACCGCAACAGCATGGACCGCACCCCTCCATCCATTCGCCACGCCCTTGGTGTCGTGGCCCTTGCGGCGAGCCTTGCCGTCGCCGCCACCGCAGGCGCGATGGCGCAGTCCGAAGGCGATGCATCGGTCTCCGAGTCGACGCCGCTCACGGTCGGCCTCGGCTACATCCCCAGCGTGCAGTTCGCGCAGTTCTATCTCGCCGAGGAGGCCGGCTACTACGAGGAAGCGGGCCTTGAGGTGACCTTTCAGAACAAGATCGATCCCGAGCTCATCACGCTGCTCGCTCGCGGCAACGTGGACGTGGGCATGGCCGACGGCACCAGCCTCATCCCGGCGGTCAGCCAGGGCATCCCCGTGGTCTACGGAGCCACCATCTACGGCCGTGACCCGAACGTCGTCTTCGCGCTGGCAGAGACCGGCATCGACGGGCCAGCCGATCTGGCCGGCATGACCATCGGCATCCCCGGCCGCTACGGCTCATCCTGGGTGGCGCTACAGGCACTGCTCGCCTCCGCGGGCCTCACGCCGGAGGATGCGGAGATCGTGACCTATCCGGACTTCGGACAGGGTGTGGCCGTGGCCAGCGGCCAAGTCGACGCCGCCACCGGCTTCGTCACCAATGAACCGGTGCAGCTAGCCCTCCAGGGCATGGACGTGGACGTGTTGCGCGTGGCCGATGTGGCCCCATTGCCAGGTCCGGGCCTGGTCACCGGTGCCGTCACGCTCGAGGACAAGGGTGACGCGTTGCGCGCCTTCACCGCGGCCACCATCCGCGCCATGGAGGACATCGCGGCCGACCCACAGCTGGGACTGGAAGCGACGTTCGCGCGAGTGCCGGAGTTGGCAGGCGATCCCGAGACACAGCTGGCCATCCTCGAAGCCACTATCGCCTCGTGGACGAGCGACTACACCGCGGAGCACGGACTCGGTAGCGTTGACCGCTCGGCCTGGGACTCGGGGCTGGAGATCATGCGCTCGCTGCCGGACTCGGTGGTGAGCGACTCGCTGACCGTGGACGACCTCGTCACCGACGCGCTGCAGCCGTGACGATGCTCGATACTACGGCCATGTCTGATGCTGAGACCGCGCACGCCAGTGCGCCCGATACCCATGACGATCGTGCGGACGGCCACGGCCACGCGCCGGCCGGGGAACCCCTGGGGCCGATCGATGTGACCGCCTGGGCTTATGCCCTCGTCGGTGCCGCGATGGGGACGCTGGTGGTGCTGGTGCTGTTCATCGCTCGCGGCAGCTGAGCGCCGCTCCCGGTCGTCGGTCAGTCGCCCTCGGGGCGGCGCAGGGTGCCCTTGGCGATGCGTTCGCGCGCGCGGTCGGCCGTGCTCTGGATCTGCTGTAGCCGCTGGTCCAGCTCCGCGGTCACAGCGCCGGCATAACCCGCGTCCCCGGTCGAGCCGAGGTTGGCACGCACGTTGGACGCCGCGGAGCGGGCTGCGCTGTCAAGCAGCAACGCCGCGACCTCGAGATCGCTGGTGACGTACACGTTGGTGCGGCCGACGACGCGGTCGACCAGCTCGATCTGGGCGTGACAGACTCTGACGACGTCCAGGGGCACGTCCGCTGCGTAGCGTGCCGCCGCGCGCGTGGCGGCCGCTCGGGCCTCCGTCTCGACCTCCGTCTCGTGCGGCAGGCTCCGGGCCACCCGATACGCGGAGTAGGCCGAGGCGTCGTCATCGGCCAGCGCGAGGAAGCGTGCGCGGGCAGTATCGGAAGCCGCCAGTACCTCCTGGTGCAGGTCGGCGTGCTCAGCGTACTTGGCCCGATCGAGCGAGAGGCGTACGACCATGGCCGTCAGGCTGGCAGCCAGGGAGGCAGCCACTGCAGCAGCAGCACCACCGCCGGGGGTGGGCTGCTCAGAGGCCAGCGCCTCGCTGAAGGCTCCCAGGGTCATCTCGGTGACAGGACGTGTCGGTTCGGTCATGTGCGGCATTCTCGCACGCCGGCCGGGTGCTTCAAGCTGTTTCAGGCAGCGCGGGCAAAACCGGCCTGATCGGCGCTGATCTCCTCGACCGTCCAGCGGCGGTCGCGCAACAGGTGGACGAGGCGATAGCGGCGGTCAGAGGTCGTGACCACGAAGACCGTGCGCGGGCCCGACCCGAGGGGGTAGGCCAAGGTCTCGTCGCGGACCGACTCGAGGGCGGTCACCGCCAGACGCTCGCCATCCGCGCGGATCTCACGTGGCCGGCCGGTAGCGGCATCCACGGCGACGCTCGGAGTCGTGGCGTTGAGGTTGAACATGGTGAAGGCTCCTCCTGCATGCGACGCGGCCGAGGGGCACCTTCGGACCGGTATGGCGAACATCTGTTCGGTTACGGCTCAGGGATGCTAACCGAACGTTTGTTCGCATGTCAACCCCGCTGCCGGTCTTCCATCACGATCGAGTGCTCCTGTGCCACCTCCCCTGTCACATGGGCCGTTGAAGCCTAGTGGTCGTCGGGACGCTCCACTCGGGCACGGCCGACGCTACCGCCCTCGGGGGCTGACATCGGATCGCGCTCGAACGGCTCGGCCACGCGGGCGTCCAGCAGCCGCGCTCTGCGGATGGCCCTCGAGCCATAGCGTCGGCGGATGGCGTCGGCCGCCTCGGTAACCCGGCGTTGGCGCTCATCACCGGCGGAGAACAGCGACATCTGCTCACCGTCGCCCAGGTGGGAGGCAGCCACGCCGAGCAGTCGTACACGGCCGCCCGTGAGCTGCGGAGCGGCCAGATCGCGCGCCGCCGCGAAGACGACCTCGGTCTGGTCGGTCGGCTCTTGGAGCGTGCGCTGGCGAGAGACGGTCGTGAACGATGAGTCACGCACCTTGACCGCGATGGTGCGAGCCTTGACGCCACCCGCACGCAACCGGCTGGCCACGCCCTCCGAGAGCGCCAGCAGCGTGCGCTCGAGCACCTCAGGGTCGGCCGTATCCACGTCGAACGTGTGCTCGTGGCTGACTGAGCGGGCAGGATCTGCAGCCGTTACGGGCGCGGGGTCGATGCCACGCGCGCGTTGTGCCAGGACCGGGCCCTGGCGGCCGAAGCGTCGAGCCAGCAGGTCATTCGGCAGCGCAGCAAGGTCGCCGATGGTGCGGACCCCGAACTCGGCCAGCGCGGCGGCCGTCTTCTCGCCCACGCCCCACAGTCGCGAGATGGGCAACGGTGCGAGGAAGTCGGCCTCGGCCCCAGGTGCTACCGCGACCAGGCCATCAGGCTTCTCAAGGTCCGACGCGACCTTGGCCACCAGCTTGGTGGTGGCGATGCCGACAGAGGCGACCAGGCGCAGCTCGTCCTTGATGGTCCGCTTGATGGAGCGGCCGATCTCGAGGGGTGTGCCGTGCAGCACCTCGGATCCGGCCACGTCGAGGAAAGCCTCGTCGATGGAGATGGGCTCCACGGCCGGCGTGTAGCGGCGCAGGATCTCCATGACCTCACGGCTGACCGATCCATACTTCCGGCCATCGACAGGCACGAAGACGACGTCGCGGCACAGGCGGGCAGCGGTGCGCAGGGGCATCGCCGAGTGGATGCCGTACTTGCGCGCCTCGTAGGAAGCGGCAGAGACGACGCCGCGGTCATGGCGACCGCCAACACCCACGACCACGGGTTTGCCGCGCAGCTCGGGACGGTCCCGCTGCTCGATGGCAGCGAAGAACGCATCGAGGTCGACGTGAAGGATGGTGGCGCGGGTCACCGCACCATGATGTCGTGACGGGCAAGCCGCCGCTGGCTAGCCCTTGGGCTCGACCGCGACCGTGACCTCGGGGGTCATGCCGCTGAACACGCGGATGGCAACCTTGTAGGTGCCCAGCTGGCGCAGCGGCTCCTCCAGGTCGATGCGATGACGATCGACCTCGATGCCACGGCGCGCCAGCGCGTCGGCGATGTCCTTGGCGGTGATGGAGCCGTAGAGCTTGCCACCCTCGCCCACCTTGACACCCATCGTCAGCGTGGTGCTGCTGATGCGCTGTGCCGCGATCTCGGCTTCCGCGCGCTCCTTCTTGCGCTGCTCCTCGCGGCTGGCGATGTCGTGCTGCCAAGCGCGGTAGGTGCCACCAGCGGCCGGGACGGCCAGGTCGCGCGGGATGAGGTAGTTGCGGGCGTAGCCGTTGGCGACGTCCTTGAGCTCGCCGCTCTTGCCGAGCGAATCGACATCCGCTGTGAGGATGACCTTCACGCTGAGATTGCCTCCTTGTCCGTTTCTGCTGTCTCGATGTAGCCGCGAGCCTCCAACTCCGCCCTGACGACATCGGCGCTGGCTTCGATGAGGGCCGGCAGTCGTCGCGCCATCGAGCGGATGGGCAGCGGGAGGAAGCGTCGGGCGGCCTCCATGTCGCGCTCCAGCTCACGGCCGTCGATGCCAAGGGTATACATCTTCTCGATCATGAGCTCACGCGGGACCCCTTCGAGGAAGAGATCCAGCGCGATGATGGTGACCATCACGTCGTCCACCCTGCCAATGAAGGGGATGAAGTCGGGGATGAAGTCGATCGGCGACATGACGTACGCCGCACCCATCCCCAGGATCGCCTTCCTCACCCAGGGCACCCGGCTATCGACCGCGAGCTCCACGATGAGCCGGCCATAGACAGGCGCTCGTGCAGCGATCGGTAGGAACGGCCAGAAGCTGACGGCGGTCAGCCCCAGCCTGAAGGTGCTTCTCAGGGCCATCGGGAGCGCAAGTCTAGCACTCGAGTCCCAGAGTCCTCTTGCGAGATCGTCCCGGTGGACCAGCAGCAGCCGGAGACCTTTGCCTGCTGGG
>Ga0209013_10002483_pt1 | contig 16716 bp, 12 predicted proteins | sample Cruoilmetagenom2_FD_187291 | JGI IMG/M metagenome (GOLD analysis project Ga0209013, IMG submission 187291) | Oil polluted marine microbial communities from Coal Oil Point, Santa Barbara, California, USA - Sample 2 (SPAdes) (version 2) | ecosystem: Environmental > Aquatic > Marine > Oil seeps ...
ACGACCACCCGGGTTGGGCTTGATGATGGTGTGCTCTTCATCCATGTCGAAAAAAGGATCATCTTTATCATGCATTGAATCAACAAGTTGTTGTCGTCTCAAGGACAATTGTTCTAACTGTCCTTTTAAGCGGATCATACCCTGCTCAGTGGAATTTAATTCAGTTTTAATTCCGCGCAAACGAATTTCAAGCGCATGACTGCGTTCTCGATCTTCTCTGGCTTTGATGCGAATGTCATCCAGTTGTTCTCGATGAGTTTCACGCTCCTGTGTTAATTGTTCACGTTGCAATGCAAACTCTTCAATCATTTCCAGAGCAGAATGCAGATGCTCAGTGGATTCTTCAATAAGGATTTTTTCCTCACTAATTTGCTGTTGTATTTCCTGAATATCGCTATTGATTCGGCTTTCACGAGTATTCATTTGTTCCAGGCGAGACTGTTTAGCACTGAGTTGTGAACGCAGCTCAGATAATGTGCGGTTATGCTGATTAAATTCAGTTTGCAGATTTTCCCGATTGTGTTCTATTTCCTGTAACTGAATTCTGCCCTGCTCCATCTGATCACTCAGTTCATCAACCAGTTGTTGAGTTTGAACAGTCTCCTCATTGAGTTCTTTAATTTCCTGTTCTCTGGCAAGAACACCACCTTTCTGATCAGAATCTTTGACTAAGCGAAGCCAGTTTGGACCAATCCAGATCCCTTCTTTAGTGATAATGGATTGCGTGAAGTTTAATGATTTTCTCCGGGTTAATGCCAGAGCGAGGTTTTCGGCAGCATAAACACCATTTAAACAAGGTTTAAGGTAATCTGAAACACCATTAATAAAACTCTCCAGCAGTGGTAAATCAACAGCAGAATTTAAATTGGCATCCAGCTCAAAATTCTGCGCCGAAGTTTCAACCAAAGTCAGGTTGGCCTGATCCAGAGAATCGAGGTACTGGGATAATGGCTCGATTTGTTCAACACAAGTTGCTTCAAGGTAGTCGCCCAGAACACATTCAACTGCCGTATTCCAGACATCTTTAACACTTATTTGTTCAGCAACACGTGGATTATCAGCAATTTTCTGGTTCTCCATCCATTGTGTTAATGATTTATCATTTTTCCCTAGTGCCGCCTGCTGTAAAGCCTCCAGCGATGCCTTGCGACCTTTAAGAGACTGTAACTCACTGCGATTTTTATCCAGTTCATTATTTAAATGATGATTGTCATCACGAATATTTTGAATTGCTTCGCGTTCCTGATCCAGCTGCTGCTGAAAATCAGCGGTTATTTCTTCTGTTTGTGAAACTTCAGCTTCAAGCGTAACAAGTGATTCATCAAGGTGAGTGGTGGAAAACTGATTGCGCTCATCCTGAAGTTTTTCAATCCGCCTTTCCTGATTAAGAATATTCTGTTCAAGCGAGCTGATCTTTGTTCGTTCAATCTGAGCAGTTTGGGATGGTTCCTGAGCCTTTTGGTTGAATTCATCCCAACGCATTTGCCAATCATGCATGGAGATTTCAGAATCGGATAAGATTTGTGCTGATTGTTCTTCCAACTCACGAGCCTCATCAAATTCCGGCTCTATTTCTTCTAACTGTGAATCAAGAATAAGGCGTTTTTCTTCATCTTCCTGCAAATGATTATTGATATTTTCAAAAGAACGTTCTGCCTGCTCCAGATCGTCTTTAAGCTGCTGATTCTTTTCTTTAGTATGGGTAATTGCCTGTTCTACCCGGGCGATATCAGCGCCGATACGATAGAAATCACCCTGTACGGTATTGAACGTATCATTGGCATCAATATGCAGCTCTCTGGATTCTTCAATGCTGGCTTCAACGGATCTTAATTCAGCCATCTGTTGTTCCAGAGCGATTTCTTTTTCCAGGATCTGGCCATCTTGCAGCTTGGCTTTTTTATCTATACTGTCCCAGCGGATAGCCTGTAACTGAGCTTTTTTCAGTCGTTCCTGTTTTTTTAATTCGGTATAACGTTCAGCAGTTCTGGCCTGTCGCTGTAAATGGGCAATTTGTTTGTCTAATTCAGCCCTTAAGTCATCCAGACGTTCAATATTTTCCCGGGTATGTCGAATCCGTGTTTCTGTTTCTCTGCGACGTTCCTTATATTTAGAAATCCCTGCCGCTTCTTCGATATAAACGCGCAACTCTTCGGGTTTTGATTCAATCAGTCGGGAAATCATTCCCTGTTCAATAATGGAATAACTCCTGGGACCTAAACCTGTACCAAGAAACAGGTCTGTAATATCACGACGTCGGCATTTGACATTATTCAGATAGTATTGAGATTGAGATTCACGATTGACGCTTCGTTTTACTGATATTTCATTATACTGGGCGTATTCACCGCTAATCGTACCGTCAGAATTATCAAACATAAGTTCAACAGTACATTGTCCAACGGGTTTTCTGCCCGATGAGCCATTGAAAATTACATCTGTCATGGATTCACCACGCAGATTTTTTGCCGAACTTTCACCCATCACCCAGCGTACAGCATCAATGGTATTGGATTTACCACAGCCATTAGGTCCTAGGATACTGACAAGGTCACTGGGGAAGGATAATACGGTTGGATCAACAAAAGATTTGAAGCCAGCGAGTTTAATTTTGCTTAAGCGCATTCCATTCTTTATTTTAAAAAGCTAATGATTATTATTGTAAATACTGGTCTGGCAAATAATTTTTTACCAGCAATTTCCCTATTTTACCTAATAGTGTAAAATTTGCACAATCTTTAATTAAAATATTTTGTTTTCAGGAATATATTATGTCTACACAACCCAGTAAGGAACTAGAAACCTTTGATAACCCGATGCCCGAACGTGATTTTACGATTCGTATCAAAGTCCCCGAATTTACCTGTCTGTGCCCAAAAACCGGTCAGCCTGATTTTGCCACAATTCATATTGAATATGTAGCCGATGAACTCTGTGTTGAGCTGAAATCACTGAAAATGTATATGTGGTCCTTTCGTGATGAAGGTGCTTTCCATGAAAAAGTCACTAACGATATTTTATCCGATCTGGTTAAAGCAACCGAACCAAGATTTATGCGTATTACCTCTGAATTTTACGTTCGCGGCGGTATTTATACAACGGTTGTGGTCGAACATCAGGCGGAAAACTGGACACCTTCGGCACCTGTTCAGCTACCCTGATTTACTGATACAACTGAATGTATAGTTTAGGCGTTGATATTGGTACTTCCGGAATTCGGGCAGTCATTCTGGACGAGCAGCATACGATACTTGCTCAGTCACTAAGTGCTATGCCATCCAGGGACACTGGTTATGCCCAGAATCCTGTGGATTGGTGGAATACCTTTGAGCAGGTTATTTTTCAACTGGCAAAGGAATTCCAGCAAAAGAAGAAGCTCAAACTCAATTCTGTCTCACGCCTGGCAATCGACGGTACTTCAGGTACCGTTTTATTGACAGATAAAGCCGGTATGCCCTGTTCTGATGCTTTAATGTACAATGATCCGCGTGCCGTATTGCAGGCACAACTTATCAAAACTCATGCACCTGAAAATACCGCTGCAATCGGTGCAACATCCGGATTGGCCAAACTGCTCTGGCTTTTTAAAAATGGACAGTATACAAATACCCAGTGCCAATATGCGCTCAATCAATCCGACTGGATAAGCGGTAAATTGATGGGCAAGTTTGGTTTCAGTGATCACAATAATGCCTTGAAAATGGGCTATGATGCCCAGAATCATTGCTGGCCCGACTGGTTAACCACCTTATTAGATGAGCAGCAGATTCCCACTGCCATTCTTCCTGAAGTTTTTTCTCCCGGTCATATTTTAGGCACTATCAATTCATCCATGGCCAGGCATTTTGGTTTCGCTCCAAACCTGCAGATTTGTGCCGGTACCACGGACAGTACCGCAGCGATTATTGCTTCCGGTGCCCGTAAACCCGGAGAAGCAATCACCTCATTAGGTTCAACGCTTGTTATGAAGGTTATTTCAGAACAGCCGATTTTTGATCAACAATCGGGTGTTTATAGCCAGCCTTATGGTGATTTATGGCTGGTGGGCGGCAGCTCTAATTCAGGTGGTGAGGTCCTGAAGCAATATTTTAGTCTGCAAGAACTCTCACAGTTCACTGAATTACTCAACATTTCTATTGCGCAAAAACAGTTTTCCATGCTTAACCTGGATTATTATCCCCTCTCATCTCCGGGAGAACGATTTCCAATTCAGGATTCGAACTTTCTGCCCCGCTTAACACCAAAACCTGAACAGGACATCCAGTTTTTTCAGGCTTTACTGGAAGGAATGGCTGATATTGAAAAACTGGCCTATCAGCGTTTGCTTGAATTAGGGGCTCCTTATCCCAAACTTGTAAAAAGTATTGGCGGCGGTTCATTTAATACCGCCTGGTCATATATACGAGAGCAAAAACTGGGTGTTCCCGTTCTTTTAGCTGATCAGGAACAGGCTGCTGCAGGCAGTGCCATATTGGCACAGACGAACAATTAAAGAAGGAAATTTATGCCTCAATCTAATAATCCGGCTTCCGGGATTTCATATCTCTTTAAAGCATTACCTCTTTTAACCAAACCAGGTATCAAATCCTTTGTCCTGATACCTCTGCTTATCAATATTTTTGTTTTTTCCATTGGTATCTATTTTGGCTTTGCCTATTTTGGCGAATATATGGACAAGTTTTTAGATACTTCAGATATGTGGGGCTGGGTAGCAGCGATTGTCGAGTTCATTAAACCGCTTCTATACATTATTTTTGGTATGGCATTATTAGTTTTAATCTTTTATAGCTTCTCTATACTGGCCAATATTATTGCCGCTCCGTTTAACAGCTTGCTTGCTGAAGCGGTTGAAAAGCACCTGACCGGCGAAAAACTTAATGATTCCAGTGCTTTTAAACAAATAATGAAGGAGCTTATTCCAACTATTTTAATGGAAATGAGAAAATTAATTTACATGCTTCTCTGGTCTATTCCATTTTTAATTATGCTTTTTGTTATTCCGATAATAGGTCCTATCATCTGGTTTTTATTTACCGCCTGGATGATGTCCTTACAATATATGGATTATCCCATGGGGAATCATAAACTTAAGTTTGCTCAACAACGTAAACTTCAAGGTAAAAGCCGTTTGTTTTCAATGGGTTTTGGCGGTGTTACTATGGGTGCCTCAATGATTCCTTTTGTTAATTTTATTATTATGCCTACCGCAGTGATTGCCGCAACCATGATATGGGTCGAGCAATATGATGATTCAGATGTAAGTTAGTGTTTATCTATTAAAAAAGGCGAATTCATTCGCCTTCTTAAAAAATTTATAATCCCACCTTACCCACTTTACAATATCACTTCTATACTTCTACAAATTAATTTAAATTTTTTATTGACTCACATTTATTTTAAGTGATAATAAGAAAAACGATAAAACCTTATCTTACAAAGGTTTTGACTCTATTGAATTGCATAGGCAAATGGATGAGACGCAGACAGCGGCTTTCAATAGGTTAAATTATAACTATAAAAATTTCCTTGATATTAAATCATTGAAAAATTAACCGTATTTAACGGTTTACATTGGGACTCAAAAATCCATTGTGCTCAAAAAAACAGCTATTTTGTTATAGAGCCGTGTTATTCCCTACCCAAAAAATATAATTCAAATCAGTAGGAGTACAAATGACTATATGCAGTTTAGTTGTGCAGGCCATGCCTCAGAACATAGAAGCGGTTAATGAATCTCTTAACGCAATGAATGGTGTTGAGATTCACGCACAGAATGAATACGGAAAGATGGTTATCAGTATTGATCATCCCAGCCGTGAGTATTGCAGCAAAGCCATGACGGATATGACGCACATTGACGGTGTCATGAGCACATCACTAGTTTATGAATACCAGGAAGATCTGGAAACTGAACAAACCACCAAAGGGGACAACGAATGAAGCTATCAAGACGTGACTTTATAAAATCACAGGCCATTGCGGCGGCGGCAACCACTGCCGGCCTTAGTCTCTCAACAACACAATTAGCTCGTGCGAAAGACAGTGATGATGACGAAGATATCCGCTGGGATAAAATCCCCTGTCGTTTTTGCGGTACAGGCTGTAGTGTTTTAGCCGGTACTCGAGGGGGCCGTATTGTTGCCACTCAGGGCGATCCTGATTCGGACGTTAACAAAGGCTTAAACTGTATTAAAGGCTATTTCTTATCCAAGATTATGTATGGTGAAGATCGTCTAACGACACCATTATTGCGTAAAACTGATGGAAAATATGATAAAGAAGGTGAATTTGAGCAAATCTCATGGGATGAAGCCTTTGATATTATGGCTGAGAAATGGAAAGCAGCCCTGAAAGAAAAAGGGCCTTCCGGTGTTGGTTTGTTTGGTTCGGGCCAATGGACCATCTGGGACGGTTATGCCGCATCAAAGTTCATGAAAGCGGGTTTACGCTCAAACAACCTGGATCCCAATGCCCGTCATTGTATGGCTTCAGCTGTTGGCGCCTTTATGCGAGGTTTTGGTATTGATGAGCCCATGGGCAGCTATGATGATTTAGAACATGCTGATGCCTTTGTCCTTTGGGGCTCGAATATGGCAGAGATGCACCCTATTCTATGGTCACGCCTGGTTGATACTCGTTTAACCAGAGAAGGCTCAGAAGTACATGTATTATCAACTTATACTCACCGCAGTTTTGAGTTAGCCGATAATGGGATGATTTTTGAACCTCAGACTGACTTAATGATTGCTAACTACATTGCAAACTATATTATTCAGAACAAGGCTTATGACAAGAAGTTCTTAAAAGATCATGTCAATATTAAGAAGACTGTCACTGATATTGGTTATGGCTTACGCCCTGATCATCCTTTAGAGGTAAAAGCCAAGAATTCTGGCAAAGGCAAATTATCAAATATGAGTTTTGATGATTATGCCAAAGCAGTATCTAAATATACTTTGGAATACACATCTGAACACTCAAAAGTCCCTGCTGATAAGCTGGAACGTTTAGCCAAACTTTATGCTGACCCAAATAAAAAGATTATGTCTTTGTGGACCATGGGAATGAACCAGCACACCCGTGGTGTCTGGATGAATGGTCTGGTTTACAATATTCATCTATTAATGGGTAAAATTTCAGAGCCGGGCAATAGTCCTTTCTCTTTGACTGGACAGCCTTCAGCCTGTGGTACTGCTCGTGAAGTTGGAACCTTTGCTCACAGGCTGCCAGCTGATCTGGTGGTTAAAAAACCCAAGCATCGGGCCGTTGCAGAAAAAATCTGGAAATTACCAGCCGACACCATTAATCCCAAAGTGGGCTATCATGCCGTTTTAATGCAAAGAATGCTCAAAGACGAAAAGATGAACTGCTATTGGCAGCAATGTAATAACAATATGCAGGCTGGTCCGAACGTTAACGAAGAAATGCTGCCAGGCTGGAGGAATCCTAAAAACTTCATTACGGTTTCAGATCCCTATCCAACCATTTCTGCTGTTTCTGCTGATCTTATTTTGCCAACAGCAATGTGGGCAGAAAAAGAAGGTGCTTTTGGTAATGCAGAGAGACGTACCCAATTCTGGCGTCAACAGGTGTCTGCTCCCGGTGAGTCACAATCCGATTTATGGCAAATCATGGAGTTTTCCAAGCGTTTTACAGTAGAAGAAGCCTGGGGAGCCGAACTGGTCGCTAAAATGCCGGAATACAAAGGAAAAACACTTTATCAGGTGCTCTTTAAAAATGGCCAGGTTGATAAATTTTCTTATAAAGACGGTACGGTCAAGGATCAAGATGGCAATATTTATCAGAATGATGAAGCAAAACATTTTGGTTTTTATGCTCAAAAAGGTCTATTTGAAGAGTATCGTCGCTTTCAAACTGAAGGACCAAAGCCGGGACATGATCAAGCACCATTTGATACCTATCACAAGGTTCGTGGCTTACGCTGGCCGGTTGTTAACGGTAAAGAGACCCTATGGCGCTACAGAGAAGGCTATGATCCATTTGTAAAAAAACTGAACCCAAAAGTGAAAAAAGGTGATGTTTATTTCTATGGTAAACCTGATGGTAAAGCCAATCTAATTTTTGCACCCTATGAGCCGCCTCATGAATCACCGAACGAAGAATATGATCTGTGGTTATGTACCGGACGTGTTTTGGAACATTGGCATACAGGAACAATGACTAATCGTGTACCTGAGCTGCATAAAGCGGTACCTGATGCTCTGGTTTACATGAATCCTAGTGATGCACGTAAACGTGGCCTCAGAAATGGTGCAAAAGTTAAACTCATCAGTCCTCGTGGTGAAATTACTACTCGGGTTAATGTTCGCGGCCGAAACAAACCACCTAAGGGCCTGGTTTTTGTGCCATTCTTTGATGCACGTCGGATTATTAATAAGTTACTTATTGATGCAACCGATCCTTTATCAAAAGAAACGGATTATAAAAAATGTGTCGTTAAAATTGTGAAGGCATAGGAGGAATAACCAATGAAAATACTTCTTAATATTCTGTTATTGAGTCTAGTGACTCTCATTCTTCAAACAACTTCTGTTCTTGCAGAACCTGTTTATTCATTGCGAGGTATTGTTGATGTCAATGAAACATCAGAAATGGTTCCTAATCGACGCTCAATGGCTGTCGACGGCGGCATTGAAGTCAATTATGAAGATCAACCACCCATGATTCCTCATGGTATTGATAAAACTCGTATTACTCTGAATGAGAACAGCTGCCTGAGTTGTCATGGTAAAGCGTATTCAAAAATAGAGAATGCAGTCAGACCACCGAAAAGTCATTATAGGACGCGCGATGGTAGAAAATTAAATCAGATTTCTACCGGACGCTATTTTTGTACTCAATGCCATGCACCTCAGGCATATACAAAACCTTTAGTTGAAAATTCTTTTACAAACTAATCTGGCTTATTGGAGAAATAAACAATGAAAAATAAAACAAGTAGATTTGCCAGTATATGGCTGATTACATTTGGCCTTTTTTACTCTTCTCTGGCACTGGCTGGTGCGGATAAGCTTGAAGATTGTGCCTCCTGTCATACTCACCAGGCAAGTGAATTTGAAGCCAGCGTACACTATATCAACCGTTCTGGAGTTCAGGCAGGATGTAACAACTGTCACAAGTTCCAGGAACATAAAGATGGTCAAAAGACGAGTAAAGACGTTAAGAAACCTCGTATTGATATGGCTATGGCTGAATGGAAGCGTATGAAAGCAAATGACTCCAAAGAGTGTAAAACTTGTCACTCCCCAATGGCAATGGATTTAGCCAAGCAGGAGCCTCGCAGTGTCGCAAGACATGAGGAAAGTTTTGATGCGGGTGATTCTTCCTGCATAAACTGTCATAAGGGAATTTCACACCAATTGCCTTCTGGCTGGAAAGCTATCGCTCAAAAAGCAGGCTTACAAAAATAAGTCCGTTCTAGCTGCAGTCCGGGTTGGCATTACTAACCCAGGCTGCATTAGATAATAGTCGCTGAATTTATCATCGGCAGATTAAATTTATCATCATAGGTGACATTCGTCAGATACAATCCTCCAGACGGGGCAGTCTTTCCCCCTTTTGTTCGATCTTTAGCCAGTAAAACTTCCTGAGCCCATTCCGGCTCTGCTTCTCCGGCACCAATACTCATGAGTACTCCGGCAATATTTCTAACCATGTGGTGCAGAAATGAATTAGCCTCAATATCAATATAAAAATATTCACCACGTTGTGAAACGGTTAAAAAATAAACCGTTTTAACAGGACTTTTAGCCTGACATTTAACTGTGCGGTAGGAATCAAAATCATGTTCACCAACAAAATATTGAGCCGCTTTTTGCATACGTGATAAATTTAATGGTCGTGAATCCCAGGATACCTGGTTATTTAAAAAACTAGGCCTGACCGGTCGGGAAAATATTACATAACGATAACGCCGGCGTTGTGCAGAAAAACGTGCATGAAAATCATCATCGACACGATAAGCCCATAAAACACTGATGGTTTTATCAAGCAGATAACGATTACTACCCAGAACCCAGGAACGCATAGTGCGAACAGCGTTGGTTTCAAAATGAATGACCTGCTCTGTTGCGTGCACGCCTGCATCTGTTCGACCCGCCACCTGGCATTTGCTGATATCCTCATTAGCAATTTTGCTTAATGCATTTTCCAGTGTGCCTTGTACCGTGGGTTCAGAACCATCCTGAATTTGCCAACCGGAAAAAGCTGAGCCATCGTATTCAATGCCTAAGGCAATTCGCATTACATAAAATCCATTATATAAATTAAAGAAGTATTAAAGGATTATAGAGACAATATATAGAGCACGCCAAGCGAAACCGGTATCATTAGCTGCATAGTATTCGGCGACTCCAAACAGTCAATAGTCACAATTTTTCCAGAAGTATTTTTAGCTTCATCAAGAATTTCGCGCAAAATTATACCAGAATGGGCAATCAGATGAAAAAACACGTCCTTCTTCTGTGAAATTATTTGTTTAAAGCTTTGTTTAAATCCATTCAGGGACGACCAGTTTAGTATTTCCCTATTAGCTATATCTTTATCCTTCTTAATAGAATTTTTTTGTTTGTAATCATCAAGGTGGGCAGTTAGTTTTTCAATATAATCTAAAGTAAGCATGGCCCTCAGTGAGATACGCTCAATATTTATAGTTAAAATTTTTAGTGGCGTAAACAACCAGAGTAAGGCAGCTAAAATACTTTCTTTACTTGTGGTTCTTAAAAAAAGATTAACGGCAAAAATAATAAGAACAAGAACCATTATTCGAAACAATCCAGGTAATGCCTGATTAAGAAAGGTATTGAGAGCTGATAAATTGTTAAAGTATATTGACTGGTGTTCTATTGGTAATTCAGGTGTTAAGACAAGATAAATCAGAAGGATGGAGAAAAAAAACCATTTAAGCCTGAGCAGCATGCGTAGGGCCGTGTACAGAAACAATGGTCTTAAAATGTAAAACGGGAGCAGTAAAGCTCCCGTTAAAAGTAAGGTAAACCATCCACCCTGAGTTGAAAACATTGATAGTATAACTAAACTAACAATCTTGACTGCAGGGTGCATAGAAATTTACTAGCTAGTTTGTTCCAGTAATGATTGTGCCTGTGATTTTTGACTCTCATCACCTTCATCAATTACTTCATTTAAAATACTGGTAGCAGACTCCATATCGCCCATATCAATATAAGCTTTAGCCAGATCAAGTTTGGTACCGACTGCATCAAGCTCAGGATAATCATCATCTAATTCATCAAAATCCATATCATCATCGAGCAGTTCCAATTCATCATCCGAAATTTCTATAGATTCGTCATCTTTGCTTGTGCTGTCTGATTCATCTACAAGTTCCAGTTCTTCCGGACTTTCTTCAAGTTCCAGCTCTGGGGTATCTTCCAATTCCAGATCAGGAGTGTCTTCCAGTTCCAGTTCTGTAGTATCTTCCAGTTCCAGCTCTGTAGTGTCTTCCAGCTCCAGCTCTGGGGTATCTTCCAATTCCAGCTCTGTAGTGTCTTCCAGTTCCAGCTCTGAAGTGTCTTCCAGTTCCAGTTCTGTAGTGTCTTCCAGCTCCAGCTCTGAAGTGTCTTCCAGCTCCAGTTCATCATCTGCTTCAACATCACTCTCATTGGAATCAAGATCATCAAGATCAATATCATCGAGAGATAAGTCAGTAGTTTCTACGTCAATGGAAGACAGATCCAAATCGTCATCTATATCCGTGTCGACATCACCTAATGCTGAGTCTTCATTAAAACTAATTTCTTCGCTTTCAAGCGAAAGATCATCAGATTCTTCTAATGAAAGTTCAGATTCCTCTATATCATCAGCTGTATCTTCTTCAAAAGAATCGGGCATATCAATATCAACACCCAGTTTTTCCGCCAGGGACTTAGCATTAGTCCATTCAGATGTCTGTTCATAATCATCTGTGCTATTTTTAAGTAAATCTTTTACAACATCGGCCTGAACAGCAAAAGAATCCTTCTGATTATCACCATGATAAACTTCAAGAAGCTTCATCTGATAATCAAGACGTTCGGGCTCATCTTTAAGAGCACCTTTAAGTAACTCTTCAGCTTGCTGATATCGACCATAAACCATGAATACATCAGCTTCAGAAACAGGATCAGCTTCAGTATCATCAGGTTGAAGTGTATCCATATCATCAGATGAAAAATCGCTTAAAAAGGAGGTTTCATCATCACTGGATATTACTTCAGTGCCTGACTCTTCATTAGAGCCATCAAAGTCTGCTTCATCATCAATAGTAAAATCGCTTTCATCATCAGACAGGCTGGAATCAAGAATACTTTCTTCAAATTCCTCTGCGGCTTCATCTTCTGTCTTGTTACGACCTCGTAAACCTAACCAGGCAAGCAGAATCACAAGAAAAGCACCACCACCTGCTGTATAAGGTAAATACTCACCCGTTAGTTGGTCAACAATGTTTTGTTCAGGAGCAGGTGCGGGTTTAGCAATTTTTGGTTTTGCAGCTGCTTCAGCCTTTGCTTTTGCTTCAGCTTCTGCTCTCGCCTTTGCATCTGCCTCAGCCTGGGCGTTTGCTTCTGCCTGGGCCTTTGCGTTTGCTTCTTCCTGGGCTTTTGCATCTGCAGCTTCTTGTTCTGCCTCTGCTTTAGCTTGTGCCTCATCCTTAGTTAACTCAACTGATGGATCAATATGACCATCAAAAGTCTCAGTTAATATAGGAGTTTCAGCTGTTTCGGCGGTCTCTGAAACTTCAGTAATTTCGATAGTTTCAGTAGTCTCTGTAACTTCAATGATTTCTGCTGTTTCTGCAGCCATTGGAATTTCAGCAACTTCGGTAACTTCTGCAACTTCTGCAACTTCTGCAACTTCTGCAACTTCTGCAACTTCTGCAACTTCTGCAACTTCTGCAACTTCGCTTGTCTCTGAACTTTCAGCAGCTTCTTTTTCCTGCTGCATCTTTAACGTTTTCTGCTTTTGCAGAGCAGCTAAATTCTCATCTTTTAACTCAATTAATGAAGATTTTGTCTCCAGGATCTTTTCAAGTTCTTTTATACGTTCTTTAAGCTCTTGATTTTCTGCTGATTTTGCTTCAAGTTCTTCACCAGCAAGAGACAGTTTGGATTTTAAATTTTTGGACTTGGTTGACAGACTGTCGGCGTCATCTGCTGATTCAGTCTTGCCTGAAGCGAGCAGCTCAAGCTTTCCATCTTCGGCTGATTTGTCATCCATACTTCGATCTGTACGGTCAACAACACTGCTGGCAGAAACTTTTTGTGCTCTGGTTTTTTTCCAGGTTTGATACTGTTCTTTCGCTTGATGGTATGCAGTAGACTTGTCTATTTTAGTCAGATTTGCACGATCTTTAATTCGCAATACATAACCGGATTTAAGATTGTTAATATTATTATCAACAAAAGCTTCAGGGTTATCACGTAATAAAGCCATCATCATCTGATCAGTGGAAACATTGTCAGGCTTCATATTTTGTGCAATTGTCCACAAGGTATCATTGCGTTTAGTTGGACCGTAATTAAGTGCGCCGCCAGTTGATGCAGGCCTGGAATCAGATGGTTCAAGAACCACATCCTGTTTAGTTTCCTTAACAGCTGGAGTTGTTTTAGCTGGCGCAGGTTTTGGAGCAACAGGCTTAGGTTCAGAAGTACGTTTTACTTGTGGTGCGCTTGAAGTTTTCGCTGCTGTTGTCACAGGACGTGAACGAGACTGCATTTTGACAAATTCTGGTGGATCGACCAGCATTGTGTACTCTCTCAGAAGACGTCCCGATCCCCAATTTGCCTCAACAAGGAAACTGGCAAAAGGTTCTTTAAACGGTTTACGAGTAGTAATAATGACATAATGCTTGCCAGAACGTTTTACTACTTTAAAACGAAAATTGGAAAGATAAACAGCTCGATCCATTCCCGCACGGTTATAGGCATTTTTCGGGGCAAGTCCAATTTGAAGGGAATCAAGATCCTTTTTTGTGACTGAATGAAGTCCTATTTCTGCATTAAGAGGCTGGTTTAAATTTGATTTAACCTGTATGTCCCCCATACCCAAGGCCCAGGCGCTCATAGGTGACATTAACAATGAAACAGTACACGCAAGGATTGATTTCCGCACTTGCTGACTCCCTTTTTGGTTTATAAATGTAATTACGTCTTATATTGTCTTTATTTTTAGTATGTTAAATTAAAAAATTCAAGAAAAACATTAACTAGTTTGCAAAAAAGTTAAATTTCTGTGAACCAGTAAAGATTCCTTGATTTTTTTGACATTGAGCCTCTTTCGAACAAGAACTTGAAAACCTGAAAAGAGTTAATGTATTTTCTAAGTATAACTTTTAATATTCAGATTACAAATAATCTTTTATTAAAATTTCTGCTATCTGGACACTGTTTAAAGCAGCGCCTTTACGGACATTATCGGCAACAACCCACATATCAAGACCTCTCGGATGAGAGATATCTTCACGAATGCGACTGACATAAACAGGGTCATTAGATGCCCCTTCTGTGACCGCTGTAGCATAACCACCATCATTCCTATCATCCAGAACTTCTATACCTTCAAATGCCTGCATAAGCTCTGTCGCTTTTTCAGCCGTTATTTTTTCTCTGGTTTCTATATGTAATGCTTCAGAATGACCAAAAAAAACGGGAACTCTTACGGCAGTTGGATTTACCAGAATTGAATCATCCTCAAAGATTTTATTAGTTTCCCAAACCATTTTCATTTCTTCTTTGGTATAACCATTATCTTTAAAAACATCAATATGGGGTAAAACATTGAAGGCAATCTGTTTAGGATAAACTTCTGTTTTAATGTCTTTAGCATTGAGAATATTTGCTGTCTGGCCCGCTAGCTCTTCAATGGCATTTTTACCCGTGCCTGAAACTGCCTGGTAGGTACAAACATTAATACGCTCAATACCAACTGCATCATATATTGGTTTAAGTGCAACCAGCATCTGAATAGTAGAACAATTAGGATTAGCTATAATGCCACGGTTTTTGTAGCCGGCAATGGCATGAGGATTTACTTCAGGTACGACTAATGGAATATCATCGTCATAACGAAAATGAGCGGTATTATCAATTACCACACAGCCGGCCTCTGCGGCTTTGGGGGCATAAACTGCTGAAATACTGCCGCCAGCGGAAAATAAGCCGATCTGTGCCTGAGAAAAGTCAAACTCGCTTAAATCCTGAACTGTATAACTTTTACCTTTAAACTGGATTTTACTGCCTGCTGAGCGGGCACTGGCCAGTGGATATAAGTTTCTTACCGGAAAATCACGCTGTTCTAAAATAGCCATAATGGTCTCACCAACAGCACCAGTAGCACCGACTACAGCAACATCATATTCTTTTGTCATTTTTATTTCCTGACTTTAAAAAGTTCTAAATAATTAATCTCTTAAAGCGGCTATGACCGCATCACCCATGGCTTCCGTACCGACTTTCGTATCACCCTCTGTATAAATATCAGCAGTTCTGAGTTTTTGATCCAGCACGTTTTCCACCGCCTTTTCAATTTTCACAGCCATATCCTCAGCACCCAGTGAATAACGTAACATCATGGCAACAGATAAAATAGTGGCCAGAGGATTAGCCAGATCCTGTCCGGCAATATCAGGCGCTGAACCATGAATGGGTTCATACATGCCTTTCTTATTTTTATCCATTGAGGCTGACGGCAGCATACCAATTGATCCGGTCAGCATGGCGGCACAATCAGAAAGGATATCACCAAACATATTCGTTGTAACCATTACATCAAATTGTTTTGGTGCCCTGACCAGCTGCATAGCTGCATTATCCACATACATGTGACTCAACTCAACTTCCGGGTATTCTTTGCTCACCCGTATCATCACTTCACGCCATAATTCTGTACATTCAAGGACATTGGCCTTGTCAACTGAGCACAGGCGTTTATCACGTTTCATCGCCGTTTCAAAGGCAACATGAGCAATGCGCTCTATCTCGGACTCTTTATAGATAAGTGTATTAAACCCTTGTTTTTCATCATTATCAAGCGTCCGTATTCCTCTGGGCTGACCAAAATAGATGCCGCCGGTCAGTTCACGAACGATCATAATATCCAGACCTGAAACAACGTCCTCTTTTAAGGTGGAAGCATGTGCAAGTTGCGGATATAAAATAGCGGGACGTAAGTTGGCAAAAAGTTCCAGCTCAGAACGTAAACCTAAAAGCCCTTTTTCAGGACGAACAGAAATATCCAGAGATTCCCATTTGTAACCGCCCACAGCCCCAAGCAGAACCGCATCAGCTTCTTTTGCCAGCTTCAGGGTGCTTTCCGGTAATGGCGTACCAGAATCGTCATAGGCAGTTCCGCCAACCAGACCTTCTTCCATTTCAACCTGAAGACCGAAATCTTTTTTCAGACAATTAAGAACTTTTACCGCTTGAGCAACAATTTCAATACCAATTCCATCACCTGGTAAAACCGCAATTTTTTTACTCATATTTTATCCTTATAAAAGAAAGACTTTAAATGTTGCTTATATCATTTTGATATTAAAGAGAATTGTGTTACTTTTTGTAGGGGCAAATTCATTCACCCAAGTATTTATTTATAAATTATCCAGGCGAATGAATTCGCCCCTACATAAAATCAAGCAAATAACCAAGGTGTAATTAGCTTCTGTCTGGCTTCATAGGCACGTATATCATCCACATGTTCCAG
>Ga0209013_10002484_pt1 | contig 16715 bp, 14 predicted proteins | sample Cruoilmetagenom2_FD_187291 | JGI IMG/M metagenome (GOLD analysis project Ga0209013, IMG submission 187291) | Oil polluted marine microbial communities from Coal Oil Point, Santa Barbara, California, USA - Sample 2 (SPAdes) (version 2) | ecosystem: Environmental > Aquatic > Marine > Oil seeps ...
TATAATGTGTTCACAAGAAGTTTAGCACGAAATTTAATCAGACGGAATAGGGTGAACTACGTGGAAATAAAAAATTTTAATAAATATAAAATAAAATGGAATATAGAGAGTGAAACAATTATTAAACCGGGTCTTGAATCGATCCAATCTGCATTGCAAATACTTGGCAATCCCCAAGACAAGCATAAAGTAATTCATGTAGCAGGGACAAATGGGAAAGGATCTACTATTGCTTTTTTATCAACACTTGCAAAGGAGCACGGCTTATCCTACGCTTCGTTTACTAGTCCCAGTATCGTAGATGTCCACGATCAAATTCAGGTAAATGGTATACCTATTACGGAAAAACAAATGGATGAAGCCTTTTCCCGTATGCAAAATAAAGGTATAAGCGGACAGTTAACAGACTTCGAGTTACTAACAGTTGCTGCATTTCTAATATTCGAGTTGATAGAATTAGATATTGTCTTCATAGAAGCGGGTATGGGAGGGCGTCTAGATAGTACAAACGTTATGAAAAAATCTGTTTCTGTTATACCTAGCATTTCTATTGATCATACAAACTTTTTAGGAGATACAATAGAAAAAATTAGTTGGCATAAAGCAGGAATTTTGAAAGGTAATAGCCAATTAGTAATAGGTCCTTTATCAGAAGCAGCGAAAAAAAAGATATACAAGGAAGCGGAAGAAAAAAAAGCGAGAGTTTTAGAGTACAATAAAGATTTTAGCGTAGCTGATCAGCAATATACATATAAAGAAAATTCATTTTCTAATTTAACTCCCCAGATGATAGGGAAGCACCAACAAAATAATATGGCATTGGCTATAACGGCATTACTTACCAGCGGTTTTAAGCTAGTAGAACCAAAAGTGCAGGACGCTGTGAAGAGTGCGAGATTACTCGGCAGGATGGAGAAAATAAGAGATAATCTCTATATGGATGGAGCGCACAATCAAGGAAGTGTAGATGCATTAGTGGAGACGATAAAAGAGAGATTTCCACACAAACATATACATTTTATCGTTGGTATATTGAAAGATAAGGAATATGGTATCATGTTAAGGGAATTAGAGGGAATTGGTAGTTCTTTTGAATTCGTTAACTTCCAACATGTAAGAGCATTAGATGCTCTCGTCTTGTATAACTTTTGCAAAAATAGTTCTAAAGTTCTAACATCTCAAGCGTCTGAAGTTGATTTCAATAAAAATTCTGAGAGTACTATTACAATTGTCACTGGATCTTTTTATTTCATTAGCGAATTGAAGGAAAAAACAGGAATTTAGTAATTGAAACTTTCAGTGAATTTAGTGATATAATAATTTTATTGTTATTATGTATAAAGTAGTAGTTATTTAGATAGAAAGGAGATTAATAGTCAAATGAACTTCTCGAAAAAAGCGCAAAGAATTATGTTTGCTTTGTGGCTATTATTTGTTCCAGCAGGAACTCTCTTAATGTATTTGAATTCTCCCACTAAGCCTGGTGATTGGGAAGGTTACGGGGCTTTTTTACTGTTAGCATTGCTTTCAAGTATTTTCCCCTTTTTTATAGCAGGAACAACCTTTGTTCTGGTTATATGGGTTCAAATTGCAATATTTTTAAAGTTTGGAATTTTAGCAGAGCTAATTTCCATGCAAATATGTATGATTCCACTAATGTATCATCTAAAGATTTCAAGAGATTCCCTATTTAAGTATTTCTATAATTCGTTCATGTTCTTTTCTCTTTCTATACTAATTGGGACTTTAGTTATTTCTTTAGGTTACGAAGTAGGCAGTATTAATATTAAAGATGTCATTATATATGGCTCTATTTTTGCAATTTCCTATCTTATAATAAATCATCTGTTTCTCTTTTTCAGAGAATACTTATGTAATATGAATCCTATATTTTTGTCGAAAGATTTCTACTGGGAGCTTGCATGTCTGTTCATAACATTACCTTTTGGGTTAGGGTTGTATCTATTCGAACACTCTACAGGCATAACCGCCTTATGGTTATTAGGACTACCTTTATTATCGATTACTTTGTTAATAAGAATGTATAGTGACTCCGAAAAAGTAAATGCAGATTTAAATGTGGCAAGTGAGTTTGGTCACCAACTTGCGGAACGCATGACAACTAATGAAATTCTGGACATGTTCTTAAGAAGATTGTCAGACATGTTCCCATTTGATGTTGGCTACATTATAGATAATGTCGATAATAATTTTTTTATTTTACGAGCTCGAGAAGACGGAGAAAATAAAGAATTGGAATTTGTTCATGAGGATATAAAATATAGCCTAGCAGGAAAAGGTTATGAAAAGGGAGAACCAATTCTTTATAATAAACAGAAAGAATGGACTCATATGAAGCCACCTTTTTTGGCAGATGATATGCAAAGTGTCATGTGTGTCCCTATCTATAGAAATCAGAAAATTGAGGGAGTTCTCATATTAGCTGCTAGGGAAAAGTTTGCATTCGAATCGTATCAACTAAAAATTATTCACCTTTTATGTTCTTATTTTGCTGTTTCATTAGAAAAAGCTAGATATGTTAAAGAAGCAGTAGAGAAAAGTGAAGTTTGTGATTTAACGAAGATTTATAATTATAGGTATTTAGACAAGCAATTGAAATTAGATATGGAAAAATTAAATAAAGGAGCTATTAGAACAGTTTCTTTAATCATGATGGACATCGATAAATTTAAAGGTGTTAATGATACGTATGGCCACCATAGTGGAAATATTATTTTACAAGAATTTGCAAAGATAATTAAAGAAGAAATTGGAACAAGCGGGACTGTGGCTAGATATGGGGGAGAAGAATTCGTAATTCTCTTACCAAATTATTCGAAATTACAGGCTTTGAACATTGCAGAACAACTACGTCGAAAAATTGAACAAACGCCATTTATAGTGCCAGTAGATTTAGGTGAAGTCTCACGCGAAGAAATAATATTCATCACTGCAAGTATTGGTGTCTCCACAGCCCCAGAAGACAGTGACGAAGGAATGTCGCTATTACGTAATGCCGACCGCGCCTTGTATATTGGAGCGAAGCAGGCGGGTAGGAATCGGGTTGCGGAGTATGTTAGATAGATAAATGAATTTAAAGCGAGAGAACCCAGAACTTGGATTCTCTCGCTTTATTAGGTATTTATTTATAAGAAAGGTACTATTAAAGGTCGCAGCAAGTTTAATGGAAATTAACCGTCCCTGTGTCAGACTAAAATGTTTTTTAGTTTGTGGCTGATACAGGACGGTTTTTAAGTGTTTTTTAGTTATATATTATTTCTTTTATGAAACTTTCATTAGCTGGAGGATATTCATTTTCAATACTATTTGAATTACAACGGTTATTGAATTCTGTTTCCATAACTAAGTCTACATGCCCAGTGTTTTTTACATTACTTGCATTATTCACAAGAATAATTAATTCACTATGACTGGTTGTATTGATACTATGCTTTATAGTCTCGTAATTTGCATTTCTAATACACAACTTACTATTATCCTCTAATTTGAGAATATTATTGTTATTACTTGTGAAAATTATTGAGTCTAATAATAATATGGAATTTCCTATAATCCGTCCTGTATTTTGACCTTGGAAGATACCGGTACCATTAATTACAAAATTGCTATTACTAATAGTATTAATTTCCTTGAAGTTTGCATTTCCACTTACTTGAATCTTTAAATTACTACTCGTGTTGTTAAGATTATTAAAAAGAACGTCTGCTGCATCTAGCGTAATATTCTTAGCTTCGATTGCATTTTTGAAGTTTATTGTATTATTCGAGTAAATATTTAATTTCTCTATATTATTTAATGAATTAATTTCTATTTTTCCTTTAGAGTATATCGTGGTGTTATTGGGTTTATCAATTGAATCGATTATGGTTTCTCCATTAATATAAAAAGAGCTATTCTCTTTTGGCTTTAAATTAGTTATTTTTGTACTGGAGTTGGCATAAAAGTTATTGAGATTTTTAAAGTTTTCGTTAAGGTTTTGAAGTTCATAATTCCCAGTGTAGTATAGATTTAAATTAAGTATGTTACCTAGTTTATCTAATGAGCTACTATGGCAGATAAATTCAGTGTTAATACTTCCAGAAGTAGAGTCTACTAATGGACAGCTATTTATCGAAGATGATTTAGAAGTTTCCGGAAAAGTTGGTGGTTCAAATAATGCTCTATACTTTCCGTTCGTACTTCCAGTTGTATTACCTTGAGGTCCCGGAGAAGCTAAAGAAGCAGGAAAGTTAAAATATGCAGTTAACCATTTTTCTTTACTATTAATGTTTCCTACCACATTCATGATTAAAATCTCACCATCAAATATTGGTCTAGATTTAAGACCAAAAGACTTTTCTGAATTATCCCCAAGAGTTTTTTCTACATTTATAAACTGATATCCTTCAATTTTCGTTTTTAAATCGGACTTGACCTTTTTTATAGCTTCATCCAGATTATATTTTAAATTATTTCGTTCTGTCTCTGTTTTACTTTTAGCAATATCAGATTCATACTTTCTTTTTAATTCTTCTATTTTTAATCTAGCTATTTCAATTGCAGCTTCTACCTTTGCTTGGTAGTATTCCACACCCATTTCTGCAATTGCGGTAACTTCAAAGGTATTATCTGTCTTTTCCACTTGTTTTTGTTGACTCATGGCACTTAAAGCGAATGAAGAAAAAAATACGGTAATCATTATAATGATAATTAGAGTTAGTAGAAGGGTATAGCCCATTTCATTTTGAGATGCTTTCATTATAATTCCCCTCCTTTCATTGTTTTTTTGCTGCAAGTTTACTAAATATTGTTTTAGTTGAATACTTCACGTTTGAGTCGTGCTTCGAGCTTAAGGTTATAGAAAGTTCGAATTCCGTAACTGGATTTTCAAATGAATTTTGAAAGCTGCTACCAGAAGGCTTAATTACTTTTACCGTTATGCTGTATGCTATTTGTTCTTTTTTAAATCTCTCTTCTAAATGTTCTACTTCATTATTTTTATTCATTTTTGTCCCTTTGATAAATAAAGAAGTGGAGGAGGGAGTGATTTCAGTAATTGTATATTTTGTGTGCAATTGTTGAATTGTATTCACGATTAAATTTGCTTCTTGCTGTAATTGGTTTTTAGTAACTTCTCGATCGTTAAAATTTATAGCTTTGAAAAAGAAACTCCAGATAAGAACAGCTATTATACCGAAAAGCACAAGTGCAGCAAGTAGTTCAATAAGGGTAATGCCATTTTCGTTTTTATAACCTTTCATAGACGTTCACCTCTAATTCTATGTCTGCTACTCAATTTTTAATATATCCGTAAGTAGTTGATAATGCATTAATTTTTTTGTCTTTTAACACTACTTGTTTATCATCAAAAATTTCGATTCTTATCTTGTGAAGTGGGACATTTCCATCATCTGTCGTCTCTTTTTTAACTGAGAGGGTAAGTCTAACTATAAAAGGTTTATAATCACCAATTATTACTATATCGTCTAGTATTGGATTAACGGATTCTACGGTAATTGGTAAATCTTTTCCTAATGAAACAGCATTATAATTAACTTTCTTGATATTAACTAACAGCTCTTTGGCCGCATTCGCTGCATCTAAATTCTCACCATTTCTAACATTCATATTCCCCATCTGGGGAAAGATCGATAGAAACATTGAAATGACAACTGTTAACAGAACTATGGAGGCAAGAATTTCAATCAGTGTAAATCCATTTCTATTAGAGATTTTCTTAATCATTAGACATCATCCTTTGCGCAATAAAATTAAACACAATGTTCTTTGCAATAATATAAACTAAAGATTCGACAAAAGTATTTACTAATCTTAATTCTTCTATTATATACTTGTAATTGGTAGCTTAATGATATATAAATAAGTATAAAGAATCAATGTATATTACGACGATATAACAAACATTATATCGGTTAAACCAAAAGTATTGAGTGTAGTCCGAAAACAAGGGTACTATTACCTACTTAAATTGCGTCTTATATACTAAGTATCATTATGTAAAGCGGGGTAATTAAAAAGTGAAAATCATCTCGAAAACAGTCGTTTTAGTAATATTAACATCCTTTCTTGTTTATTTGTGTACCAGCAATTTTGCCCCTATACAACAAGTAAAGGCAGAAGGAAAAGTATCCGGTTCTAGCATTGGTGGACACCAAGTTGAATCTCTTAATAGAGAAGAAATTATATCACTCTTAAATTCAAAAATATTGGAATGGAAAAAAAATCCTATTCTATTAACTGGAAACAATACAGATATACCACTAGATTCAGAGTGGTTCACTTTCGATGTAGATTCATCAGTGGAGCAGTATATAAATCAAGTTAGTAAAGCTTGGTACGCATTTTGGGAGTCTGAACCAACTGTACATCTTCCTATACAAGTAGAAATGAATCCAGAACTGATTGCAATGATTGAAAAAAACAGCCATTTGGACACTGAAGCGACTCTACAAGAAATTGAGAATCATGTAGAAATGCTATCTTTTGAACCAATTGAAACTGTTGCGATAGATATGTCCTTATTTCAAACAGACAGAATTGCTTTTGATATTGAAGAAATTGCTATTAATACAGCCAGTTTAGATGACATTATTTCAAATCTAAATGAAAAAGTAATAGGTAGCGGTGAGGTATTCTCACTAAATCAACAGATGGAAGGTATAAACCTTGGAGCATCTTATGAAACAATCAATTTTATTGCTTCTCTAGTTTATAGTACGATCCTTCAAACAAATTTTGAGATAATGGAACGTCACTCACAAGGAGAGTTACCAAATTATTTAGAGCCGGGTATAGAAGCTGATATTAATAATTTGAAAGATTTAAAGTTTATTAATACGAATAATTCACCTGCAATTTTAAAAGTTAGTATTAAAGATACAAGTTTATTAGTAGAAATATATTCTATTCCCATTGAAACTGAATCTAAGTACCAAGTCAGAGAACAACAAGAAATTCTTCCAAGAACTATTTACAGATATTCTTCGGAATTAGATCCCAATAAAGAGGAACTTTTAGAAGAAGGTAAACCGGGTTTGAGAGTCTCGGTATATCGTCAAACTTCAGACAAAGCAGGTCCATTTGAAAAAGAAGAGCTTATAAGTGAAGATTATTATCCTCCCGTTAATAGAGTGATTTTAAAATCTTCTTTAGAACCTGAAGCTTCCGCCGGGACACAAGATCCAGATCTTGCAGTGGATATGAATGGTGATGGGTTGTCAGATGTAAACGAGGAACCTTCAAATGCGACTAACACTAACCCAGCGGTGGATAGTGAAAAAGAACAGGCGAACACTAAAACAACAGCAGTCGAAGAGGATTCTGATGGATTGCCAGAGGGCAGTTATTATGACAAAGCTGGTAATATTATTGACGGATCAAAATAAGCTCAGGCTGGGGTGATTAATAATGAAGAACAATGCACGTAAACGTTTAGGTGATTTGTTAATAGAATCTAATGTTATAAGTGAAGATCAACTAAACTTTGCCCTATCAAGCAAAAGTCGTGAGGAGAAACTAGGGGATTTTCTCATAAGAGAGAATCTACTAACCGAGCAACAATTAATAGAGGTGCTTGAATTTCAGCTAGGAATTCCGCATGTTAGTTTAAATCAATTTTCTATTGATCCAGAGCTGATACAGCTTGTTCCAAAAGAGTTAGCAAAACGAGCTAATATTATGCCCATCAAGAAAGATCGAAATAAGCTGATGATCGCAATGGCTGATCCTATGGATTATTTTGCTATCGAAGAAGTTAGAATGGCGACAGGGTGTCAAATTGAAACGAGTATTGCGGCTAAGGATGATGTTTTCAGAACGATAACGAAATATTATGATCTGCAAGAATCCATGGATCAAGCATTAATAGATATGTCTCCTAAAGAAATAGAAAATGACACACAAATTACGGATGAAGATTCACCGATAGTGAGGTTAGTAAACCAAATAATTGCTAACGGTGTAGCTCAGCGTGCCAGCGATATTCACTTTGACCCACAAGAAAATGATTTACGCGTTCGTTATAGGGTAGATGGAATGTTAAAGTCAGAGCGTTCATTACCAAAGTATATGCAAAATGTCATATTAGCTCGTATTAAAATTATGGGTTACTTAAATATCACAGAAAATAGACTTCCACAAGATGGCCGCATTAAATTAAGGGTTAATATGAAGGATATTGATATTCGCCTTTCAACTCTCCCTACAATTTATGGAGAAAAGATCGTTATGCGTATCTTAGATCTAAGCAGTGCTTTGAACAGTATCAATAAGTTAGATTTTAATGAAAAAAACTTAAATGCTTTTAGTAAAATGATCCAGCATCCAAATGGAATAGTGTTGTTAACTGGACCTACTGGATCAGGGAAGTCTTCCACATTGTATGCTGCACTAAATCAATTAAACGATGAAAATGTAAATATCATTACGGTTGAAGACCCAGTCGAGTATCAATTAGATGGTATTAACCAAATTCAAGTTCGAGAAGAAGTTGGTTTGACTTTTGCTACCGGTTTACGTTCAATTTTACGACAAGATCCTGACATTGTAATGATTGGAGAAATTCGCGATTTAGAAACTGCGCAAATTGCAGTGAGAGCATCCCTAACTGGTCATCTTGTTTTAAGTACTTTACATACTAACAGTGCTGTAGAATCTGTATCTCGTTTAAAAGATATGGGAGTTGAATCTTTTCTTCTTTCATCTTCATTAGTAGGTATCGTTGCGCAGCGTTTAGTTCGAAAGGTTTGCCGTGACTGTGGAGAAACCAATATTCCGAATGAACGAGAAATACAGATTTTCGCAGAACATGGAATAGTTATTGAAAAAGTAAGAAAAGGAAGAGGTTGCCCAGCTTGTAATTATACAGGGTATAGAGGTCGTCTAGCTATACATGAAGTATTGGTTGTGGATGATTTTGTGAAGGATATTATTTTATCTTCTAAAGGACCTTCTCTTCTAAGAGATTATATGAGAAAAACTGGGTTTTCTAGCTTGCTAGAAGATGGACTTTTGAAAGTAAAATCGGGGTTAACAACTACGGAAGAAGTGCTTCGTGTGGCTACTGTTGATTGAGGTGAAATGAAATGAAAAAGTCAATAATTCAACTACTTGAACAAAGTTTCGAAGAGAAAGCTTCGGATCTTCATATTACGGTTGGTTTACCACCCGTATTTCGGAAAAATGGTTCATTGCTTTCTACAGGGGAAGAAAATTTAAATCAAGAAGATACAGAAGAAATGCTTAAAGAAATAGTAGATTTCAATAAGCTTGAGGAATTTGAAGAAAAAGGTGAAATTGATTTTAGTTATGAGTTACCAGGTCTATGTCGATTTAGAATTAATGCGTATCATCAACAAGGACAAGTATCCATTGCAGTTCGTATGATTGAATCTAAAATACCGGCAATCGAACAGTTAGGAATGCCAAATATTTTATACACATTAGCCGACAAGCCACAAGGTTTAATACTTGTAACAGGTCCAACGGGTTCCGGTAAATCTACGACTCTAGCATCGATGATAGACTATATCAATACTACAAAATCAAAGCATATTATTACTTTGGAAGATCCTATTGAATATGTGCATACTCATAAAAAATCGGTCGTTAATCAACGAGAAGTTGGATTTGATACATTAAGTTTCGCTAATGGTTTGCGAGCAGCATTACGACAGGATCCGGATGTCATTCTAGTAGGGGAAATGAGAGATCTTGAAACAATTTCAACTGCAATTACTGCTGCTGAAACGGGTCATTTAGTTATGGCGACTCTTCATACTTCCAGTGCTCCTACTACTATTGATCGAATAATAGATGTATTTCCACCACATCAGCAAGGTCAAATACGTATTCAACTGGCAAACGTATTACAAGGGATTGTATCTCAAAGATTATTTGTCCAAAGTGATTCTAAAGGTAGAATAGCCGCAACAGAAGTATTAATACATACACCATCTGTTGCTAATCTTATTAGAAATGAAAAAGTGCATCAATTACAAAATGTCATTCAAACAAGTCGAGCACTTGGTATGCATACATTAGAATCGTCTGTTCAACAATTACTTACGAGTGGGAAAATTTCACTTGAATCTGCCAAACCATTTTTAAATGTAGGTGATTACTAGTGGTTGTATTTAAATATAGTGGACGAACTACTCAAGGTGCACTAAAAAAAGGAATAGTGGATGCAACAAATAAACAAGCGGCAATTGTTAAACTTCGAGCTCAGGGCATCAATCCTAGGGAGTTAGAAGAATCTAATAGTATTCTCCATAAAGAGTTGTCACTTGGGGTCAAAGTTAAAAATGAACATTTTGTTATATACTGTCGTCAATTCGCCACGTTAATACGGGCAGGTGTTTCCATCTTAGAGTCTACCAAAATATTAAGTGACCAAACTTCGAGTAAGCCTTTGAAAAAGGGATTAATGGATGTAGAAGAGGATGTTCGTTCGGGATTGTCTTTTTCCAATGCAGCAGCTAAATATCCTAAAGTGTTTCCTGCACTTTTTGTAAATATGGTTCGAGCAGGTGAAGCAACAGGGAATTTAGATGAGTCATTAGAAAGATTGGCATTTTCATATGAAAAGCAATTTAACTTACAAAAGAAAGTTCAATCGACAATGGCTTATCCCATAATATTGCTTGTTATGACAATATTTGTCGCTGGGTTTCTAATGTTAACGATCGTACCTCAATTTGTTACAATGTTCGAGGAAATGGGAGCAGAACTTCCGCTTATAACGAAATTAGTTATGGGTTTAAGTAATTCCTTACAATCTTCCTGGTATATATTTTTAGGACTTATTGTTATTTTAGTGGTTGGTTTTAATTTATTGTATACGAAGAATGTAGCATTTAATTACTCATTTAATGTTCTGTTGCTAAAAGTACCTGTTTTTGGAAAATTACTTCAAAAATCAGCTATTGCAAGAATGACTAGAACACTTGCTTCACTATTTAGTAGTTCTGTACCAATATTACAGGCATTGACAATAGTAGAAAATGTAATAGGAAATCCTGTTGTTGCTAAAGTAGTTCGAGAATCTAGATCCAGTCTTGAATCGGGAAGTACACTTTCAGCACCATTAGAAAAAAGTTGGATATTCCCACCATTAGTAACCCAAATGACGGCAATAGGTGAGTCTACTGGTTCCCTAGATTATATGTTAGAGAAAATTGCAGACTTCTATGAAGATGATGTCGATCGAACAGTCGATACCCTTAAATCTCTTATAGAACCACTAATGATTGTATTTTTGGCTGCTGTTGTCGGCACAATCGTAATGGCAATTATGGTTCCGATGTTTAGTATGTACGAACAAATTTAAAGAATGTTTGCATTTAAAGGAGGTGAAAAAGTCATGAACACAGACATGATTGAAATAAAAAATCAAACAAACAAAGGGGAAATTAAAATGAAAAAAATGAAACATATATTAAAAAATGAAAAAGGTCTTACATTAATCGAACTTTTAGCGGTTATCGTAATACTTGCAATTGTAGCTGCAATTGCAGTGCCGGCTATTGGTAATATTATTGAGGGTTCGAGAGATAAAGCTATTTTAGCAGATGCTTCAACTATATTGTCAGGAGCAAAATTAGCAGTTACTAGCGGAGATTGTACTGAAACAGATGGTGATTATGCATGTACATTTGAGGATTTAAATCCCGAATACGTTGGTGAAATAACACCACTTAAAGATGAGGCAAAAACTCCAGCTACTTATTCTGTTGCTTTGGAATCAGATGTCTGGACGGTTACATTTAATAAATTAGGTGATTTAAGTGATGATGACGAATATTCAGATATAAAAACGGATAAAAATGTTACAGAAACGGCTTTAAATGAAGCTCTAAATAAATAATCTTGATACAGCAGACCCAGTCTGCTGTACCTCTTTTCATATTATCTTCACCTTTGAGCAAACGACATAACACACTTTCGTTTGTTGAAAAGTGAAACTAATGAGCAAGTCTATGGAGGATTGACCAACATTGTTTAAAAAGAAAAAGAATCGTTTTGTCGTGTTAGAAGTAAATGAATACTTAATAAGAGCTATTGTGATGAATACTACTGATATAAATGAGGCTATGATTTTTGAACATTCTCTTCCGGCTGGGGTAATAGAGGGAGATCTTGTTAAAGATGAAATGGCTTTATTTGAAACGTTAAAAGAATTAATCCGAAAATGGGGAATTAAAAAGTCAGATGTTCGTTTTTTTGTGCCGGATAGTACGGTCATGATGAAGGCATTTGAGCATCCTCGAGACTTAGATTCATCTATGTTAAAGGGGTATGTGGAAATGGAGCTTGGGCGTACAATACATCTGCCATTTTCAAATCCGCTCATTGATGTATATGATGAGAAAGAGAATGATGGAGAAGCTACACTTTTTGCCGCTCCGGCTGAAGAAATCACTAAAATGGCAGGGATTTTAGATGATTTATCACTCCTACCTACACATTCGGATGTTCGAGCCCTTTCCACTATACGTTACTTAGAACAAGTAAAGACTTTCATGCCGAGTAAGAGTTATTTAATAACTGACTGGACTATAAATGGATTATCTATTAGTATCTATACTCTTGGAAAGCTTGAATTTTTACGTTATCAATCTATTGAAACAAATAGACTAGACTGGAAAACACGTGAGGTTACTGACTCGGGTATAGAATTCTTTTATAATGGTGAAGTAGAGGAATATCGTTCACAACTTATTGATCAAATAGGAGAAATTGATAGAATTCTAAACTTTTATCGCTTTTCTCTTTATAAAGGAGAAAAAGCAGTGGATGAGATAATCATTTTAGGGGACTCCCCAGAAATGGATTATATAATGGATGAAATGCGTGCTAATTATGAAACGCCTATCCAATATATAAATGATAGTATCGTTCAATCTTCTTATCCAAACTTTAATTCAAAATATATACCGCTTATTGGGCTTGTACTTAAGGAGGCATTTTAGTGGTTCCAGAAATTAATTTATTGCCTCAAATTGAACGACGTAAATCTAGTAAACTCTTATTAATCATTAGTGTTATTTTAATTAGTTTACTCTTACTATTTCTATGTTTCCAATTTTTTACATTAAACAAAGAAATAAAGAATTTAAAATCTGAAGAGATACAACTAGTCGAAGAGCGAAATTTACTAAGTGCAGAGGTTTCGACATTAGAATCTGGAGATCAAGGAAGTCATTCCTCTTCGGTAGCTTTCGTGGAGAGTGTTTCTTACCCAGTTAGCCCCTTAATAGATGAAATCTATTCTTTAGTTGAAGTAAATAGTTATTTGCGTAGTTATCTTTTTGACGAGACTGGCATACTCCTTACAGCAGATTTTGAAACGATGAATGATATTTCTACATTTATTGAAAGATTATTAAACAGTAATTATTTTAGTGATGTCAAAGTGGAAACACTATCAAGCTTTGAGCCTGTTGGGGATCAGGATACTGAAGTGGAGAATGAAGTGAACTTTGACGTGCAGTGGCGTTATACTGCTACAATTCAACTAATGATCAATGAAAACTATTTAAGTGAGGAGGTACCCGTTAATGAATGACTTATTTAGCAGCAAACAAACGGGTTATCTTGTGATTAGTGCACTGATCGCTGTACTATTAGGGGCAATTTATTATTTTCTTATTTATCCATTAAATGAGGAAAGAAATTCAAAAGAAGTTACTATAAGCACAGTAAGAAGTGAAATTGCATTGCTTGATAGTCAACTAACATCCCCAGTAGAAGAAGTAGAGAGTCATAACTCTTTTCAGTTAGAGAAAAAAGTTCCTTTAACTCGAGAGTTAGACAAACTAATAAAGTCCATTGAAGAAATAGATCTGGTTAGTGAATCTAAAATAGAATCAATAGAATTTAATAACTATGATGAGATTGTTGCAGATTCCGCCTTAGTTCCTACTGAAGAAGAAACTACTACTGAAACTGAAGATGTCGCTGCAGAAGATGTGGAAGGAGAGCAACCTGCGGAAATCCCAGTTTCTCCAGTTGCCAATACTCCGCTACCGTCTCAATTAAAGCTAATTACTTTTAATATTTCTGTATTAACAAAGGATTATGCCCATTTTAATACTTTCATTAAAGAATTGGAGTCTATTGAGCGTATTAATCGTATTGACCAAGTCGAATTTTCAATGCCGGGCGAGGAACAAAATTATAACGAGGAGACAGAGGAAGCGATTTCTGCTGTAATTCAAGTCACAACATTTTATTATGATGAAAAATAAGATTGGTAGGTAGATAATCTTTGTCTATTTCTCAAATAACTATCTATATGGCGGTATATATACTACCAGCTCTCTATATTTTTGGGTTGGCATGCATTGTCATTACTCAACAGACTAAAAGACGGGAAAAAAGGTTAATTGCCACTCTTCTTTTTCTCTATAGCTTTGTATTTATGGGAGAGTTATTACGTCATTTAATGCCAATCAATTATAGTTTGGCTATAGTGGGGATTTTAGGTTTTTTAGGTACTTTAACAGTTGCAATAGCTTTTCGATTGTATATGTATGTTTCTGACTTGCATAAGCGTATGCGAAAAATAGGTTATGTCTTTTTATTTTATGTTCCATTTTCCTGCTTAGTAATTGCGCAGCTTGTCGGATTTAATATGCTTTCACCTATTACATATAATTTAGAAGGAATTTGGTATAAACCCGTAGCCAATGTAACTTATTATTTTACACTAACATGTGCAGTTCTTTTAAATGTATTGTTATTATGTATTCTTATTGTTGGAAGTAGAAAAGTGTTAGATAGGAAACGAAAAAGATTACTACGTTTTTTAATGATGTATACTTCGGTGAATATAGTAACCAAAATCGTGTTTGGTTATCCCTACTATGGAGATAGCTTTCCTCCGTATCCTATAATTTTAGAAGGTATAATTTTTTCTGTCTTTATATCTTTTTCCTATTTACATAATGATTTATTGCCAAATATTACAAAACGTTATCAGACATTATTTGATATTAGTCCCATATCCATTATGATTGTAAATGGAAATTTGGATATTATAGAAATTAACAAAGAGGGAATGACTCTATTAGGAATAGAAGATAGTACAGATCTTAATCTAATGGAGTTTGCACAATCAAAACATAATAAATATCAACTACATAAATTTCTCGTTGATATTCAAAGAGAAGGAATTGTTCAGGGTTACTCCGTAACATTAGAAAATATATTTAGAGATGGCATCTTACATTTCTCTATAGATGCGAAGATGGTTGTATCAGGGGAAGAGAAAACCTACTATACGATGCTGAGAAATGTGACTAGTGAAGTAGAAAAAGAAAAGATTATTTTACATATGGCCTATCATGATGTAATTACGGATTTACATAATCGAGCTTATTTTGTAACTCAGTTCACAAAGAAATTAGTAGATCTCTCAAAGAGAACAACTAGTGTTTCAGTTTTTGTTTTACTTGATTTGAACGACTTTAAATCTATTAATGATAGCTTTGGTCATCATATAGGCGATCAAGTACTCCGGCATACTGCTTCCATTTTGAAACAATCTGTGCCTGAAAGTGATTTAGTTGCTCGATTAGGTGGAGATGAATTCGTATTGTTTCTCCAGGACTTTAACTCTAAAGAAGACATTAATCAGTGGCTTTTTGATTTACGTTCCTCATTTGAGTTAAATAGTTTTTTGTATAATAACTTAGAGATTAAAATTGAACCGAGTATGGGCATTAGCATTTACCCGGAACAAGGCACAACATTCGAGGATTTGTTTAATCAAGCAGACTTGAATATGTATGCAGATAAAGAAATCTCAAAAAGTATGAAATTAGGTGTTTAGATGGAATTTGTTATTATGTTTTTATTTTTCATATACGGTCTAGTCTTCGGTTCTTTCTTTAACGTAGTAGGTTTACGTATTCCAAAAGCAGAATCGATTATTAGGCCTCCTTCCCATTGTACGGTTTGCGATCGTAATCTGACGGTTAAAGACTTGGTGCCTGTTTTTTCTTTTGTATTTTTAAAGGGTAAATGCCGTGGTTGTGGGACGAAGATCCATTGGGTGTACCCGGTGATGGAGCTGGTCACTGGACTTATATTTGCGTTTGCTTATTATCAGTTAGGGTTCGATTTGGAACTAGCGGTTGCATTATTGTTTATTTCACTATTGGTCATTGTTACGGTGTCGGATATTGCGTATATGCTTATTCCTGATAAAATTCTCTTATTCTTTTTAATTCCTTTAATTGTCTTACGGGTATTTGAACCACTTAATCCTTGGTGGGATAGTATTGTTGGTGCATTTGTTGGGTTTGGTGTTTTATTCCTTATTGCGATTGTTTCTAAAGGGGGCATGGGTGGAGGGGATATTAAGTTATTCTTCGTAATAGGTATAGTGCTAGGGTGGGTTCCTACATTACTGACTCTTTTCTTAGCCTCTATTATAGGGACGGTTATAGGTGTTATTTCTTTAAGACGGACTAAGCAAAGTAGAAAAACACCAATTCCATTTGGACCTTCTATAGCGATTGCCGCTATTATTGCTTATTTTTATGGAGAGATGCTTGTCGATTGGTATGTAAATTTGTTTTTTTAACTCGATAACTTTTTTGGACGAGCCGACATAGGTCTCGTCTTTTTTTATAATCTTCGTGATAAGGTTATGAAAAAGAGGTGATTCTATGCCAATTGGTAGACGC
>Ga0209013_10002485_pt1 | contig 16713 bp, 12 predicted proteins | sample Cruoilmetagenom2_FD_187291 | JGI IMG/M metagenome (GOLD analysis project Ga0209013, IMG submission 187291) | Oil polluted marine microbial communities from Coal Oil Point, Santa Barbara, California, USA - Sample 2 (SPAdes) (version 2) | ecosystem: Environmental > Aquatic > Marine > Oil seeps ...
TGGAGACGGCGGGAATCGAACCCGCGTCCAGAAACTCCAACACTTAAGCGTCTACGCGTATATCTTGCCTATTAAATTTCGCGCAACATTATGCCGACCTTAGATTCGCAACGGTTTGTGCCGCTTCCAAACTTTTTATTTAACGGATTTTCTTACTAGGGAGTATTACATATTTACGAACTTGGTTCAAAGACCTTCTGAATAGTATTATATATCAACTGTATAATATTTTGAAGTTTAACTCAATTTTCCTTGTAAAACAGATTTCATTAACTCAATTACAGACTCTTCGTTTGAGTTATTTGTACCAAGTTCACCTTTGAAAGCTTTTCCTAGAACCGCCTTCTTAATACTCGATAATTTAATTTCCACATTTGAAATAATATTTAAAACTTCAAATTCTTTCTCAAAACACAAAGAGATTTTTTTTGCGATTTTTTTTTGTTCGTCTTTCGAAGGATAAACGATAGTTATACTATCTAATTTTGTTCTATTTAACTTCGGCTGAGCTGTACCCGTTATAAAGTCATTTAATGGGATGAAATTTAAATAATACAATAAATACTCATTTAGTATTTTATCTCCACCACTTAAGACATGTGCATGATTATTAACCCATGCTCTACCATAAATCATATACGCTTGAGGCTTAGAACGAGATAATAGGTTAGCACCATCTTCACCTAAACAGACGAATTCACCTTCGTGAGTAAATCCTTCAACATAATCTACTACACCTGTAGCACCATAATAAGGTATATCGCCTTTCATTTTTTTTCTCTCAGTCAATGAAACAGGAATCCTAGAGTTATTATAATTTTTAGTACTATTTCCAATCGTACCTACATTCCAAATATCTGGTACATTCAATTCAATTTGAGAGTTTACTCTAACCTTTTTGGTATTAACATTTCCTCTAAAATTAAATACCGAATCCAAAATCGCTTCCCGACGAAGTTTAAATGTTTCTTTTGCCTCTTCAATTAATTGTTTAGCTTCATCTATTCTTTCAAGAAGCATTTTGATTTTATTAGCAATTCTACTCTGCTCATCTAAAGGAGGGAGCGGAATTTTTATTTCTTTCAACTTACTTGCCTTTATTCCACTTACAGTAGTTCCAGTCGAATTTGAGATAAGTACAGATTGTATTTGTGGAGATTGCAATATAAATTTCAAATAGTATTTATCAATAGTTTCATTAGGAACAAGTGTAATAATTCTTTGAGCCAACGCAACTTTTTCACTTGTATCGAGTAATGCCACATTTCCTAATGGAGCTTCGGTAGTAATCAATATATCCCCTTGTTTAGGTATACCTCTAGTCATCCAATTTGAATATTCTTCTTCAGCTATAAATTCTAAAGGTTCAAGATTCACTCTGTTCATTCGTACATTTTTAGCAGTAATTAATCGAACTCCACTTGTAGTTTTTCTTGGAGTTTTCCCTCTATAATCAATAAAATCACAAGTATTGTACATTTTCACCCAAATCCAATTTTGTGGTAAAACTTGAGTTTTAAAATCTATATTATAATGAAATTCTTCATGTAATCCTTCTATATTCTGTGCTTTCTTCTTACTCATCCTCAGACACCCCAACTGCGCGGATTTCGACCACTACTTCATTCAACAGATTCATTGCTTTTTGAAGTTTTTCAATAGCTTCCTCTGCCGATGTAATAGGGTCTGGTAGATTGTCATAAGCTGAAAGGGAGTCATCTGCAATTAGACCAATATCTAAACTATCATTTTTTACAGCGATACCTTCACGTGTAAACATATTCCAACGGTCATCTTTCACAGTTAGACGATTTACCGCTTTGTATGCCTCAATAAATCCTTCAAAATGTTTTTCTGTAAACGGTGTACGTTTCCCAAATGAAGGCATGTTTGTCCGCATATCATAGACCCACACTTCTTTCGTATTTCCTTCATCTGTTATTCCTCTTTCAAAAAATAAAACATTCGTTTTTACGCCTTGTGCATAGAAAATACCCGTTGGTAAACGTAAGATTGTATGCAAATTACATTTGTTCATTAAGTCACGGCGGATTTTTGCCCCTATTCCACTTTCAAATAGTACGTTATCTGGTATTACTATTGCTGCGCGTCCTGTACCATCTGTTACTAAAGAGTTATAAATAAGCTGTAAGAAGTTTAATTGCTTGTTTAATGTTTCAAATGTTAAGTCATCACGTGTTGCACGCTCACCGCCTTTTTTCGTACCGAATGGCGGATTCGTTAAAACTACATTAAAGTTTTTCATCCATTTACCATTTGCAGATAACGTATCACCTTGTTCTAAGCGTCCTTCCATATCATGCAGTAATGCATTCATTAATGCTAAACGATGTGTATCTTTAACAAGCTCCATCCCCGTAAAGGCTTCTTTCTTTTGGAAGTCCGCTTCTTCTGGTGAAATGTCAAAATAATTATCAGTTTTTCCTTTTAAATAATGGTCAGCTGCAATCATAAAGCCAAATGTACCTGCTGCTGGGTCATTACAACGCTCGCCTACTTTTGGGTCAAGCAGTTGTACCATTACATCAATTAATACACGCGGCGTAAAGTATTGTCCCGCTCCTGATTTTTTCTCACTCGCATTTTTCTCCAGTAACCCCTCATATAGATTCCCTAATCCTTCTTCTTTAGCATTGTACCAATCTAGACCATCAATTGATTTAATAATTTTTTCAAGATTTTTCGGCTCGTCAATACTTGTTGAAGCACCATTATATATCATACGTAAGCTTTCATTTTCAATAGCTTCACTACCTAAATCTAGTAGTAATTGACGATAGAACCTATTTAATTCTATTCCTTCTTCACTAACTAGGTCGCTCCAACGTTTTCCCTCTGGAATATTAGACTCTGTACCTTGTTCCTGCATCATTTTCAAGAAAAGTAAGTATGTTAACTCAGTCACGTACTCATGATATGTAATACCGTCATCTCTTAATACTGACGCTAAATTCCAAAGCTTTGAAACAATCTCTGTGTTATTCATTGTTCTCCTCCTAATATCCGTTCATCTTTGTTATTATACTAGAGTTTCGTTACATTCTCGATAACAAAAGAGAGTCCACCGAAATGGACTCCCAATTGCATAGATATAATAAGGTGCTCGCAAATGTTGAATTGGTACTGTATTACTTAACGGCAAGAAAAGTACAGCTTTTTTAAATACGGTTTTTGCTACGAAATGATTCGTTGTTGTAAATTTAATTGAAGTTCCTATAACTGTATACGCAAACTTTCCCCCTCGAATTTGCATAAATATATTCCCATCATTTTCAACAATACATTCCCTATTTCTTTAATCAACTACTAACCTCATTAACTTATATACAAGTTTTCATTAATCGCATATACAATCTTATCAATCTCATCACCAAATTCACGTTTAAGCACTTTATAACCACCGCTACTTTTAAAAGGCTCATCAGAAAATGCTTCTTCTGGTGTTGGTGCTAAAACAGGCACTTGTAGCAACTGTTTTTCAATACGCTCAAGCCATTTACGTTGTCTTAGTGTCCAATCGTGTAATACATAAACTTTTTGCATCGCATTTTTCACGCGTGTTTCATGGTCAATCAAAGCTCCCCCTAATGCAGCTTGACGAATAAAACTAATAATGTCCGCAGCAATTTCTTCGTTCTTCGATTGTTTCCAAGCAGCTTGTAAATGTGATTGTTTGAAACCTTTTATATCTAAAAGAGTTACAAGCTCTCGCAAATCTTTACGGGTTAAGTCTTTTGGTCTTGTGCATATTAATAAAAGTGCTGGAATTTCATTCATGTTAGCTCGAATATATTGGACAAAACCGTCTAAATAGTCTGCTGGCTTTTCGTTTCCTTCTCCATATCCACGGGTTACATCCTTAACTTCATCAACATGCTTTGAAATAATTTGAAGCTCTTTAGGTGCATGATATGTTGCCACATATTCAAACAAAACACTATTTTTTTGAGCTTGTTCTGGTCGATAGTGTTGAATTTCTTGCGCCCATTCATCAAGTGATATACCGTTTGATAATTCTTCAAAGCGACGTTGCCCCGCTTCATCTATTTTTTGCTTTTTGCGTTGAATTTTCGCAACGAGTTGATTACGGAAATGCTCGGCTTCATCTTCTGTTTCAGCTTGCGTAAATGATTCATGTAAATTAGTAATAGTGAAATGTTGCTGCTTCACAACAGGCTTCATATCTGTATATTTTTGTAATTGATTGTAAATACCTACAGCATCATAAATTCGGAAATGTGTTTTTCCGATGTCAGGGCATAAACGTGTTGCACGACCTAGCATTTGGTCATATAAAATACGCGACTTTATCCGACGTAGAAAGACTAAGTTTGTAATTGTGGGCACATCTATTCCTGTAGTGAGCAAATCAACTGTTACAACGATATTTGGTGAGCGCTCATTTTTAAAGCGTTTAATCATTTCATTTGGGTTATAAATAGAACCTGTAATTTTTACAATCGCATCATCTGATACTACATCTCCGCGATTAGCAAATGCTTCTTTTAGTAGACGTACTACTAAATCCGCATGTTGATTCGTTGCAGCAAAGATAAGCGTTTTTTCTCGACTTTCTGGGTCAATGTAGTCTGTTAACTTATTTAAGACTGCGCGATTAAATGGTTCAGTAATGACTTGTTTGTTAAATTGCTCGACATTAAAGTTTAGCTCATCTTTTAAGCGTTCAAGAATCACTTCCCCTTGTTCTGGGTCATAAACTTCTACTTCTTCGCCTTTTTCAAACTTAATACCGCTCTTCGCTAATTCTGATTGAAATAAATAAGGCGGTTCATGGTCTACCAAGTAACCGTCTAATACCGCTTCTGTATAAGAATACTTATAAATAGGCATTCCAAAAATATCAGTTGTATGAAGAGCTGGTGTAGCGGTTAATCCTAGCACAGCTGCATCAAAGTAATCTATAACGCGGCGATACTGACTAACGTAGTCATTTTGATTTTGGAATATAAGCTCATCTTCTGACATTTCGCGGTCACTTGTATAACCTCTATGTGCCTCATCTACAATGATAAAATCATATTGTCCAACAGAAGGTAACTTTTCCCCATCATTATAAAATAAGCGTCTTACCATTCCTTGTACTGTCGTAATCTGTACCTTTGTTTCAACATCTGGTGTCATATCTTCAAGCGACTTTACATCATATATACTAGCAAATGATAAGCCCTCAATTTTCGTGTCCTTTAGCGAGTCAATTGCTTGCTGCCCAAGTGAATTACGGTCTACTAAAAATAAGATGCGTCGACATTTTTTCGCCTTAATCAGTCGATACATAAGTGAAATCGCTGTACGTGTTTTCCCCGTACCTGTTGCCATCGCAAGTAACATTTTACGCTGTCCATCAATTAATGCCTTTTCAGCAGCTAATACCGCAGTTTGTTGATAAGAACGTAAACCAAACTTAGTAATATCCTCTCCTGCTAGTTTTGCATTCGCTTCTGTATCATCTACATCTAAAAGTAAGCGTAAGTCCTCTGGTGAGTGCCATCCTTCTAATGCATGTGCATGTTTGTGAGGTGTACGAGAATCCCAGAACCAAATACCTGATTGGTCTTGTAATTGTTTTAAGTATGGTCTTCCATTTGACGCATATAAGAATGGTGCTCTATATTCGCCAATTGCAGGAAACAATGTTATACCTTCTTTTTCTTCTATTAAACGTGCATACGTTTTCGTTTGACTTTCAAGAGCTGCTGGAATATCTCTGTGCTTCGCTTTTGCTTCTACAATGCCTACTAATTGCAATCCAATGAAAAGAGCATAATCGGCATATTTGCTACCAACTTTCCATTCAGCAATTGCCATATTTTTATTTTTCTCTGGCATTGTTTTATTCTTTTTAAGGTTAAGTTTTTCTGTATCAACAATCCAACCAACAGAGCGTAATTTTTCATCAATAATAATGCGTGTCTGTGCTTCTGAAAGCCGATGCTTCTTTACATGAAGCTGTGATTTTTCTCTACGCTTAACACGCACATCTTTTGAAATCGTATCATCTGTTATTACATCTAATTGTTCAACAAGCTGCTTCTCTTTAGCTTCAATTTCTTTTTCAAGTTGTTCGATTTTTTGATGAAGTTGCTCTTTGGTTGTATCCACTTGTTGCTTCAGTTCTATATATTTTGGAGCTGAAAAGTTCCAATCAACATACACTTCCATAAACCAAATGGATAGTTGATACGCAAGTTCCAATAAGCTTTTCGCTTCTTCTGTTTTGCCATAGTTTGCTTCATGTGAAGCGGTGTTCCCTCTTCGACGTAATATATCAAAAATATCTATTATTTCTGGCTCTGCAAGTCCTTCTCTTCTCATTGTATTTATGCGGTCTACTTGTGATGTATTGTAGGCTTCACGAATATTATCAGAAGCTAATACAGCCTTCGCAATTGTTTCACCAAACAATCGTAGTTTCATAATCGAAGTATGAGGGTCTTGATACACATTACGCTCAGCGCTTTCCCCTAATTTCCCTAGCACTTCCCATTGACCTTCAAAAAAAGCAAAGTTACTTTTCATTGATTCACCGCTCTTCAATATAGTAGTTTCTTTAATTGTACTATATTGGAAATAAGTTTACACACAATGTAAAGTGTATTCTCGATTTTTAATTCATATTTCTTTACTCCTACCTTAATTACAATGGTAGATTCTAAATTGTATATGTTATAATTATTAGTAATTAATGGTAGATTATCTCATTTTAATTTAGGAGGATTTTATGAATCACTATATAAATAAAGGTATAAATCATACATATGTTGAAGGGGAACTTATAACTCGAGGTGGTTTTTGCAATATCTATGAATGTTCTCACTTCGACGAACATGGAAGTTTGGTTAATCAACATCTTGTTCTGAAAAGATTAATCAGAGAAGATGGACTTGGAACCGACCCACATCGTTTTACTAGGGAAATTCGTTATTTTGATGACTTAAATCACCCAAATATTTTAAAGCCTTATTACTTCGATGATTATGAAGGTATCATAGTAATGGAACGATACCCTTTGAACCTTGCAGACTTTATTGATACGGTTACATATGATACATTAACTTGCTTTGAAATTTTCAAGCAAATATTAGATGCTGTTGAGTATTATACAGGAGAAGGTTATTTGCATAGAGATTTAAAGCCACAGAACATTTTAATTTCTTCATCAAACATTATTAAAATAACTGACTTTGGATTATCCGCTCGTATGAATAGAAATGAAACAAATTATAATTTAACTAAAAGTAATACTAATGCTGGAACAGATAATTATAGCGCACCCGAACAACTTCTTGATTTAAATAAAGCAGATATACGTTCAGAAATATTTAGCTTAGGTAAAATATTCTACAGCTTATATGCAAGAGATAATTTTCAAATTGAGATGACCAATCTATCAACATTACCTTCTGATATACGTTTTTTTATTCAAAAAGCAACACTATACAACGCTGACAAAAGATTCCAAAGTTTAGATGAATTTAAAGAAGCTTATCTTTTGTTAAAAGAAAACCCAAATTCGAGTGATACGAGTCTTTTAGAATTAGAAGATGCACTTACAACAATTACTAAGTTGTTAGAAACAGACAATGATTTCTATAAAACAAGTACAATCTATAATATGACTAATAGCTCTTCATTCGGACATACTGCTGAATTATTTATCGACCTACCTACCAATGAACATCAAGCTATAAAAATTTTAGACTCAATATCTTATAATGAATTTATTGTACTTAGTTGTGATTTAATTGAGAGAAAAGGTTTTTCATTTTCCTATGTCGACTCAATTGTATCGAAAATTATTACCTTATTAAATGTATTTAAAGAAGAGTTGGATATAGAATTCCAAACTAAATTAATAAATGCTGCAATAACTGTATCCTCAAATCATAATAGATTTATTGCTATGAAGAACATCGGACAATATATAGCCGACTTACGAAATTCTATTTTAATATTTGAATTAAAAAAAATAACTGATAATAAAAATATAACTAAAATTCGAAATTACTTTGATAGTACAAATTTAAAATCACTACTTAATGAATAGCTTAATTGTCTTGTATTATTATTTTTACTAGTTGTGAAATGAGCATACATACATATCCTGCGGCAACTACTAGCAAATATAACGAAAAAACTTCTTGAGAGCTGTAGCATATCTTGCTCCCTAGAACAGTGGAGATGGGCTCCTCATAGTTAATAAAATCAATATATTATTAATTGATGGAATAGTTCAAATAATCATGATGTGTGGGTTAACCTACTCCCACCCGTACCACCTTAAAGGGGTGCTTAATATGTCGTAATATACCCCCTATGTATTTTCAAGTAATTTTAACGTAACAAATACTATACATTCATTAACACGTTTAAAAGACAGTGAGAATTCCTTCCCTCTGCCTATTGCATGGACCATATGAACATTATCTTTTACCAACATTTTGCAGGGAAATTTCACTATGTATATTGCAGATAATAATTTTAATGGCACCTGCAATAACTTCTATTTCATTAGTGAGAACTTTTTGTTCGCAATACAGTAAATCTAAACCATGATTTCAAAGGTTAAATTATGGTAACCAAATGATTAATGAGTGCTTGTTTCTTTTTCTTCACCTATCTGACATTAGTTACTTCACGTAACGCCCGATTCATTAAAAGTACTTAGATTGCTCATTTGAGAGTTTGTCATTACATAGCCTACTTCTTATTCATCACTAATAACAATGATTAACTCAGAAGATTTCCTAACCTTGCATCTTTGCTGCTTGTTCATTTTTTCTGCGGATAAGAGTCCTCTTTGTGATACCTGTCATCCCTTCAACTTCCTTGTATGTATGAGTCTTAAGCAGTTGCAAAGCGTGCTGCACTTGTTGTTTAGTATGCTTTCTTGGTCTACCTTCCTTAAAGTCATCACGTTGCCTAGCGAGTGCCTTACCTTCTTGAGTACGCTCAACAATTAGATTTCTTTCCATCTGAGCAACTGCTAACAGAGTAGTTAAGAAGAAATGTCCCATGGTTGTATCCTCTAGTAAACCTACATTCAACACATGGACCTTTACACCCTTCTCGAACAGGTTCTCGATAACTTCTATGCCTTCTTTGGTGTTACGAGCCAATCTATCCAGTTTTGTTACTACCAATGTGTCACCCTCCTCTAATTCTTGGAGCAGTTTGCTAAACACTGGTCTGTCTGTTTTCGTACCAGTGAATTTCTCTTCACGGATAAGCTCGCATTTCTCTGATTGTAACGCTTGTTTTTGAACCTCAAGTTCCTGAGCTACTGTACTCACTCGTGCATATCCATATTTCATCGTTAGTCCTCCATTATTGTCGTTTATTTATGTCACTATGTTTTGTCACCACTCAACACCTTGATATTACTGTATTACAATAGGGGTGTCAATACTATTAAGTTTTGTCACCTTTATAACATCATATTTATATTTAGATTAGTCCCTCTCTGAATGTTCCCTTAAAACTATCAGTTAAATATTCCATTAGATTCAGATACCCCTCAAAAGAGAATGAGAAAAATGGAAAATACTATATAATATAAACTATACTTAAGCAATATGATGAGTGAAAAGTAAAAGAATAAAATAGAGAATTGCTGCAAAGGGGACTAAAGATGGGGTCAATTGTTCAAGAACTTCAAATGGATGCAATGAGTTCAACTTCAAATATTTCAGATTTGTTAAGAAAGTCATTGGTTGTAGCAAGGAAATTAAAAATTATTGAATTTGAGCAATGGGTTAATCAAGAGTTGAATGGTTTCAAAGTTCCTAGTAAAGAAATACCAGAATATAGGGGAATTGCAGGGAGAATACAATGGTTTAATGTTTATAGAGGTTGGTGTCCAGTCATTATTGAAGACGAGGAAATATTAAATATTGTTAGTAATAGTAAAATCGGTCAACCTATCATCGAAATAGAAGCTTTAGTCATAAGTGACTCTGATAATTTAGTTATTCAAATACCACAAGGTCAACAAAACCTATTATCAAGAATCTTCAATGAAACAACTGAATTTCGACTTCTTTTTGGAAAGTCACAGGCTCAAAGAGTTATAGACACCGTAAGAAACATTATTCTAGAATGGGCGTTAAAATTAGAGGAGGATGGTATAATGGGCGAAAACTTGAGCTTTTCAAAAGAGGAAAAACAAGAAGCAAGTAAACATGATTATACTATAGTTATAGGTAATGCAACTGGAGTACAAATACAACAGAATACACAAAATTCAAACCAAACTATGATAAACGAAATCAACTTGGAAGAGGTCTCCACATTTATTTCAACTATCAAACACAACCTAAATCAAATTGGACTTCAAGGAGCCTCACAAAAAGTTGTTGAAACAGAAGTTGCAGTAATTTCAACACAATTAGAGTCAGAAAAGCCAAATCCTTCAATAATTAAGCAATCCCTACAAACTGTAAAAACTGTACTTGAAGGAGTTACAGGAAGTTTAATAGCTTCTGGTTTGCTACATGAACTCACTAAAATTAGTATGTAAGAAAACAATGGAGTCTTATTTGACTCCCTGTTCTGCTTTTCAAATATTCATAGGTATTTCACTTATTGCGTCGATAATTGTTAATGAGAAGTAATCTGTGAATCAAACTCCTTAATATATGCTTTTTACTCCTGCAACTAGTAAATTTTCTCTGAACTATATTTTTTTACAACTATATTTCCCTTTTTACAATTATACGGATTTCCATCAATATGACCGATTGACACATTATCAGAGATTTCCAATAAAAACCTTTTAAGTAGTAGGAACTTTTTATTTTCTTCTAGTCTGTTATGCTGCTGAACAAAATATCTTTCATTTTTTCTACCCACATACCAACTTCCACCGTTTTCAATTAACTTAGCTAAATCATCTGTGTCGATTAATACTTCATGAAGTTTATCCTTATATTTACAATAAATCACAGTCGAATCACCATTAACAATATACTTATTTTTAAACTCTCTTCTCTCATTGTATTTATTAATATACTTAGTCATAGCGCATTCCAATTGTTCTTTTCTACGACTTGAACCAAATACTCCATTTTCGTATAACCAATCATGGAATTTTTTTGCTTTATCTATTCCGAAAAAGCTATATCTATAATACGGCTCCCCTTTTTGAGTATGTGTTTTTAGTATATTAACATCGTAACCAATAATATTATCAACTATTTCCTTTATTCCATTTATAAAATCCTTTGATGCACTTGACATTGAGACTGATAAGATATTTCGCTTATCATAACCAACACTTCCATCACCATCAAAAACCCCTCTTAAAAAATGCGAATATTGACACGCATTTAATTTAGGAAATTGAAGTGTTAAGCTTTTCTTAGGAGTTATTTTATACTGATTAACTAACATTTCTTTAACTTTATGGTTTGAAAATGCAATTCGATAAAGTGGTAATTTACCTGAAGTATTAGTGTATATTTTATTTGTAACACCGATTTTCTCAGCAACCCATTCTATCACGTCTTTATCTGTCATTCCTAAGGAAAACCTATTTCCACTACCTGTTGAATACATATGACCATCTGTCGCTAAAAGTCCTGCAATATAAGCGAGCTCAGGAGTATTTCTCATAAAAAAATTGACATTTACATTAGAATAATCATCTGAAAATTTCAATCCTAGCTCCTTCCTACTTTTAATTTTGACTCCTCTTTTCTTCATAATTTGGGAAGCGTGATTTCCTGATGTTCCATACTCACGTCCTATTTGTTCTAATGTCATACCTTTTCTCCAGTAAAGGTCCTCTAATGACTCTTTTGTTAATATTTTTATATTACTATCCAAACTTTTCACCCCTACTTAAACATAATATTAGTTTACATCCTTCTCGAACAAAGAAAGATATATACTACTCAGTATGGTGAAGGTGGAATTATTTCACTTCAGATAACTAGACTCATACTTCATTAGGATTTGCTGATACAGTCAATGAAATAATGTTCTTCAACATATCCATTACTTGAATCGTATCGAAATATTACCGAATACGTTGTGTCAAGAGCATTGGGCTTCAGCGCCCCGTCACTCCGTTCCTCCTAGCCGAGGTGACCAACTTAGCAAAAACCGCTAAGTTGCGCACCTTATATAATCATTCCCATTGCTCACGCTATTTTCTTCTTAGACATAAGTATCCACTTCTCTTGAGATGTTCCAAGATACCTATTAAGGTCTTTCTCTTAGTCAAATGTTTACAAGTATCGAGATTTACTTGAGTAATACTTATTGTTGATGTATTTATATTGGATGAAAACATCAAATATTCGCATCGTATCGGTATTTTTCACACCGTATTGGTGTAGATTAGGGTACTTAATTATATATGAATAACAAAATGACACTTCGTGTTTTGGCTGTCAGCCAGCATATTAGCTAGTTCCTCACTCTATTCTCATTGACAGCTCTGCAGTTTCCACTACGGGAAAGACTGCAATTCCTATACAATCGAAAACTATAGATTATGGATTCATCCTATATTTGTTGTTTATTGATTGAACAGGTGGCTTCGCTGATGGTGGTCATGGCAATAAAAAAACTCCTCATCTTTTTTCTCTATATAGAGCAGATGAGGAGTTTAAAATCAGCTATTAAGTTTTTTTACAACTTCAATGCTTTGATGCTTAATTACAATATAACCTTTTCCAATTAAGTGCTGAATCTCTGGATTTTTTATATGTCTTGCCAAGTTTTTAGTATCTATTCCAATAATGGCAGCAATTTCTTTTTTCTTATACATCCCAATTTCAAGTGTTTCAATATGCTTTGCTAACTTTAACCCAATTGTATTAGGTGCCAGCTTGGTCATATCTTTGTCTGAAATACGTTCAATCACGTTAAATTGAACATTATTCATTTCATTAGCAATCATGTTAATCACTTGCTCATCATGATGGACTAAGATAAAAATTGCTTGTGGATTTTCATTTCGCTGAATGCGTTTTGCTGCTTGATAAAACTCTGCAGCAATAAAACCCTTACGAACCCTTTCCATTTCAACATCTTTGAACTTGCCTTTTTCAATTGTCAAATCACATTGATGAATTGATTCAAGCTCATTGTAAATCGCAAACTGAATTAAATATACTGGATAAGGTAGATTGTTTGTACCGATGATATGACACATATCAAAATCACTATATTTATTTTGTCCAACAATATTTCCAAACCAATTCACAGCCAATTTATAGTCTTTTAACTCTATTGTGGCATCAAACTCTTCATCTTCTATACTTTTGATTGCCTTAGGAAGATGATATGATTCTTTACCAACCTTCATTTCTTTAAGTGCATCAGCAAAAGATTTCAATTCAGATTTATGGGTAATATATAAACATCTTCTTTTTGATTCTAATATATTAGCCGCCCCACGAACAGCATCTTTCATATACACTTTCGCATTTTTTCCAATTGATGAGCGGCTGCTATTTTTTAGTTCACCTATGAATAGAGATTTACTGTAATCCACAATTCTTCTTTTCTCAATCAATATAAAATCTTCGCCATTGTAAACAGAATCTAACGTAGCACTTGCATCAAGAATGATGTTATTTTTTAATTTTCTCAGTTTCATGGTTTTGTTATAAGAGTAGAAATTATTGTTATTGTAAATGATTTCTTGATTGTAGAAAAATTTCAGCTCAACAAAAAACTCTTTTACTTCCTTAATTGAATCCAGTCCAAAAACCTTTAGTTGTTTTAAGAATGAGCTAATTAAAGTATTGTCAAATTCAACTATTATGGCATTGATTTTGTTTTTACCGTTAGTATCTAACTCATCTATTTTCAGTAACAATTCATCATTTAGTAAATCAAATTCTTTTTGTAACTTATACGGAAATTTCGGACGAACTGCATCATATTTAGCTTTTGAATACGAATACGATGGAAAATGAATTTTTTCATCAATTATCAGTGTAGTTCTATTGCCAAATGGCATTGGTAGTTCAGCTTCACAAAGTTCGATATATCTTTGATGCGTGATTACTAGGACCAAACTTTTATCTAGTTTTTCTGGTTGCTTACGTAGTTCATCCCAATTTTCACTTGTTATGCCTATAACCCATTCATTGTTATGTCCACTACCACCAAAACTACCTAATGCTGAATTTATATTTTTCACAGTTTCTTCAACATCAATTTTAAATTTCTTTACAATAAGGTAAGTCGGTATTTCTATTTTGGATTCATTTACAAAAGAATCTATTATCGTTTCTGCTACAAATTCAGTTGAAAATTTACTTTTCCCTAAACCAGCTTCCCACGCAAAAACCTTAAATTTGCTTGTAGGGTGTCTCACCATAGAAATTGTATCTTTTAAAACTTGTTTCATTTCTTCAAATTCTTTTGTCACCACTATTATTTCCAACTCCCAAACAATAATTTAGCGAAGAATACTACTTTTTTCTCTATATTAGTTAAGTATGATGATGCTAACGAATAATCATGAAGTTCACTAATATCACTAACAAATCATAACATGCCTGTAAATAAACAGTTTCTAATACTCAAATATTTAGCTTCTGTTTGTCACCTTTTGTTAATTGATAAATCTGAATCCCTACAGAAGAACATATTCCAAATCCCGCTTCAATTAAGTTTTAACATAGGCTTTGGTTGTCAATGTATCTTTCTTCAACTCACCTAATGTAAGAATAGGAATATCTGTTTTGTACATTGTCAAAATCGATACAGTGTCACGAAAGCCGATAAACGTGTTCTCTTGTCTATGAGTAATATTAATGCTTCAATATCGCTTGCCTTAGCACCTTATTTAACTTCACAATCAATTTTGATTTGAATGTTACTCCAGAACTTTTGATTAATCCAACCGCTGTTATGAAACATACTTGACACAGCCTTAATAAATTTCAAACGTAAAAGCTTGTTTGATTAGAAACGTCTATTGAATCTAAGTAATTGAAAATGCTGTCTGTTGTAACATCCTCCACATAATCCACATTTCATTAAACGCACAATACCTATTTTGATTATTTATAAACAAATTTTAGACAAATAAAAAAGAAGCCCTTTTAGGCTTCCATCCTTCTTAATATTTCCATCCTATATCTTTCAATTTCGGCTTCTAATAATTCATCCGGTTTATTTCTCTTCCTGCCTAAAACCAAGCACATTTCATGGAACAGTATCAACAGAACTTCATTGTTGTATTGAGACAAATCTTGCATATCATTTTCCACCTTCTTTTAGGAATCTACTTGGTTCACAATGCAAACAGCCATCATCGCCGCAATTAGTACAAGAAACTCCATCATAATCTTCTTCGTCTTCTTCTTCATCCGTATCATAAACGCTTCCTACTGTGATATAGTCCATCATTATTTGAAGTGCCTTATCATAAACATCAGCCTTCATTACAAGGGCTTTAAATTCTTTTTCTTGTTCATACTCAACAGCATCTTTACTTCCCAGTTCAACTCCCGTTCAAACTCCCTAGTGCTCAAAACAGTTGATATGCCTAATTATCTTACATGAATACCGTGCCTTTTCTTTTATAAAAAATCTCTCAAACTCTCTACTACCTCTTCGACCCCCAAGTCTAAATACTGTGTTGTAACCTCCAAATTCGAGTGTCCCAACGCTTTGGAGATGAGAGCGATATTTGCCCCCTTGTTCAACAAATTCTTTGCATACGCCCTTCTAAGCGCATGTGCATTGATGTTTGCTAAGCCAAATCGTTTACTATACTTTGTCAGTTGCTTTGAGATTGCGTTATTTGTTGATTTTGTATTTAACGATGTTCCTTTAGTTGAAATGAAGACATGTTGATTCTTCTCATTGTAGTGACTACGTAACTTATGGTTTTGCTGAATTAGTATTTGTAGTAACTTAAGTAATTGGTTATCAAGTGGCAACTTTAAAAACTGATGATTTTTTAGAATAGCCCCATCCATGTTAATAACCATGTTATTGAAATCGATATGCTTCTCCTCAAGTTGTCCTAAGGTATTTATTCGAATGCCTGTTTTGTACATTGTAAGTATTGCCACTGCATCACGTAAGCCTATGAACGTATTTATGTCTAACAGTGACAATAAGATTTGAATATCCTTCTCATCTGCTCCCTTTTTAACCTTCTTATCTACCTTTACCGTTACCACTTGCCAAAACTTTGTATCATACCATCCATTATTGAAACACTTGCTCAAAAATGATTTTATTGCCTTAAGTCTAGTCAACTTTGTTTGGTTCGACACGGGCATTTTTTCAAGCCACCCATAGATTGTAGTAAGCGTAATATCCGACAGAAACTGAACATCTTGAACCTTCTTGAAGCTTCTAATAATGGTTTCATAATCTTTGATTGTACGATGTCTGTAGCCACTCGCAGCCATCTGCTGAATAATGATTACCGCTGCTTCATCAATCGTTCTTGAATTAAACCTCGGTGTAACCGTATGCTCAGGAATTAACATAATACTATCTAAATCAATATTCACGTCAAACAATCCTGTTTTCTTTGTCATAACAAAAAATCCTCCATTCAATTGAATTGGAAGATAGTCTCACGTCACATTCCACATAAAATGATAGGGATAAAAAAAGGGATTAAGTCTCTTGGACCGAAGCCCCGACCTAATCCCCATTCATTTACAAACCCTTATTTACCAAGGATTC
>Ga0209013_10002486_pt1 | contig 16713 bp, 13 predicted proteins | sample Cruoilmetagenom2_FD_187291 | JGI IMG/M metagenome (GOLD analysis project Ga0209013, IMG submission 187291) | Oil polluted marine microbial communities from Coal Oil Point, Santa Barbara, California, USA - Sample 2 (SPAdes) (version 2) | ecosystem: Environmental > Aquatic > Marine > Oil seeps ...
CAATGTCTTTTTCGTCTTGTGCCGATAAGAGCTGCACTAAACCTATTAAAGCAATTATCGTAACTTTTAGTTCCCTTTGCATAATGTGTTCTTATCTATTTAGTTTCCGTCCGGAACAATGGATGAATTTCGTTGTGCTTCTTTCGATTTTATAATCGCTAATTCTCCTTCCGCATCAGCGACAATCTGAGCATAATCACCAAAATTTGCAATTACACTTTCCAGAATATATGTTGCCTGATAAGCATCGTCCAGAGCGTAATAATTCTTAGCCATAAGAATTAGACCTTTACCACCCCATTCCTTATAAGCTGCATAATCTCTCGCCAATTTTTGAACAGAAGTATTGGAAGCCTCAAAAGACCCTGCCTTTTGCTTAAAGTATGCATCATAATACAAAGCCTCTGCCGCCAATCCGCCACTAGCTATTTTTAAAACTTCAGAATAAGCCAACTCCGCTCTTTCTTCGTTGCCTGTTGCAATGGCCGATTTAGCGATCATGATCTGTGCATCACTTTTAATTCTATCGTCGATATTACCCGTTGCCAGAACTTTTTCCGCGTAGGCTATGGTCTGGTCATAATTCTTTTGTTCATAATACCCTTTCATTAGGTTAGATTGTGCAAATGTTCTGTTCTGTTGAATATCCGCGATTGATTCTAATCTCTGAAGGAAAGGAAGTGCCGAGGCATAGTTTTTATTTCCAATATAAATTTCACAAACCCTGGTAAGGGCTTGTTCAGAATATTCACTAGCGCCACTGTTGGCGACATACGTATATCCGGCAAGTGCCTGGTCTTTATCCTCCTTCGCAAAATATAATTGAGCAAGGTTAAAGTTGGCATTTATTGCATGTAATCCATTTGGGAAATCCCTTATATAGTTTTCATATCCTTTAATTGCCGCTTCATTTCTACCCTGAAGGTTTTGCTTCTCAGCAGATTCATAACTGGCATTATCCAATTCCGCATCGGATACTTCAACAAAGTCTATTCCTTCTACCCATCTGGCATACTCACTTACCTGCCCTGTGTCTACATAAATGAGTTTGGCTGTGGCCACTGCCTGTATTGCCTCCTGGGAATTAGGGTAATCTCGAACTACTGTTTTGAACTTATTTAAAGCCAGGTCATTTTTATTGGAATTATAATAAACCAATCCCTGTCTGAGTAATGCCCGGGGGACCAAAGTGCTGCCAGGATAGTCATTTATTAGCCTGTCATAAGTTTCTAACCCAATTTGCTCCCGATTCTCTTTAATATAGGAGTTCCCCAGTTCAAATAGCGCATCATCCTTTAAACTCGATTTGGGATACCTGGAAATAAAACCATCAAGTTCCTCAATTTTTGTGGCACTCCTGTCAATAAAACCATAGCTTATAGCCTTCTGGAAGGCAGCATAGTCTTTTTCGGGACTACCGGACTGCAAAACTTTATTATACGATTCAATGGCCGGCCAGTATTTGCTGGTTACGAAATAGCAATCGCCCAAGCGAACATTGGCATCATTTTTTTTATCATCATCCGTTCCCTTGTTTGCATAAGCCTGGTAATAAGAAATTGCGTTGTTGTAGCTTTTCAGTTTAAAATAGGTATACCCGAGGTTATAATCAAGATCCTGAATTTCTTCAGTTCGCATTGCTGCCTGGTTGTTTTTAAACTGAAGATAGTCTGAAAGTGCATCCTCAAAAGCATTTAGCATATATTGAGATTCCGCCTTCCAATATCTGGCTCGTGCCTCGAAAAGTTTATCTGGCGCATTATTAAGTGATTTCGTAAACAACGCATGCGCAGAGGCGTAATCTGTTTCAATGAACAATTCTACTCCCCTATAGAACGCAACCTTCTGATAAGTTGCTTTACTGGCAAAACTGCTGTTTTCCTCCAATAGGGCTAGTGCGCCTTCAAAGTTTTTAGATGTAATATAGGAGTCAACCAATAATTCCTGCATTTCCTTGGAATAAGGGTCATTGGGATAGGTTTCAAGGTAGGCAGAGAGCACCTTAGGAACTGCTTCATAAGGATTCCCAATTTCATAACTCAGGCGAGCATAATTAAGATATGCATCCTTTTGTATCTCAGTATTAAAATCCATCTGAGAAGCATTCCTGAAAGCATTCAAGGCTTCCTGCTTTTTATCCAGGTTTAAATAACACTCAGCTAAATGGTAATACGCATTTTGGGCTACTCCGTTGTTACCATCAATAATTTTGTTGAATTGGTTAATTCCGTTAGCGTAGTCTGCCTGTTTATAATAACAATAGCCCAGCAAATAGTGATCTGTATTGCTCCATTTACCACGTTTCCCTTTATAAGCTTCCAAATAGGGTATTGCATTTGCATACTGTCCTAAATTGAAATAACTCTCCCCAATAATTTTGTTTAGTTCAGATACCTCTTGTCTGTCAGATTTTGTTAACTGTGACTTGGCCAGTTCAATTGCCTCTTCAAAATTACCCAGCTTAAAATTCATATCGGCCTGGTAATAGGAAAGCTTATCACTTAGTAATTCCTGGTCCGCTATCTGATCGAAACGCTCGTTAGCACCTTCATAATCATCTTGCTGATAAGCAATATAACCCAGGTAGTATTTGGCCTGGGAACCATATGTGGAGGATGTTGTAACCTTGCTTAAATAGCGCTCTGCTTCTTTAGGTTTTTTGGAGCTAAACAAGGAATAACCCATATTAAAATTAAACCGCTCCTTTTCCACAGCCGACATAGAATTTTGATCCACTTTTCTATACCATGTAAGCGCATAGGGATATTTACCGTTTTCGAAATAATAATCGGCAACATCCATAAAGGCGGAATTTCGCTTTGTGGAAGTTGGATAGTTAGCTACAAAATTTTCCATCAACCTGTCTGCACCAAGCTGATTTAATCTTACTGCGGCATTTGCAACGTAATATGCACTATTGGCTTCTGTTTCAAAATCTTTGGTACTCATTTGCACTTTTTCAAAAATGGTCTGAGCAGCCTGATATTGTTGGCTATTGTACAGCGCCAGCGCGTCCTGATACTGTTTTTGATGATGGGTATAAACTTTTGATTCCTGGGTGAATCCAGAAATAGCAATCCCAATGAAATATAGAAGTAGCGCGGTTTTTTTCTTTCGCATAATGTTCTCTAGCTGTTAAGAAGTACCGTAATTTCCCATAATAACGTCAAATATTGTTACTAAGTATGTTCAACAACTAAATAATAGATTTTTAGTTCATGTGAGCTCGAATTAAGAAGGAACTTATTACTTTTATATCAACATTTAAATTATGAGTGAAAGCATACTAAATCTTAAAGATGTTGCCGTTTTCCAAAAAGATAATATGGTACTGAATGATATTACGCTGGAGGTAAAAAAAGGAGAGTTTGTATATCTGATAGGAAAGACCGGGAGTGGAAAAAGCAGTCTCATGAAAACCCTTTACGCAGATCTTCCATTATTAGAGGGACATGGGCGAATTGTAGGATTTAATCTAAAAACCCTTGAAGAAAAGGATATCCCTTTTTTAAGACGAAAACTGGGCATAGTTTTCCAGGATTTTAAGCTGCTTCCTGATAGAAACATCAACAGGAATCTTATGTTTGTTCTCAAAGCAACAGGCTGGAAAGATCCGGAAAAAATGGATGCGCAAATTGAGGGCGTACTGGATAAGGTAGGTATGAAAACAAAAGGGTTTAAATTTCCTCATGAATTATCCGGAGGGGAACAGCAACGGATTGCCATTGCGCGAGCTTTATTGAATGACCCAGAAATTATCCTGGCAGATGAACCAACGGGTAATCTGGACCCACAGACCAGTGTAGAAGTCATGAAAGTATTACAGGAAATCAATAAGACAGGAAGAACCATCCTAATGGCCACTCATGATTACGCGCTACTTCTCAAATATCCTTCCAAAACCCTAAAATGTGAAAGCGCCAAAGTATTCGAGGTAATTCAGAAAGCAGTTTAATCAGTTTGAGGATAAACCATCTACTTTACCGAAGACTCAATTTACTAATGTCCTTAAAAAATAATTAGCGATTCTAAAAGTGAATTTTTCTAAATTTATAATTATCTTTCTGGCTATTCAATTGCTAATACATTAGCAATTCAGCTGAATTAACCCTTTTAGTTGATAGCTAATTGAATTTTAAATGTTTTTTTATCGAAATCAAACAAACCAACAAATTATGAAGATATTCAAGTCTTTACTCTTTAGTTTTGTCCTATTATTTTTCTTTTCTTGTAAAGAAGAAAAGCCCACACCAGAAGTTGTAGAAAAAATTGAGATCCGCGAATGGAAACCTGAAGATACCAGAAGTATAACAGGTCTGACCGTGAAACGGGGACTTAAAGAAAAAACAGCAAAAGCTACCCCTGGCTATGTTATGATTCAACCTCCCGCAAGTACTAAAACACATCTTATTAATCTCGATGGGCAAGTAGTTCATACCTGGGAAGCAGAATTGGCGGTAGTTAACCAATATTTAAAAGAGAATGGCAACCTGGTTAGATTAGAAGTAGATCCCGACTTTCCTACCTTTGCAGCGGGAGGACAAGCAGGAAGAATTAGGGAATACGAATGGGACGGAAATATCTTGTGGGATTTTGAATGGGCAGATGAAGATGAATTGATTCATCATGATATTGAATTATTACCTAACGGAAATATTCTTGCCATTTCTTACGAAGCCAAATCTGAAAAAGAAGCTATCAAGGCGGGTAGAGACCCGAAACATGTTACGAAAGCTGGGCTTTGGCCGGATAAGATCATTGAAATAAAACCTTCCGGACCGACCGGGGGTGAAATTGTATGGGAATGGCATATGTGGGACCATTTAATCCAGGATATAGACAGTACCAAAAACAATTATGGGGTTCTGGCAGAAAATCCCAGAAAAATTAACTTTAATGTACACGGGGATATATATCCTCCAATGACAGAAGAACAGGTTCAACAAGGGATAAAAATGGGTATGATGACAGGAAATGCCACCGTAGATAACCAGCATTCCGACTTTACCCACACCAATGCTATTGCCTATAATGCAGAATTAGATCAGATTGTCATCAGTGTCCCTGCTTACAATGAAATAATGATCATAGACCATGGCACAACCATTGAAGAAGCCAAAGGAAGTACCGGTGGCAGATGGGGCCATGGAGGAGATCTTTTGTACCGCTGGGGTAACCCAGCTAATTACGGACGAGGTACTAAAGAAGACAAGAAACTCTTTTTTGAACACGATATAAAATGGATTCCCAAAGGATATCCCGGTGAAGGTCATTTAATGGTTTTTAATAATGATATTGAACATCCAGACAACACAGCACCCTCTATGTGGGCAGTCTTAATGACAAGCAAATCTCCAGAGGTTAAAGCTCCTATTGGAGTTCTTGGCAATCATAGCGCGGTTTTCGAATTTGTGCCACCAACAAATTCAGAGGGAGCTTATATATTGGAAGAGAATGGAACTTTTGGACCTGAAGGCCCTGTTTGGTCTTATACCTCCCCAGACAAATACTCCTTTTATTCGGCATTTGTGTCAGGAGCTCATCGAATGAAAAATGGAAATACCCTAATAACTTCTGGAGCCAAAGGGCGATTGATGGAAGTTACCCCAGACCAAAAAATTGTATGGGAATATTGGAATCCTTATAACGACAATTACAAAATGCCTGATGGCACGGTGGCGTCACCAATTGGCCCCTTTAAATATATGCAATTTAGGGCAACACATATTACCGAGGACTTTCCTGCATTTGCAGGCAAAGACCTGGCCCCTATTGCGGAACAACCCGACCCTTTTATCTTTAAAATGCCACCGCCACCTGTAGCGCAGGATAGTGTACAATAAATAGAAAATCAATTCATAACTAACGTAAAACTATAAACAAATGTCAATTAAAATTATAGGAGCCGGGTTACCAAGAACCGGCACAAATACATTAAAACAAAGCCTGGAACAATTGGGCCTAAAACATGTTTACCACATGAAGGAATTACTGGTAAACCCAGAGAAACTCCATTATTGGAAAACCCTCGACGAAACCGGGGATACAGACTGGGATGGATTATATGAAGGGTACGACGGCACAGTAGATTTTCCTGGCTACCCCTGGTACAAAGAACATATGAAACGATACCCCGATGCCAAGGTCATCCTGACAGTGCGGGATTTTGAAAGTTGGTATAAAAGCGTAGACAGTACGGTCTTCAGAGCCGGACCACAAACTCCGGGTGAAAAGATAAAAATGATTGGGAAATTACTTTTCAATGCCAGGATCAGAAATGTAGTGAAGTGTATTAAATGGTTCAAGAAGTGCTTTTTTGCTGAAAGACTTCAAGGAAAATTTGAGGATAAAGAATTTGCCCAAAAATTCTGGGAAGATCATTTGGCAGATGTAAAAGCCAGTGTACCTGAAGATAAATTACTGGTTTATGATGTGCGCGACGGCTGGGGGCCTCTATGCACATTTCTAGGTTTACCGGAGCCAACTGAACCCCTGCCACATTTAAATAAAAAAGAGAACTTTATGGCTATGCTTCCAAAACTCATGAAAGGGGAAATGGTCTAAAACAGATATGTTTAAAACCTAACATTACAAACTCCCTCGGTGCTTTTTACCTACCGGGGGTTAATTATAAATATGATTCACCATGAATACTGAAAGCTGGCAGGTAAAAGTTACCCTTTTACTGGTAAGTAGCCTTACCATTATGTCTATGATTACCATATCTGCTTCTTTGCCTGATATGACAAAGGCATTTTCTTCAATGCCAAATGCTGAAAACCTGGTAAAACTCACACTTTCCTTTCCTGCTCTTTTTATCGCCCTAACTGCGATAATCGCTGGGAGGTTCATTGATAAATTTGGAAGATTAAGACTTTTAGGCGCTGCCTTACTCCTTTACGCCATTGCCGGAAGCTCGGGTTATTGGTTGGAGAATATATATCTTATCCTGGTTGGAAGAGCTTTGCTGGGTATTTGTGTTGGAATCACAATGACCATTGCTACAACGCTTATAGCAGATTATTATCAGGGCAAATCCAGACAAAAGTTTGCAGGTTTACAAATAGCAGTGATGTCTTTAGGAGGTATAATGTTTGTTACTCTGGGGGGCGTATTGGCCGATATATCATGGCGGGTTCCTTTTTTACTCTATTTATTTCCCATCGTAATCCTTCCCATGACCAATTTATTTCTAAAAGAACCAAAAACAGTACATATTGCAAAAAGTAAGGATACTTCTGTTAAATCACCCAGGATAATCTGGCTTGTCTTTATAAATGTGATGATTATGTGGATTCTGTTTTTTATTATCCCCGTGCAGATACCATTCTATTTAAAATCTATCGGCATTGAAAAAAACACTTTGATTGGCATCGCAATAGCTTCAAGCACTCTTTTCTCGGTAATTTCCTCGCTTTCATTTTCACGTATTAAAGACAAATTGAGCTATCAACAGATTTTTGGGATTGGCTATTTATTAATGGCAATGGCTTTTGCCAGTATTTCCTATGGGGGATCATACGGCATGGTTATGATAGGAATGTTGCTTGCTGGCCTGGGTATGGGTCTAATGATCCCTAATGCAAATATTTGGGTAATGCAATTAGCCCCCGAACAGATTCGAGGTCAGGAAATTGGCAGGTTAACCACATTTTGGTTTATGGGTCAGTTTTTATCCCCTATAATTTTACTTCCTTTTTTAAATATAATTTCAGAATCTCAATTATACTCCATACTCACTTATGTAGTATTAGGCTTGAGCATTGGATTCTTCTTATATGGAATCCTAAATAAAAAGAACCCCGCTGGGTCTTAAGAATTAAAACTTGAATCCGTCAAAAGCGACCATGAGTATTGATTAATTATGTTTTCTAAATATCCATTAACTTAGTGGTTGAGCAACTAAATCTGATGTGATTCTTAAAAAACAAGAAAGTCTTCCAAATAGAAAATCCAGCCCTTTTGTCGGGATACTCCTTTTTATAGTGTCTTTAGTTTTGCTAATTCTTACCGGCCCTTTAGGATTTTTATACGGCATCCTATATTCCTTATTCACAAAAGGCTTTAGAGGTATTGGAGAATATCTATTAAAGATTGCCGTATCTATAGACCAGTTAGGCAATGTACTGATGCAGCATTTACTAAATGCACTGTGGGTAAAAAATGGGGGTTATAAATTTGGTAACAGGGATGAGACTATCTCCAGTGCCCTGGGCCGAAACATAAGACTCGGTACATTAACCCGTTTTGGGATTTTAATTGATAAAATACTGGATAAATTAGACCCTGACCATTCCCTTAACTCCATCGACTATTATATTGAACCATCGCAGGCTGTCCTGGATGTGTTGGCATGGATTCATATTGCGGACAACCGAATCTTATGTACCAGGAGCGCAGGTAAGGATGTCTATTATATTCCGGGGGGTAAAAGAGAACCTGGTGAATCCGATACGCAATCTCTTTCCAGAGAAATAAAGGAGGAATTACAGGTAGTTTTAGACATTTCTTCATTAAAATTAATGGGGATATTTGAGGCCTCCGCGGATGGACTTCAGCCAGGCGTCATGGTTAGAATGCGATGTTATACAGGGGGTTTCACAGGAGAGTTGTGCCCCGATTCTGAAATTTCTGAAATGGTATGGCTAAGTTACCAAGACAGAAATATGGTATCTGAAGTTGATAAACTTATTTTTAATTTTCTTAATAAGAAAGGATATCTAATATAAAAATCCAATGAACCACTAAAAGTTTTTCGTTACATTTAAACGCAATTTTATAAACCTGTATATTAATTTAAAATTTATAAATGGTGGTATTGGGCATTGATATTGGTGGCTCCGGAATGAAAGGTGCATTGGTAAACTCCGTAACAGGAGAAATGTTGACGGAACGTTACAGAATTCCTACTCCTGTATCCAGAAAACCACAAGAAATGGCGGAAGTGGTTAAAAAGTTAGTTGAGCACTTTAATCATCAAGGTCCGGTTGGAGTTGGATTCCCTTCAATTATCAGGCATGGGATATGCAAATCCAGAGGAAATTTACATAAATCCTGGGTGAATGTAAATGTAAAAGAACTATTCAGTAATACCACCGGACTGCCGGTAACTGTTATCAATGATGCGGATGCGGCTGGCTATGCCACCATGAATTATGGGATAGGCAGAGACAAAGAAGGCTTTGTTGTAATGATTACTATTGGTACCGGTTTAGGAAGCGGGGCATTTTTTAATGGCGAATTAATTCCCAACTTTGAACTTGGCCAAATACCCTATAAGAAATATAAAAAAATTGAAACCTGGGCAGCAGCATCTGCAAAGGAAAATGAGGGGCTTTCTTATAAACAATGGGGAAAGAGATTTAATGTATTCTTAAAATATGTGGAACTTCTAGTTTCTCCTGACCACATTATTTTAGGTGGTGGAACTTCTAAACAATTTGATGAATACAAAGATTATATCACCATTGAGACTCCTGTAATTCCGGCAGAATTAAGAAACCAGGCAGGAATAGTTGGGGCAGCAGCGGCAGCATTGCATGAGGCACCTAGAGATTAAGCCTGCACAGTTTCGAAAAATTTAAGTGATTTTATTCCTTTTGCGGTCTACCTCTTTTAGAAATACTTTACGCAGGCGTAAATGTTTAGGGGTAACCTCTACATATTCATCTTTTTGAATATACTCCAGGGCTTCTTCCAAAGAAAATTTGATGGCCGGTACTATTTTTGCCTTATCATCCGCCCCGGAAGAACGTACATTTGAAAGTTTCTTGGTTTTGGTGATATTGATTACCATATCGTCACCTCTGGTATTCTCACCAATAACCTGACCTTCGTAGATGTCTTCACCCGGATCTACAAAAAACCTGCCTCTTTCTTGTAATTTATCTATTGAATAAGGAATAGCCTTTCCATTTTCCATAGAAACCAATGAGCCATTTTGCCTTTGAGGAACATCTCCTTTCATAGGTTGGTATTCCAAAAAGCGATGGGCCATTATTGCCTCCCCGGCTGTTGCGGTTAAAAGTTGATTTCGCAATCCAATTATTCCACGAGAAGGGATAAGGAATTCACATACCATCCTTTCACCTTTTGCCTCCATGCTGGTTAATTCTCCTTTACGGATAGAAACCATTTCCACAGCTTTTCCTGATACTTCTTCTGGTAAATCTATGGTCATCTGTTCTATAGGCTCACATTTTACTCCGTCAATGGTCCTAATAATAACCTGAGGCTGACCTATCTGTAGTTCGTAGCCTTCTCTTCGCATAGTTTCTATGAGTACAGACAAGTGTAGAACACCCCTTCCAAAAACCATAAATTTTTCTGCGCTATCTGTCTCTTCCACACGCAGTGCCAGGTTCTTTTCCAATTCTTTCTCCAACCTTTCCTTGATATGCCTTGAAGTAACAAATTTGCCGTCCTTACCAAAAAACGGACTATCGTTAATGGTGAACAACATACTCATTGTTGGTTCGTCAATTGCAATGGTCTTAAGACCTTCAGGATTTTCGATATCCGCAATGGTATCTCCAATTTCAAATCCTTCAAGTCCGACTATAGCACAAATATCGCCCATGGCTACTTCCTTCACTTTTATGCGACCCAGACCTTCAAAAGTAAATAGTTCTTTTACCTTAGATTTTACGATACTGCCATCTCGTTTAACCAAAGAGATTTGCTGTCCTTCTTTTAAAGAACCTCGCTGGAGACGTCCAATGGCAATTCTACCTGTAAATGAAGAGTAATCTAAAGAGGTAATCAACATTTGTGTAGTACCCTCCTGAGGTTCAAAACTTGGGATATGCTCAACAACCATTTCCAATAAAGGCTCTATAGTTGTTGTTTCATTCTGCCAGTCATCACTCATCCAGTTATTTTTGGCTGAACCATAGACTGTTGGAAAGTCTAACTGCCATTCTTCCGCACCAAGTTCATACATAAGATCAAAGACCTTTTCATGTACTTCTTCCGGGGTACAATTCTCCTTATCTACTTTATTGATTACTACACAGGGTTTTAAACCCATGTCGATTGCTTTTTGTAATACAAATCGGGTTTGGGGCATAGGCCCTTCAAAGGCATCCACCAATAGCAAAACCCCATCAGCCATATTCAAAACACGTTCAACCTCACCTCCAAAGTCCGCGTGCCCGGGAGTATCAATGATATTGATCTTGGTATCTTTATAAAGTACCGATACGTTCTTTGAAGTAATGGTAATACCTCTTTCACGTTCAAGGTCATTATTGTCCAAAATAAGATCTCCGGTTTTCTCATTTTCCCGGAATAACTGGCAATAATGTAATATCTTATCTACCAGTGTTGTTTTACCGTGGTCGACGTGGGCAATTATGGCAATGTTTTTAGTATTGGACATCTTCTTGTTTTGAGCCTGCAAAGATACTCCTATTTTTTGCTTACAGTTATAAAGTTCTGTTATTTTTATTCTATTGATTTTGAGGGATTAGCGGTACAACTATTAGCTTTAAAAAACAATTATCTTTGTAATCTAACTTTTGTATATGAAACTCGACTCTATACCTCAACTAAAATATACCCAGAGTAACAATTTCTTTCTGCTCGCCGGACCGTGCGCCATAGAAAGCGAGGAAATGGCATTGCGAATCGCAGAAAAAGTAGTGGATATCACAAATAAATTGGAGATTCCCTACATTTTTAAAGGTAGTTTTAAGAAAGCAAACCGAAGCCGGGTTGACTCTTTTACAGGTATTGGGGACGAGAAGGCCCTAAAAATATTGAAAAAAGTCTCCGAAACTTTTCAGGTTCCGACCGTTACCGACATACATGAGATATCCGACGCTGAACTTGCCGCTGAATATGTAGACGTCCTTCAAATTCCGGCTTTTCTTGTACGTCAAACCGATTTGTTAGTAGCCGCAGCAAATACCGGAAAAGCAGTAAATCTAAAAAAAGGGCAATTTATGAGCCCGGAAAGCATGAAACACGCTGTAAATAAGATAATTGACTCAAACAATGAACAGGTTATGATTACAGATCGAGGGACAATGTTTGGCTATCAGGATATGGTAGTAGATTTCAGGGGAATACCTGTCATGAAGCAATACGCCCCTGTAATATTAGATGTTACCCATTCTTTGCAGCAACCCAATCAGTCTTCAGGAGTTACCGGAGGGAGACCCGAATTGATTAGTACTATAGCACGTGCAGGGATAGCTACAGGGGTAGATGGAATCTTTATCGAAACCCATTTTGATCCTGCAAATGCCAAAAGCGACGGGGCCAATATGTTGCATTTAGATCAGCTGGAACAACTTCTAACCAATTTAACAGCTCTTCGTAAAACAGTCAATAGTCTTCAGTAATTCACATAAATTTCGTAAAAATCAGTACATTGGAATTGATTAATTCCTATAAGTACTTATGAAAGCAAGCTGGTGTTTATCACTGATTTTGGGCAGTACATTGATTTTTTTTATATCATGTAAGTCCGATAGTAAAGAAAAAAAGTCAACGAAAAGGCCAAATATAGTCTTTATCATGTCTGATGATCACGCTTATCAGGCTATCAGTGCTTACAATAATAAATTAATTCAAACCCCTAATATTGACAGGATTGCCAATGAGGGTATGCTTTTTACAAACGCCAGTGTTACGAATTCTATTTGCGCACCTTCCAGAGCTGTAATCTTAACGGGAAAGCACAGCCATATCAACGGAAAAATAGACAACCTCTCCCCTTTTGACACTACCAATATTACCTTTCCTCAGCTTTTACAAAACGCCGGTTACCAAACTGCCATGTTTGGAAAACTGCATTTTGGTAATAATCCAAAAGGATTTGATGAATTCAAAATTCTACCCGGCCAGGGAGATTACTATAATCCTACATTCAATACCAAGCAGGGAGATACCACAATTGTTGGCTATGTCACAGACATAATCACAGACCTAACCTTAGACTGGTTAGAAAAGCGACGAGATACTGCACGACCTTTTCTATTAATGCATCTCCATAAGGCCCCGCATAGATCGTGGCTACCTGCAGAAAGGCATTACAAGGAATTTACCAAAAAAACTTTTCCGCTTCCTGAAACACTCTTTGATGACTATTCCACACGAGGAGATGCGGCTCGCACGGCAGAAATGAATATCCTTGAACATATGGTGCTTAATTATGATAACAAGGTCTTTCCTGAAGTCATAGATCAATTACAGATTAAGGATCGCAAACTTTTTGATCCGCTGGAAAAAATGACCACAGAACAAAAAGTAGTATGGGATTCCGTCTATGGACCAATAAATGAAGATTTTAGAAAAATGTATCCTTCGATGAATGATTCTACCCTTATGATATGGAAATACCAGCGATATTTACAGGATTATCTGGGAACTATTGCTGCAGTAGACGAGAATGTGGGCAGGTTACTGGATTATCTGGATAAAAATGGGTTGAGTGAAAATACCCTGGTAGTATATACTTCAGATCAGGGGTTTTATTTAGGAGAACACGGTTGGTTCGATAAACGCTTTATGTATGAGGAATCATTTAAAACTCCCCTATTAATAAAATGGCCACATGTTATAGATGCAGGAATTACAGAAGACGAAATGGTCCAGAATCTAGACTTTGCCCAGACATTTTTGGAGGTGGCAGGCGTTTTACCCCCCTCAGACATGCAGGGTGAAAGTTTAGTGCCCTTGTTAAAAGACCAAAAAGAAAAATGGGAACGAGAAGCAGTGTACTACCATTACTACGAATACCCTGCCGAGCATGCGGTAAAAAGGCACTATGGTATTGCTACAAAAGACTATAAACTTATTCACTTTTACTACGACGTAAATGAATGGGAGTTATATGACCGTAAGAATGACAAATTGGAGGTGAATAATGTGTATCACGACCCAAAATATGCCAATGTAGTTATTGAAATGAAGCAAAAACTTCAGGAAGTCAGATTAAAATATAAAGACAATGATTCCCTTAGCAATCAGTATATTAAACTATATAAAGAGAAAGGTTGGATAGAATAGCAATCTATTTTTTCCAAAATTTTTGGTCCTTTACTTTATAAGCATCTTTTAATACTTCCTTCAAAATTGTATGATCAATTTCTTCGAGAGAAGTATACCTTAGTGAGCGCATTATTTTACGGCCGGCTGTTGTCATGTGTTCTAAATGAACTGTGAGATGAGCAGCATTCCAAAATCCGAGGTCAACGTAGTTTTTACTTTGATTCAAATAGCAATAAGGTCTTCCTTGCAGATAGTAAAAGGGTATTTTGTATTTAAACTTCAAATCCACTTCTGGTACTGTTTGTTCAATTACAGATTGCAAATGCAAAAGAATACTTCTGTATGGTTCTGGCTGACTTAGTATGTAATTCTCTGCAGGATTCATATCTTTAAGAAAAAAGTCGAAGTGTCTAAGTTATTATTTTCTCTTTTATTCCTGGTTTCTTCTCTTGCCTTTTCTAATGAGTATGAAAGGGTGGACCAGAAAGTGAGGAATTACCCAAATTTTAAAAAAGTCCATGACCTGGGATACAGAATTCAAAACGATTTTAACACCGACGAAGAAAGGGTACGTGCAGCTTTTGTTTGGCTTACCCAAAATATGGTGTACGAAAGAACATATGATGACATTTTTAAGACTGGGCAAATAATCTCTTACCAATCCGAATATGGGAGAAAAAACCAGATAAGACGAGTAGTCCTGGGCTGGGTTGAAAAGGCATTCAGAGACCGTAAAGGAGTTTGTTTAGAATACTCCCTGATCCTTAATGAACTTTGCCAGCAATTTGGTCTGCCGTCTAAAGTAATTGTGGGCATTGCCAAGACGGATATACGATTTGTAAAAGGAGATCAGACTTTTAAAAATCATACCTGGAATGCGGTACAATTAGATGGGGTGTGGAAACTTATGGATCCCACATGGGCATCAGGCCATTTAGATCTGGTAAGTAATAAATTTATCAGGAAACAATTGGACCACTATTATTTTACAAAACCTGATGAATTCGTTAAGCACCATTTCCCAACTAATGAGGAATGGCAGTTATTGGATAATCCGGTGGATATAGAACAATTTTTTAGTTCGCCTATCTATTTAACCGACTTTTTTGGAAAGGGAATCGAACTATCTCCTAAAACGAAAGGAATATTCAGTATTTCCTCTGAAGATAACAACTATATATATTTTGATCAATTGCCACGGGATCATGGAATGTATTATTGGGTACATGGCAGTTCCGAAATTCGGAGAATGGGTTTTAAAAAAGGAAAAGACAAATCATACATATCCAAAATTCGGTTGAAGAAAAAATTACATAAAAATCATAATTTACTAACTGTTTTTATGGATGATAAACCCATATTAAATTTTAAAATTGTAAAGGACCTCAATAACTAATCAAGAACATTATAACAAATTCCAGATGAAAAGAATACTCTTATTACTTTCAATTTTTTCCACCTTACAAACCATAAACTCACAATCTCATTCCCATAGCGGTAATTTGGCTTTGACCTATCCTGATATTGAGGGATACCTTACACTTAAAACCGACTTGCACCAGCATACCGTTTTTTCAGACGGTAATGTTTGGCCCACTATTCGGGTGCAGGAAGCATTAAGGGAAAATTTAGATGCTATTTCCTTAACGGAACATTTGGAATACCAGCCGCATATAGACGATATACCTCATCCGGACCGCAATAGGTCTTATCATTTGGCCTTGGAAGAAGCAAAAGAACATAGTCTCCTTATTATACCTGGTTCAGAGATTACCCGTGAAGAACCTGTGGGGCACAGCAATGCGGTTTTTATTTCAGACGCCAATAAGCTTATGGCCGATGATCCCGCAATTCCTTTTCAAGAAGCCAAAAAACAAAATGCCTTTGTTTTCTGGAACCATCCGGCCTGGCACGCCCAAAGTCCCAGTGGAAATCCTGTTTTAAGTGATTTCCAGGAAGAACGAATAAAAAATGGTGAACTTCATGGTATTGAGGTCATTAATACATTTGATTATGCCGAGGAATCTTTAGCTCTGGCGTTGAAATACAACCTGACCATAATGGGTACCAGTGATATTCACGGATTAATTGATTGGGATTATACTGAAAAAGGAATGCACAGACCCATAACACTGGTCTTTGCCAAAGACAAAAGCCTGGAAAGTATGCGGGAAGCACTGTTTGCTGGACGTACCGTGGCCGTCTATAATTCTCTTTTAGTGGGCAAATCAGAATTTCTAATACCTTTAATCAAAGCAAGTATCCAAATAAAAGAAGCGACTTATATTCCGGAAACACAGGTGTTGAAAGTAGATCTGGAAAATATTTCAAGCAGCGACCTGATATTTGAAAACCAAATGCCCTATACCCTTTACAGTAAACCTCCGGTTTTTGAGATTCCCGCAGGAGCAACGGTTACACTTCAGATTAAAACACTGGAAAAAAAGGAATCAATTTCTCTTGATCTTAAAGCACTGGGCGCCTATACCGCACCGAAAGAGCAGCCCATGATTAGCTGGGAAATCCAGGTAGAGTAGGAACTATTCCTTCCCGTCAACATAATCCTGTAAATAGGAATATCGGCCTGTGAGTTTGCCATTTTGTGTCATTCGAGCGCGTTCTAAAACCCCGTCCGCATCATTATTGAAAAAGGCAGGGATAACGCTTTCCACAAAGGTAAAACCAAAACCCTTGCTTGCGTCTCTGGGTATCTCA
>Ga0209013_10002487_pt1 | contig 16705 bp, 14 predicted proteins | sample Cruoilmetagenom2_FD_187291 | JGI IMG/M metagenome (GOLD analysis project Ga0209013, IMG submission 187291) | Oil polluted marine microbial communities from Coal Oil Point, Santa Barbara, California, USA - Sample 2 (SPAdes) (version 2) | ecosystem: Environmental > Aquatic > Marine > Oil seeps ...
GCCTTCTGTCTGAACATTGCAAAATCAAGCAGATGCTTCTTAAACTCACTTTTTGAAATGAGCTGTTTTTCAGGGTTGGTTATTTCCTTGCCCAATAATAATGTATCTGAAGGGTAGGTGGTAGACCACGCTGGAATACCTCCATCAAAGGCATAGACATTTTTCATGTTCTCCTTATCCATGGCTTCTTCAGCAGCTTGGAAGGATTTCACGCAGGTAACGCCGTTACAATAGACGGCAATTTTTTTGTTCTGATGTTCTTCAGACAAGGCCTTTAAGTTCGCTGCAAACTTCGCATTCGAGACAGGAATATGAAAGGCATTTTTCGGGTGAATTGTATTAAATTCAAGAGTTGACCTGACATCAACAATAATAAATTCACCACTGTCATACCCGGCCTTTAAATCTTCCAGCTCCACTGTTTGTATTTCCGGATATTTTTTTCGAAGTGGAAATTCTCCGGCCAGACAGTTGGTCGTAAAAAACAAGACAACAAAACCGGTGATGATAAATATTACATTACGCATTTTATTTCCCCCGTTAAAAAATTTAGTAGCTATTTCTTTTATACGGTCGAAAAATATTGTTTGCAAATAAAAAGCGAAGTTTACTGAAATGCAAAAAAGGGGAAATGCAAAAAAGACAACAGATTTATTTTTTACTTCTGCTTGAAAAATTCAACAATTCCAACACAATTCCGGGAACATCCATGATAAGTAAAGTCAAGATGGCGTTAACCTTTCAAGTTGTAAGAAGTCCGTCCTTAAGGGTAAGGCAGCGATCCAGGACCCGGGCAAGTGACTGGTTATGTGTGACCATGACAACGGATAGTCCCCTGTCCCGGCTCATGTCCTTGAGCAGGTCAAAAACCAGCTGACCGCTTTTTGAATCCAGGTTGCCTGTCGGTTCATCAGCCAGGAGAAGGGTGGGCCGCATGGCCAGGGCACGGGCCAGGGCAACCCGCTGCTGCTCACCGCCGGAAAGTTCACCGCTACGATGATGTAAGCGGTGTGCAAGGTTTACCTGTTCCAGCAGAGTTTTCGCACGTCCTATGAGTTCGTCCTTGTCCAGTCCCTGGATCATCCCCGGGATCATGACATTCTCAAGTGCTGTAAATTCCGGCAGAAGGTGATGGAATTGGAAAATAAAACCGACATTCTGATTGCGGTGTCTGCTTAAGTCCTTTTCCCTGAGTTTAGCAAGCTGCTGTCCGTCAAAGGTAATTGTTCCTGCGGATGGCAGGTCCAGGGTGCCAAGAATCTGAAGGAGGGTCGTTTTTCCGGAACCTGATTCTCCGACAATCGCAATCATTTCGCCCCGCTCGACAACGATATCGATCCCCTGCAGCACATTGATACTGTTACGGCCCGAGCCAAAGGATTTGTGGATGCCCTCTGCCTGTAACAGGGGACCCCCGGACTGGTGTTCCCCCGTCGTGTTATTCATAGGTCAAGGCCTCGGCAGGTTGAACTTTTGACGCTTTCCACGAGGGATACAGGGTTGCGGCCAGTGTAATGATTATCGCCGATATGGCAATGATACTGACATCAATAGGCACCACCTTGATAGGAAGTGTTGACATCGGGTACACATTGCTTGGCAGTTCAATGAATTTATATCGTTGAAGAATTGCGCAGAGTCCAAGGCCGCCCATAATGCCCAGTATGGTTCCGCTCAGGCCGATAACAGCCCCCTGGTAGAAAAAAATGCGCATAATAGAACCCGTTGTGGCACCCATAGACTTGAGAATGGCAATGTCGCGGTTTTTTTCCATGACCACCATTATCAGCGCGCTGATGATATTCAGTGCGGCAACCAGGATAATCAGGTCAAGGGCTATGAAGATTCCGGCTTTTTCCAGCTTGAGGGCCGCAAAAAGATTGTGGTTGAGCTGCATCCAGTCCCGGACGGAATAACCGGGACCAATTGCTTTTTTAATGGCATCACCAACCTGATCAGCCTGTTCAACGTTCTTCACCCGTACTTCCAGGCCGTGAACCCCTTTCTCTTCACCACTCAAATTTCTGGCCGTGTCAAGGTTGATAAAGCCGAGGGTAGAGTCGTATTCAAACATTCCGGTCTCAAAGATACCCGTTACAATGCAGGTCCGGATTTTCGGGAGGACCCCCATGGGTGAAAGAGGGCCGTCCGGCGAGATAAGCCTGACCCTGCTCCCCTTTCTTATATTGAGTTGCCGGGCAAGTTCCTGTCCTACGATAATTCCCGGAAAATTTTCCATGTGGTCGAGGTCGGCAAGTTGACCGACTTTCATTTGCTTGGCGATATTGACGACTCTGCCGGCAGTCTGAGGATTTATTCCGCGAAGAACTATCCCGCTTGAGTTTTGACCGGAGGAAATAAGCACCTGTCCATAGATATATGGCGTGGTTGCTTCAACACCTTCCACGGCTTCCACCTGCTTTGCCAGCTCAGCAGGATTGACAATATTACTTCCGTAGCGCTGGACAAGGACATGTGAATTGATTCCGATTATCTGGTCACGGAGACCTTCTGTAAATCCTGTATAGACCGACAGGACAACAATAAGGGCCATAACCCCGACAGCAACACCGAGAATCGATATGACGGATATCAGCGAAATAAATTTTTGCTTGCGTTTGGCCCTGAGATACCGCCGGCTGATAAACCACTCAAATGACATATTCTTATTTGCTGATCAAAGGTTTTTCTCTGCAAAAGCATCAAGGCCACCATGAAAAATTGTCTTTTCGCCCAATATCTTTGTCGCTCGTCATTTTGCAATGCTCACGTACTCCTCGGTACGCTGCGCTTTCAAAATTCCTCGCTTCGCGATTTTGAACGAAAATCCTAATTTTTCAAGATACCCTCAATACATAAAAATCCTGGCCCGCAGATTCCACAGATAAGCGCAGACTTCAAGCGACCTGTTGTGAAATCTATGGTCCAGGTATCACATTCCCGCCTCGGGCTTGAGGTGAGGAAAAAGTATAACGTCACGAATGGATGGAGAATCGGTAAGCAGCATTACCAGTCTGTCAATACCTATTCCTTCTCCTGCTGCCGACGGCATTCCATATTCAAGGGCACGGATATAATCATGGTCCAGTTCCGGATGGACTTCATCATCATCGCCTCTTTCGGCTATCTGCTGTTCAAACCGCTTGAATTGCTCTGCAGGGTCGTTGAGTTCGCTGAAGGCATTGGCAATCTCCCGCCCGGTGATGAACAGTTCAAACCTGTCGGTTACGTTAGGGTCATCCTCATTACGCCGGGCCAGTGGAGAGACCTCCGTCGGGTAGGAGGTCACAAAAGTCGGATTGACCAGCTTTTCTTCGACAAGCAGTTCAAAAAGCTCTGTTTTTGCCTTGCCGGGACCGGCCTCGGGCTGCAGTTCAATACCCCTGTCTTTGGCAAGTTGCATTATAGCCGAATCGTCCTGCAGGGTTTGCTTGTCAATTCCGCCGACTTCGATAAGGGCTTCATCCATGGTGTATCGTTTCCAGGGTGGCGCAAGGTTGACAGGCTGGCCCTGATACATCAAGTCCATGGTCCCGGTTATTTCATGCGCCAGCCACGATATCATTTCCTCTGTCAGGTCCATCAGATCATGATAGGTTGCATAGGCCTGGTAAAATTCCAGCATAGTGAACTCGGGATTATGCCGGGTCGAGAGTCCCTCGTTGCGGAAGTTGCGGTTGATTTCAAAAACTTTTTCAAAGCCGCCGACCAGGAGCCTTTTCAGGTACAGTTCGGGGGCAATACGCAGATACAGGTCAATGCCCAAGGCCTTGTGATGGGTCTTGAACGGCTTGGCCGTAGCACCGCCGGGAACAGCCTGCATCATGGGGGTCTCTACTTCGAGAAAACAACGGTTTGTCAGGAATTCGCGAATGAGTCGAATGACGTCCATCCGAATTTTGAACGTTTCCCGTACCTCGGGATTAACCATAAGGTCAACGTAGCGTTGGCGGTAGCGGGTTTCAACATCCGTGAGTCCATGAAATTTTTCCGGCAGGGGACGCATTGATTTGGTTATCATCTGCATCTTCGAGGCTTCAATGGAAAGTTCGCCGGTTTTTGTTTTGAAAAGGCGTCCATTGATACCTACGATATCGCCGATATCCCATTTTTTGAAAATTTTAAAATTCTCATCACCCAGAAGATCTCGCTTTGCGTATATCTGGAGACGTCCGGTTTCGTCCTGCATGTGAAAAAAAGCAGCCTTGCCGAATTTACGCATGGACATGATCCGGCCAGCGATCCGATACGTATTGCCGTTTTCCTCGAACGATTCTGCCGCCAGATCCTCTCCGAGCGGCAGGATATCGGAAATCGGGACAGGGGATTTGAAACTGTTGCTGTATAGCTTTACACCGCTTTCTTCGAGAAGCTTTGCTTTATCACGGCGTTGTTTGAGTATATTACTGGTCTGGTCCATTGTTCTGTGTTTTTCTGCCATGTTACGTAGTTAGGAAGATTTTGAAAAGTTTTTTTTATTATATTCATTCACTGCGAAGAGAGAGTGAAACGTTCCGGGTAAGGTCAAGCACTTTCCAGGCCAGTTCCGGTGACAATGACCCTGTTCCGCAACTGGGGGTTATCAAGGTCTGGCTGAGGATTTTTTTCTCGTTTCGATGTTCGCCGATAAAGGCTTTGATCTGTTTATGCCAGAGTGTCACAAGTGACTCGGTAGTTTCAGTTGTGATATCTTCTTCATGAGATGTCGGAATACCTCCCCATGCGAGGGTCCCACCCCTTTTGAAAAAGGCGTCAACCTCCTGGTCCAGGGCGGCAATGCGATCAAAAAAACCATATGCGTCAAAACTGAGTATATCAATTTCCGAGTCCAGCAAAAGGCCCCAGTCGGTGTTGGCACACACATGGATCCCGGCCAGGCCACCGGCAAGATGAATTGCCGAAGCCACTTCATTGATCATTTCCTTAATTTCTTCAGCCGAAACACTGATGAACGCGGAAGATCCCAGACCGGCGAGCGCGGGTTCATCAATAAAAAGCAGGACAGTACGGTTACTGCCGCCTTTCAGCAAACGAACCTGCCAAGCGGCCTTCATGGCAATGGATTTGATGACCATATCCCTGGCAATCTCGTCGAAATATCCTGCTTTTCCCTCAGTATCCTTGATGCCGGTGAGCAAGGTGAACGGTCCTGTAATCTGGCCCTTAACTGCTTTAATATCAGGGAGATCATTGAGCTTTTCAGCCAGAAGGTAGAGCCCTGCAGCCCGCTCCCTGCTGGTTATAAATCTTGAGACCATCAGGGCATCAGGATTTTCAGACACGTTCAGATAATCCTCATAAAAGGCAAGCATGTCATCATCAAAGCCAGCATACGAGGTGTCGAAATAGATTTTCCCAACCGGACCGGCCGGATTCTCTTCTTTGACGCAGGGGATGTCCTCGCTGAACTGCGACAGCATTCTTTCCAGGGGATTGACCGGCAGCTGTGGCCAGAGAGGAATTTCAGGGGTGGCCTTGAGAATCCATTCCAGCGCGGTTGCATAGTTGTCCAACGGTAAACTGCCTATGAGGACAGGCAGACCGTTAAAAGCCGGTTGACCTGTGCTGTCGGTCGTCATGTATTAACCTTAAAAGGTGATTTGTTTGATTTTGTTCATAAATAGAAAAAGAATATCATTAGTGCGAAGATACCCTGATGTCAATTTTTTTCCAGAAAAGCAACGGATTCAATATGATGTGTCTGAGGGAACATGTCAACCGGTGCCAGTGTGGTAAGATTGTATTCTCTTTCTATAAGTACGGCCAGGTCGCGAACAAGTGTTGCCGGATCGCAGGATATATAGAGAATACTCTGAGGCCCAAGGTCGGCAAGAAGATGAGCTGCTTTGCCTAACCCCTTCCGGGGAGGATCAAGCAGAATGACATCAAAGAGGGTATTTTGCCCTTGAAGTTGGCGGAGTTCATTGACCACGTCACCGGTATTAAATGAGAATTCCGTAAGTCCTGCTCTCTTTGCATTATATCTGGCCCATTGTATACTCTCCCTGTTCTGTTCAATACCGGTGACCGTTGCGCCCGATAGTCCAAGTGGGACGGAAAAATTCCCCATACCGCAGTATAAATCGAGCAGCCTTGGGCCGCCTGTTTTTGAATACAAACGACACGCAAGCTCAATCAGTCTGTGATTCTGTTCCGCATTTACCTGGGAAAAGCAAACCGGGCTCCAGGAAAGATCAAAGGGATGTCCACAGATGCTTTTGTCAAAATGCTGGCTGAGAACATCCGGTATCCCCCTTTCGCCGACAGGTAACAATGTATTTCCTTTTTTCAGGAAAAGACTGGTACCGGAGTCTAAAGAGGCGGCAAATTCTTTCAATATTTTTCCCGGCGTGTTTTTTTTTCGTTGCTGGTGAAAGACAGCAATCAGGCGGTCATCAGCCGGACTGTGCAAAAGTTCAATCTCACCAAGGCCTGCGGCAATTTTTTTGCATAATGCTGAATCGGTCAATTCCCGAAGAAATGTATTGATGAGATCGGTTGCCACAAGACACCCGGAAATCTCTATCAGGGTATTGGTTCCGGATTGATAAAATCCTATTCTGCCGTCTGCTGTTACTTGAAGTCGGACACGAAAACGGTAATGGTATGTTTGAGGCGAAGGTAAAAGTGGTTGCAGCTCTCCATAATCAAAGGTTACGCGGGCACGCTTCAGCGACTCCCTGATTATTTCGTTTTTTATACGCTGCTGTGCCAGGTCGCTTATGTGCTGAAAGTTACAGCCTCCGCATTTTTCAAAATAGGGGCAGGGAGGGTTAACACGATCAGGGGAGCTGTCAAGTATTTCAACAGGCATTGCTTCCAGGTATTCTCGTCGTTTTCTGGTTTCCCTGACAAGGACTGTTTCTCCCGGAAGGACATATTTTGTCAGAACGATCATTCCGTCATCGAGCCGACCGAGCCCCAGGCCGCCCGGTATGATTTTTTCTATGTTGATGGTATGAAGCATGATGAGTATATATTCCTGAATCCGTGACGGTAAAAGGGTGCCGAAAGTTTAATCTGTGAAATTACGATATAAATAATCCTTACGCAATGTTTGTGGTCAGCCGGATGGAATGATATTTTAATACACATACAAACTGCAATTGTGTATTTTCACTATTTATGAAGAAAAATACAAACATAAAAGTATTGATCGTTGATGACGAACAGGTCCACCGCTATATGCTGACCAGCCTTCTGGAAGAGTGGGGTTGGCAGACTGCAGAGGCGGATGACGGAACGACTGCGGTTGCAGCTGTGGAAGAAGGGCCCTATGATGCTGTTTTAATGGATGTCAGGATGACGACAATGGACGGAATGGAGGCCCTGCAGAAAATAAATGCCATTAATCCGGCTATTCCAGTGGTCATAATGACAGCATTTTCTTCGGTGGATTCCGCTGTCGAAGCAATCAAAATGGGGGCGCATGACTACCTGACCAAGCCTCTTGATTTTGATCGCTTGCGCCAGACCCTGGAGGCGGCAGTCAAGCATAAGAGACAACAGGACGAAGGTTCTCCGGAACAAACGGATTTGTCCGATAAAGATGGGGATATCATCGGCAATTCACAGCCGATGATGGAACTCTGGGACATGGTTGTCCAGGTGGCGCCATCGGAAGCGAATGTGTTGATAACAGGAGAGTCCGGAACAGGCAAGGAACTGGTAGCCGCCGCTCTCCACCGGAGGAGTGCAAGGTCAGGCGGTCCTTTTATTAAGGTCAACTGCGCTGCTCTGTCAGAAAATCTCCTTGAATCCGAATTGTTCGGCCATGAAAAGGGAGCATTCACCGGGGCAGATCGGAAACATGAAGGCCGCTTTGTCCAGGCAGATGGCGGAACACTGTTTTTAGACGAGATCGGCGAAACCACTCCGGCAATGCAGGCCAAACTGCTTCGAGTTTTACAGGAGCACGAACTACAGAGAGTGGGAGGGCAGGAAACCATTCGGGTCGATGTCAGGATTATTGCCGCGACAAACCGTGATCTGGAGCAGGAGGTTGCTGCCGGCAACTTTCGTGAAGACCTCTACTATCGGTTAAATGTTGTTGTTGTTTCTATGCCGCCTCTCAGGGAACGTCAGGGTGACATTCCTTTGCTGGCTGATTTTTTTCTGAAGCGTTTCGCCGTTAAGAACAAAAGACATGTTGCCGGCATTACACCCGAGTGTATGGACCTGCTGATTCGATACCCCTGGCCGGGAAATGTTAGAGAGCTTGAAAATTCCATCGAACGCGGTGTTATTCTCATGCGCGGTGAGTATCTTGATACAGGTATTTTGCCGTTGTCCGTCCAGCGCTGGGGGGATGAAAATGTTTCATCGGAAGATATGGAGCCGCCGTCTACCCTGAAAGATGCCGAGCGAGCCCTGATTGTGAAAACACTTGAGGAGACAGGAGGCAACCGGAGTGAGGCAGCACGACGGCTCCAGGTAACCCGCAAAACCCTGCTGAATAAAATTAAAAGTTATAATATCCTCCTGGATCCGTGAGCGTTCGACAGCGGCCCGCCTGTCCTGTAGGACGCCCCGCAGGGCGGCAGAGTGAATTTTGTTTACCAGCATATATAAACAATTATATCGTAGTTTCAGTATATTAAACTGCTTATCATGCCTTTGCCGTCACGGATTCAGGATCCTATAAAATAAGCAATAGATGGCTGTAATTAATCCGGGAGTCAGATTGACTTTTGTACAAGCACCTATTGACGCAGGTTTTTGCCTGTGGTAGAAGCCAAAACAGTCGGCGGAGCGACTTCTCGAAGTCTATGTTATCTGCGAGGCCGATCATTTTTACTTCAAATAAATCAGATTTTATATTTGTCTGGCCTTCTTACATAAAAGAAGTGGACCCGGATGAAAATTTAAAGAACGGAGATTTTTGGAATGCGTACTGATATTGTTCATATCGGTGCCGGTGAGCTGACCTACGAGATTCGTAATATCGTTAATGTTGGAGAGAAACTCCAGAAACTCGGTGTCAGTGTAAACTGGGAAAATATCGGTGATCCTGTTGCCTAGGGCGAGAAGATACCCTCGTGGATGAAGGAAATCGTTGTTGAGGCGGTCAGGGAAGATGCAACATACGGTTACTGCCCGACCAAAGGGATTCTCTCAACACGGGAGTTCATTGCCAACCAGACGAACAGCCTTGGTGGTGCCCAGATCGATTCGGGAGACATCATATTTTTTAACGGCCTTGGCGATGCCATATCAAAGGTGTTCGGTTTTTTAAAACGAACAGCCCGCGTTGTTGTCCCGACACCAAGCTATACAACCCACTCCTCGGCCGAGGCGGCCCATGCCGGTGACAGGCCGGTAACGTATATTCTTGACCCCAATCACTTCTGGTATCCGGATATCGAGGATATTGAGAATCATATCAAGTATAACCCTGCTGTCGCCGGAATCCTTATTATAAATCCAGACAATCCCACGGGAGCGGTATATCCCGAGGAAATCCTGCGGGCCATTGTCAAAATAGCAGATAAAAACGACCTCTTTATTATATGTGACGAAGTATATCAGAACATGACCTATAACGGTACCAGGTCGGTTCCGTTATGCACCATTATCGGTGATGTGCCGGCTATATGCATGCGCGGTATTTCAAAGGAAATGCCATGGCCGGGGAGCAGGTGCGGCTGGATTGAAGTGTACAATGGTCATCGTGACCCCATGTTTGAAAAGTACATTAACTCCATCCTGAACGCCAAGATGGTCGAAGTCTGTTCGACATCGTTGCCCCAGACTGTACTGCCAAAGATTCTGAGTCATCCTGAATATCCTGTCTATCTGAAAGAACGTATCAGGCGCTATGAGCGTTATGCAAATATTGGCTATGATATTTTGAAGGATGTCAAGGGTGTGCTGGTCAACCGAACGAACGGTGCGTTTTATATGAGTGCTGTTTTTCTTGACGGCCTGTTAAATAACAAACAGACCCTGCCCATTGACAATGATGAGGTCCGATCCTCGGTTGATGAATTGGTCTCCGGGCCCGATGTTTCGCCGGATAAGCGATTTGTTTACTATCTGCTTGCATCAACAGGGGTATGTGTTGTCCCTCTTTCATCGTTTGCAACCGATTTACAGGGTTTTCGCATCACTCTTCTTGAGCGGGACGAAGAGGAGTTTACAAAAATTTTTCATACCATTGCATCAAGTATAAGGCAGTACCTCGCTTCTGCCTGACCTGCCGATCAACCGGACCGGTTTTTCTTATACTAATTTCCGGTCCGGTGCCTTTTTTTTTCGCTTTATTCCAGCTTACACATCTCTTGACAACCTGATTCTCCGTCCTTAATGTTGGCCTTGAGTTTGTCCTGCAAGTAATCAATCAATTTCAAATGTTTGATATTGTGTGACGATTTGTGTGGCAGTTTGCTTTAAATACGTCGCTTTGCCCATATGGAAGAGTTGATATTAAGGAGAATGTCTGTGCCTGAAGATAAAAATAATCAGAACCTGGAACAGGAAGAGGTCGAATTGGAAACTTCCGGGATTGATGAGAATGCAGCAGGTGTTTCGGATGAAGCCGAGCAGGAAGAGCAGGAAATAGAGGTCCTCCGGCAGGAGATCAAAGAAAACCAAGACAAATTGCTTCGCCTTGCCGCCGAGTTTGAAAATTACAAAAAGCGAATGGAGAGGGAGCGGGACATAATCCTGAGGTACGCCGAGGAAAATATTCTCCGGGAACTGCTGAGCACCCTTGATAACCTGGACAGAGCACTGGAGCAGGGCACATCGGATAGCGCGGATGTGGAGAAAAAACTCGAAGCTATGCTGGAAGGGGTGGATTTAACCCGAAAAGGACTGATCGCTACACTGGAAAAGTTTGAGGTGTCACCAATTGAGAGCATCGGCAAAGAGTTTGATCCCCACGAACATGAAGCCATGACAATGGAGCCGAGTGACGAAGTTCCTGCAAATCATGTTGTTCAGGAGTTTATCAAGGGATACCGGTTTAAAGACCGGCTTCTGAGAGCGGCAAAGGTCGTTGTTTCAAAAGCGAACAAATAATAGCTGTATTTACCTTTAAGGCTGAAGAAGCCTTGACATCAGCCGATTCGTGCTCATTATAAAAAGTGCGGTCGGTCGAACTGGTAATTTTATATACGAACCGCTGTTGAACACTCACAGACCAGGAATAAGTTTAAAAGGGCAAATGAGCACTACGGTAATTCAGTAGTTAGAACGCTTAACCGTTGGTTTTCGTAACTTTTCACGAAACCGGCAAACTATATAAGGAGAGATAGGCCATGGGAAAAATTATTGGAATTGATCTTGGAACAACGAATTCATGTGTCGCCGTCATGGAAGGCGGGGACCCCAAGGTCATTGCAAATACGGAAGGAAACAGAACAACACCGTCAATTGTTTCCTTTAATGACAGTGGTGAGAGGGTGGTTGGCCAGGTGGCCAAGCGTCAGGCTGTAACCAACCCGACTAAGACCTTGTATGCTATTAAACGTCTCATCGGCCGCAAGTTCTCGGACGCCGAGGTGAAAAAATCAATTGAGGTGAGCCCTTTTCATATTGTTGAAGGCCCTAACGGTGATGCCGTTGTTGAGGTAGATGGCAAGCAATACACTGCGGCTGAGATATCAGCCATGATCCTCGGCAAAATGAAGCAGACCGCAGAGGAATATCTTGGCGAAACCGTAACGGATGCCGTAGTTACCGTGCCGGCTTATTTTAATGACGCCCAGAGGCAGGCAACCAAGGATGCCGGCAAGATTGCCGGCCTGAATGTCCAGCGTATAATTAACGAACCGACCGCCGCTTCCCTTGCGTATGGCCTTGACAAGAAGGGTGAGGAAAAAATTGCGGTGTTCGATCTCGGCGGCGGTACCTTCGATGTTTCAATCCTGGAGATCGGCGATGGTGTGTTTGAAGTAAAATCTACCAATGGTGATACATTTCTGGGTGGTGAAGATTTCGATATGCGGGTTGTCAACTGGCTGGCCGACGAGTTCAAGAGAGACCAGGGAATAGATCTGCGCACCGATAAAATGGCCCTGCAGCGCCTCAAAGAAGAAGCGGAAAAGGCCAAGATGGAACTGTCTACTGCTATGGAGACCGATATCAACCTGCCTTTTATTACGGCGGATGCTTCAGGTCCCAAGCATTTAAATATAAAGCTGTCCCGTGCCAAACTTGAAAGCCTGGTGGAAGATTTAATCGACCGCACCGAAGGCCCGTGCAAAACCGCATTAAAAGATGCAGGACTGTCAGCGTCCGACATTAATGAGGTTATACTGGTCGGTGGTATGACCAGGGTGCCCAAGGTCCAGGAAAAAGTAAAAAAGATTTTTGCTAAAGATCCGCACAAGGGTGTTAATCCGGACGAGGTTGTTGCCATTGGTGCGGCAATTCAGGGCGGTGTCCTTAAAGGTGATGTCAAGGATGTCCTGCTTCTGGATGTTACCCCACTGTCACTTGGAATTGAAACACTGGGTGGAGTGTTCACAAAATTGATTGAAAAGAATACCACCGTTCCGACCAAGAAAAGCCAGGTTTTTTCAACAGCTGCCGACAACCAGCCTGCCGTATCCATTCATGTCCAGCAGGGTGAGCGTGAGATGGCCCAGAACAACAAAACGATTGGCCGTTTTGAGCTGGCAGATATTCTACCTGCCCCGCGTGGCGTACCGCAGATTGAAGTCGCCTTTGATCTTGATGCCAACGGTATCCTGCATGTTTCTGCCAAGGACCTCGGGACCGGTAAGGAACAGTCCATTCGCATTACCGCCTCCAGCGGTCTGTCAGAGGAGGAGATTGAGCGGATGCAGAAGGATGCCGAACTCCATGCCGAGGAAGACCATAAGCGAAAGGAACTTGTTGAGGCCAAGAACAATGGCGACTCAATGATTCACATGACAGAGAAGAGCCTGAAAGAGCTCGGCGATAAAGTCGATGCGGATACCAAGGCCAACGTGGAAAATGAGATCGCCAACCTGAAAAAGGCCCTTGAAGGTGAAGATATTGAGGAAATCAAGAAAGCGACCGAGTCATTGACCCAGGCTTCTCATAAGCTGGCCGAACTGATGTATGCCCAGGCTAACCAGGGACAGCAGGCTGGCGGCGCCGAACCTGAAGGTTCTACCGAAGGTGGTACCGCAGATGCCGGAGCAGCAGGGGGAAAAGACGACGACGATGTCGTTGATGCTGATTTCGAAGAAGTAAAATAATTTCCTGCCATTTTTTTAAAGGGGAGAGCGGAGTAATTCCGCTCTCCCCTTTTTTTTTGTCTTCGTTTCGGCTATATCATTAGCCGAAATGAAAAAATTATTATTTGACGTAACCAGGATCAAAAACCATGAAAAGAATTTTATCAGGCATTCAACCCTCTGGAAAACTTCATATAGGCAATTATTTCGGCATGATGAAGACTATGATCGACTACATGGAGAATTCGGACCTTTATGTGTTCATCGTCGATCTGCACGCCCTGACATCTGTTCACGACCGTGAACGCCTTGCGCAGGGAACACTGGAAGCGGCCGCTGATTTTCTGGCGCTTGGGCTTGATCCGGACCGCTGCACCTTCTGGGTGCAGTCCGATCTGCCCGAAGTCTGCGAATTGACCTGGATACTCTCCACGCTCACGCCGATGGGACTTCTGGAGCGCTGTCACTCATACAAAGATAAGACCGCCAAGGGAATTCCTCCCAGTCACGGACTTTTTTCCTACCCGGTCCTCATGGCGGCCGATATTCTTCTTTTTCAGTCCGAGATCGTTCCGGTTGGCAAGGACCAGAAACAGCACCTGGAGGTTGCCCGAGATATTGCTATAAAGTTTAACAGCACCTTTGGGGAAACTTTTGTGGTGCCTGAACCGGCAATCAATAAAGGTACCGCGACCGTTCCCGGTATAGACGGACAGAAGATGTCCAAGTCCTACGGCAACACCATACCGATCTTTCTGGACGACAAGCCCCTGCGAAAACGTGTAATGGCAATTAAGACGGATTCGACCCCGGTTGAGGACCCCAAGGACCCTGATACATGTAACCTGTATGCTTTGCTCAAGTTGTTTATGACGCCGGAAAGGTTAGCTGAAATAAGGGGCCTGTATCTCCATGGCGGGGCGGCCTATGGTTATATTAAACAGGAACTTTTTGAGTTGATCCGTGATTACTTTGCCGACGCACGGCATAAAAAGAAGGAGTTGCTGGCAAATCCCGATTACCTGCGGGATATATTGGGAAGAGGGGCAGACAAAGCCCGGGTCAAGGCCAGCGTTACCCTGGATCTTGTCCGTGACCGCGTGGGGTTAAAATATTAATTCTGCAACAGTACCTTTTTTCCTTTTTCGTCGATGCTCACGAACGTCACCGCTGTAGAAAAAATCAGGTTATCTTTTTCTTTTCCTTTGCCGCGGTAGACATGCACGAGATATTGAACTGAAGTATTGCCTTCCTTTATTTTTTCGACAATAAATTTGAGGATGGTTCCCTCCCGAACACTTTTTCTGAACTCGACCTTGTCCATCCCAATGGTGACAAAATTGCAGTCAGGATACTCCATTGTTGCCGCAATATAGGCATACTCATCAACCCATTTCAAAAGGTCGCCGCCAAAAAGGAAGCCGTAGTGATTCAAGTGCTGGGGCAGGACTAATTTGTGATTTTCCATGAATTATTGTTCGATGCTGTATGGTTTTTCTTTATCGTGCTCGTCAACGTATACGTGCACGATGACGGCATTAACGGGCCTTTTGACCTGTATCCGGACTTTTAGTATTTATGAAACCCACCACCTCTGTTGGTGGACCCGGATAGGTTCAACCGATCCGGAGATAACTCACATATATTGTTCATTTTCTTTGCTTGCCCAAAGAAAACGAGCGTCGTGTGGTCTGTGCCACACCACTACAGAAAGTGCACCCGTGCCACTTTGTCCTTCGGACTGCCCTGTGCTCCTCGAAGCTGCCGGGATTTTGAAAACTCGCTTCGCTCAAACAGTCGGAGTCTTCGCTTACCTCAAAATCCCTTTCGGCAGCTTCTGCGGTGCTCGGCAAGTGCCAATGGGAAAAGCAACGCTTTTGCGTTGCAACACGCCCCCTTTCAGGGGGGCTTCTTGAGGCCTCCCGCTCTGCGGGAGGAGCTTCACTTCTTAATTTCAACCAACCGTCTTTAGACGGTGGTTGTTGAGTTGCCTAGGTCCTGTCCGTAAAAGGAAAAGAAATGTTTCATGATGAAGCGGACGGTCCTCTTGTTGACATGAAAATTCTCCTTGCCTTCACTTAACCAGGTTTTACCTAATATGGGCTGATAAATAGTCGCCATCTCAAAGGCGGGAAAATAAAAGACATTATCATGCCGTACGACAAATTCATCGACCACAGACCGAAGAGTTGACTTTGAGTTGCAGCTTGCGCTGATCACGTCAATGTCTGTGCGAAAAGTCGCCCAAAGATGCACAGGGGAGACAGTCAGCAGAAGTTTGCAGCCGGGATTATATTTTGCCATAATTGCATATATTGTTTCCAGGTTTTTCAGGTTTTCCCGGTAACGGCTTACCTTGAACCGATAACGGCCCATGTCACCGCCTTCTTTGACATAAGGGCCTGAGGGAAGGCATATAACCGACCCGTCGATCACGTCCTCCCATAGTTCAACCAGGCCGAAGGTAAGGATCAGGACCTCAGCCCGTTCAAGGGCCTTGCGTGAATACTGCCTGTGCCTAACAAAATCCTCTTCAGCTTCTTCAATGGAGTCATATAGAATTATTCTTCGGTAGGGGTCCTGGATTTTTTTCGATTCCGGGGAAATCCACCAGCGCAAGTCCGGCTGCCAGTCCTCAAAGGTGTATTCAAAAATCTGGCGCATGGAAAAGGAGTTATAGGTTCTTTCCCAGGCGGCACTGGCATGCACCGAGGCCGGATTCTCTGTTTCTTCCGTAATATACGCGTATCCTTCATCAAGCAGAATCCTTCTGATTTCACGGGCAAAACAGGACCCCATAGAGGCAATCGGTGTTGTAGGGGTAATGTGGAGACCGGGTTCAGGGGGTAAGCGAAACGTACCGTCTGCAGGAGGGTTTTTATACGATCCTGGCCAAACCTGCCATTCTTCAAAACGAAGGGCCGGATAAGGTGCTGAGCGTGGCATGATATCCTCCAACTCTGTTGAAGTATTGAATAATTGTAATACACTATATCTCTTCTCCTGAAAAAACCAGGTGATTATCTCGTGATTATGACAATCTCCGGATTATTACAATAAAAAAGAAATGAGAGATTTTATCAATAACCGGGCTGGGCTCTGTATATATTATGCAGGATATGATATGATAAAAATGTTCAATACATGAGGAACTGATTGTGACCAACTTTCATCCCATCCAAACCAATTCGGCCCCAGAATATTGCGGCCGTATTCTGCACGGTAATTACAGCAATAATCTCAAAGAAACTGTGCAGCAGCAAGTTGCAGCCTGTAGTGCTTTCGATCAAATCGGCCTGGCTGTCATGCCTTATATTGCCGCCTGGCAGGTAGATAAGCCCGGCATCTGGTATGAATTTGTCAGCCGGCGTTTTCTTGATCTGTTCGGTTTCACCCCGGACAGGCTCAGCAGGGAATTCAGCAAGGCCATTCTTGACCGAAGAGAGTATAAATCGGCCGACATTTGTCCTGATATCAGAGAGATGATTCTGCAGCGTCAGGAACTTGATAATCAGCGGCATCGCATTAGGGAG
>Ga0209013_10002488_pt1 | contig 16704 bp, 16 predicted proteins | sample Cruoilmetagenom2_FD_187291 | JGI IMG/M metagenome (GOLD analysis project Ga0209013, IMG submission 187291) | Oil polluted marine microbial communities from Coal Oil Point, Santa Barbara, California, USA - Sample 2 (SPAdes) (version 2) | ecosystem: Environmental > Aquatic > Marine > Oil seeps ...
ATTCCGCCAGGAGGCGCCGGTCGAGGTGATGCGGGTCGACTCGCTTTCGCTCGAGGAGATCTTCATCGCCCTCTGCGGCGCCGAGCCGGGAGGTCGATCATGAAAGCGACGATGGCGATCATGGCGCGTGAGGTGTCGGCCCGGCGCGAGCTGCTCCTACTGGCGGTAGCGGTCGCATTCATGATCTGCTTTTTACCGTTTCTGCCCAATATCGAGACCTACGAAGCAACGGACGTGAGGACCGTCGCATCCAGCGTTTCGGCGCTGGCCCTCGGATGTCTCCTCGCCCTTCTGCTCGGCGCGACGGTCTTTGGCAATGATCTCTCGGAGGGTCGGCTCGGTTTCTTCTTTGCGCGTCCGGTGAGCGGCCTCGCGGTGTGGTGGGGCAGGGTGCTGGCGGTGATGGCCCTGGTCTGGATCGTTGAGATCATCGTCCTGGCGCCGGCCCTCTACCACGAGGGGATTCACGTATTCACGTCGAGTGACGGCGCTGATTGGCTGACGATCCTCGCCTATGTCATCGTGCCGTTGCTGCTCTTCCTCCTCGCTCACGCTGTGAGCATCCTGGTGCGGGCGGGCACGCCCTGGATGTTTCTCGATCTCGGCGGTGTGCTGGTTGTCGCGCTTTTCGCCTGGCTGAATCTGAGACCGCTGTTCGAGATCGGCGCGCCAATCGCATTGTGGGTGGTTGCGGGTGCCTTGGTTGCCGCCCTGTTGATTTCCCTGGCGGTTGGCGGTGCGAGCGGGGTGGCGGTCGGACGGGTCGATCTCCGACGAGCGCACAGTGCGCAATCGCTGGCCCTGTGGAGCACGATGGCGATCTGTCTTGCCGCCATCACCGTGTACGGCAGTTGGCTACGTGATTTCGGACCACGCGATTTCAGCGATGTCGAAGTTATGAGCGTGGCGACGGACGGCAGTTGGGTCGAGGCGGTCGGAGGGGCGAAGGGCCGGCTCGATGTCAAGCGCCGGTATCTCCTCTCGACCACTGCCAACCGCTGGCTGCCGCTGCCAGCACAAGTTGGTTGGGAGCGTTTTGAAAGGGTCGCGGTGTACTCGCGCGACGGCTCCACCGCGGTGTGGCGGGGTGGCGGCCCCGTTGAAGAGCCGCGTTTGCTGTGGTGGGCCGATCTCGGTCGACCCGACCCCATGGCTCGTCCGACAAATCTCGTCGTGTCGCCGGAGGCTCCGCTCACTCTCTCCGTCGACGGCGCACGCCTCGCGGTTATCGAGGGAGGGATCGTGTCGGTCTACGAGCTTGGCGAGGAACGTCTGCTGAAGGCTATCCGCCTGCCCGAGGATCTTCAGCGGGCCGCCGTTGTTTTCATCGATCCGAACACGCTTCGGCTCTTCGCTCGATTCGATGTTGACGACGCCGCATCGGTCCTCATCGCGGAGATCGAAGTGGCCACTGGTGAGCTTGTAAGGATCGGGGTGATTCCAGGCTTAGGAGAGATTACCTGGTTTGCCGTCGATGCTGCGTTGGAGCACATGGTTGTGTCGACGAAGTCGGAGGGCGACCTTGTCTCCGAACGAAGGCTGCACGACGCGAAGAGCGGCGCATTGATCAGAAACCTCGATGTTGCGGGGTTCCCCAGATTTCTCGAGGACGGGCGGATGGTCCTGACCTCGGAGAGTGACGATGGATCGGTCACGCTGGTGGTGGATCCGGTTGAAGGTGAAGGTCGGATTGTCCACACCATGCGTGCTGCGGTTGGGTCCAGGGTCCTCGGCGAGGCGGTGCCGAACGGTGTCATCGTGTCGCATCTCGTCGACCCGACCGATCGTACTCAGGGGATTCGAATTGCCCTCTTCGATGTCGATACGGGTGAGATACGGAACATCGGTTCACACCTGCGGGGCCCGGTCCGGTGGTTCCCCCGGCAAAACGGCGTCGCAATGGGTTTCTTCTGGCACTGCGACCAGCCGGCGGTTTTCGGGCTCTTTATCGACCAGTCGGGCGCCCTCGTGCGGTGGGATCCCGAATCAGGCAAACTGATTCATGTCGTCGGTGGTCGTGAGTAGTTCTGGGCATCGGTCTCCGGGTGGGTGCTTATAGCCTATAGCTTATAGCCCATAGCCTATAGCCACCGTCGGGATCGGGATCGGGATCGGATGGGAACTGAAAGACCCTATCGTGCGTAGTGATAGTTGGAGGAGACAATGTGGACCTTCATTGTGTGGTTGATTCTGCTCGTGGTGTGTTGGCCTCTGGCGCTGCTGGCGCTGGTGCTCTACCCGATCGTGTGGATTCTGTTATTGCCATTCCGCCTGCTGGGCATCGCGATGGACTCGGTCTTCAAGTTCTTACACTCGATTCTGCTGCTTCCGGCACGAGTTCTACGCGGACCAGCCAGCGCGTAACGGCGCGCCGTTAAGAGTAAAGAGTTAAGAGTAAAGGGGGGGCGGGCGGGATTAACCCTTAACACTTAACCCTTTACATGCTCGCCTTCAACCGGCAAGAATGAACTGCGCCAGCTTTCGCAGGTCGTCCTCATTCGTGTCATGGTACGCCGGCATGACGATTGGGAAGCCCTCGGCCATGTACTTGAGGCGAGGGTTCTTCTCCATGACCGCCTTCGGGTCGTTGAAGTACTCCAGCAGGCTCTCCTCCTGCCAGCGGTCGGCGAGGGTGTTGAGCGGCGGCCCGGATCGTTGGCCTTCACGGTTTTCGCCGTGGCATTTGGCGCAGCCGAGGTCGACGTAGAGCGCCTCCGGGGTGCCGGCTATCGGTCCGGACGCACCGCAAGCGGCGAGAACGAGGACGGTGACGGTGCCGACGGCGAAAATCGCGTACACAGAGCGGGTGGTTGTCATCGATTCCTCCTTCGCTCCTCAGTCTGGTTCAGTCACCCACCAGGTGATCGACCTTGGCCGAGCAGATGAAATCGTTCTCCGAGATGCCACCGATCGAATGCGTGTTGTAGCGCAGGCCACAGGTGTTGTAGCCCACCGTCATCTCGGGGTGGTGATCCTCGCGGTGCGAGATCCAGGCGACGGCGTTGACGAAGGCCATGGTCTGGTAGTGGTCCTCGAACTGGAAGACCTTGGTCAGTGATCCGTCCTCGATCTCCCAGCCCTCGGCATGACTCAGCTTGTGCTCGAGGTCGTGACCGGAAATCGGTGGGGTGCCGGGCGCCAGCGGCCGGCAGGCCATCATCAGCAGCTCGTTGTCACACATGGCGAATCCTCCGGGGGTCATGATACCGGATTCGAGTACCGCCACCGCTTGATTCTTTGAAATTTTTAGGTTAGCCTAAAAAAATGACAGAGATTGCTGAACAGCGTCGAGATGGAGACCCAAGGCCCGAACTTTCGGAGTCCCAGGAGGACTATCTCAAACAGATCTTTCTCCTCGGTGGCGACGGAGACAGAGTGAGCACTCAGGCACTCGCCCGCCGGCTACACGTCAAGCCCGCATCGGTGACCGAGATGGTCGGGCGGCTCTCCCAGCTCGGTCTCGTCGAGCACGCCCCCTACTACGGCGTCCGACTCACCGATGGCGGCAGGAGGGTCGCGCTCGAGATGCTCCGCCACCACCGGCTACTCGAGACCTTCCTGGTGGAAGCGCTCGGCTACAAGTGGGACCAGGTCCACGAAGAGGCGGAAAGACTTGAGCACGTGATCTCGGAACGGTTCGAAGAGCGGATCGCGGAGGCGATGGGTCATCCGACCCACGACCCACACGGCGACCCCATTCCGGCGTCCGATCTAAGCCTCCCGACGGGGGACGCCTCGGTGCCGCTACAGGATCTCCCGGTCGGGGTTCGGGGAACCCTGGTCAGGGTCGGTGCTCAGGATCCGGATAACCTCAACCTCCTCAGACGTCTCGGTCTGGAACCGGGCTGCACCGTTGAGGTGGTCTCAGACGATGAGCAGGGCATCCGTGTCCGGGTCGGAGAAGATCGCTTCCTGCTGCCGACCTATCTCGCCGAGGCGCTCTGGATGGAAAAGGTGAAACGATGAAATTGAAAACGACTCTCGCGATGGTCCCGGTCGTGATCATCATGGCTGCCTGCGGCGGCGGGGCCCCGGCACCGACCGACAGTGGCGCCGTCAGGGTGGTGGCGACCACCAACATCGTTGGCGATCTGGTGCGCACCATCGGCGGTCCGAACGTAGAGGTGGAAGCCTTAATGGGTCCCGGGATCGACCCTCACCTCTACAAGGCCTCGGCCGGCGACGTGCGGCGCATGAGCTCGGCGGAGGCTATTTTTTATAGCGGCGTCCACCTCGAGGGCAAGATGAGCGAGGTCCTCGAGCGCATGGGCGAACGAGGGATGCGGACGGTGGCGGTGGCAGAATGCGTGCCCGAGGAGAATCTTATCGAGTCGACGGGCTTCTCGGGGCTGCACGACCCCCACGTGTGGTTCGATGTCGCGTTGTGGTCGCAAACGGTGGGGTGCGTGGTCGAGATGCTGGCCGACCTCGATCCCGACCACGCGGATGCGTACCGGGAGCGTGCCGCGAGTTACGTGGATGAACTGGTCGCTCTCGATGGATGGGTTCGCGAACGGGTGGAGGATCTGGCGCCGGAGCAACGGGTCCTGGTCACCGCTCACGACGCCTTCGGTTACTTCGGTCGCGCTTACGGTTTCGAGGTGCGGGGCCTCTTGGGAGTCAGCACCGCGTCTGAGGCCGGCACATCGGATGTTCAGAATCTAGCCGGCTTCATCGTCGAGCGTGAGATTCCGGCCATTTTCGTTGAGACCTCGGTGCCGCCCCGCTACGTGCAGGCCTTGCAGGAGGCGGTCAGGGCGCGCGGGTTCGGGGTCGAGATCGGCGGCAGCCTCTATTCCGATGCGTTGGGCAACCCGGGCACCCCCGCCGGCACCTATGCCGGGACGGTGCGCGCCAACGTCGAGACGATCGTCACTGCGCTCGCCGAACCAACAGACGCCGAATAGGAGGATGCGTGTGAACGAGAGACAAGAATGGGCGCTCGAAGTTGAGGATTTAACGGTCGCCTATGCCGACAAACCGGTCCTGTGGGACATCGATCTGCAGGTGCCGAAGGGCGTCAAGATGGCGATCATCGGCCCCAACGGCGCCGGCAAGAGCACCCTGGTCAAGGCAGCGATGGGCTTGATCAAGCCGGTGGCGGGTGAAGTGCGGATCTTCGGGAATTCGCGCGACCGCGCGGAAGGACAGATCGCCTACGTCCCGCAACGCGCGACGCTGTCGTGGGATTTCCCGACCGATGTCATCGACGTCGTCACCATGGGGACCTACGGCAGGGTGGGTTGGTTCCGTCGCTGCGGAGCGGCTGAGAAGGAAGAGGCGATGGCCGCTCTTGAGAAGGTTGGTATGACCGACTTCGCCCGGCGCCCCATCGCCGCGCTCTCGGGCGGCCAGCAGCAACGGGTGCTGCTGGCCCGTGCCCTTGTTCAGGATGCGCCCATCTACATCCTCGACGAACCTTTCCAGGGCGTCGACGCGCCGACCGAACGCGCGATCATTGAGGTGCTCGACGATCTTGCCGACATCGGGAAGACGATCATTGTCGTCCACCACGATCTGCAGACCATTCCCGAGTACTTCGACGCCGTGCTCCTGCTCAACGTCCGCGCGATCGACTCGGGAACGGTCGAAGAAGTATTCACCGAGGAGGACCTGCGCCTTACTTTCGGCGGTCGGGTCGGGGTGCTGGCGGCGAGCGGAGGACAGGTCGAAGTGGGCGGAGAGGTCTCGCCTTGAACCGGATTGATTCCTCATTCGCCGGCATGGAGTGGGTTGGATGGCCATCCCAATCTCGAATGGGGCTCATCGGGATCGGGATCGGGAACGGGATCGGAAACCGGTGATGGACCTGTTCGGCGACTACACCTTGCGGCTCGTGGCCCTCGGGTCGGCTGTTCTCGGTGCGACCAGCGGTGCGCTCGGGTCCTTTGCGTATTTGCGTCGCCAGAGTTTGCTTGGCGATGCGGTCAGCCACGCCGCGCTGCCGGGGATTGTCCTCGCCTTCATGCTCACCGGATCGAAGGCGCCGCTGGTGCTGATGCTGGGTGCGGGTCTGGCCGGTTGGATCGGCACCCTCGCGGTGCAAGTGGTCGTGAGGCGGTCGCGGGTGCCCTATGACAGCGCCCTCGGGATTGTCCTGGCGGTTTTCTTCGGCGTCGGTTTGGTGCTTCTGACCTATATCCAGAAGCTGCCGAACGCTGCCCAGGCGGGCCTCGAGTCCTTTCTCTTCGGACAGGCGGCATCGCTGCTCAGACGCGATGTCGTGACCATGGCTGTGCTCGGTGCGGCCGCGCTGGTGATCCTGTTGCTGCTGTGGAAGGAGTTCAAGGTCCTCAGCTTCGACCCCGACTTCGCGGCCGGTCTCGGCCTGCCGGTTCGCCGCCTCGATGGGGTGCTGACCCTGTTGCTGGTGGTGGCCATCATCATCGGGTTGCAGACCGTCGGCGTCGTTCTCATGAGCGCCATGATCGTCGCCCCGGGAGCTGCCGCCCGCCAGTGGAGTCGGCGGTTGGCCCCGATGGTCGCGATCGCGGTTGCGATCGGGATCTTCTCGGGAGTCACCGGATCGATTTTCAGCTCTTACGTTCCAAGGCTGCCAACCGGGCCGACCATCGTCCTCGTGTTGAGCGCAATCTTTGTGATATCGCTGTTTATGGCCCCTTATCGCGGCCTGCTGTGGAGGTCTCTGCGGTTTGGCGTGCTGCGCACCGCGCCCGATCTCGACCCGGTGTTGATGCACCTCTATGCGCTGTCCCACCAGCACCCGGACGACCCGGAACACGGTCACTCGGTTGCGGTCATTCAGACGATGAGCCCACCGGAGGCCAAGGTCGATGCCGCTCTCGAACGACTGGCCGACCGCGGTTTGGCGCAGCGCACCGCGGACGGCGGCTGGGCGCCGACCCCGATCGGTAGGCGCGAGGCCCAGCGGATCCTCGATCGCGAGGCGGGAGAGGGATCATGAACCCGGAGCTGCAGATCGTGCTCATCGCGGTCGTCACCGCCGTCGCCGCGGCCCTTCCGGGGACCTATCTGGTTCTGCGCCGTACCGCCTTGGTATCAGATGCAATCTCGCACGCCATCCTGCCGGGGATCGTGGTCGCGTTCTTTCTCACGCATGACCTCAATTCGCCCCTGTTGCTGGTCGCCGCAGCCGCCACCGGTGTGCTGACCGTCTTTCTCATCGAAAGTCTGCTCCGTTCGCGCCTTGTTCCGGAGGATGCATCGATCGGCCTCGTTTTCCCCGCTCTCTTTTCGATTGGAGTGATTCTCATCTCCCGTTACGCGGGTGACGTCCACCTCGACACCGACTCGGTGCTGCTGGGCGAGCTCGCCCTGGCGCCGTTCGACCAGATGGTCATCGGCGGAGCGGAGTTGGGTCCGCGCGCGCTGTGGACAATGGGCACCATTCTCCTTCTCAACCTGCTGCTGATCGGCCTCGCCTGGAAAGAGCTCAAGCTGGCGACCGTCGACCCCGGGCTCGCCGCGCTGCTGGGTTTTTCGCCTGTTGCCATCCACTACTCGCTGATGGCGATGGTCTCGATCACTGCGGTCGGCGCCTTCGACGCGGTGGGCTCGATCCTGGTGGTGGCGCTGATGATCGCGCCACCGGCCACCGCCTATCTCGTGGTCGACCGGTTCGCACCCATGCTCTGGGTTGGCGCTGCAGTGGCGGCGACGAGCGCGATCTTGGGCTACGCGGTGGCTTTCGCCCTTGACGTCTCCATCGCCGGATCCATGGCGGCCGCCTGTGGGATCCTCTTCACCGTCGCTTTGCTGGTGGCCCCACGCCGGGGATTGGTGGCCCAGGCCAGAAGACGCAGCTCACAACGACTCGAGCTCGGCGTCCGTATGCTGCTGGTCCATCTGCTCCACCATCAGGAGACCGAATCCGAGGCCGAAGAGTGCCGGGTTCCGAGCCTGCACCGGCATCTGCGGTGGAGCGAGGCCCGTACCCGACAGGTGGTTCGTGAAGCGGAGGCCAGAGAACTCGTCAGCCGGGCCGGCGATCTTCTGTATGCCACCTCCGAGGGTGGAAGTCTGGCTGACGTTGCGGTTGTCGGTTAGAGCGGGTGATCAGGTCCCAGATCCAGATGCCAGATACCAGATTCCAGATCCGCCCGCCCGGGCACAGGGCACAAGGCTCAAGGTACAAGCCAACACGATCTCGATATTGGACTATCGTCTTTGCTGAACCCTGAACCCTGAACCCTGAACCCTGAATCCGGGTGGGTGGTTGGGCGCGAACGCGATACAATGGCGCGCGGGAGGGTCCATGCAGGTACTCGAAGGACACCTTGATGCACAGGGACTGCGATTTGCCATCGTGGTGAGTCGTTTCAACGAAGCGCTGACCTCGCGGCTCGAATCGGGTGCGTTGGACTGTCTGCAGCGGCATGGAGCCGACGACGACCAGATCACCATCGTTCGCGTTCCGGGCGCCTGGGAGATTCCTCTCGTGGCTGCCAAGCTGGCCGCCGATGGTGGTTTCGATGCCGTGATCAGTGTTGGCGCCCTGGTGCGCGGCGGCACGGCCCACTTCGATCTTCTCGCAGCAGAGGTCGCCAAGGGAGTCGCGCAAGCAGCCATCAGTTCGGGTGTTCCCATGACCTTCGGCGTCATCACCGCCGACACTCTGGAGCAGGCGGTCGAACGGGCCGGCACCAAGATGGGCAACAAGGGATGGGAGGCCGCGCTGGCCGCGATCGAGATGGCCCGCCTGACGGAAAGGCTTGACCGGAGGTCCTGAGTGCGTCCTACCGAGACGAAAGCAGCATAGATGGGTACTCGTCGGCGCGCCCGAGAGCTCGGCCTCCAGCTTCTCTATCAGTTCGAGCTCACCGACGCCTCGCCGGAAGAGATGCAGGCCGGGTTTGAGGAGTGGCGCAACGCGAGCGAAAGCGTCCGGGAGTTCGCCGACAAGCTGCTTCGCGGCACTCTCGACCGATTGGCCGAGATCGATGAAGAGCTCGGCCATCAGACCACCCACTGGCGGCTCGAGCGGCTCGCAGCGGTCGACCGCAACATCCTTCGTCTCGCCATGTTCGAGCTGATTTTTGAGACCGATACCCCGCACGCCGTGGTCATCGACGAGGCGATCGAGATCGCCAAGAAGTTCGGCACCAAAGACTCGGGCCGTTTCGTCAACGGAGTGCTCGACGGTTTCGTGAAACGGAGAGCCGCCGCAGGATGATCGTCCGGGTTGGCCTCACAATACTCTGCCTCCTCGCCACCCTCCCGGCAGCCGGCGAGGAAGCCAGTTACGTCGTGGTTGGTGGCGACGTCCCCGTGGCGGCAGCAAGTAACGGGTATTCGCAGATTGTGCGGCCGGTCGCCGAGGGGAGCACCGAAGTGCGGGTCGCAACCACCCTCGCGCCAATCGGAGCCGGCGGGACATATGCCGATGTACTTGGCGGAGAAAGACCGAAGGTACCGGCCGGGTTCGAGCTGCCACGGCGCCTGCTGACCGAATTGCGTCCAGACCTCGACGCCTGGCAAGCCGCGACCCTCGTCCTCGAGTGGGCTGCGGACAATGTTGCTGTTGACATCGACGACGCCGGCGCGCAGGACGCAATCTCGGTCCTCGATCGGGGACGGGGACGGTGCTCGGGTCTCGCAAATGCCACTGTAGCGCTGTTGCACGCGGCCGGATTCGAGGCACGGACGGTCAGCGGACTGCTGGTTGGCGATGAGCGCCCGATCCCGCATCGCTGGATCGAGTGCCGGCTCCCCGGCGCCGGTTGGGTTGCCAGTGATCCGACGCTCGGGCTATGGACGATCACTCCTCGGCACCTGGTCTTCGCCGACACGGTGGCCGATTTGCCCGAGGTGCGGGTGGTGACGGCGTCGAAGGACGGTCTTGACCGGTTGCCGAAACACGGTGGCCGCCTCCTGCGGCCCAACCAGGGTGCGGACCTTGTGTGCCGTCTCTCTTCGGCCTGGTCTCATCCCGATTCCGTGGCGGTGCTGCGCGGCGGAGGCGGCGAGGTTCGTCGCGCCCGCTTTGACCCGGAGGCGCATTTCTCGGACCTCCTGCCGGGAAGATGGGTGCTCGAGATCGTCTCGGGAGAAGTTGTCGTCGCTCGAAGGCAGTTCGAATTGAGGGCCGGTGATTTCAGGAGCTATGTCGTCGACGGTGAAATCGGTGAACCACCGAGGGGTTCCGGGTCGTGAGACGGACGCTTTCCGGAAGCCTCGAACACCTGGCGCCGCCGGCTCTGCTGCGACTGGTGTCCGCGACCTCACCGAGCGGTGTACTCGAGATCGAGACTGCCGAAGGTCTGCTCCGTCTCGAGGTGGAAAGAGGTCGCATCGCCGTGCCAACGAAAATGGACCTCGAAAAGGCGGCGGAGATTCTCGGCAGCCGGCGTGGGGATTTTCGGTTTACTCCCGGGGAAATCCAGCGCATCGAAGGTGAGGTGATGAGCCTGACCGCCTTTGCAGAGGCGGCCGGCGCGGCGGCATCCAACCTCCAGATGGAACTGCTGCTCGAGGGTGAATTTTTCGAGAATTCCAGCCCGCTGCCGCAGGCCAATATAAATGTGCTGCCGACCCAGCCGCTGCAAAACCCGCTCGATGAGTTGCTTTCGGATCTCGAGGCGGAGGCCCCGGGCGAACTGCTCTTCGCCAAAGTGGGCGTGGTGACTCAGGACCCACGATGGTGGCGCGGTGCCCTCGAGATGGATTGGCGCCGCCGTGGTTGGCAGATCCAGCAGCTGGAGTTTTCGGATCAGGTTGACTTCGAGGGCCTGGATCTATTGGTTGTCCATCACCAGCAGGGATCCGCCCGCGTCGGTTCAGAGGAAAACTGGCTGGAGCTCATCCGCCGCGCCGTCGATTTACAGCCACCGCTGCCGGTCGTGTGGGTGGCGCCGCTCGGAGATCCGGCGTGGACCCATCAGCTGATCGAAGCAGGGGTGTCCTTCCTCATGCCGGCGCCGCAGGGCGAGGCCAGGGAAGCGACGATCCGATTTGCTGAATCTCTGTCGCGGGTGGTGGACCGACAGATTCAGGCGCAGCAACGCGAGGGACGCGCTCCGCTGCCGACCGGCGTTTCGGAGCTGATTGGCGCTCTGCTGTCGGAGAGTGATCCCGATCAAGGCATCAGCTCGCTGCTGCAATTGGCGGCCGAACACTTCACCCGTGGGGCGGTTTTGATGGCCGAAGAGACCGCGATCCGCTGTCGCGCCGGATTCGGTTATTCGCTCGAGCGATCGACAGCGGTTCTTCCCCGAGGTATCGGTCTCATTGAGCGGGTGATTCGCTCGGGAGAGGCCTTTACGACGATCGAACCCGGCGCCAGCGGTAGCAACCATCTGGCGGAGGTTTTGGGTGTTTCCGAGCTGCCGCCGGCGACGGCCCTGATACCTCTCGGGCGTTGCGGCGCAGTGGTGGGCGTGCTGGTCGCGGATCGGGAGGGCGAAGAGCTACCCGATGTGGCGGATCTCGTGCTGCTCGTCGGCCGGCTCGGAGGTGTCGTGGGTTGGTGACCTCAAATCTGAGCGAAACCGCTTCCAGAAATGCGCAAAAAAACTGTCCTTTTGATTGACACCTTCGATTCGCGGACTTAAGCTTTTCGTGCGTCTCATTTGTGTGTTGATCGAAAAGAGAAGGGTGCCCGGAACGGCCGTAACAGCTGAGAATTCTCGATTTGGTGTCGGGAACGGGGCGGTCCACGGCGAATGAGACCGGAGGGCACATGCTGACATTGGCGATTGACTCGGGAGACGGGTCCGAGCTTCGGTACGATCTTTCCAAAGAGGTCGTATCGATCGGTGCATCGAGCAGCAACGACGTGGTCTTGCGAAGCCCGGGAGTTGCGCCGGTCCATTTTGTGATTCGCCGTACCGGCGAGTCCGTTACCTTTCTCGGTCAGCCGCGACAGATCGTCCTGCTCAACGGCGAAAGAAGATCGCGGGGAGTTCTCACCGAGGGTGACCGACTGAGGATCGGAACTGCGACAGTGGTGATTCTCGGCACGACTGAAGAGGCGCCGGAAATGGGTGGGATAGAGGCCGGGAGTCCCGCGGAGCAAGAACCGTTGGCCGGACCCGAACCAGAAGTCGTTGACGAAGTGAAGACGCGGGCCGAGGTGGTCCTCTACAACGAGCCGAAGCGGCTTGCAGGGGCCCGCCGCCAGTTGCTCGAGGTCTTCCAGGCCGGGCCCCATTCGGACCTGGTGTCATCCCTCCAGGAATTGCTTGCGACGGTCTTCGAGGGACGACGGGCATTGCTGGCGTGGCTCGACCAACAGGGTGTTCTACAGCCCATCGTGTCGAACTGGACGGGTTCTGTGCCGCAGCTTCCGGTTCGGACGTTCGCAGAGCTGGCGCACGGTGACCGGGTCGCGATGCTGCGTGGCAGCGGCCGCGAGGTGCTGATCTACCCGGTGGTCGTCGGTGGATCCGATTCCAGGATCTATCTGCTGGCCGAAACCGGCGAGGAGAGCCGAGAGGAAGATCGGACCCTTCTCGCCGAGCTCGCCGCCATGATCGCCGTTCACTGGGCCCGCGTCGAAGGATCGAGCGAGCTCCTCGGTGAATGGGAGGCGGATGCTCGAGCGAACCTGGAGTCACGCCTTCCAGGAACCTCACCAGCTGTGCGAGATCTCAGAGAACGGGTTTTGGCGGCATCGCGATCCGCCGATCCGGCCCTCATCTCCGGTCGCGCCGGCTCGGGGAGGGCTTATCTCGCGTCGTTGATTGCCTCGCTGCGACCGACCGGAAAGCCGTGGATCCGCGTGCTGCAGGCGCGAGGCGGGGACGAATCCGCCCTCCGTGTCGAGCTCTTTGGTTCCGGCACGACCATCGGCGCGCGAGAACTGGCTGCCCGTGCCGGTGGCGGAGTTGTCGTTGTACGCTCGATCGAGAGGATGTCGATTCCGCTGCAGGCCGAGCTTGCGGTCATGATCGGGAAAGACCAGGGCTCGGGTTATGGCTCCAAGGTGAGGTGGATCCTCACCGGCGCAGAAAACTGCGAAGCGCTGATGGCGGATGGATCCATCGATCAAGAACTCTTCGATCATTCGGCACGCAACCTGATCCGTGTGCCGACCCTGGACGAGCGTCGCGAGGACCTTTCGCTGGTGATTGTGCGAATGCTCGAGACTGTCGGCGACGAGCAGGGCAAGGAGATCCGCGGCATCGCTCTCGAGACCCTCGATTCACTGCTCGGCTACTCCTTCGAAGGACAGATGTCTGAGCTCCTGAGCGAGCTTCGGCGGCTGGTGTCGGCGACTCCAGAGGGCGAGATGGTCCGCGGTTCGGTCCGCCGGGCTTTGATCCGGTCCAGCGAGGCGGCGGGGGACGACGTTGAAGGCATCGACGCAGCCGCGGTGCTCGGAGAGGACAACCTCAAGGTGGTCATACCTGCGATCGAACGACTCCTGATCGACCGCGTCTTGCGGCGTTCGCTCGGCAATCAGAGCAAGGCGGCTCGCGAGCTCAACCTGTCGCGTGGGGCCCTGATCGCGAAGATCAAGGAATACGAGATCCCTGACTACCGTTCGCTTCGCCGAGGCAAACGATAGGCCGGCTTTCGGGCGGGGATAAACCCCGCCCCTACGGTTCTCTTCGTCTTTGTAGGGGAGGGGTTCACCCCCTCCCGCTCGTCGTCTTTTTCTTTGTTTTCGATTTTTTTGGGGTTTCCTCGTGAATTCCCAGCATCTTCATGACCACCTCCCAGTTGAATCCAAGCCAGATCAGGAACGGGAATGAGAAACGCCCGGGCAGGTCGGTGAAGTAGCGACCGAATCCAAAGACATTTCGGGCGAGATCTGAATAGTGGTGCTGGCTCCACTCACCGAGGCCCATTGCGTACAGGGTCTTGACGTGGAAAAGAAGATTGATGGACTGAGAGAGGTAAAGCACACACCAGCCCATGAACAGGCGCTCGAGTTGCCTTCTCGAAAAGGGGTGGGGCAGCGCCAGGTAGAGCGCCAACAGCACGATTGTGTTGAAGGTGACCTCGGTCATCGAAACGCTTGGCACCTTCGAGTCGGTACGGAGATCAGTGCGCCGCATCTGGGCCTGATGGTCCTCAACGACCAGGCGGGTCACTCGCGGATACTCGAAGGAACGGATCAAGGTCTGCGCGAGCCCGGCCACTGCCGTGTCGATGGCCGGTCGCAGGAGGAGCCAGATGACAACGGCCGCAATCATTGTGACCGGCAGGCGTCGTAGGAACACCTGGGTCGCGTTTTTCACGACGATTCCTGAGGGAGCGCGAATTTGTGTGCCCACACGATCCACAGCGAGATTCCGGCGATGATGACCAACGATTGCCAGACGAAGATGTGGGCATCGTTGAAGTGTTGGGGCAGGAAAACGCCGATGTAGAAGAGCGATACTATGCGCACCAGATTGATGAGCTGGATCGTGAGCAGGCCGCCGATAACGCCGATCAGCTTGGCAGAGATTTTGGCCGGGAAAGCGAGCACCCCGGATATGAAGATCAAGCTGGTGATCAGTCCATTACAACCGTTGTAAATGGTGACTGCAAAGCGTGGGGACGAGACGACGCAGCCGGTGACGACCGCCTCTTCACCGAAGATGCGGAGGACGAAACCCGACATTCGAGCAATGACGGCCGTGTAGGGCGTGACGAAGGCGTCATTGACCTGCCGCAAGGCGACAACGGTGAAGCTCACACCGAGGATCGTCAGGAACAAGATGAGGAATCGAGCCTCGGGCTTCTGCCACAGTTCGCGTAGGTTCATACGTCGCAGTCTGAATTCTGAACGGTCAACGGCATAAGACCTCGAGGTCAGCGCACAGCTCGCCGGTGTTTGCGTAGCGGTCTTCCGGGGTCTTTTCAAGGCAGCGCAGGATGATGCGCGAGAGCTCGGGGTCGAGGTCGGGCACCAAATCGAGTGGATCCGGTGGGGGCGTGTTGAGGTGAGCGTCGATGACGTTCCCGGTATGGAACGGCGGCCGTCCGGTTGCGAGGTGGAACGCTGTTGCACCGAATGCATAGATGTCGGTGGCAGGCGTCGGTGGCTGGCCCTGGATCTGCTCGGGCGCCATATAGAACGGGGTCCCGGAGATGGACACGTTTTCGCCGTCGCCGCGATCGAGACGGGCGGCGATGCCGAAGTCGAGAATCTTCACCTCGTTGTCCGGGGTGACCAGGATATTGCCCGGTTTGAGATCCCTGTGGATCACGTGCCGGCTGTGGGCGTAGGTGATGGCATCGGCAAGCCGTAGGAGGAGGGGAGCCAAACGGCTGCGGATTCGTTCCGGATCGTTCTTCAGGAGGTCTTCCATGGCCTCACCCGGAACGAACTCCATGGCGATGAAGTAGCCGTCGAATCCGGCCTCGAAATCGTGAATGGTGACAATCCCCGGATGGTTGAGGGTCGCTGCCGCCTTTGCCTCCTGACCGAGCCGGGCTGCCTCTTCCTTCGAGGTCGTGCGCAACACCTTGATCGCGACGTCGCGTTCGAGTCGTGTGTCGCGAGCCTTGTAGACGACTCCCATTCCGCCGCGTCCGAGCTTGGTGAGAATCTCATATCGCTGAAGTGCGGCGAGCTCCGCTTTCGAGTCATCGCCCAGTTCAGCCCCTTTCCTCGCTGTACTGGAGTCTTCTGCGGTGCGGTCGGCCTCGATCAAAGCGCGGAGCTTTCGGGCGGGTTCGCAGGAATAGTCAAAGGCGAGGACGCGCTCGAGCTGGGCGAGGGCCGGCGCCCGTTCTCCGACCTGGTAGAGCTCGTGGGCGAGGGCGACCGCCGGTCCGAGCCTGCCCGGCTGCAGAGCAACGCCGATCACCGCACGTTGCAGACAGGCAATCGATGTCTCGGCGGAGAGGTTTTCGCGCGCCCACTTCGCCATATCGAGCATCACGTGAGGAATGTCCGGGACCGGTCCGGGGTGGTTCTGGAGGACCTCACACGCCTCCTGCATCAGACCCCCGCGGTGGAGTTCCGCCAATGCGTCCTGAAGATAGCCGAGGCGGGCCATGCAGTTGGCAGTGCCGACCGGGATTCCGAGGCCCCGATACAGCTGGAGGGCCCGTTCATCCTCCCCGGCCTTCTCGGCACACCTCGCCGCGGCTTCGATATCCCCCGCGAGTTCGTAGATGTCACTCGCCTCGCCCCAGCGGTTGAGCTGCTCGAGCAACGGTGCCGCAATCCGCCACTGCTGGGCGTTGATTGCGAACTCGGCAGCCTCCGCCTCCTCGCCTTGTTCGAGAAGCGTTTGGACCGCGTCTTCCGCACGACCGGAGGCGCGGATCAGCTCGAGCATCTCGCCACGCATGCCGAGCTCGGCGAGGATCGAGATCAGAGAGGTCTCCTCTCGTTCGATCTGCTGTTTGAGGTTTTCGACCTCCTCTGGATCGGCTCCGCTTCGGGTCTGCTTTGCGGCCAGGTTTTCTCGGAGTTTGTCGAGCTGCCGGAGCCTCAGCTGGGCGGCTTCTCGATGATGGCCGGCCGCGGACTCGGACACTGCCGCGTCGTGTATCAGACCGGCCTTGCGAAAGATCTCCGCGGCCAGACCGTGCTCGCCTGCCGATCGCCACGCGTGGGCGGCGGCCTGCCAGTTGCCCTCCAATTCGTGCAGCCGCGCCAACGCTCGTTGATCACCAACCTGTTCTACCGCCCGCCGGGCAGCCGGGAGGGCGGTGTGCGAAGAGCTGAACTTGCCCTCGTCCAGGGCGAGGACGGCTGCGCCGGCGGCTCGCTTCGGCTCGCCGGCTCGCGTCCACGCCTCGACAGCTTCGTCGTAACGGCCGCGGCTGGTGAGCCAT
>Ga0209013_10002489_pt1 | contig 16700 bp, 14 predicted proteins | sample Cruoilmetagenom2_FD_187291 | JGI IMG/M metagenome (GOLD analysis project Ga0209013, IMG submission 187291) | Oil polluted marine microbial communities from Coal Oil Point, Santa Barbara, California, USA - Sample 2 (SPAdes) (version 2) | ecosystem: Environmental > Aquatic > Marine > Oil seeps ...
CCTGCGACCCGGTGCACAGCACCCTGACCCACATGGAGCCCGGCCACGGCTACATGATCCACACCACCGAGGCGACGAGCCTGGTCTATCCCCCTGGCGGGGACTTGGCGCAGGCCCCCGGTTCCGAGGAAGACCTGGCCGCCTGCAGCGACCTGTCGCCCACGCCCACATTCACCCTCGTCTACGGCGAGCTGGTGGCCGGCCAAGACCCGGCCCCCCTCGGGACTGTGGTCGAGGTCCTCACGCCCCGCGGCGAGGTCGCCGGCTGCGGTGTGGTCCGCCACAAGGGCCAGTATGGCTTTGTGCACGTCTATGGCGAGGACGCGGGCAATCCGCCGATCCCGGGCTTCTGGGAGGGGGAGCCGCTGGCCTTCCGGGTGAATGGGGTAGCCGCGACGGCGGCGGTGCTGACCTGGGCACACGACCTGACGCCGCACGAGGTGGACCTGGCGGTGTCGGGCATCGAGTCCCCGATCTATCTGCCTGTGGTCCACAACGGGCGGTGAGAGGCGGGCATCCCAACCCGTCATTGCGAACCCGATCACGGCGCCCCATCCTCCGCCAGCAGGAGCTTGGGGCCGTCCCTGTCGTCATGCTGAGCCAGGGCCACCTCATTTATCGCTGCTACCCCTCGTCCCGAGGGTAAACTGCCCGGATCTACTCAAGCGCCGCAGTGTCTGGTGGCGCCAAACGTGAATAGAACGGCATTCCTTCTGAGTTTGTCCATGGCGCAGGGCGCCACTCTATATGGGAGAAACTCGCCCTTGGTCAGTCGTCATCCTGAGCGCCAGCGAGGGATCTCTTCTATGCCAACCGAGATTCTTCACTTCGTTCAGAATGACAGGATCCTTGTTTCTTAGTAGGAATGCCAGTCCTGGGCTGAGGCCATACGATTGGTGGAGCCAGACGCCCCCAGAATGGGGCCTACAAGCGTGTCTGTAGGAGCAGACTCCAAATGAGGTAGCCCTGAAATCTGGCGCCGGCAGCCCTTGACGAGAAAACGTTCTCATGGTATCCTGGCCCGGTGGTAGGATCTGGGCAGGCTCATCACATACCATCCAAGCGAGGTGCTGTGTTGCACATTATCGGGGTCCCAAAGCTCCTTGATCTATCCGGCAAGTTCCTGAGGCGAGCGGGTGCGCCACCAGCCATTGCGGAGCGCGTTGCCCAAGCGCTGGTGCTGAGCAGCCTCAAGGGGGTCGATTCCCACGGCGTCATGCGACTCCCGCAGTATCTCGAGCATATCGAGGAAGGTCTGGTCATCCCCGATGCACTGCCAGCAGTCGTCCGCGAAACGGCAAGCACGGCGGTTGTGGATGGCCAGCGGGGCTTTGGCCACGCGGCGGCCGAGTTTTCCACGCAGATCGCGCTGGAGAAGGCACAAGCGCACGACATGGCGGCGGTGACGCTGCATAATACGCGGCACATCGGGCGCGTCGGTGAGTATGTGGAAATGGCCGTCGATGCCGGGTTCATCGGCTTTGTCTTTTGCAGCGCCCTCTCGCAAGTGGCGCCCCATGGAGGACGGGGCAGAATACTGGGCACCAACCCTGTCGCCATCGGCATCCCCTCCGGCGGCGAGTTTCCCTTTGTCCTCGATTTCGCTACGTCGGTGCTCTCGGAGGGCAAAGTGCGGCTGGCCAGGGACAAGGGGGGCAGGCTGCAACCGGGCGCTATCCTTGATGCCCAGGGCCAGCCATCCATCAGGCCCGAGGATCTCTACGAGGGCGGCGCCATGCTCCCGATGGGAACCTACAAGGGCTACGGGCTGGGTCTGGCTGTCCAGATCCTGGGCTCCTTGCTGGCCCAGGGAGGGATGGCGCTGATCAACCAGCCGGCGGTGGGCAATGGCGCGCTGTTCATGGTATTGAAGCCGGGGTCCTTCTGCGACGCAGCGGAGCTGCGCAGGCAGACGGAGGTACTGTGCGAGGCGGTCAAAAGCTCGCCCCTTCGCGATGGTTTCGACGAGATCCTGATACCTGGAGAGCCAGAGTATCGGGTCGAGCGCCAGCGGGAACAGGATGGGATCCCCATCGCGGAGACTACCTGGCAGCGCTGGCGAGAGGCCGGCCTCAGCATTGGCATGGAGCCGGCCGACTTTCAGATAGGCTAACAACGTGGAAATCTGACAATCCCAGATTCTGCCGGCTGTGGTGAAAGGGGCGCCAGGACGTGCATTCCCGTGAAAGACTGAGAAGGGCCTACTATCTGGAAGAGATGGACCGGCCGGCCGTGTATAGTCGCACATCCAGTGTGCCATGGGATGACTCAAGTTATGACAAATTAAGGGCGTTCCTGACCGCCGAGTGCGACCAGAAGGCGTACTGGGATGGCCGGGCGTTCGAAACAGCCTACCCGGTTAGCCACGCGGTCGAACCCTATTCCGAGGATTTCGAGCGACAGATCACCATTCTGCACACGCCCGCGGGCGATCTTTGGGCTTCGAAGCGGGTTGGGCTCAAGTACCAGCCAGGACTCCAGGAAACCTTCTTTATCAAAACAGGGGCGGACGCCGAGAAATATCTCTCGCTACCCTTGCCCCAATGGGTAGGGGACGTGGACTCTTTTTTTGTCGTCGATAGGGAGATCGGCGAGCAAGGGATCGCCGATGTGTCCCTGGGTTTTAACCCCGCCGGTTTTGTCGCAGAACTCTGCGGTTCGGAAACCTTTGCCCTCATGTCCGTGACGGACCGTGATGTGCTCCACGCGCTGTGCCAGCGGCAGATGGAGATCATGTTGGAGACGGTCAAGTTCCTTCTGGGGCAGGGCGTGGGCCCCTTTTTCTCGATGGCGGGGGAGGAATACCTGGTGCCACCCCTGCACGGCCCGACCGACTTTGGCGATTTCAATGTGAGGTACGACAAGCCGATCATCGATCTGGTCCACGATGCTGGAGGCCGGGTGTATATCCACTGTCATGGCTCGGTCAAAAGGGTTATGCAGGGCTTTCTCGACATGGGGGTTGATGTACTTCATCCCTTTGAGGCGCCGCCCATGGGCGACATCACACCCGCGGAGGCGAAAGAGGTGATACGCGGCAGGGTGTGTTATGAGGGCAACATCCAGATCCATCATATGTACGAGCACACCCCGGAGCAGGTGCGCGAAGAGACGCAGGCGCTGATCGACGCTGTTTTTGATGACAGGGTGGGCCTCATTGTTTGTCCAACGGCGTCACCCTACATCCCCGGCGAAGGGCAAGTGTGTTTGGAGCGGTTCAGAGCTATGGTCGAAGCGGTCCATAGTTGGCAGGTCTAGAGCCTGTTTTCGTCAGGCGAAAACAGGGGTTGCTTCTGCGATTGTAAACAGGGTGTTTCAGGAGGGCAAGATGAAAAAGGTAGCTTTTGGCAAGACGGGTGAAGAACTATCCGAGATGTGTCTGGGCACCATGATGTTTGGCGAGCGGTGCGACCAGGCCGAATCGGATCGGATTCTGTCCGCGGCGTTGGAAGCCGGTGTCAATTTCGTGGACACGGCCTCGCTCTACGCGGGCGGTGTGACGGAGGAGATCCTCGGACAGATCCTGCAAGGGCGCCGGGACAAGGTCTTTCTGGCCAGCAAGGTCCGCATCGACACGGCGGGCGTCGTGGAGAGTATCGAAGACAGCCTGAGGCGCTTGCAGACTGACTACCTGGACCTGTACTTTATCCATGCCCCCATGCGCGGCATGGATCCTATCCAGATCATGGGCGACCTGGACCGGGTTGTACGGGAGGGCAAGGCTCGCTTCGTGGGCTGCTCCAACTACCCGGCCTGGTTGGTGACCCATAGCAACTGCATCGCTCAGCAGCGGGGCTGGCCCGAGTTTGTCTGCAACCAGGTCCCCTTCAGCCTGATCGAGCGCCCCGCCGATATCGAGATATTGCAGCAGGCCTATGTCCAGAACCTGGCGATCATGGCCTACCGCCCCATGTGCATGGGCCTTCTGACCGGCAAATACACGCCGGGCGAGCTCCTGCCCGAGGACTCGAGGTCCGTGACTGACAAACGGATCGCCTGGCTCCTAGACGAGTTTGGCGACGCCATCTCGGGCCTGCTCCAGATGGCCGAAGAGATGGGAGTACAGCCGGCGGATCTGGCGGTGGCCTGGCTGCGGGCAAATCCCGGCATCACCACGCCCATCATCGGGGTGAGCTCGCTGCGCCAGTTGCAGGCCAACCTCTCCGCCTTTGAGTTTGATCTAAACGGCGAGCAGTACCAGCAGCTGGACGAGATGTTTGCCCTGAGGGACCTTGGTGGGGAGATCACGCCCTTCTTCCAGCCTTTCCGGCGCGACCTGGAACTGGTTCAACGCTAGCGCATCTCTCTGAACACGTCCTCGATGATGTTCAGCGCACCGTCTATGTCTTCCCTGCTGTGCTGCGAGGAGAAGCCGTGGTGCATGGGGGTCTTGTGGGCATAGTCGTGTAGATAAAGCCCCCTCTCCACGCAACCGAGTAGGAACTGGACCTCCATCTCGCGGTCGCTCTTGACCGCCTGCCGGTAGTTGGAGACCGGCTCTGTGACCCCGAAATAGACGCCGAAACGGGCCCCAATCCCCTGAACAATTCCGGGCACGCCGGTGACCTGGAGCAGCTCGGTCATGCCGCCGTACAGCCGGTCCGCCAGCGCATTGATGTGGTCATAGAAACCCGGCCTGGCGATCTCTTTCTGGCAGGCCAGCGCGCCGAGGACGGCCGGGATGTGTCCGGTATAGGTGCCGCTGATAACCGTATGCCCAGTGGGGTTGAGCACGTTCATGATCTCGGTCTTGCCACAGATGGCGGCGATGGCCACCCCGCCGCCCAGGGCCTTGGCCAGGGTGCACATATCCGGCGTCACGCCATAGTACTCTTGGGCGCCTCCCCGGCACATGCGATAGCCGGACAATACCTCGTCAAAGATCAGTACGATGCCCGTCTCGTCGCAGATCCGCCGCACCTGCTGCAAGAAGCCGGGATCCGAGGGGACGCAGCCCTGGTTGTAGGAGATAGGCTCCAGAATGACGGCGGCCAGCTCATCCCGGTGGGCCTCGACTGCCGACGAAAAGGCGTCGACATCATTAAAGGGTACGACGACGATCAAGTCTGACAGTGCCTCTGGCATGCCGTCGGTGTCGGGCATCGGCGCCACCGTGCCATCAGCACGCAGGTCGCCCAGTTCCGTGGAGCAATTGTACCACAGGTAGTCGTGCATGCCGTGGAAATGGCCTTCAAACTTGAGGATCTTGGGCTTGCCCGTAAAAGCCCGGGCAACGCGGATGGCGCCCATGGTGGCCTCGGTGCCGCTGTTTTGCAAGCGGATCATTTCCGCGCTGGGGACGGCGTCAGAGATCAGCCTGGCCAGCTCAGAGTGATACTCTGTCTCTGCGTTGGCAATCATCCCGATCTCCAGGGCATGCTCCAGCGCGGCCCGGATGGCGGGGTGATTGTGCCCCAAAAACGTCGCGCCGCTGCCTGTGAAAAAGTCGATGTACTCGTTGCCGTCCACGTCCCAGAAACGGGAACCCTGCCCGTGGGTCAGGTAGAGCGGGCGTTCCAGCAAGGGGTTGTAGCGCCCCCCGGCCACGCCTCCGCCGATGAGGTGTTCCTGGGCCGTGGCGAACAACTGATCCGATTTTCGCATTTGTGCTCTCCTCAAAGTGATAGCTTTAGCCAGCTGCCGCCACCATGGCCAGCGCGCCGTGCGGTATCAGGTTCAGGCGGGGGCCGGATGCCAGCTCTTCCAGGGCCGCCAGCGCCTCTCCCAGGTCGCGAAACAGCAGGCTGCCGGCCGGCATCAAATAGTCCACCTCTTTGTCCCGCAGGTTGGGTGAGTAGACGAGCAACCTGCGCGAGTCCAGGCTCTTTTCCATGGCCCGGGTGTGCAGGTCCTCATAGTAGCCTCCCCGGCTGCCGATGTAGTGGTGACCGGCGCCCTCGGGACAGGCTGCCACCAGCAGGATGGGCCCACCGGGCACGACGCTCATGGCGCCCGTGCCGGCAAGGATGGCCTTGCCGGCCTGGATAAAGTCGCACTCCACGGGAAAAGCGCCGATGATGGCCGCGTTGGCCTGGGGGGGCGCTTTTACGCGGTAGACCTCTCGGGCAAAGGGCACCGCCCGGCTGTGGGTCAGGCGGTAGTCGCCGGCATACAGGCCCACGATCTCGCACCTACCGTTGATGACCGAATCCACGACAAAATCCAGGCCGCAGATCCCGGCGATATCCTCGATATCCGCCCGGTACTCCCCCACCTCCTCCGAGTCTGCGGCCCCGCGGGGGCGTACCGAATGGTGGTAGGTGACGGTCTTGGCCCCGCAAACACCGGGCATGAGGGTCTTGGCCCCACCGCTAAAGCCTGCGTGGGTGTGAGGGATAATGCTTCCAACAGTGACCTTGACCTCAGAGCGGTTGACGAGGCTGTTGACGTAGACAGGCGTGCCAAGCTCGCTGATCCCCAAAAAGTCGAGCTGGTCGTAAAAGTTGTGGTTGTAGGTCTCAAAGCGATCGACCATCCCGGCGCCCAACTTGGCACAGAAGTCATGGCCGGACTGGGGACGGTGCGCGGCGATGGCGGAAAAGAACCGGATCTCCTCGGCGGGGATGCCTGCCTCCAGTAGTTCTTCCACGACGAGGGGGGTGACCAGGTGCGTCGGCGTGGGGCGCGTGGCATCTTCGACGATGACGGCGGCGCTCTTTTTGCCGTGGGCCAAGTCCCTCAGGCGCAGCGTGCCGTGCGGCGAACGGAAGGCTGCCAACCGCTGGTCGGGCGTCAGGCTGGGGGCGCCCTGAATGGGACACTCGTAAACGCGCCAGGCGCCGGAAAGAGGCAGATCCAGCTGGCCATTGGCGTAAGGTATGGATAGCGTAGGCATGGACTCATCCCTTCATCTGCAGCGCACCACGGTTCGGCGGGACCGTGGATCTTGGCGCACCGGCTAGGTGGGCAACTCCCAGCCGCGCGGACCGGCGCTGCTGGCCGGCGCGCTGTCGAGGACGATCTGGCCCTGGTTGGCGACGAGCTTGCCGTCGCGAAAGACCATGGCCACCTGCCGCAGGGAGTGGATGTCGGCCAGGGGATCACCGTCCAGGAGGATCAGGTCGGCGCGCAGGCCCTCTTTGACAGCGCCGATCTCTCCGTCCAGGCGCAGGGCCTGAGCCGCTCCCCCCGTGACCATAGTGATGGCCTCCAGCGGCGTGAACTCTGCCCAGCGAACCATGATCTCCAGGGCGCGGGCCATCTCCTCAAAGCCCGGCCAGAGGTCAGTACCGGGCCAGGGACCAAAGGCCGCGTCTGTTCCCAGGAACAGGCTGACTCCCTGCTCCTTCATGGTGTGCAGGAACGGCCAGCGCACCTGGAGCATCTTTAGCCACCACTCCTCCTCGGCGGAACACCCCTGGCCATGCTCATCCGGGAATAGGTAGGGCCTGGGGATGATGGCGTGGTCGACGCGAACGTCGTTGGCCACCATAGACTCGACTGCCCTTTTGTCAGGTACAGTCGATCTGGCATCGCGGCCGATCCAGGAGCAGTGTTCGATGGTATCCACCCCCACCTCGGCGGCGAGCCGAATGCTGTCGGTGGAAATGGCGTGCACGGCGACCTGCAAACCCAGGCGGTGGGCGTCGTCGACGGCGGCGCCCAACTCCTGGGCTGTGTACTGGGCCCGGGATATGTTTGTCCCTGGCGTCGTGGTACCGCCGCTGAGGATGATCTTGATGAAATCCACGCCTTTGCTGGCCTGGATCCGCACGGCCTTGATGATCTCATCGACGCTGTCCACCCCCCAGTCGGTATAGATGTGCCCGCCGGTGGTCGTGATGGGCCGGCCGCTGGCCAGGACGCGCGGCCCCACAAAGCTGCCCGCGTCGATCATGTCGCGCAGGGCCAGTATCGAAAAGTCGTCGGCGCCGCAGTCCCGCAGCGTCGTCACCCCGGCCGCCAGCGCGGTCTGGGCATAGTGGCCAGCGCGTACCAACTGGCGTTCCAACCCCTGGGCTGAGACCAGGTGCCGCCCGACCGGGCGAGGGGCATAGAGTAGCTTGTCCCAGGCGAGGTGCACGTGGCTGTCGATCAGCCCCGGCATCAGCGTCATGCCGGCGGCTCGTAGGGTAGGGATCCCCTCGGGAACGTGGACTTGGTCCGACGGTCCGGCCGCCGCGATCCGGCCGGACGCGTCCACGAGAACCGCACCGGAAGGGATGGGTTTGGAGCCCGTGCCGTCCAGTAGCCGGGCGCCCATAATGGCAAGCTTGGGGTTCGTCTCCATGTCTCCCCGCCTTGAGATGATGATGTGTAACCGTTTACAATTGTACTAGGTCAAAGGTCTGGTGTCAAGTTGCCCTACGCGTGGGAAGACTTGGGTGGAGGACCTGACCGGTTGCGCCTTAGAGGAGATCCAGGAACTGTTCCACGGTCAGATTGGCCTGCCGCAGCACGGAGCGGAGCAGGCCTGGTCCCAGTTCTCGATGATCAGGAAAGGGAGCGTGTAGGCTGAACCAACTCTGACCATGACGATGTGGCTACCGCGCTATCGTGCTACCTCCCAACCGGCCCGCTCCAAGGCACGAACAGCTCTCCGACCTGACACATGGGGAAGTTTAGGCATGCATTGGGACCTCGACCTCGTACTCGAACGTCGGTACGGTCAAGGGCATTCCCCTTTTCGCTCTCACTTCCAGGCACAGCTCGATCGCCTCGTGGATGTTTGTTTGGGCTTCCTCGATGGTCTTGCCCTGACTCATGCAGCCAGGGACGGCGGGGCATTCTGCCACGTACCATCCCTCTTCATCCTGGTAAACAATAACTGGCAGTTTTAGTGTCTGCATTCTACCCCCGTGCCCTTCAGATCCGCTTGCTCCCTTGATGAGGTGGGCTAGTCCCTGGTCTAACCCAGTCTGATGTCAGTGACGAGTCACCAGTTGCAGAATCCTCATCTGTTGATACTATATCATGGTCCTCTGCTGGCGTCAAGCTGAAGGGCAGTATCCATTTTCCGCATCCGTTTCGGCCAGCCCTGTACGCTAGGCAACCTTTCGACAGCGCTTGGTTTCCGCTATGGGATTGCCGCGAACAGGCCTCCGAAGAAGATGCGATCTCTTCGGCTGAGCTCAGGGCAGGCCCTCTGGGCGAGCTCTACGGTTCGCTGAAAATGCCGGAGATCATTGGCAGGGGGTTTCTGGGCAGCTGCCTAAAAGGCATTGTAGAGCAGGCCGCCATAGACAGCCATGGTCAGAAAACTATCGACCAGAGCATAGATGATCACGAAAACAAGAGCGGACCGGCCGTTGGTGCGTTTTATCACGTACCAGGCTGCTGCCAGGGCGATGAGGGCGATGGTAACCGGCACCGCAAACTGGAGCATGATCCCCAGCCCCGAGGGGATGATTGGGATCCAACTGGAGAAGGGGACGTGGTTTTTTGCACCAGCAAAGGTGACCAGTTTTACCCCCCAGTAGGCGAGCAGGGCCAGGCCAATGCTGAGGAGCGACTCACGGTTGGTGATCGTTTCGCTTCCCCTCCGGAGTACCCAGGTCACCGCCAACAGCAGGAAAGGCAGGACGAGCCACAGCAGCATGGCGACGGGAAAGAATACTGCGCCCGTCAGCAGGCCAAAGAAGGTGTTGGTAACCATGCGGCCGGTGTCCCCGCGGGTCAGGGGGCTCAGGGTCTGGCGGATGTCGGGGGCGGTGCTGGTCAAGTAGATCTGATAGCCGGACACATCTTTGGGTTCTACCCAGGTGACATAGAGATACCCCGCCTCATCGCTGATGAGGGCGGGCGCTTGTGAGAACTTGGGGTTGAAACTGAGGAGCTGATAGGTCGTGGGTACACCGTTCTGCATGAACAGGGTGCCTATCTGGCCCACGGCAAACTCGCGTTGGTGCCGGAGGTCAGCGCGCAGCGCCAGCGCCAATTCCCCTGCACCGGACGGGTTGATCCATATCGTCGCGGGAGACGCGGTCCGCGGATACTCTCCTGATGCCAGGGACACTCGCTGCCCTGCTGCCAGGACCCCCTCCGGAAATGGCTCATAGGTGAGATCCCTGGTGTTGGGAACTCTGATCTCCCCTGCCTCGGACGCCAATTCGGGCTGGCCCAAGGGAAAGGACAGGTATTCTGCTTGTGCCAGGTAGCCGTGTTCGGCTGTTTGGAGAAGATCGATCCAGAATAGATAGACCCGTTCACCATCGAGTCCCAGCCACGGCCCCAGTAAGGTGCTATCACGATCCAGGGGAGGCTCGGCGACCAGGGTCTGTTGCCCGGGTCGATAGGCTCCATCAGTATAGGCCGCATAGTACAACCGGGGCTGGGTCCCAAAAGGCGGGTAGGTGACCCAAGTCGCGTGCAGGGTTCCCTGGCTGTCCACCTGGGCCGCCACTTGCATGCCCTCCGCATCTACGAGCGTGGCTCTGGCAGTGGGATCCTGAAGGGGTAGGGTATAGACGCCGGGCTCCCGCCGGGTACCGCCATACCAGATGGCTGCGCCATCGGGGCCAAGGGCGAGGTCATAGCTGCCCACTGTCCTGTCCCCTGACAGGAGAGCTGGTGCCTCCAGGCTGTTCCCCAGGGCATCCACTTGGGCTGCATAGAGTCCTCTTTCATCGAGCCAGAGGAGATGGAGCCCCTGCCCATCCCAGAGGATCCTTGGATCCTCCGGTTTGGCGAACGTACCATCGAGTGTATGATCCCAGACGACGTCTGCCGCGCGGTTCAGAGCAATTACCCGGGCGCGATGCATGCCGCCTTCATCTTGAAAAGAAAACAGATAGATCGTGCCCGCGTCGTCGAGGGCCAGGGCGGCGGGCTGTCTGGTCGATGCATCGCCGATCAGCTTGGCCCGGCTCCAATCAGGGGCATTGATCCAGAGGCGATCGACCTCGCTGGTCGTGACAGATATCACGGCCAGGCCGGTGAATAGGATAAGGAAGAGTATTGGACCCCACAACCACGCTTTTTGTAATAGTCTCATGTCTTTTGCCCAGTCCTCGATGACCCTTCATACCACAGAGTTTCGTTTTCAGCAAGATCCGTGTAGGCGCAGTGTCGCAAGAGCCTCCAGACAGAGAACGCGCCCGGCACCAGTATACGACAGAAATTCCCCTGTGGCATCGGCCATCTGGGGAATTCCTCGATTGGTCAGGTGGCCAATCTTTGAACAAGTTTTGGGGTAGATCCAGTCTCTATTCTGTCTGCCGCACGACCAGCAGCAGGAAAATCCTTTGCACTTCCACAGAACAGAGCGTGCTGGCGGATGTGGGGGTTGTCAGAGAAGAAAACGGCCCAATAGGGCGGCCATGCCGCTCAGGGACAACAATAGGGCCAGGAGAACCAGGAGCCACACACCTCCAACCCGCAGACGCCCTGCCCGGTGCGCCTTCTTTTCCTGGCGTACCAGCTCTGCCCCCTTGAGGCAGGCGCCGCAGTGGCCGCAGTACAGCTTCTCCCATCGATTTCGCCTGTCGCACTCGGGACAAACGGACTCTAACAATCGCGCTCCTTTGCTCCTGGTCTTTGCAATCGTAGGGTCATCCGGCTGAGTAGTACAGTCAGGAACTGGGCAGGCCCAACGCTGCGGAATGACTCTCTACCAGAGGACCGTACAAGTGGGCGAAAGGATACGGCCAGCGCTCAAGTGTGTGGATCTTGGCCTCCGGGCTTTTCCAGCTTTTACGCCAGCCCAGAACGTCGCAAGAAAAGGCTGGAAGAGCTTGAGAAATTCCCTGAAATGGCTCTGCTTGGGACAACTGTTTTCCGGGGATTCCCCAGTTAGCCAGTTTATGGCGCCAGCCAGCCACTCTGCCATTACGTAGAGCAGGGGGTTGGCGGTGAGCGATAGTTGTGTTGGTACGGGGCTACCAGTGAAATCCCAGAGCCTCCAGGGCATTCAGGATCGGCTCGTTGGTATTCAGCACGGGAGCGCCGGCCCGGTAATGACCCCGGTCTCCCAGCAATACGATGGGCGGCTCGGCATGGGGGCCGGTGATGGGGAAGAGCACCTGTGTCGTCCGCCCCGTGGGAAACCAAGTGTGAATCTCGACGGGATGGGCAAAGAACGCCTCCAGCGTGACGTGTTGGGTATGTGCCTTCTGGAGGGTCTGTTCTGAGAAGCCAGTGCTCGAGAGACGGGCAAAGCCTTCGGCCAGGCTGGCTTTGATGGCGGCGACCAGCTCATCGTAGCCGGCCTGGTCGGGCAGAAACTCGGTGGGCTGGCCGGCCTGGTAGACGACAATGCGCGTGGGCTCGTCCCAGAATCCTCTCAGGAACCACAAGAGGTCGCGGCTGGTCAGGCTGACCATTAGATAGTAGGCCAATAGCACAAAGCCAGCAAGGATGATAAACAGTTGGATGGCGTTGGTACCAGCCCGTCGGGATCGGCTCATCGTGGACCTGTCAGAATTGATAGTCCTCGCGGACAGGGCTAAAGACATCCAATACTTTGGCCGGGGCGTTGCCCGTCTTGGCGCCATGCTCCACACCACCGGGAATGATAAAGATATCCCCTGGCTTGACCAGGTGTGATTCGCCATCGATGGTCAGCTCGAACTCGCCAGCGAGGACGGTCACGGCCTGCTCGTGGGGATGGCTGTGGATGGGCATGACCGTGTTGGCATCCAAGTCGGCGACGGACAACAGCACCTCATTGCCCCAGAAGGTGCGAAGGTATACTCCGGGGATGACCTCTTTGGCTTCTCTGTTTTCTACATCGCAAAAGTAACTCATCTGTGCCTCCGTTTGGAATCTTGAACCACGGAGACGCAGAGGGCACAGAGGATACCAGGATAAATCTTTCTAATCCTCTGTGTTCTCCGTGTCTCTGTGATGAAAGCCTCCAAGGATCGCGTCCCTGCTCAAAGGGAAGTCATCATTGTTCCAAAAAGTCTGCAACTTCCTGCCACCATTCCTCTTGCGGCGCAACGGGCCAGGTGTTGTGTCCGGCGCCCTCAAAGACCCACAGCCTTTTCCGGGCAGCAAGCGTGTCGTATAGTTCCTGCGCCTGCGCTTGCGGTATGATCTCATCCTCGCCAGCGGCCAGGATGGCGGTTGGCTTGCCAGACCCACTCAGATTCGCGACGTTGTCGTACCTATCGCGGAGCACCCATCTCACCGGCAAGAACCAGTATACAGATTGCGCCACATCGGTCAAGCTGGTGAAGGGCGTGATCAAGACCAGGCCTTCCACTGGCAGGGTGCTGTCGGCGGCAAGGGCTGTGGCGACGCCCGAACCGAGAGACTCGCCCCATAGGTAGATGGGACCCGAGAAATCGCGTTGTGCATCCTGTACCGTGGCCCTGGCGTCGGCGACCAACGCCCGCTCAGAGGGGTGGCCATCTCGGGCGCCATAGCCGGGGTATTCGGCCAGGATGACTTTGAAGCCGAGGCGCTCCAGGGCGGCCAGATAGTGGAGCCGGTTGAGGGCCGACCCGCCGTTGCCGTGAAAGACGATGATGGTGCCACGGTCGCCGGATGGGCTCCGTGACACCAGGCCCCGGTAGGCCCTGTCCGCGGTAGGCCACAAGGTGAGTGCTTGCTCATCCGCTGCCTGAATAAGGGCTGCGATGGAATATCTGTGCGGGTAGTAGATGAACCTGTCCTGCAGCAGATAGATGGCGGCGGCCATGATGACGATGGCTAGGAGAATCCACAGGAAAAGTGCCATATGGTTTCTGGACAAAATCCGCGGCCGGCTCTTTTGTGATGTCGCGGGCTTGTGCTCCATCAACCTCCAAATTCCACATCTCCGAAGAACCTACAGCATGGCCTCTGGGTCAACTCGTGCACTGTCTGGCGCCGGGCTGCCTACCCGCCGGGCTTGGGTTCGGTGACAAAGGTCCGCTTGGGGCTGGGCGCCCCGAGTTCAACGCCCAGGGGCTTGCCATGTTCATTCTCGCCGGTCTTGCGAGCGACGTGGACCCACCAGGTTACCACAGCCTGCCCATCTTGCTCGGGCGGGTGGAAGGGAGCCAGAAAGTCTGGTTCTATTTCGAGCGTCGTGTCCTTGGTAAAGATATAGTCGCCGTACCAGTGCGCGTCATCCATCTTGCGGTAGGCTTCCAGGTGCAGGTAATAGTATTCGTCTTCGGCCAACTGGCCGACCGGGCGCCACTTTAACGCCACCCCGGGTTTCCACGCGACAGGGTAGGCGTCCGGAGGCCCCAAGAGTTCTGGCGATGGATACTTGTGTACCGGAGCTGGTGTGGCCGTGGCCTGGTCTGCGGCTACAGGCGTGTCTGTGTTCGCTGCCGGAACAGTGGTCGATGTGGGCGTGGGCATGACGATCCTGCCTACCTGGTGAACAGGAGGATTATACCATGATCGGAGAAAGAAGACAAGGGAGACTGAGGAGCCTGGGCCTCAGCGCGTCCAGCTTGGGTCGGCGTCCCGGTGGGGACTGGATACCAGGGTTACCGGTTCGCCGCCCTCCAGCGGTACGGCAGAGATATTGGCAGCATCCCGACCATCCATGCGCGTATCACCGTTGCTGTCCCAGCTATGGGCAAAGGCAATCCAGCGGCCATCGGGCGACCAAGAAGGGGTACCCGCCCAGAGGCCGGCGGTCAATTGCCGCACGCCACTGCCGTCGGCCGCCCCTACCCAAACATCACCGGCGTCCTCCTCGTCCAGGCTGCCGTTGCCGTTGCTGTCAAAGACCACGCGGACAAAAGCGATCCACTGCCCGTCAGGTGACCAGGTGGGATGGATGTCGAGGGCGGGATCGGCCAGCCACAGATGGGGGCTCTGGCCGCCGGCGTTGATGATCCAGATATCCCAGTCGCTGGTCCCCTTGGTTCCCTGGTTATAGACGATCCTGCCGTCGGGCGACCAATCGGGCCACTGATTCTCGGCCCTGTCGAACGTCAGCCTCTGCAGCTCGCCGCTGGCCTGCCGCACGAAAATCTCCGAGTTGGGCACGCCCTCGGTCTGGGCTGTCGAGGCGAAGGCCAGTCGCTGGCCATTGGGCGACCAGCGGGCATACTCGTCCCAGGCGCCGGTGGTGACCAGGGGCGCCGCGCCCTCGCCACTGCCGTCCATCGCCCAAATGTCATAGTTGCCATCTAGGCGGTTGCTGGTGAAGGCCAGCTTGGCCCCATCGGGCGACCAGTCGGCGATCCACTCATTGCCAGGGTTGTTGGTCAACCGCAGGGTGGTCCCGCCCCCTAGATCAGCGACATAGATCTCTGGGTTTCCGTGGCGGTTGGAGGTAAAGGCCAACCGCCCGGCCAGCGGCCCCACGGCCTGGGTGGGCGCCACCAGCGTAGCCGCCGGCGGCGCCTGCGTGGCCGTGGGCGGCGGGACTGTATCAGTGGGTGCCGGGGCTGTACCGGTGGGTGCCAGGGCAGTGCCGTTGGTTGCTGGAACCTGACCGCTGGGCATCGGGGAGGTGCCGGCGACCACCTCCGTGATCTCGACCTCTATCACAATGTCCACCCCTGGCGAGCCGGAGGGGGAGCTGGTCGAATCTGCAGCCAGCAGCCCGGGGGCAGGCGTGGAAGTGGGAGCATTCGAGCCAGGCGCGGCAGGCTGGCTGGCAGATGGAATCGTTGTGAGGGAGGATGTCGACGCCACCGCCGGCTGCATCGCTGTGGGCGTGGGAGTCGATGTGACTACAACTTGCACCGTGGTCGGTGTGGGGGTCGACGTCACCACCACCTGGATCACCTGCCCGGGCTGATCTCGGAACTGAGTCGCCAGCACATAGCCTACAATGAGTACAGCTACGATTACGAGCGCACCTGCCAGCAGCCACAGCCCACGCCTCCTCGCAGGAGGCGCGGCTACCGGTGCAGGCACAGAGGGCGGTGGGCCCGGGTGGCCGGCCACCTGCTGTCCGCAGTCGCCGCAGAAACCAGCGCCTGGTACAAGGGCAGCACCGCAGTGAGCGCAGGTATTGGCCAGAGGCACAACTGGTGCGGACAAGGTTCCCGCGGGCCCCAGGACGGGCTGTCCACAGTCGCCGCAGAAGCCGGCGCCTGGTGCAAGGGCGGCGCCGCAGTGAGCGCAGGTTGTGGTCGCGTTCCCGGCCAGGACCTCTTCGGGCACAGGTGCCATGGGCTCTGCTGGGACCAGTTGCCCGCAGTCGCCACAGAAGCCTGCGCCCGCTGCGAGGGCGGCGCCGCAGCGAGCGCAGGTAGCAGCCAGGGGCACAGCCAGCACCTCTTCAGGCTGTGCATCTGCGGGCTGAATGTCCGCATCCTCTGGCACGGGCTGCCCGCAATTGCCGCAAAAGACGGCGTCAGGACTCAGTTCAGCGCTACAATAGGTACAGTTCATGGGCATATATTTGTCTCGCCTAACCGCCGACAGGATGGCCGCAGTGGATGCAGAATTTCTTGCCCGGTTCCAACCCCTGCCCACAATTGCCGCAGAACTTGGGCCCCGGACCTCCTTCAGCAGCGGGCGCCGGCGGTGGCTGCTGCAGTGGACTCGCGACGTATGGCTGCGGTTGCGGTTGGGATTCCGCTTCTGCTCGCTTCCGCCTGCGCCTGCGCATCAGTAGAACTACCACCAGCAGGAACAACAGCGCCAGCAGACAGGCCACTACGGCCAGCACCAGCAGCATGCTGTTCGTTGCCACCGCAAACTCCCCGGGCTCAACGCCTACCACCAGGTCAAAACCCGATTCACCCCAGGCCTTGGGATACTCCAGACCCAGGGGGCTGGTCTGGCCCTGCTCGCCTTCGACCCGAAAGCGCGCCACCGCCAGCGTCCCATCCCCTGCTATCTCTTCACTCGCCGCC
>Ga0209013_10002491_pt1 | contig 16697 bp, 17 predicted proteins | sample Cruoilmetagenom2_FD_187291 | JGI IMG/M metagenome (GOLD analysis project Ga0209013, IMG submission 187291) | Oil polluted marine microbial communities from Coal Oil Point, Santa Barbara, California, USA - Sample 2 (SPAdes) (version 2) | ecosystem: Environmental > Aquatic > Marine > Oil seeps ...
TGATCAAATTGATCACGCAGAAGGTAGAGAAGATGGATTTGACTGGTTCGCACCAATTATTGCAGATGCAGAAGCTGGATTTGGTGGACCACTAAATGTGTTCGAGCTTATGAAAGGCATGATTGAAGCCGGAGCAGCAGGCGTACATTTAGAAGATCAACTTGCTTCTGAAAAGAAATGTGGCCATCTTGGTGGGAAAGTACTTCTTCCAACACAAAATGCTATTCGTAATCTAGTATCTGCTCGTTTGGCAGCAGACGTTTTAGGTGTACCAACTGTACTAATCGCACGGACAGATGCTGATGCAGCGGACATGGTAACAAGTGATATCGATCCACGTGATACTGCATTCCTAACTGGTGAAAGAACACCTGAAGGATTCTTCAAATCAAAACCAGGTATCGATCAAGCAATTGCACGTGGTTTAGCATATGCACCATACGCGGATCTTATCTGGTGTGAAACTTCTCATCCAAGTTTAGAAGAAGCACAAAAATTTGCTGACGCTATTCATGCTGAGTTCCCTGGAAAAATGCTAGCTTACAACTGTTCACCATCTTTCAACTGGGAAGCAAACTTAGACCAAGAAACAATTGCAAAATACCAAGTAGAATTAGGGAAAATGGGTTACAAATTCCAATTCGTAACACTTGCTGGATTCCATTCATTAAACCACAGCATGTTCGAATTAGCGCATGATTACAAATCAAACGGTATGGCTGCATACTCTAAACTTCAACAAGCAGAGTTTGCAAATGAAGCAAAAGGTTATACAGCTACGAAACATCAACGTGAAGTTGGAACTGGATACTTTGATGATATTTCACAAATTGTTTCTGGAGGAACTTCTTCTACAACAGCAATGAAAGGTTCTACAGAAACTGCACAATTTTCTTAATCAGAAAAGTGAATGGGAGGTTGAACGTTAAATGGACCAAACTACTACAAAAAAAATTAATATCGTAGGTAAAGAAGTAGAAGGAAGTACTGAAATTTTAACGCCCGAAGCATTAGATTTCGTGGCTTCCCTACATCACCTTTTTAATGATAGAAGAATAGAATTACTTGCAGCGCGCCAAATACGCCAAGAAAAGCTAGATAAAGGCGGAAAGTTAGACTTTTTACCAGAAACAAAAGAGATTCGAGAAGGGGATTGGACAATTGCTCCACTCCCTTTGGACTTACAAGATCGCCGAGTAGAAATTACAGGTCCTGTTAACCGCAAAATGGTTATCAATGCTTTAAACTCTGGTGCTAAAACGTTTATGGCTTGTTTTGAAGATGCCACTTCTCCTACATGGGACAATATGATTGAAGGGCAAGTCAATATGAAAGATGCTGTAAGAAAAACTATTTCGTTTACGCAACCGGATACAGGTAAAGTGTATAGTTTGAAGGAAGAAACAGCAGTGCTTATCGTTCGACCACGAGGTTTCCACCTTATGGAAAAACATGCACAAATCGATGGGGAGCCAATCTCTGGTAGCTTCTTCGACTTCGGACTTTATTTCTTCCATAATGCAAAAGAAGCAATTGCTCGTGGAACCGGTCCTTACTTTTACTTACCAAAGATTGAAAGTCATTTAGAAGCAAGACTTTGGAATGATATTTTCATCTACGCACAGCAGCAATTAGATATTCCGAATGGAACGATCAAAGCAACAGTTCTAATCGAAACAATCATGGCTGCATTCGAAATGGATGAGATTTTATATGAACTTCGTGATCATTCTTCAGGACTGAACTGCGGACGTTGGGATTATATTTTCAGTTACATTAAACGACTTCGCAATCAGTCACAAGTAATTTTACCTGATCGTGGTCAAGTAACGATGACATCACCATTTATGAAAGCATATTCGCATTTATGCATCCAAACATGTCACCGCAGAAATGCATCTGCAATTGGTGGAATGGCTGCACAAATTCCGATTAAAGGCGATGAAGTAGCAAACGAAGCAGCTTTCGCTAAAGTGAGAGAAGATAAACGCAGAGAAGCAACAGATGGACACGATGGAACATGGGTAGCACATCCAGGTCTAGTACCTGTCGCTTGGGAGCAATTCCAAGAACATATGCCTACACCAAACCAAATTCATCGTAAACGGGAAGATGTTCACGTGACAGCTGCAGATTTAGTTGAAGTACCTAAGGGGACAATTACAGAAGAGGGACTTCGATTAAATTGCAGCGTAGGGGTTCAATATATAGCATCATGGTTACGTGGAAATGGAGCAGCACCGATCAATAACTTGATGGAAGATGCAGCAACAGCAGAAATTTCCCGTACACAAGTTTGGCAATGGATTCGCCATCCAGAAGGAAAACTAGAAGATGGTCGTAATATTACCATTCAACTAGCGGAACAAATCCTTACAGAAGAACTAGGTAAATTGAAAGCAACATTTGGCAATGAAGGCTATGCAAACGGTCGCTACACAGAAGCAGCTGAGCTATTCCTTTCATTAATAAGTAAAGATGAATTTGTCGAGTTCCTTACATTACCTGGTTACGAAAAAATTAGTTAAAAAAATTCATTATAGGAGGTGATTTACATGATTACAACTACTCAAGATAGAAACCAAAAACATTGTCGTGAGTGCGGATGTGTTATCTCTGAACAAGTAGAATCATCCCTATATGAATGTGAACGATGCATCGGTATGTACGAAGAATAACACAGACGGTAAAGACAATGGAAACCACCACACATATAAAAAGCTCTATCCTTCTTATGAGGGGTAGAGCTTTTTTCATGAGATAAGAAAGTATATAAAATTCCTGCATAATATGTCTAGCGCAAGCAGCCTTGCCCCTCGGGGTCAAATGGGTAATCACTGCGGTGGCTGAGGGGCTGCCTCCTCGCAATTCCCCATTTGCCTGTCGGGGCAGAAATAGGCGCTTGCGCTTTTCTAATTTGTATAGTTCTGATCTCGTGTAAATGGCTCCGTTACAACTATATGTGCAAGTTCAACTGGTGATTCACCCTCCTCTTCAAAATATATTTTCTCCAGCACTTCCTTGTACATTATCTAATCCATTCATATTTAAGATTAGTTCCGTATTATTATTCTCAATACGATAATCAATTAACCCAACCTCGAGTACCATAATTTTCTCAAAAATTTGATGGAATAAATCTTCTGAGAAATTAAAAGTTACCTCGTATGGCTCAACAAACTCTGCATTTGCATCTCCTTTATAGACTACCAGTGTTTCAGTGGTGTCAGAAGGCACTTCACTTTCAACTTTTGTTTCATGTCCAACCCATTCATAAGCTATCTGTTGTTTTTGTTCACTTAATTCTTCGGCAGTGGACCAAGCGACTAGCGTGTACGAACCAGCGGGAACAGACGTTAATTCCGTTTTTAATTCGATTGGAATAACCATTTCTTCATTTGGTTGTAGTACTTTCTCTGAAAGCATTAGGATAAATACTTTATTAGCAGAATAAGTGAATACATTACTTTTATCCTTGTCTATTAGCTGATATTCTACTTCCTGTCCGCTTGGATACGTTAAAGTCGTTGCTTCATCTGTTTCATTTTTAATCGTAAACGTAGCATTACCATTCTCTTTTAGCTCTAATTTCGTTGTTACACTTTTGACTTCCTGCGATTGTGGATCACTACCATTAGTAGTGTTTGAATTAGTAGTACCGCAGCTCGCTAGGATCAATATAATAAAAATCGAACATACACCGAATATTAGTCTTTTCATTCTAATCACTCCTTTAAATCATTAGACAGTTAAGCGCGAAGAAAGTTACATGCAAACCAAAACCCTTTTTCTTAAGAATTTCTTCATATTTAACCTACTGGAATGTTAATAAATGAAGGGTACAATTAGAAATATAAGAACGATGCATGACCCTCATCGTGCGGGCCTAGGAGGTAATTAGATGACCCAGTTTACAGTGCTAGTAACAGGGATCAAGATATTCGAGACGGTATTGAGATTTATTTGAAAAATGAAGGCTATAACGTTTTGAAAGCAGCGGATGGATTAGAAGCGCTTCGGTTAATAGAAGAACATGAAGTTCACGTCATTGTGTTAGATATTATGATGCCGAAGATGGACGGAATTGCTGCAACTTTTAAAATAAGGGAGCAAAAAAATATCCCCATCATTATGCTGAGTGCGAAAGCAGAAGATTCGGATAAGATTCATGGGCTATCTGTTGGAGCAGATGACTATGTGACGAAGCCATTTCATCCAATGGAGTTAATGGCGCGTGTGAAGTCACAGTTACGCAGGTATACGAAGCTTGGAACTTATCATGCACAACAAGCTGTGATTGAAATTGACGGACTTAGGATAAACCAAGAAGCAAAGGAACTTACGGTAGATGGAGAAGTTGTAAAACTAACACCAATAGAGTTTAAAATCACAGAGCTACTCATGATCCATGCTGGTAGAGTGTTTTCAATTAATGAAATTTACGAACGCGTTTGGAATGAACCAGCTTACAATGCAGAAAACATAGTCGCGGTACATATCCGTAAAATTCGAGAGAAAATTGAAACAAATCCAAAAAATCCAAGATACTTAAAGGTGGTGTGGGGTGTTGGGTACAAAATCGACAAGTAAAGTAAACTTGTTTTTGTCCATTTTTGCTATTGTATGTGGCATTTTATGTTTAGCCTACTGTGCAGTCAACATCTTACCTTCTATTGAAAATAATAAAAGTTTTATGCAAATCATTCGAATCATGAAAGGGGGCTTAGCAGGATGAAACATCCAGTAAGTAAAAATATTTTGCTAAGTGTTTTAGCGGTAATTACGATGTTCTCACTGTTTACTTTAATGGAAGAGGGACGTAATTTTATCGGAACGAGTTATTTTGATAGTGAAAGTTTTACAAATGAATTAAGTAACTTTGAGTCTTCAATTGTTCCGTTAGTTTTAGCTACTCCGGATAAAGAAGAAGTGAAAAAAAACATTACGGTGACAGCTGATGAGATTGAGGAATATCGCTATCGGTATGGAAACTTAGAAAGTCAATTAGAGTCTATTGAACAACAGTATGCAAGTCCAACAGGTGATGAAGTCACAACAACAGAAACAACAAATGAACTATCTATTGCAGAACGCGATAAAAAAATGGAAGACATTACGAAGAATTTCACAGATGATAGTTATGTAGAACAAAAGATTCGACTAGAAAAAGAAGCGCAAGTCGATGCCTATTATAAATCAATCGAAATAGCGAAAAATGATTTCTTGAATGAAAATGAAGACTTTATTTATGATTTGAAAAATGTAGAAACAGGCGAGCAATTTACAAATGGAGAACTGACTTCAAAAATTCCATTTAAAAAAGAGTATTCAAATAGAAATGGATATTTAAAGAAAACAATTGTTTATGAAAATGTGGATGAATATTGGAGTGTTCAAGATTTTATGGGAAATCAATTTGCCCGATTTGAAGGAACTGTTGCTATTCCAGAGGCTAGTATTTTAAGTGGAAACAGAGCTTATCCATATAATTACTTTATAACAAATCAGCGAATCTTTTATGGAGCACTTATAGCAGGGATATTAGCTGCCATCGCATTCGTTTTGTTGTGGAGAAAGAATGGTGAGAAATTTCGTCATGATAAGGCGGAGGAAAAGTATTATACATTTCCGATTGATGTAAGAATCGCATTGTTTTTCATTAGTATGTTTGTAGCTATTTCAGCTACGAAAGAATTAATAGGATTTATTTTTTATTACAAAGGATACGATCTCAATATCATTACAATTATTGTGGCGGTCCTTTTTACAGCTTTGGCATTATATCAATGGAAATGGATACGAACTAGCATTGGTAATGCTGATTGGAAACAGAGCCTAATGTATAGCTGGGTAAAATCTTTAGAAGGATTTTTCTTGAAGCGTTCAATTGGTGTTCAAACGTTAATCTTACTAATTGTTGTGTTCTTTTGGGGTTTTGGCACGATGATGGTTTTCTGGCAACCGGCTGTTATAATCGTTTGGATTCCAGCGACTTTATTGATAGGTATTCCAGTGCTAGTTGTTCTATTATCTAGAATGGCGTACTTGAACCGAGTTATGGTGAAAACGGAGGAAATGGCTAAAGGCGTTATTGGGAATAAAATCAAAGAAAAAGGAAGGTCGCCAATTGCCGAGCATGCAGCTAGTTTAAATCAGCTTCGCGATCGAATAAAATCGTCTCATTCTGAACAAGCAAAAAGCGAGCGACTTAAAACCGAGTTAATTACCAACGTCAGCCACGATCTACGAACACCCTTAACATCCATTATTACGTATACAGATTTGTTGAAAAATCCAAGCATTACAGATGAAGAGCGGGCATCCTATATTGCAATTTTGGATAAAAAATCGATGCGTTTGAAAACATTAATAGAGGATCTTTTTGAAGTATCTAAAATGGCTACGGGCAATATTGAACTAGACAAACGAAAAGTGGATTTAACTCAATTATTGCAGCAAGCAATCGCGGAGCATCAGGAAGATATCGATAAATCAGGATTAGAATACCGCGTAACAATTGGCACAAAACCAATAATGTCCTATGTAGATGGACAAAAATGGTGGAGAGTGCTCGACAACTTAATCATTAACACATTGAAATATGCGCTTCCAAATACGCGAGTGTATATCAACTTGGATCAAGTCGACGGGAAAGCGGTATTCGTCATCAAGAATATAGCTAAGTATGAATTAGGTAATGATACCAATGAGTTAACCGAACGATTCAAACGAGCTGACACATCTCGCCATACAGATGGTTCAGGTCTAGGTCTTGCAATTGCACAATCCATTGTGGATTTACACGGAGGCAGCCTACGAATGGAAGTAGACGGAGATTTGTTTAAAGTTACCGTGAAAATAGCGACAATTTAAAGTGAGCGAGGAATCCTGAAGTGGGATTTCTCGTTTTCTTTTGGTAGAAAATGAATTTAGTTGGAATTTTGGGAGTTTTAGTTGGAAAAAACTCTGGTTTAGTTGGAATTTGAGTGCATTTAGTTGTAAAAATTGATGGTTTAGTTGGAAAAACCATTTTAAACTTTCTCACTTACTTGTTTCTGCCATGATATTTGCTTTATGCAACACGTAGTGCCTGGATTTATGTTGATTAATCGCGTGAAGATCCATTTTTTTCAATAGGTAGTTTGCGGCAAATTTGTCCTTGAGTTCTAGGAAGTAAACGCATTCCCTATTAGAAATAGTGTCTTTATATAGATAAAACCAGTCTTCAATTGCTTGTTTTTGCATAAGATTTTTAGTGGTTTTGCAGGAAGGACAGTTTTTGTGGTTATTTATTTTGACATGACAATTCGGACAAATTAAGCCAGTCTTTATCTGTGAAAGGTCGAAAGGGTAGATTTGTGCTAATGGTTTAGGGACGAATTCAGTGGACTTGGATACTAGAATGTTTAATAATTGATGGAATTTAACGGTTGAAATGACATCAGGTAGTTGATTATAGCTATCAATATGTTCAGAGATATCGCAGCCCATCACAATTTCAGTGTATTTTGGAGGAAGAACGACATGTGTTTTAGAATAAGCGAGGACAATTATGCTTTTAATTGGAATATCGATCTTTAATGTTTGTAATAGAATTTGCAAACTTTTCGCGTGACGTTTTATTTGTTGTTTAGGACATTTAAATGCTGTAGTTTCGCCGTCTACTTCCCTAATCAATTGGTCTGGATGTTTTTGAAAAGAGGTTTTGCCACGGATATTTTTAATTTCCAATATGGCAATGAATTTTTTGGTGACGATGAGCGTGTCGATTTGGAGGAAATTATTTTGGTTAATTTGTATATGAAGATCTTTAAGGAGAGCGTGATGTTTTGGAAAGTCCACTTTCTTTAAGAAATTATCTACGTAGCATTCACCGGTATATCCTGCTTCAGCCGCTTTAATTTTATTTTCTATAACGAGATTGATAGGATCCTTTTTCGGTAATCTATGGAGTAATCGCTTGTATACTTCAATCGTTTTAGGTAGATGTCGTTGTTTATCGATAAAGAGCACTCCTTTGAGAAAAGTTTTAGTGTGGATTGCATTGAAAATACCATTATTTTAGGGAAAAGACAAGCAGAGGTTTCGGTAGTTGGAAAAATGACTGTTTTAGTTGGAAAATTTCAGTGCTTAGTTGGAAAACATCTCTTCGATCTTTGTTATACTAGATAGCAAAGGGAGTTGAGCATAATGGAAACATTAAAACAATTAAATTTTGCACGTAACTATTCACTAGGAAAGATTAAACAAAGTACTGAAGCAACTTTGGATGTAAAACCAGCCGGATTTACCAATACGCTTCGCTGGAATATCGGTCATGTATACGCATCAATGGAAGGACTGACAAAAAGAGCAGTTCCTACATATGAGATTGTGAATCCACAATGGTTACCGCTATTCCTTAGTGGGACTAGCCCAGATAACTGGGAAGTTGAGCCTCCAACGTTGGAAGAGTTAATCCAAGCATTAGAGGAACAACCTGCACGAATTACATCGATACTAGAAAATAATTTGCAAAACTCGGTACCCGAGCCAATGATCATTGGTGGGGTTCACCAAATGGATACAGTAGAAGCTCTTGCACAGTTCATTACTTGGCACGAAGGTGTTCATACAGGAATTATTAACGCAATGAATCGCGTAACAGCAGAGTAAAAATGTATCATGGAAAAAGGACAATCCTAGGGATTGTCCTTTTTGTTTGGGGAAATATGGCGTAACGTAACAAAACAGTCCGTGAACACAAAAAAAGTAAAAAAAAAAGAGGACAACCCATTCAAAAGAATGATCCTCTTTTCTTCAAAACTTCTATTTCACTTACCAAATAATCCAATTTACTCTGTATGTCAGAAAGCTGCTTCTGCTGTTCTAGACTCGCCTTTTTTACTACTTCTTCTTCACGAGATGATTCCGACAATACAATGCCCTCTCCAATCGTACCAACGATGTATCCAATCGTAAGAATGACAGAGCTAAGAAACAAAATAGTCTCGCCCGAATTAGGTGGTAGCTCGTTATTTGGATCTTCAGGTATCATCTATACAAACATCCTTTGCTCCATCTTTTTCAGTAGCATATGTTGGAAAGCTTCTATAGGTTATTTTTTGGATGGAACTAGGTCATGTTCAAATGCGTAGATGACTGCTTGCGTTCGATCACTCACTTCGAGTTTTGAAAGGATATTGCTGACATGTGTTTTTGCTGTTTTGAGTGCAATAAACAGGGTATCTGCGATGTCTTGATTGGTTTTACCCTCTGCCATCAGGAGTAATACTTCTCGTTCCCGTTCCGTTAAGTCTTCATGTAAATCGTGTGAAGCCCCTTGACGCATGCGTTTCATCATTTTATTCGTAACTTCAGGTTCCAAAACGGCACTACCATTCAATGTTTTTCGAATGGAATCAGCGATATGAGAGGCTTTCGACGTTTTCAATAAATAACTAATAGCACCAGCTTCGAGAGCAGGGTACACCTTGTCGTCGTCTATAAAACTTGTCACTATCATCACTTTTGCATCAGGCCATTTTTGTATGATTTCGTGAGTAGCCTCGGCTCCGTTCATAATCGGCATGACCATATCCATTAAAATAATATCTGGCTTATGCTCGAGTGCTAGGTCTACTGCTTCCTGGCCATTTGTTGCTTCAGCTACCACATCCATGTCAGGTTGTGCTTGTAAATATGCAGACACGCCAATACGTACCATCTCATGATCATCCGCTAATAATATTCGTATCATTTTTAGGCTCACCTTTCTTTATCAGCTCTGTGCTTTTTTCTATCGGCAGTTTCACTTCAACAATAGTTCCTTGAGAAGGGACAGAAACAACTTTACAGGTAGCTCCAATTTCGACTGCTCGTTCTTTCACATTTTGAAGGCCATAAGAACCATTTTTACCTTCTGTCATCTCAAATCCGACTCCATTATCTTGCACACGGAAGATAGCTAAATCGTCCCGTTCAACAAACAAAATATCGACTTCAGTTGCTTTTGCATGACGCAGTGTATTGGACAGGGTTTCTTGTGCGATTCGGAATAAATGATCTTCCGCTCCTTTTGATAACTGAACATCTTCTAATCGATAACGAATTGTAAATAACACTTTTTCTTGGAGTTCTGTAAGTAATTCCTCCAAACCTTCTCTTAGTGTCTTGTTATGAAGAGCTGCAGGGCGAAGATGGAGAAGCAATGCACGCATTTCTAGCTGCGCTTGCTGAACAATTTTCTCAGTTTGGAGTAGTGTTTTCGGAGCTTCACCTTGCTGAGCTTCTTCAATTTCTACCATTGCGGAAAGTAACATGGACGCGGCAAATAATTGTTGTGAAACCGAGTCATGCAGCTCTCTTGCCAGGCGTTGACGTTCTTGTACGATTCGTTCTTGTATCAGTTTATCTTGATCTTCTGCTTTTTGATTGGTAATGCGCTGCAATGTTTTTCTCTGCGTTAGAATGAGCTGCTCGAGTTGAGTTGTCGTTACATGCAGTCGTTTCGAATATGCCTGTTTTTTGTGGGAGGGAACAAATGTCTCCGCTTCTAATAATGGCCTTAACCCTTTTTCTATCTTTTTTTCCTGGTCTCGAACTTTCTGAAGTGTGTTCAATGAAAAACTAAAACTCATAAATGCTAAAACAATGATGATCCACGCACCAAAAGGGATTTCTGCATACGTCATTTCTAGTAAAGTCCACCAAGCATCCTCGTTTGGCCAACCCCAAAGTGCATACAACAGAAGTGCTACGAGTGCCAATAAGATGATGAAAATCGAAATTCCTTGTCCTAGAAGTATCTTCACTTTCTAATCACCTCGATATCCCCGATCCAAGTGGATACGGTAATTACAAGTTCAGAAGCATAGGCCACACCGTCTAAATAACTGTCTTTCAACAAAACGGACTGGTTCCATAATCGCTGCGCACCGTGTCCGAAAATAGTTGCTTCCCCAATAATCGTTGCATAATGAAGGCGAACCGGAATCTCATACGGCACATAGATTGTCACTTTCCCAAGAGACTGGCGAATGGAAATCAGTGAAGTACCCTTCGGCAAAACAGTTTCCGTCACATCAATCACGTGATCCCCGTAAAAACTTTGCACATGAACATCCTGCCATTCATATGCGTGAAAAGGAGTCGTTTGCGCAGAAAATAACTTGTTTTGAATAATACTATTTGGTGTTTCTTCATACGTAGTACCAAATGGTCGAATAACTTGTGTGATCGGTTCATTTTTCCATAATTTATAAAGAGCGTATAGCATAATTGTAAGTAACAATAACCGCAGACTCCACATTGAAAAAATAGCGATTATCAGGAATACAAACCCCGTCCAAAACCAAAAACGAGATTGTTTACGTAAGCTAAAGTAAATCATCCCAATGCCAAGAAGGACTAATACAATATTGCCATTTCCAAAAATGGTCGCTTCGATGAACATAAGCACAACAAAACAAAGAAAAATAAAAGCCAACTTGTTTGTCTGGTTTTCTTTCATATTAAGTAATCCTCCTTCTTCACAATAGGAAAAGCGGCAGACGCCGTAAAGCTGCGACAAGCACAAGTCAATCTGTCCAGAAGGTTGCCCTTTAACCTTCTGGACAGATTGACTTGTGACCTCGAGCAGCTGGCGTCTGAAGCTAGACAATAGGAAAAGCGGCAGACGCCGTAAAGCTGCGACAAGCACAAGGCGATCTTGCGCCAAACAGGACTGACCTTACGAATAACGGGTCCAATCTTGCGCATATAGTCATCGACCTTGCGCGAAAGGTATCCGATCTTGCGAGTAAGCTAAAATCCACAAATTATCCTAGTGATCTTGCACCAAACAGGACTGATCTTGTGAATAACGCATCCAATCTTGCGAATAAAGTCATCACTCTTGCGCAAAACACACCAGACCTTGCAAATAAGCCGAACTCATCCATAAAAGTAAGAGAAGACTAAGTGTCTTCTCTTACTTAGCTATATATAGTTTACACAATTTCTGCCTTTGGTTGTTCATTTTTTTCTAACATTGCTAAACGTTGTTCCATAGATGTTACTTCATGTTCTTTTTCAATCTTTTGTCCGAGACGATCAATGTAGTTTTCCATCTCTTGAAATGTACCGAAGTTTTTTTCTTTTTGTTCTGGTTGTAACATGCGATCCATTTGCTGATGTGCTCTTGTTACGTTTTCTTTGCCCATCAATTGTAATTGGCGTACCTTCATGTCTTTTACTTTATGTTTCATTTCTTCAAATTTGCGTTCTAATCCGACTAGCTCTTCTGTTGTTTGGCTAATGCTCGCTGTTAAGACGTTTGCTCTTTCTGAATATGCATTTACTTCTGCTTGTGCATATGCGATTAAATCTTGTTCGTCACTAGCATTTGCAAGATCTAATTGATTATTTCGTTTTTCCATCATTTGATGTGTAGTTTCAAGTTCTTTTTCAAGCTCTTGTTTTAGCTTTCCTTGGCGTTCTAACCATTTACCTGTTTGTTCTGTTTGTTTTTCAGCTTCGCGAATGTATTGGTTTAACATTGCGATTGGATTTTTTTCTTCTTTTTTATCAAATAATTTATTTAAATCTGCTTCAACTGAGTATTTTAAACGTCTTAATAATGATGTCATGTTTTTTTCCTCCTTATTTGTATAACTCGTTCCATTGTTTTTCAAAATTTACGAATGGATCATCTGAAACTACCTTAGCTGATGAAAAGCTAATGTCTTCATTTTTCCATTTTTTCACAACGTAGTAAACGCCGATAATAGCGATGATTCCGATAAATCCTGGAACGTTAGCTATAGCAGAGAATAAACCGCAAATTCCAACGATTGCCCAGAAAACTTTTAGGAAAGTCGAGTGGCTCTTCAAATAGAAGTGTACCCCTGCGAATGCGATTAAACCTGAAACTGCAAGTCCTAAGAGAGAACCTAAGTTAGCGATTGCAACAATTCCTGCGATAAAGCCAAGTACTAATAAACTAAATTTTTTCATGTGATTGTTCCTCCTCTCGTTTGTATATATAGCTTATCAATTCTATAAACAAATCTAAACGGGCTTAAACATGATTTTCATATCGGTCTAGAGGCTTAGGAGTACTAGGACAAAATCTGTTATACTGATAAGAAAAGCGTAAGCGCCTATCACTGCCCCGACAGGCAAATGGGGAATCGCGAGGAGGCAGCTTTTCAGCCACCAAAGTCGATTCCCCATTTGACCCCGAGGGGCAAGGCGCAGTAGCTGGACAGATAATATGCAGAAATTTTATATATTTTATTATCTCAAAAAAAATCTGTTTATTGGAGAACTCAAAATGAAAAGACTTGGTGCACTTGTGACAGCTAGCCTACTTTACACAGCGATTGTCTTTTACTTTGGTTGGAGTGTTTTCACGTGGCTCGCAAATATGGTGCAAGTGAATCCGTGGATTTTCGGTATTGTGTGGGCGTTGTTTGCGACTGCACTAATTATCGGCAGAATTGATCACCGTCTGCGATTATTTCAGGTAGTTGGAGCGTACTGGATGATTGTCATGCAGTATGGGGTAATCCTTTTTCCGCTGTTTAAAATATTAAAATGGGTTTTTCCAACCCACTTAACACTAATTGGGTGGGGCATTTTCAGCGTATTTGTTTTGATTATATTAATAGGTACATATTATGCGTATACACCAGTTGTGCGCGAGCTGTCGATTAACATGCCGAAAAAGGATTCAAAACGGAATGAATTAAAGATAGTAGTTGCTTCTGATTTCCATCTTGGTTTATTATCCAATAAGACGCATTTAAAGCGTTTCGTGAAACTGTCCAACATAGCGCAGCCAGATCTTGTACTTTTAGTAGGCGATTTAGTTGATGACGATCCCATTTGGTTTGTGAAAAAAGGGATGTCAGAAGTGATGAAACAACTTACTTCTACGTATGGTGTATATGGAGTCCTTGGAAATCATGAATACTATGGTAAAAAAATTCCACTATTAATAGAAGAAATGAGTATGTCTGGGGTGCGAATGCTCATAGACGAAACTATTCTTGTTGCGGATTCGTTCTATTTGACAGGTCGAGAAGATTTGACGAATAAAAAAAGAAAACAATTATCGGATCTTGCACCAGGGAATAATGACTTTCTGTGGTTTGTAATGGATCATACTCCTTCGAATTTGTTAATTCCTGAAAAAGAAGGAGTGGATTTTCACGTTTCTGGGCACACGCACAGAGGGCAAATGTGGCCGAATCATCTTTTCACAAGGAAGTTATTTGAACTAGACTATGGGTATAAAAGAAAAGGAAGCTTGCATGCCATTGTATCTTCTGGATTTGGATTTTGGGGTCCGCCAATTCGCTTAGGAAGTCAATCGGAATTATGGGTAGTAAACATTAAGTTAGAGGACGTGGAAGAATAATGGAAGCTTGGATTTCGGAATGGATGAGCCAGTTTGGCTATTTTGGTGTTTTTTTATTGATATTATTAGAGAATATTTTTCCGCCGATTCCTTCTGAGGTTATTTTGACGCTTGGAGGATTTATGACGACTACGACAACTATGACGAAGTTTGGTGTTATTATTGCTTCCACTTTAGGATCTGTAATTGGAGCAGCAATTTTATACGGAATTGGAACATTGTTAGATGTAGAGCGTTTGGAAAAGATTGTTGGGAAGTATGGAAAGTATTTACGATTAACGATCAAGGATGTTCATAAGGCGGATGCATGGTTTGATAAATACGGTGTTTGGGCTGTGTTTTTCGGTAGACTTGTGCCGCTAGTAAGAAGCTTAATCTCGATTCCTGCAGGGATGTCGAACATGAAGTTTGGATTATTCCTATTGTTTACAACGCTTGGAACATTAATATGGAACACGGTGTTAGTGTCGGTTGGAGCAGCGGTAGGTGATAATTGGAATGAAATAGTAGGTTATATGGATATATATTCCAACGTAGTATATGTTATCATTGCAATAATCGGTATTGCATTTCTTGTTTGGTATTTTAAAAAACGTGACTAAGGAGATTTTATGGAATTATTAGAATTATTAAAAGCACTTATATTAGGTTTTGTAGAAGGTATGACTGAGTTTGCTCCTGTTTCTTCCACGGGGCATATGATTATTGTCGATGATATGTGGTTGAAAACGGAAGAGTTTTTAGGAATGTATTCAGCAAATACTTTTAAAATAGTTGTCCAAATGGGTTCTATTTTAGCTGTGGTTGTGGTTATGTGGAAACGATTATTTAGTTTAGTAGGATTATATAAAATAGAAAGTGAACAATCTAGTAAGCAGTTTAATTTACTACATGTAATTGTTGGAATGCTTCCAGCGGTTATTTTAGGATTTGCATTCAAGGATTTGATTGATGATCATTTGTTTGGAGTGGAAACAGTTATTTATAGCCTTGTAGCAGGTTCTATATTAATGATTTTTGCGGATAAATTTGGACCGAAAAAACCTTCAATCGTAAGTTTGGACCAAATTACGTATGCAAAAGCATTTAAAGTGGGCTTAATACAGTGTCTATCATTGTGGCCAGGTTTCTCTCGTTCCGGTGCTACCATTTCAGGAGGAGTTTTGTTTGGGATGAGTCATAAAACAGCTGCAGATTTCACGTTTATAATGGCTGTACCTATCATGGCAGGAGCAAGTCTAGTATCTGTTATGAAAAACTGGGAACATATTAATATGGATCATTTAAGTTTTTATGTAGTAGGATTTATTAGTGCGTTTATATTTGCGCTTATCTCCATTAAATTCTTCTTAAAATTAATATCACGCATTAAGTTAATGCCGTTTGCAATTTATCGTCTCGTGTTAGCAGCGGTATTAGCAGTAATTGTATTTTTATAAGTTTGTAGAAAGCAGACATGTATTTGGTGTCTGCTTTTTTATGGTGGGTAGATTTGGATGAATAATTCGGTTATATGGACAGAAATTATGTTATCCGGTCAGAAGTAAATTTATCCCGCATTAACGGGCAGTGAGACTCCCACTTTAGGGGTTGCCTCAAGCAACAAAGCATAAGTGGGAGATCAAACTGCCCGTAAAAGCCCGAATGGTTCAACTAACAATCAGTGGGGGATGAGGAAAACCCCCACTGATTGAAGTTTCACTTTATCCGGTCCAAAATCTTGTCTATCCGGTCAGAAACTTTTATATCTGGACGTATGATTTGTGAGAACTGGGTCTTGAATACACAGTTCTTGTTTTCCCTCTATACAACCAAAACACAATATGTTAGATTATATAGATGAAGTAAACACAATATATAGTATGTTAACGATGATTAGGTACCTTTATGGTTTAAAAGGGAATTCGGTATATGCCGAAGCTGTCCCCGCAACTGTAAGTGTGGACGACTGTTGAAAAAGCCACTGCGAGCAATCGTGGGAAGGCCAACAGGAGGATGAAACACGAGCCAGTAGACCTGCCTCTTTATCGACAAGCACACTTTCTTCGGGGGTTGAGAGGTGGGAGCGAAGGCCTCTTTATCTCTAATTTTAGATGTGTCTTTTTGTTTCCTACTTTTTAATTTTGAGCGATGGCTCAGCCGAAGATGGCTGGGACATCGCTTTTTGTCGTTTTTTTAGAGAATAGAAGGTTTTAGTTGGAAAAAAAGCTACTTTAGTTGGAAAAAGTAAGGGTTTAGTTGTAAAAAGCAAAGATTTAGTTGGAAAAAAGCCAAAACATCACTTTAAATTTCAAGGAGGAAAATACATGACATC
>Ga0209013_10002492_pt1 | contig 16696 bp, 14 predicted proteins | sample Cruoilmetagenom2_FD_187291 | JGI IMG/M metagenome (GOLD analysis project Ga0209013, IMG submission 187291) | Oil polluted marine microbial communities from Coal Oil Point, Santa Barbara, California, USA - Sample 2 (SPAdes) (version 2) | ecosystem: Environmental > Aquatic > Marine > Oil seeps ...
AGTCAACATCATGATATGAACCGTCATAACAAGTTGCCTTAACACCAAGTACTTGGAATCCTGCTAAAGGTCCAGTTTTCATTGCAGCTTGGATACCATTATCAACAGCTGGGATATATTCTCTTGGAATAGATCCACCCTTAACTTCGTTTACAAATTCATATATTTTGTCTCCGTTAACATCCATAGGCTCAAATCTAACTTTACAGTGTCCGTATTGTCCACTACCACCAGATTGTTTAACGTGTTTTCCTTCAACATCAACTGCATTTTTAATTGATTCTTTGTAAGCAACTTGAGGTTCACCTACATTAGCTTCAACTTTAAACTCTCTTTTCAAACGATCTACAATGATTTCAAGGTGTAATTCACCCATTCCACCGATAATAGTTTGTCCTGTTTCTTCATCCGTATGCGTTCTAAACGTTGGATCTTCTTCTGCAAGTTTTGCTAAAGCTAGACCAAGTTTGTCTTGAGAAGCTTTAGTAGCAGGCTCAATAGCAACATGGATTACTGGTTCTGGGAATACCATTGATTCAAGTATTACTGGATGATTTTCATCACATAAAGTATCTCCAGTTACAGTAGATTTTAAACCTACTCCAGCTGCGATATCTCCTGAGTAAACTTTTTCAATTTCTTCTCTTTTGTTAGCATGCATTTGAAGAATACGTCCCATACGTTCTTTTTTGTCTTTTGTTGAGTTTAATACATATGAACCTGAACTTAATGTTCCAGAATAAACTCTAAAGAAACAAAGCTTACCAACAAATGGATCTGACATAATTTTAAATGCTAATGCAGCAAAAGGCTCTTCATCTGAAGAATGTCTTTCGATTTCTTCTTCTGTATCAGGACAAATACCTTTTATAGCAGGTACATCAATTGGAGCTGGCATATATTCTATAACAGCATCTAATAATTTTTGTACCCCTTTGTTTTTGTGAGCAGATCCACAAAATACAGGAATAATTTGCACAGCAATTACACCTTTACGTAAAGTATCTTTAATCTCTTTTACTGTTAATTCTTCACCTTCAAGATATTTCATCATAAGCTCTTCATCTAATTCAGCAATAGCCTCAACCATTGTTTGATGATATTCATCAGCTTTTTCTTTCATATCTTCAGGGATTTCTATTTCTTCTATTTCTTGACCTAAATCATCTTTGTAGATACAAGCTTTCATAGTTATTAAATCAATTAATCCTATGAAATCATCTTCTGCTCCGATTGGTAATTGAACTGCCACTGCATTTGCATTTAAACGAGTTTTCATCATGTCTACAGCATTGTAAAAGTCTGCACCCATAATATCCATTTTATTTACAAACGCCATTCTTGGTACGTGATAAGTATCTGCTTGACGCCATACTGTTTCTGATTGTGGTTCTACTCCACCCTTAGCACAGAATACGCCAACAGCACTATCTAATACACGTAAAGAACGTTCAACTTCAACAGTGAAGTCAACGTGCCCTGGTGTATCAATAATGTTAATACGATTGTTTAACCATTGACAAGTTGTAGCAGCAGAAGTAATTGTTATACCTCTTTCTTGCTCTTGTTCCATCCAGTCCATTTGTGCTGCACCTTCATGAGTTTCCCCAATCTTGTGAGTTATACCTGTATAAAACAAAATACGTTCTGTCAACGTAGTTTTACCCGCATCTATATGTGCCATGATACCGATATTTCTAGTTCTCTCTAATGGAAACGCTCTACCAGCCAAGCTTGTTCCTCCTCATTATATATAATTAAAGTAATCTCTACTTATAACATATAGTATACAGTAAATCGTATGATTTACTGTATACCTAAAATGTTTAATTATATTATTAAAATTTGTAATGTGCAAATGCTTTGTTAGCTTCTGCCATTTTGTGCATATCTTCTTTTTTCTTAACTGAAGCTCCTGTATTATTAACAGCATCTATAATTTCAGCTGCTAAACGATCAACCATAGTTCTTTCTCCACGCTTACGTGAATATAAAGCTAACCAACGCAACCCTAGAGTTTGTCTTCTTTCTGGTCTAACTTCCATAGGAACTTGATAAGTAGCCCCTCCAACACGTCTAGCTTTTACCTCAAGAACAGGCATGATATTGTTTATAGCTTCTTCAAACGCTTCTACAGCATCTTTACCAGTTTTTTCAGCAACTTTTTCGAAAGCACCATAAACTATGTTTTGGGCTGTTCCTTTTTTACCATCTAACATTATATTGTTTACTAATTTTGTTACTACCTTACTTTTATAAATCGGATCAGGTAGAACTTCTCTTTTTTGAACATGTCCTTTACGTGGCACGATTCTTCCCTCCTTAATTACAAAATTAATTCTTCGGTACTCGTATTATCTACACTAGTTAACACTAGTGATAAACACGTACGTGCACAAGTACTATATATTATAACCTGCAACCAACAGGTTTATCCTTCTTGTACCTGGCACTACTTAGAATAATTAAGCTACATTCTTATTTTTTTGGTCTTTTTGCACCGTATTTTGAACGAGATTGTCTACGGTTTGCTACTCCAGCAGTATCTAAAGTTCCACGAACAACGTGATAACGTGTACCAGGTAAGTCTTTTACTCTACCACCTCTAAGTAACACAACACTATGTTCTTGAAGGTTGTGACCTTCACCTGGAATATATCCAGTTACTTCGATACCGTTAGTAAGACGAACTCTTGCAATCTTACGTAAAGCTGAGTTCGGTTTCTTAGGTGTTGCAGTTTTTACTGCTGTACAAACGCCTCTTTTTTGTGGTGATGATGCGTTTGTAGCCTTCTTGTGTAATGAGTTAAAACCTTTTTGAAGCGCAGGAGCAGTAGATTTTTTCTTAACTGATTTCCTACCATTTCTTACTAATTGATTAAATGTTGGCATTAATTGCACCTCCTCTTTATTCTTTTACTAGTGCCGCGGTTGCAGTTTTTACATCCACTTCGCAAGCTTTGCCTAATTGTATCATATTATCAACATACTGTATATTGACATTATTAAAAGTTGCAATGTTCACAATTTTATCAATAACATCTTTTTGGGCATCTTTAGCAACAAAAACAATATTTACTCTGTTTTCCTCTATAGCTTTTACAGTTTGTTTCATACCTACAATCTTAGACTGTGTTTTTAATTTGTGTAGCATAGTACCGTTAACTTATGATTAAAGTTAACTTCCTCCCTTCACAAAGTGCATTCAAATGCACACTGATGAATTATATACCTTTATTTATGAATTGTCAAGTAATATTAACAAAAAAGTGGCTATTCCACATTTACATGAACTAGGAAAGTACAGTTCCTTTGTAGCAAAACTCAAACTTTCCTATTTCAAAATAAAGAACGCATAAAGGCACAAACCTTTATGCATTACTTTACAAAATGTCTTCTACATTAAATTCTTGATATTCATTTTGATCATCACTTAAATTTTTGTTATTCACAATTTCTTCTTTTACATTTTTCTCAATTTCAACTTTTTGATATTTATTTATTCCAGTTCCCGCTGGAATAAGTTTACCAATAATTACATTTTCTTTTAATCCAACTAAAGGATCAATCTTACCTTTAATAGCCGCATCCGTTAACACTCTTGTTGTTTCTTGGAATGATGCAGCCGATAAAAATGAATCAGTAGCAAGTGAAGCTTTTGTTATTCCAAGTAATGCCCTAGTACCTGTTGCTTGATCTAAGCCTCGTTCTTCAGCTTTTTTATTAATTTCAGCAAATGTTAAGTAATCTATAAGACTACCTGGCAATAATTCAGTGTCACCATTGTCTTCAACTTTCATTTTCTTAAGCATCTGTCTAACGATTACTTCAATATGCTTATCGTTGATATCAACCCCTTGAAGTCTATATACACGTTGCACCTCTTGAATCATATAATCTTGAACTGCTTTTACGCCTTTAATCTTAAGCAAGTCCTGTGGGCTCACACTACCTTCAGTAAGCTCATCTCCAGGTTCTAGCATAGCTCCATCAGCAATTTTAAGTCTTGAACCATATGGGATTAAATAAGCTTTTGCTTCGCCAGTTTCTGAGTTTGTAATGATAACTTCTCTTTTTTTCTTTGTATTCGTTAACTGTGCTTTTCCTGCAAATTCAACTATTATAGCCAGACCTTTAGGTTTACGAGCTTCAAATAACTCCTCTATCCTTGGAAGACCTTGTGTTATATCATCTCCTGCAATACCACCTGTATGGAATGTACGCATTGTAAGTTGAGTACCAGGTTCACCAATAGATTGAGCTGCTATTATTCCTACAGCCTCACCTACTTTAACTTTTAATCCTGTAGCCATATTTGATCCATAACATTTCGCGCATATACCTATCTTAGATTTACATGTTAAAGCTGTTCTTATATGAACTTTTTCTATTCCAGCAGCAACTACTGCTTTTGATTGTTTTAAAGTTACCATAGTATCTTTTTCAACTATCTTTTCGCCAGTTTCAGGATGAACAATATCCTCTAAAGACCAACGACCTAAGATTCTTTCTTCTAAAGGTTCAATAACTTCTTTACCATCTTTAAATGCTTCTACCCATGCACCTTTAAATTCTTCACCACTATGATTACAATCTATTTCTCTTACTATTAAATCTTGAGATACATCAACTAAACGTCTTGTTAAATATCCTGAATCGGCTGTTCTAAGAGCTGTATCAGCAAGTCCTTTACGAGCCCCATGAGCTGATATAAAGTATTCTAATACATCTAAACCTTCACGGAAGTTTGATTTAATAGGAAGCTCAATAATACGTCCTGATGGACTTGCCATAAGACCACGCATACCAGCTAACTGCTTAATCTGATTGTTAGAACCACGGGCTCCAGAGTTAGCCATCATATAAATATTATTATATTCGCCCAACCCATCTAATAAAGCTTTTGTAATTTTATCATTAGCTTTATTCCATGCTGATATTACTTTAAAATAACGTTCTTCATCAGTCATTAACCCACGTTTGAACATTTTTGTTACCTTTTCAACTTCGATCTCTGCTTCATCTAGGAATCCTTGTTTTGATTCTGGAACTTCCATATCCGAAATTGAAACTGTTAAAGCTCCTCTTGTAGAGAACTTATATCCTAAAGATTTAATTCTATCTAATAATTCTACAGTTTCAGTATTTCCACAAATATTAATAGCTTTATCTAATATCTTTTGCATTTGTTTTTTTCCTGCTAAGAAATCTACTTCGTAATCTAATAAATTTTCTTCTTTTGTTCTATCAACAAATCCCAAATTTTGTGGTATTGCTTCATTGAATATAATTCTACCTGCGGTAGCATCAATAATTTTAGAATATTTTTTACCGTTCAATTCCATTGTTCTTCTAACTTTAATTTTAGCATGTAACGATATTTCACCATTATCATAGGCAAGTCTTGCTTCTGTTTCATCTTTAAATACTTTGCCTTCACCTTTTTCGCCATCTTTTTCTAATGTTAAGTAATATATTCCAAGAACCATATCTTGAGATGGAACTGCTACTGGACCACCATCAGATGGTTTTAATAAGTTATTAGGTGATAAAAGTAAAAATCTACACTCTGCTTGCGCTTCAACAGTTAAAGGTACATGGACAGCCATCTGATCTCCATCAAAGTCAGCATTATACGCTGTACAAACTAACGGATGTAATTTTATAGCTTTTCCTTCTATTAAAATTGGTTCGAAAGCCTGAATACCCAATCTATGAAGAGTAGGTGCACGGTTTAACATTACTGGATGTTCTTTTATTATTTCTTCTAGAACACCCCATATTTCTGGTTGTAATCTCTCTACCATTCTTTTTGCAGACTTAATGTTGTGTGCTAAATCATCTTCAACTAATTTTTTCATTACAAAAGGTTTGAATAACTCAATGGCCATTTCTTTTGGAAGACCACATTGATACATTTTAAGCTCAGGACCTACTACGATAACTGAACGTCCAGAATAGTCAACACGTTTTCCAAGTAAGTTTTGACGGAAACGACCTTGTTTACCTTTTAACATATCTGATAAAGATTTTAATGGTCTATTCCCAGGGCCTGTTACCGGTCTACCTCTACGACCATTATCTATTAGTGCATCCACAGCTTCTTGTAACATTCTTTTCTCATTACGAACTATAATATCTGGAGCTCCAAGTGATAATAATCTCTTTAAACGATTATTTCTATTTATTACTCTACGGTACAAGTCATTTAAATCTGATGTAGCAAATCTACCACCGTCTAATTGAACCATAGGTCTTAGATCTGGAGGGATAACTGGAACTACATCAAGAACCATCCATTCTGGCTTGTTACCAGAAATCAAAAATGATTCTATAATTTCTAATCTTTTTATTGTACGAATTCTCTTTTGACCTTTTGTATCTCTAAAAATACTTTTTAATTCGACTGATTCTTTTTCTAATTGTACATCTGCAAGTAATTGTCTAACAGATTCAGCTCCCATACCCGCTTTGAAAGTATTTCCATAAGTGTCATATGCTTCCCTGTATTCTCTCTCTGTTAATAACTGCTTGTATTGTAAATTAGTTTCTCCTGCTTCTAATACGATGTACGAAGCAAAATAAAGTACTTTTTCTAAAGACCTAGGGGATAAATCAAGCAATAAACCCATACGACTCGGAATACCCTTGAAATACCATATGTGAGATACTGGGGCTGCAAGTTCAATATGCCCCATTCTATCTCTACGTACTTTTGATTTCGTAACTTCAACACCACATCTATCACAAACTATACCTTTATAACGTATCCTTTTATATTTACCACAATGACATTCCCAGTCTTTACTAGGCCCAAATATTCGTTCGCAAAACAAACCGTCTCTTTCAGGTTTTAAGGTTCTGTAATTAATAGTTTCAGGTTTTTTTACTTCACCTTTTGACCATTCTCTGATTTTTTCAGGAGAAGCTAAATTAATTTTTATAGCATCAAAACGCATAGGCTTATCTACTTCTTGTGAAAGCATAAAACAGCACCCCTTTTCTTAATCTTCATCTATATTTAATAGTTCTTCTTCGATTAACGGTTCTTCTTTGCTTGATGGTTCTTCTTTGCTTAACGGTTCTTCTTTGTTTAATGCTTCCTGTTCAACTAATGATTCATCTATTATAGAAAATCCATCTTCTAAATCTAGATCTAAGTCAAAATCCTCATCAGAAAACCCTTCTTCTTCTTCACTTATTTCTTCTTTTGACCCAATAGTAACAACTTCTTGTTTTTCTTTTACAGCATCTTCTTTACCTTCTAAATTAACATCAACTTTAAGATCTTCATCTACGTATTCATAGGTTTCGTCAATATTTACTTCAGACAAATCATCTGCAAGTAATCTTACATCTAATGATAATGATTGAAGTTCCTTAAGAAGAACTTTAAAAGATTCAGGTACTCCAGGTTGTGGAATGTTTTCACCTTTTACAATAGCTTCGTAAGTTTTTACACGTCCTATAACATCATCAGATTTTATTGTTAATATCTCTTGAAGAGTGTATGCAGCACCATAAGCTTCTAGAGCCCAAACCTCCATCTCTCCAAATCTTTGTCCTCCAAATTGCGCTTTACCACCGAGTGGCTGTTGCGTAACTAGAGAATAAGGACCTGTAGAACGAGCATGTATTTTATCATCAACTAAATGGTGAAGTTTCAAATAATGCATGTATCCTATTGTAACAGGACTATCAAAATGCTCTCCTGTACGGCCATCTCTTAGCTGAATTTTCCCATCTCTACCAATAGGAACACCTTTCCATTCTTCTCTGTGATCTTTATTTTCATCAAGATATTCAAAATGGTCTGGATGTAACGTATCTTTCCATTTATCTGAAAAGTTTTCCCATGTCATATTTACATAGTCATTAGCAAGTTCTAATGTATCCATGATATCATTTTCATGGGCACCTTCAAATACTGGTGTAGCTATTTTCATGCCTAAAGCTTTTGATGCTAAACCTAGATGGACTTCAAGTACCTGTCCGATATTCATACGTGATGGCACCCCAAGAGGATTAAGTACAATATCTAATGCCTTACCGTTTGGTAAGAATGGCATGTCTTCTACAGGCAATACTCTTGATATTACCCCTTTGTTACCATGACGACCAGCCATTTTATCTCCTACAGATATTTTCCTCTTATGAGCTATATAACAACGCACAAGTTGATTTACACCAGGAGACAAGTCATCTCCATTTTCTCTCGTAAATACTTTAACATCTACTATAATACCTGTTTCACCATGTGGAACTCTTAAAGAAGTATCTCTAACTTCTCTAGCTTTCTCACCAAAAATAGCTCTAAGAAGTCTTTCTTCGGCTGTTAATTCAGTTTCTCCCTTAGGCGTTACTTTACCAACTAATATATCTCCAGAACGTACTTCTGCACCTATACGAATAATACCTCTTTCGTCTAAGTCTTTTAATGCATCATCACCAACATTTGGTATATCTCTAGTAATTTCTTCTGGCCCAAGTTTTGTGTCACGTGCTTCTGTTTCATATTCTTCTATATGAAGTGATGTATATACATCTTCAGATACTAATCTTTCACTTAACAAAATAGCATCCTCGAAGTTATAACCTTCCCATGTCATAAATCCTATTAATGGATTTTTACCAAGAGCTAACTCACCTAAGTCAGTAGATGGTCCATCTGCAATTACAATACCCGCTGCAACTGTTTCGCCTTTTGTTACAATTGGTCTTTGATTTATACATGTTCCTTGGTTACTTCTTGTAAACTTAATTAGTTTATATACATCTTTTTCACCTGTTTCTGTTCTTATTACAATCTTAACAGATGAAACACTTTCAACAACTCCACCTCTTTTTGCTACTACCACAACCCCTGAATCAACCGCTGCTTTAATTTCCATACCAGTTCCGACAATCGGAGAATCAGTAACTAAAAGTGGTACTGCTTGACGTTGCATGTTAGATCCCATTAACGCACGGTTCGCATCGTCATTCTCAAGGAAAGGTATCAAAGATGTAGCTATAGAGAATATCTGCTTAGGAGAAACGTCCATTAAATCAAAGGTATTAACTTCCATCTCTGTTATTTCTTCTCTATAACGTCCTGTTACTCTAGCATGAAGAAATCTTCCTTCTTCATCTAAAGGTTCATTAGCTTGAGCTACTCTATAATTTTCTTCTTCATCAGCTGTAACATAGATAATATCATCAAGAACAACTGGTACTTCTCCAGTTTTATCAATCAACCTATATGGCGCTTCTATAAATCCATACTCATTAATTCTAGCATAAGAAGCCAATGAGTTAATTAATCCGATGTTAGGACCCTCAGGAGTCTCGATTGGGCACATTCTACCATAGTGAGAATAGTGAACGTCACGAACCTCAAATCCTGCTCTCTCTCTCGATAACCCACCAGGCCCTAAGGCTGATAAACGTCTTTTGTTCGTAAGTTCTGCTAATGGATTGTTTTGATCCATAAATTGAGATAACTGAGAACTTCCAAAGAATTCTTTAATAGCAGAAGTTACCGGTCTAATATTAATTAAAGCTTGAGGCGTAACTACCTCTAAATCTTGTATAGTCATTCTTTCGCGAACGACACGTTCAAGCCTTGATAATCCTATTCTAAATTGATTTTGTAATAACTCTCCAACAGCACGAATTCTACGATTACCTAAGTGATCTATATCATCTTTATTTCCTATACCATATTCTAAAGCAATATTATAGTTTATAGATGCCATTATATCTTCTAAAGTAATATGTCTAGGGATTAATTTATTAATATTTTTCTTAATTGCTTCTTTTATATCTTCTAAACTTTCGTTTTCTTCTAATATCGTTTCTAGAGCAGGATAATAAACGTCTTCATTTATACCTAGCTCTACAGGATCTATGTCAACATGTTTAGTAATATCAACAGTTAAATTACTAAGCACTTTAACTTTTCTTTCTTCAGCCATAACCCATACATGAGTTACCCCAGAGTATTGTATAGCATCAGCTAGTTCAAGAGATACTTTTTGACCCTCTTCAGCTATAACTTCACCTGTACTTTTATCTATTACACTTTCAGCTAAATTGAATCCAACGATTCTATTTCTAAAAGCTAACTTTTTATTAAATTTATATCTACCTACTCTTGCTAAATTGTATCTTTTGGAATCATAAAACATAGAATTTAACAAACTTTCTGCACTTTCAACTGTAGGTGGCTCGCCCGGACGAATCCTTTTATAAATTTCAATTAAACCTTCATTCTTTGATTTCGTACTATCTTTTTCAATACTTGCCATGATTTTAGGCTCTTCACCAAATAATTCAATGATTTGTGCATCTGTACCTAATCCTAAAGCCCTAATTAAAACTGTAACAGGCACTTTTCTCGTTCTATCTACACGCACATAATAAATATCGTTAGAATCCGTTTCATATTCTAACCACGCACCTCTATTAGGAATTACGGTTGCCGAGAAAAGCCTCTTACCTATCTTGTCGTATTCGATTTTATAATAAATACCTGGCGAACGAACCAACTGACTTACAATAACACGCTCAGCACCATTTATTACAAAGGTACCTGTTTCTGTCATCAAAGGAAAGTCTCCCATGAATATTTCTTGCTCTTTAATTTCATTAGTTTCATTATTGATTAGTCTTACTTTAACTTTTATAGGAGCAGCATAAGTCGCATCTCTCTCTTTACACTTTGCAATAGTGTATTTAGGATCTCCATCTAATCTAAAATCAACTAATTCTAGAACAAGCTTACCACTGTAATCAGTGATTGGTGAAATATCTTGGAATACTTCTTTGAGTCCATATTTAAGAAACCAGTCATATGAATTCTTTTGCACTGCAAGAAGGTTAGGCATATCTAAAACTTCTTCTTTCTTTGAATAACTCATTCTCAAAGCTTTGCCTATTTTTTGTGGACGGATTCTATTTTTATCCATGTTTGTGTTTCACCCCTTGATTATATTTTATATCATCAACTTTATCGTCGATGATTAATTCACTTTATATTATCATTTTATTGCAATTTTTGTCTATTTGTGATATGATGTTTTACATATCGCAAGTCACATTATGGTAGCATAATGCAATTTATAATACTATCATACTTTAATTTGATTGTCAATACATTCTCCTATAATATTATGCATTTTATTGCATAATAAAAAAAGCCCCTACTTGCGTAGGAGCTTTTTTATTAATTATTTAACAGTTGCTTTAGCTCCAACTTCTTCTAATTTAACTTTTAAAGCTTCAGCATCTTCTTTTGATACGCCTTCTTTTACTACTTTAGGAGCTTCTTCAACTAATGTTTTAGCTTCTTTTAATCCTAATCCAGTAATTTCACGAACTGCTTTGATTACTTTAATTTTTTGAGCGCCAACTTCTGTTAACTCAACATCAAATTCAGTTTTTTCTTCTTCAACTGCACCCGCTCCAGCTGCTACTGCAACACCTGCTGCTGCTGATACACCAAATTCTTCTTCACATGCATTTACTAAATCATTTAACTCTAAAACTGATAATTCTTTTACAGCTTCGATAATTTCTTGAATACTTAATTTTGCCATTATATTAACCTCCGTTATATTTTTGTTTTTTTACATTTCTAATTTTAATTACTCAGCAGCTTCTGTTCCTTCTGCTTTTTGATCTGCAACTGCTTTTATAACTCTTGCAAATGATGCTATTGGTGATTTGAAACTTCCAAATAATTTTGCAAGTAACTCTTCTCTAGGAGCTATTCCTGCAACAGCTTCTATTTCAGCTTTATCATAATAGTTTCCATCAACTACACCAGCTTTAAATTCTAAAGCGTCGAATTTTTTTGCTAAGTTATTAAGAGCTCTTGGTCCAGCTGTAGCATCATCATAAGATATTGCTATAGCACTTGGTCCACCTAAGTGTTTTCTCAATTCATCAAATTGAGTGTCTTTGAATGCAAAGTTCATCATTGTGTTTTTGAAAACTTTATATTCTACACCAGCTTCTCTCATACTTTTACGTATTTGTGTATCTTGATCAACAGTAAGTCCACGATAATCAACTAGTACTATTGAATTAGCACCTTCTAACTTCTCTTTGATTTGATCAATTACCACTTTTTTCTCTTCTACTTTTGCCATGTTTTCACCTCCATTACTTTTGCATAAAAATATACCTCTTCATCGCAGACGAAGAGGTATTATATATACACTAAATCCTCGGTAGGCTGAACTTGTCCATTACGCTTTCGCACCTACTGTCTACAGTACAATATTCTATTGTCCGTTATTAACTAGTATATAATATCATTATACATGTTTTTTGTCAAGCTACTTTATATATATTACTAAGCTTCTGTTTTAGCTGTGTTTATTTTAATACCTGGACCCATAGTTGAACTTATAACAACGCTACGTAAATATTGTCCTTTTGTAGAAGCTGGTTTTGCTTTTATAATTGCACTCATTAGTGTGTGGAAGTTATCAACTAATTTTTGTGTTCCAAATGATACTTTCCCAACTGGTACATGAATAATATTTGTTTTATCTAAACGATATTCTACTTTACCTGCTTTAATATCATTAATTGCTTTTGTAACGTCCATTGTTACAGTTCCTGATTTTGGATTTGGCATTAAACCTTTTGGTCCAAGTACACGACCAAGTCTACCAACAACTGACATCATATCTGGTGTTGCAACTACAACATCAAAATCTAAAAATCCTTCGTTTTGGATTCTAGGAATTAATTCGTCTCCACCAACATGATCTGCTCCAGCTGCTAATGCTTCTTCAGCTTTAGCACCTTTAGCAAAAACTAAAACTTTAACTGTTCTTCCTGTTCCGTGTGGTAATACAACAGCCCCACGAACTTGTTGATCTGCATGACGTCCATCAACACCTAATTTAACATGAACTTCTATAGTTTCATCAAATTTTGCACTTGCAACTTTTTGAACTAAATCCATAGCTTCAGTTGAATCATATAAAGTTGTTTTTTCGACTAATTTAGCCGCTTCTTGATATTTTTTTCCTCTTTTCACTGCTTGTACCTCCTTGTGGTTTTATCGGGAGTTGTCCCTCCCACTTCTTTGACTATTACTATTCTACTGTTATTCCCATACTTCTAGCTGTTCCTGCAATCATCTTCATTGCACTTTCGATGCTAGCAGCGTTTAAGTCTGGCATTTTAAGTTCTGCGATTTCTCTAATTTTATCACTAGATATTGTCGCTACTTTTGTTTTGTTTGGAACTCCTGAACCTGATTTAATATTACATGCTTTTTTAAGTAGTATTGCTGCTGGAGGAGTTTTAGTTATAAACGTAAAACTTCTATCTGCATATACAGTGATTACTACTGGGATAATCATTCCCATATCATTTGCTGTTCTTGCATTAAATTCTTTTGTAAAAGCCATAATATTAACACCGTGTTGACCTAAAGCTGGTCCTACTGGTGGAGCTGGTGTAGCTTTCCCAGCTTGAATTTGCAACTTGATCATACCTGTTACTTTTTTAGCCATTTGAATGCACCTCCTAAATTATTAATATTAATTATATTTTTTGTAGCTCACCAAAATCTAATTCTACTGGTGTTTCTCTTCCGAAAACAGCCAAGTTGACAATCACAGTGTTTTTGTGGTCATGTATTTCCGCAATTGCACCAATAGAACCTTCGAACGGACCTGACATAACCTTAACAGATTCTCCGATTTCCACATCAATATTTACCATTGGAAGATCAATACCCATGGTTTTAATTTCTTCTTCTGTAAGTGCAACAGGCTTTGATCCTGGGCCTACAAACCCAGTTACTCCACGTGTATTTCTTACGATATACCATGTATTATCGTTCATAATCATATTGATCAATACATAACCCGGAAAAACTTTACGTTGAACAACTTTTTTCTTGCCGTTCTTTTCTTCCGTCACGTCATGCATTGGAACGAGAATTTCAACCATTTGATCTTGCATATTTCTGTTTTCAACCGTTTTTTCGATATTGGCTTTTACCTTATTCTCGTAACCTGAATAGGTATGTACGACATACCACTTAGCGTTTTCTGACATAGAACCCATCCTTCAATTAAATTATCCTAGTAAGCACTTCCATACCAGCACTAAATATTCCATCTACTGCTGCTACAAACACACCCACTACTAGAGACACTACTATTACCGTTGTAGTTTGCTTAAATAATTCTTTTTTGTTAGGCCAAATCACTTTTCTGAATTCGCCTTTAAACTCTTTAAACTTTTGCTTCATCTTCACTACCTCCTATTAATTACCTTCAAGAAAATCCTTAAAGGTTTTTAATGTAGTCCAACAGCATCACTTAAGTTTTATTATGAATTATTTTGTTTCTTTATGCAATGTGTGCTTTTTACAGAACTTACAATATTTCTGTGTTTCAAGTCTTTCTGGATGATTCCTTTTTTCTTTAGTTGTGTTGTAATTACGTTGTTTACATACCGTACACTCTAAAGTAATCTTAGTTCTCACAACTTCCACCTCCACTCAATGATAAATACTTCGCTGATATATTTGGGCATAAAAAAAAAGCCTCTTTCAGTCAATATAAACTATAACATAAGGCTTTTATTTTGTCAACATTATCAATTTAATTTTTTTGATCTATAAAAAATGATTGTTCTGAAACATTGCTATTTATATTTTTATAGTATGCAGCAACTGTAGATTTACTCTTTTTATAAGTCTTGACTTCACTTTTTTTCACACTAAATTTTCCCATTGATTTTGTTTTATTATTTTCTTCTTGAAGTTGTATTTTTACCCCTAATTCCATTACTTGTGATATACTTTGTTTTAATAAAACGATTTGATCCTTATATTTCTCTTTGTTGTTACTCACTTCATTCCCTATTTTTTTATAGGTCGTTTCAAAGCCAAAATCTATTTTTTTGACTTCATCTATATACTTTTGTTTTTCATCAATCGTTTTTTGAAATAGCTCTGTATCAAAGTCACCATTTAACATTTGGCCTTGTTCCCCAGTTATTTTATAGATATTCTTAAACATATCTATTTTCATCTTTATTGTGTCTATAAGAATGTTTAAGTAAGTGTTTAATTCATCCATAGCTACCTCCATTTATATCTGTAATTCATTTTTCTAATGATGCACCTTTTCATTTCTAGTATAGTGCATCATACCTTTTTTCTCTGATAACTCCAAACTATTGTTTTGTCCTTTTTCAATATGGGTGATCTTAAAATCTTTATTAAATTCTTTTACACATTTACCGCAATATTTCCCACACCTTATAGGTTGTCCACATTTCAAACATTCTATCTGTATAGGCGAATTTTCAACAACCACTAATCTACCCATTCGTACAAATTTAACTATTGTTTTTGGAAGTAAGCCTGTACCCTCAGATACTTGCAATAATGTTGACAAAGGATATTTTTCTAAATACGTTCTTATAGTATCAAATTGATTATCTTCTATCTTTTTGCAAACAGGACATATCTTATTATCTATATTATAATTTTGAAATAGTTTTTTGCAATTTCTGCAATTTTGAAGTTCCATCTTTACCCCTACTTTAGTTGTTTATATTATGTTTTTTTGTTTGCTACTAACCATAGCTTCTTTCCATGTATCTCTAAGTTCCTTTATAAATCCATTTACCTCTATTAATATTTCTTTATCCTTTGCTATATTAGCTTCTACTAATCTACCCAGAATATAATCATACATCATTTCGAAAGATTTTGCTACTTCATATTTTTTATCTAAAGTTATTTGAAACTCCTCAATTATATCCTGTGCCCTCATAATTAAATTATGCGCTTTTGCATTATCATTATCTTCTATTGCTTTAATTGCTTGATTACAAAATTTTATAGCCCCATTATAAAGCATTAAAGTTAACTCCTGCGGAGATGCAGTCATTATTGAACTGTTTTGATATTTACTATAGCCTGTCATGTTACTGTCCTCCTCCCATCATTCCCATTAAAGATGAACTTTGACTATTCATTTGTTGCATCATTTTTTCCATAGCCGTAAATTGCTTATAATATCTTGACTCTACAGCAGCCATTCTTTCTTCTAAATCAGCAATTTTACTTTCATACGTTTTTACTTGTTTATCTATCTGTTTATCATTATAAAACGTTAATGCACTACTGAGTGTAGTGGATTTCATTTTATCTTGCATCGTTTCATATAGCTTATCTCCTATAGCATTTAAAAAATCTGCTACTTTATCTGGATCATTTTCAATTGCTGTCTTGAGTTTATTTTCTTTTATAGCATATAAAGAATCATCTTCATCACCTTGAATATGTAATATACCTTTTTCTGTATAACTACCAGTAACAATTCCCAGGTCAGATAAAAAATTATGATCCATACCTGTAGTAGTAACCCCACTACTTGATACTACAACACCTCTCATAGCACTTGCTAATCCTGTTAGTACATCATCTCTTCTAAGTAATGAGTCTTTGATTTTTTTCTCCCACAATTTAACGTCATCGTCACTCATTGCTTCTTTTTCTTCGCTTGTTAATGGTTCATATTTTCTAGCCGAATCAGCATTAACTTTACCATTTATATCAAGTACTAATTCATTATATTTTAAAACAAAATCTTTCACTTTATCATATATAGCATCTGTATCTTGAGTAACATTAATTGTAGCAGCAGATGCCATACCTTCTTGTTTT
>Ga0209013_10002493_pt1 | contig 16695 bp, 22 predicted proteins | sample Cruoilmetagenom2_FD_187291 | JGI IMG/M metagenome (GOLD analysis project Ga0209013, IMG submission 187291) | Oil polluted marine microbial communities from Coal Oil Point, Santa Barbara, California, USA - Sample 2 (SPAdes) (version 2) | ecosystem: Environmental > Aquatic > Marine > Oil seeps ...
GAAGAAGGCGCGGTACGCAGTGTCGACGCGCTGGTGGATGGGCTGGTCCCAGCGCTCCACGAGGGACCGCTGGGTGTGCTGAGCGGAGCGAGCGGTGTGGAACCGGCAACGGTCGACGAGCTGAGCTGGCTCGATGGACTGGAAAACCGCGGCATCGCTCCGGCAATCCGCGCCTATGGGACGATGCTCGGACATTCGGTAGAGGCTCATTTTCCCGCGGGCCTCGCCCTCGCGGCTCTGGCGGTCTCGAGAAATGGGTTTTTCCGGGCCTTCGACAATTCCGGGCGCGAGCGGCCTTTAGAGGGGCAGGCGGAGAGAATTCTCGTGACGGGATGGGGACACTGGCGCGGCGAGGGACTGGCCCTCGTCGAGACCGCCGGCACGCATTGAGAGGGGAGCATTGGGGGGGACCATGGGCAAGCAACTACATGATGACGAAGGCCGTCCGATCGCCGCCATAACGGGGTTTGGCGTACTCACCTCCCTTGGCCGGGGCAAACAAGAAAACTGGCAGGCAATCACACGAGGGCAATCGGGCCTGCACACCATCACACGTTTTCCGACGGATGGGCTGAGAACAACCGTCGCGGGAACTGTCGACTTCATGGACCTAGCGTCCTATTCGGCCCCAGCACTTTCAGCGGCGATGGCCGCCGACGTCATACGCGAAGCCGTGGGCGAGGCCAGTATCGGGGCGAAAGGACGCTTTCCGGGACCGCTCTTTCTCGCCACGCCCCCCACTGAACTTGAATGGCCGCAGCGAAAGGCGCTGTTCGCCGGTTTGAATGGCGAGGCACCCGAGCGAGGCTACCGACATTTACTGAAGGCGGCGAGAACGGGTCAGTTCAAGGACCTCTATCCCCATTTTCAGTTCGCCAGCGTCGGCGAATTCCTGGCCGAAGAATTCGGCACCTATGGACTGCCCATTTCTCTGTCTACGGCTTGTGCTTCGGGCGCCACCGCGATCGTGCTTGGCGTGGAGGCCATCCGCCGGGGTGATACGGATGCAGCGCTCTGTGTCGCAACCGACGGCTCGGTTCATCCCGAGGCGCTGATTCGCTTCTCGCTGCTGTCGGCCCTGTCCACCTACAACGAGCCACCGGAAAAGGCTTCGCGCCCGTTCGCTAAAGACCGGAGCGGCTTCGTTATGGCCGAAGGCGCTGGTGCATTCGTGCTGGAGTCTTATGCGGCGGCAAAGGCCCGCGGGGCGAAAATCCTGGGGGTCGTGAGGGGTTATGGGGAACGAGCGGATGATTTTCACCGCACACGCACACACCCCGAGGGCAAACCCATCATCGGTGCCATTCGAGCCGCGTTGGCAGACGCGGGGATCGGCCCTGAGGACATCGATTACATCAATGCGCACGGCACGGGCACTCAGGAAAACGACAAGATGGAGTATCTGTCGCTCAAGGCCATATTCGGCGATGCGATCGAACGAACGCCGATCAGTTCCAACAAATCTATGATCGGGCACACGCTGACGGCGGCGGGCGCGATCGAAGCGGCCTTTTCGCTGCTGAGTATCCGTGACGGCACCCTGCCCCCCACCATGAACTACGACATTCCCGACCCCGACATCCCGCTCGATGTTGTTCCGAACGTGAGCCAGCAGGCCAGGGTTGATACCGTACTATCGAACTCCTTCGGCTTTGGCGGCCAGAATGCAAGTCTCGTGCTTTCGGGAGAACCGGCATGACGGCACTCCGGATAATGCAGGAAGAGGCTCTCAATGATGGCGGACTTTTCTGGGAGGATTTCACGGTCGGTCAGGTTCTGACCTTCGGGCATTGCGAGATGAGCCGGGAGAGCATCATCACCTTTGCAACCCAGTACGATCCCCAACCGTTCCATATCGACGAGCAGGCGGCGCGGCTGACAATGCTCACGGGGTTGGCCGCTTCGGGCTGGCATGTCTGCACGGTTTTCATGGGCATGCTCCATGACGGCCTGTTGTCACGGTGCCGGTTTGCGGGCCTGTATGCCATCGATGAAATCAAGTGGCGGATCCCGGTGAGACCGGGCGATCAATTGGGCTGTCGTGTCACCTGTCTGGGTACGAATCCCCAGTCGGGGCGGCCGGGACATGGACTTTGCAACTTCCACTGCGAGGCGCTCAATGCAAACGGACGCACCGTTATGTCGTGGTGGCTGCAACTGCAATTCGCGCGACGCGACGGGTTTGGTGATACCGGTGCCATTTTGAAGAGAAAAGGTCGCCCCTCGACTGTAGCCCGCCTGCCGGGGGACCAAGCGATCAAATTTTTTGAAGATGTCTGTCCGGGAGACGAGATCATGCTGGGGAGCTATGCGTTTTCTGCTGAGAGAGTCGTAGCCTTCAACAACCAGTATGGTCCCCAACCCATACATCCCGACACCGCGCCGGACGGTCTGAGCACCAGCGGCTGGCATGTGACGGCTATATGTATGCAGCGGCTGGTGAGATATTACATCCGCGAAGCACAGAAATTGCGGGCTGTCGGCCGCCCGGTGCCGCAACTGGGTCCATCACCGGGGATCAAGCATCTGCACTGGCACCGCCCCGTGTATCATGCGGACGACATCCTGACTTTCTCATGCTGGGCGGAACGAAAGATCGAAGTGACGTCAAAACCCGGTTGGGGGGTGCTCGTCGCCGGGATCGATGTCCGCAATCAGCACAACGAGTGCGTGGTTTCATTTTACCCACAGCTGTTTCTGGAGCGTCGGACGAAGGCCTGACATGAGATGTCCTTGAACCACACCGGCCCCAAGCGCTGAGGATAAGACATGCCCGACACGACCCGAATTGTGAAGAAGCCTGTTACGACCGAGGGCACCGCCGTGCGGCCGGAAATCAGAGAGATATTCGCCGATGTTTTCCAATTTGGGGAGGACCTTCACTTCCATACCTCGAGCGAAGACGTGGAGAAATGGGATTCGCTGCAGCATGTAGCGCTGGTTGCCGCCGTCGAAAGCATGTTCGCTATTTCAATGTCCATGGACGAGATGATGGAGATTGCCAGCGTTTCCGACATCCACAGCGTTCTGGATCGCCACGGCGTCTGAGCAGGGGCACCGAGGCCTCGGGTCCGTTATCCGCCACTTGGCGCCCTGATAGCCCGTGAGCACATGTTGGATTGATTGGGCTGATGCCTATCGGAGAGCAATTCTGACGGAGAAACGTCAGGAGGAGAGGTGACATGAGTGATTTTTGCTATAGCTGGCCGACGTTCAACCGGATTTTTGGTCAAGCCGAGTTGATGGATCGCATGATGGGACGCGTTGGCGTCAATCCGGCCGTCGCCGTGCATATTGACCAGAGTGTGGCCTGGTACGAAGCGCGCATCAACTGCATCTCCTGTTGCCACGAGCACGAATGTCGCAATTGGCTGGAGTGCTCGGAGGGGCTTTCTATTCCACCGGATTTCTGCCGCAACACCGAGTTCTTCCGTTCCTGTGCAAAGCAGTCGTCTGCTGGCGTGCCCAGCCCCCAATCGGCGGTCCAGGTCGAATGTTAGTTTGACGGCGGCTGAGGGGCCTACGTCGGACGTGCTGGCCAGGCGCGGTAAGCGTTGCCACGAACACTTCACGCTCGTGTTCCGCCCCGCTCCTCTCCTCGGTGGACCGGTTTGCCGCTTGCGCGAAACATTTCGCAGCGTGCGACGTTCGAAACCATCGAGCGTGCCTGACGATTATGGAGAATCTGATCTGGATCACATACGGCGGTTTTCCCGCGAATTAGGGTCTCCTCAATTCGAACAGGGGAAGAGCTGGCCCTTCATGACCCATGATCAGGAGGCTTGTGTCCAATCTGCTAGGCAGACTGGTCGGCGGGGGGACAGGCTCGACGAGCTTTACCCAGGTTATTCGGACAGTGTCAGCCGGACCATCACGGCTGAGGACGTTGCTGCGTTCGCGCGTTTGTCGGGCGACTACAACGCGCTGCACACTGATGACGAGTTCGCCGCACGCACCGAGTTCGAGCAGCGGGTTGTTCACGGCTTTCTGCATGCAAGCCTGTTGTCCACGCTCGTCGGCATGAAAATTCCGGGACACGGCGCACTCTATCTGTCTCAGAGCTTCGACTTCACCCATCCCGTCTTTATCGGGGACACAGTGGAGGCACGCGGGGTCATCGAGAAAATCGATGCCGCAACGCGGATACTCACGATCCGCACGGAAATCACTAACCAGCATGCCAATTTGGTGCTCAAGGGGACAGCAAGAGTCAAAGTGCTGCGCTTGACGGCAAAGGATGTGGGAATGGCCGACGGCATGAAACCACAGTTCGCGGACACGCTTCTAAAGAACCGCACGGCTCTTGTGACGGGTGCCTCGCGTGGCATCGGCCGGGCCATTGCAGCGACACTTTGCGATCACGGCGCGCATGTCCACGTCAACTATCTGACAAGCGAAAAGGCCGCCGCGAGCCTCGTTCGCGAGCTCCAAGAGCGGGGCGGTTCGGCCGCCATGGCCAAGGCGGATGTCACGCAGCCCCCGGAGGCCGCCCGGCTGGTCGAGGAGGTTGGCGCCGAACGCGGCATCGATATCCTGATCAACAATGCGGGGCCGAAGATCAAGTCGGGTGCGTTTGGAAGTCTCGCCTGGGCCGACATGCATCTGGCCCATGAGCAGATTGTCGGCTCCGTGTTTCATATGACGCGGGCGGCGCTTCCCGTCCTCAAGGCGTGCAAGGGCCGGATTGTCAACGTGCTCAGCTCGGGCGCACTCGGACGCACGGCACACAATTGGCTGCCCTATGTCTCGGCAAAGGCGGCGCTTCTGGGTATGAGCAAGAACCTGGCGCAGGAGCTCGGTCCAATGGGTGTGAGTGTCAACATGGTTTCGCCTTCCATGACCGAGACCGATCTCACTGCAGAAGTTCCCGACAGGATCCGGCAGATGATCGTATCGCGGACCCCCCTGCGACGGCTGGCAACGCCCGAGGATGTGGCCGGCGCCGTCCTCTTTCTCGTCTCGCCCTATGCAGACTTCATCACCGGCGAGAACCTCCTCGTTACCGGTGGCGATGTCATGCTCTAGAACAGTCTGGAAATGCCCTCATGACCATGAGCCTTCCAGCCGATACAGATGCGTTGGTGACCATTCGGCCGCGCCTGTTGAGTTTTTCCACGAGCGACATGTTGCATCAGGCGCTCATACCGGCCTTTGTAGCTGCAGAGTATGATGCGCAGGTGACCCTTGCAGATTTCGGAACTGTAGTTCCCGAGCTGCTCGAGCCCAGAGCGAACAAACCGGACACGCTCATCATTCAGATGGATGCGCGGGGTTTTTACATCCGAGACTGGCGCCGCACGCCCGTGGACGCGGAAAGCCTGTTCGAGGAAAAAACCGATGTATTTCTCGCCGCCGTCGAAAGATTTGCTGTTGCCGGTGGCTGCCCGGTCCTCATCAACAGCCTGCCCTCACCAGCCTCGCCGACGGCAGGTTTTCTCGATACGTTTCACCGGGATGGCGCGGGATTTTCTACCAGCTATTTCAATCGCCGGCTGAGCGAGACTGCCCAGCGGTGCAACCGGATCACGGTGATCGACACGGATCTGGCCATGGCTCACATAGCCCCGGCAAGGAGGTCCGACGCCAAGCTGTGGTTTTACGGCCGCATCCCTTATTCCACGGAAGCTACACGGGCGCTGGCACAGGGATTTGCCGAAGCTTATGCGGCGCAAAAGGCGAAACCCGTCAAAGTACTTGCGCTCGACCTCGACGACACGATCTGGCGCGGCATCTACGGTGAGGACGGGTTGGCGGGGCTCGACTGCGGCGACGACTTTCCTGGCAATGCCTACAAGGCCTTTCAGGAGGAGTGTTTGCGGCTCAAAGGTCAAGGTATGCTGTTGACCATTCTGAGTAAGAACGATGCAGACGTGCTGCGGGTTTTTGACGAGCATCCGGGCATGGCGCTCGAACGCGACGACTTTGTCGCTCACCGCATAAACTGGGCGCCCAAAGCCCACAATATCCGTGCACTTGCCGAAGACCTCGATCTGGGGCTCGACAGTTTTGTGTTTCTCGACGACAGCCCGCATGAGCGCGAGGCTATGCGCCGGCTAGCGCCCGAAGTACGTGTGCCCGAACTGCCAGAGGATCCCGCGGTTCGTCCTGATTTCTTGCGCAACTACACGCCCGCCTGGCCTCTTCGGCTGACGGCGGAGGACAGATCGCGATCTGAACTTTACGCGGTGCAAACCAAAGGGCGCGCCCTGAAACGCCAAGCGGTCAGCTATGAGGACTACCTGGCGAAACTCGGCCAGCGGCTTCACATCGAGGCTATGAACCCGGCGACACTACCTCGCGTCGCCCAGATGCACGCACGTACGAACCAGTTCAACCTGACGACGCGGCGGCTGACCGAAGCCGAGCTTGCCGCCATGATGACCGACGACGACGGCCATAGCGTTGTTCTGGGACGCCTCGATGACCGCTTCGGCAATCATGGTATTGTGATCTGCGCGAGTGCCCGGCTCACGGATGCGAGCGCGGAGCTCGTCACGTTTTTGATGAGCTGCCGCGTGATCGGGCGCGAAATCGAGCAGGTGTTCTTGGGCGCTTTGCTGCAGCACCTTACCGCATGCGGCATTGAACGGGTCGAGGGCACCTACATCCCGACGGACAAGAACACGCCGGCCCGCAACTTTTACGAGAATATGGGATTTGCTCCCCAGCTCGCCGTCGAGCCCGAAGATGGCGCACAAACCAAATGGCTTTGGCACAAGGACACCCACACCCGGCCCGGATCGGATTTCGTGACGATCGAGCTAGCCATTTAGCGTCTTAACGACCCTGTAAACACGCCATGGTCCGTCTCGTCAAAAGGACAGCAGCACCAGTATGCCAACAGGCAAAGGACGCAGAATCAAAAACAGTCTTCTGGTCTTTGTGATTTTTCTTATCCTGACCGTTGCGGCTTCTTGTGCGATGTTTGATGACATTGATGCGCTGAAGAAACTTCGATACGAAGCTGGGCATCAAAAAGGCGCTGGGTTTTGCGCGTCGTGCCATGAAGACATCTACAACCAATGGTCAAAAAGATCGCGTCATTCGTTGGCGACAACATCTCCGTCATTTCATCATACGATAAGGGCGTATTCTGAAAATATTGTCGTGGGCCTCTTTATGGATGAGGGTTTGTGTTACTCCTGCCATGGGAGCAAAGACGTTAATGAGGGTGTAAACTGCGAGACCTGTCATGGGACCGTATTGCGCGGTGTGCCGATCGAGAAAACCCATGCGGACAAATTCACGCCGCGACTGTCCAAACTCCGTGAGCCCGATTTCTGCGCCAGTTGCCATCAGTCAAAGACACCTGTTTCGGGAGACGACCTTTCATCAACATACATGGACTGGCGGGCGAGCAAAGCCGCCGCTGAGGGCGTGACGTGTCAGGGCTGCCATATGGGCAAGCGGCAAGACGACACCCATGCCTATCACGGATTCGACACAGCGGTGCGGGATGAGACCATCTATCGAGGTCTCTTGGCCGTTGGCGGGATACGGTACAACCACCCCGAACTACGATTGACCATCGAGAACCGAATCAAAGGGCACTCTGTTCCAGCTGGTGGTCCGACAAGAGTTCTGGCGCTTGAGCTTTCGTTCCGCGACAGCTCCGGCACTGAGCTTTTTGCCAAGCGGCAGACCTTCTCCAAGCGTTTCTCACTCATCCCGATTGTCGGCGCTGTTCCTTACCGGTTGATCGAGAACACTCAGCTGCGAAGCGGCGAAAAGCGCTCTTTGAGAGTGACGCTTCCCTCCGATGTTCGAAAGCGTCCACAACGCCTCGTGATCTTTCTGAGGATGTATGAGGTTTCAGATGAATACGCGGGAGACATCGGGAAGGCCCACTGGGCCTCCAAACCGATCTTGCGAGAAGAGGTGGATCTTTAGGGGGAAGGTTTGCAGGAGATAGGTTTTCGAGCTTGCGGACAGTGGTTGCGTCGCGGCGGCAGAAGCCGCGTGCGGGCCGATCCCAAGATCATGCTGCGGGTAACAAGGAGCTTCCCCACCCAGCAGATCAGCACCAACCTGCTCAACCAGGATCTAGAGACCGCGATAGTCGACGAAAACAGCCACGTGATGCTTGAGCCGCAGCGTGATGACTTTCCGACCTACAATGCCTATGAGACCGCGAGGCTCAAATATCTGCATGGCCGCAAAGTAAGACCCGCCGAATGCTAGAAATTCCGACCACGAAGTGCGTTTTGGTTTTCCTCCAGAACGTTTTTCTGTACTCAGAAAGCAAGGACCATCCGCGTTCTTGCACGGGAAACGCAGGGACAGAAAAACCGCTCCCGATCTTCCCCGTTCAAACAGAGGTCCTTATGTATGACGTCGCCTTCGACATAGGCGGTCGCGCAATCACCGCATCCGCCTGTTTGACATCCTGGTTCGATCGGGACGCCAGCCAGCAGGAGCACCTCCAGCGCGCTTTGGCCGGCACCCACTTTGAGAACTTGGTCCGACCAGGCAAGGTAGATTTCGAATGACCCGTCGGCTGCGGGCTGGCGGCTGTGGGGGATTTCTGTGCTCATCGCGGTGCTTTCCGAAGGATCGGAGTATCCCGGCCAACCAAAAGGTCCATATGGGCCTTGATGTGACGGCGCTTGGCGCGCAAGTCTTTAGGGCTGGTATGTGCCATTGATGAGGATGGTACCTAGAACGTCATGCACCCGCCGCGGCTGTCCTCGATTAAATCGCAATCAGGGCCAGCTTCGTTGCTGGGACGCTGCAAACATTGCTCGCGGCTGTCCGCCTTCCCGCCGAATGCGGACAGGGGCCATCATCACTTGGCTATTCCTCTGAAGCTTCGGCGACAACCTTGGGACCCAACTCCTTACTGGCATGTGCTCCGCTCCAGTCAGTCTAGACGCTGTAAGGAGAGCGTCGGATTCTAACTTAGGAACCAGTAACGATTTATGGGCAGGTCAAGACTTGGACCATCGGGGCCGTGTTCTTGTCATGTCCGCTGTGACGAAACTACTGCAATGTTCTCGCCGAGGTGCTCGGCAATCGTCTTTCATAGGTGTTAAGGCAGGCCGTGAGAAGATGCCCGCTAGGCAATGCCCGGAGCATCACGGTCCATGAAGAACAAGTCACGCTTAAGCGTCTGCTGAAACGCATTGATCGCAGATGCGTACGTCCCATCGACAGATACCAGGATAGGCTCGGATGCCTAATGCATCTGTGCGCCGAGCTTGTTCTTATCTGCCTGACGGATGCCGACTTGGCGGAAAGCGTTGCGTTTAGCTCAATTGCAAATGCACTTAGCAGACTTCGCACAGGGAGGAGCGGGGGCTGCGGTGCAGATTCCTTTGGTAGAGCCCTGCCCGATGCACCACGCGTTGCAGTCGAACTTGTCAGGATGACCGATATCATCGACATGCTTATGGATCACATCTGAGCCTGGATTGGATTCGACCAACAGCACGTCAGAGAGGCAGGCTTCTCCAAACATTCGGCCGTTCGGCTTGCCATCCGGATCGGTCCCAATGTGGCACCCGGCTTCCCCCGGACCCACCCCGTCGGTGTCCTTCCACCACGTGGTCTGGCCCGGTATTCTGTCACTGGGTTCAAATTCGAACGTCCCGAGAGCTCCCGCCATATCTTTAGCTCCGCTGGATGGAGGACCGTCGGCCTTGGCAGCGCCGACCAACATCAGCAAAGGGATGCAGAATGCCAGCTTCAGAGCGAACGCACGGAACATCAGGGCCCTCCTTGCACAGTAGTAACTATGTTTGAGCATGTGCTGTGTGATTAGGTCTCGTCAAGCTGGACGTACGACGAACGGGTAATGAACGATCCAACAGTAAACGCTAACTAAGCTAAGCAGGGAGTTGCCCCCTAAGCCGTGACTACCTTTGTTCTGAAACACTATGAAACGGGAGGTTGGCGGATGGGGTGTTGGCCTAACTACAACTCGCCGTCGTTCGCAGCTGTCCTGATAATGGTTCGCGGAAGGTCTGTGGCTGATGCCATTCGGCTGCCCTTGAAGAAGTTATCCCCTGTCAAACGGTTGTTAGTGCACTAAGGCAAGATTTCGGCACGCTTTGCCAATAGGGGTGAGTTCCGAAACTCAGCGGGGGACAAAATGAACAACCTGCTGAGTCTGAGGGTGGTCTTTCTGTGGAGCGCTAGCTTACTAAGCGAGAGAATGGATGGGGTATAAATCAGAAGCAGAAGAATTATATTTGGTAGCCGAAGCAGCCAACACTGCCGAAGATCGCAAGCAGAAAGCAAGCGACGCAATAGCTCGTAAGCTTGCGCAGTTCTACAAGCACCGGCACTACGCCAATTTAGATGATGTGGCGCTTATCGAGACAACCGAAGCGGAATTGGCTGCTCTGAGACATCGAAGCACTGAACACGCCGTGTTGGATGAGCAGCGCGACAAGCATGTTAAGCGGAGGGAGGGGGACCTTTTCCCGTTTAAGCTCGTTGGCTTTTTGCTTCGGACTTCATACCGACTTGTCGTTCTTTCAGCGGCTATCGTGATCCTCTATCAGTATTTTGGCTAACTGAACCCCTGGCTCAATCCCATACGGCTCCGGCCAGCACTGAGCTTTGCGCCCATTGCAATGTGTGCACTTGAGCCGTCGCCTATGACATCTTTTGTACGATTTCGCGAAGATACTCTATGAACGCACGGCCATGGTAGCTCTCATAACTGTCAATGGGCTCTACTGTTATTTCGTCAAAATAAGCGTCAAGTACGGTGGCACGCTCGTGAGCCAGTGGCGGGGCGCAATAGCACATCTCGCTCCACTCAATGATACCGTTCTTGCTGACCACTGCCCGGTTCATAGACGCGACCAACTCACGACCGTCAGGTTCTTGATTCTCAATCGTTCCATCCGTCAACTTCGCGAAAAATTCGGCCGCTGTCTGCTCGCGGAATTTGGCGCGGATATGATAGATCATCGAATTTGACTCCCATACGGTTGCGGCCAGCAATGTGCGGCGCTAACGAGCTCGACGGCGCTGATCCCCAAAGACTGCGAGGACGTTACCAATGACCATAAACAAATCACGTAAAGACCGGATCATTGAGCTCATTCATGAAATCCGCGAACACGAGCATAGTCTGGAGCTTGCGTTGTTTACGGTCGATGTCGCTCTCGAACGCCTCAGTGCTGAAGACTTCGGAGAGGTGCTGAATAGCGTGGACGTCTTCGCAAACTCGTCATTGGGCAAGCTGAAAGGCTGAGCCGAGCGAACCACCAACACATAACCTTGACGGCTATTTAACGTCCTCTTCGTCGATGCGCTTTTGAAGCTCAGCTACTTTAGCCTCCGCAGCAGGGATTTTCTCTTGGTCTAGCCGGTCCACATTCCGCTTCGATTCTTCGCCTCCATCCTCCTGCCATTTCTCGTAGTTGGTAGCGCGATCCGACCTTAGGCCGTCGAGCGTGTTGATGGCTTGCTTGAGTATTTCTCTAATGGTGGCCATAGCGCACTCCTGGAGAATAATTTGCACTCATCTGCTTTCGCTCTCAGCCCTTCATCTCAATCCCATAGGGCTCCAGCCAGCAGCTCCGCTAACGATCTCTGAAATCAGAGAGCAGCCCCCCGCTTCGTGTGGCGAAGGTCCGCTTCGAGCCCATTGATGACTTGCATCCTATTGCGTAATTTCAGCCAAAACCGTCTCGATAAGGTTCACAATTTCTTGGCATTTCCTTGGATCAAGCGCATCTGGATGGGGCAAGGCAAACTGACCGGAATCGTTGTCAAAATACTGGCCGGAAGCAGCCGCGAATTCATCTGCCAGGGCCGCGCGGTTGAGAATTTCCGCGCCTATGCGAAGTTCGCCGCCGGCGACTCCAAATGCCTCTTTCACCATCTTGCTGCCGAGCATTGAACCCGGATTAACCGCGATGATGGGCGGGCCGTCATCCTTGAGCGCATGCGCCATATCACGAGACCACATCGTAAGCGCCAGTTTGCTTTGCGCGTAAGCTGCGGCATCGGACAGCCTGACCCGTCCGGTCAGCGCCTCTGGATCAACCGGAGACTGAGCCGCGGAGGACAGGTTGATCACCCGCCCGGACGTTCCAAGCAGCGGCAAAAGACGTTGCGTCAGCAGATAGGGTGCAATCGTATTGACCGCGAACCGTACATCAATCCCGTCCTGCGTGATGGAATCGGGAACGCGGTAGATCCCGGCGTTGTTGATCAGCACATCAAGTTTGGCGTGCCGTTCAGCCACAGCCTTCGCGAGTGCCTCTACATCGGCCATGCGCGATAGATCGGCCACGTAGCTTTCAACGTCCCCACCACCCGGCAGCGCAGACAGCGCTTTTTCCGCTTCCTCCAGTTTTGCCGAATTGCGCCCATGCAGCAGCACGTGGTGACCCGCCAAGACCAGCATCTTCGCCGTTTCCAACCCGATGCCGTCGGTCGAACCGGTTACCAGGACAGTCTTCTGCATGGTTTTGTCTCCCTCAGCCAGCGAAGTCCGGCAGTATTTCTTCGGCCAGACGTTTCAGCTTTGTCTCAATATCCGCCTGGTTGAAGCGTAGGTTCAGCGCGATATGGTTCACGCCGAATTCTTCCAGCGATTTCAGGTAAGCCCGAAGGTGGCCCGCTATCCCTTCATCTCAATCCCATAGGGCTCTGGCCAACAGTGTGCCTTGCGCTCATTGCAACGTGTGCACTTGAGCCGCTTCGCAATTGAGAGCAGCGGCGTCTTCATATCCAGATGATGGTGGTGAGCGAATTCGCGCGGCGCTGGTCTGATGCTGTGACTGCATGAGTTGCAGCGAAGCCAAAGGCGCTGGCCCAAGCTTTCCACGTACGCAAGATGGACGTCGCGCCACTCGTCATTCTTCGGTTCGTTGTGCCACATTAGAGCAGCGCGATTAGCAGGGTCAGCGGTGTGAGAATGTCCCACCAGAAAATTGGACCTGCGTTGTTGATAGCAAAGTTGTTCCTGCCGAGCATATCGCGGATGTGCACAATCGCGGCGCCCCATAGAAAACATGCTGCGACGAAGAAAATGGCCCAGGCTGCTGCAGCGCCGAGGATGGAGGCGGCGATAGCCCCCACGCCAATACCAAGATTAGCGCTACCAATTTCATGCTGAAATGGGCTGGCTGGCCAACCGATCGACTCGGCCACCTGTTCTGCAACGAAGAGATGCCCGAATGCTGCCCAAAGGCTTTGCACGGCGAGGCAGAGAACGAGTATCCATTGGGCGAGAGGGCTCAGTTCGCCACTGGCAAACGGCAACTCAATGCCCAATAAGCCGAGCACCAATGCTCCCACATAAAGAGCAGCTGGAAGTAACGCGATTACCTTGTGCATTCTGCGTTTACGATTTCCTCTGCCAAGTGTCATTCTTTGGTTCGTTGCACCACATGGAATCGAGAATACCCCGTGTGCCATCAACATCGACAAGGCGTGACGGCCTTTTCCTGTGCATTGCCACGCATTTAGCAGACAGCAGCACTAAAGGGCGCTCTGCTGCTGCTGCGCCTCCTCCGCGCTGGCAGCGCCTTCCAGACTAGCCCGGATGGCTAGCGCTCTCGCTGTCCGGGCCTTTTGGCAAGCATTACTGCCATGGGGATGGACGGGGGCCATGGACATCATCAGTCGAAAAGAAGCAATCGCATCCGTCTTATGGTTCTTGCCTGGCACATTTCAGCCGTGGCACATTTCAGCGGCGATAGGTCCAACAAGTGACCGCAAGGGACCGGGAAATGGCACAGGTAGATCAATGGCTCGCGGTAAACCGGTTGACGGTCGACGACCTCGTCGACGTCATGGCTGCTGGCATGCGGGATTTGCGTGCCGCCCCGAAATACGGACTCGTCCTCGGCGCGTTTTTTGCGGCAGCAGGCTGGCTCCTCATCGCAGTGCTTAGGTCTTTCGGTTTGCCCCATCTCGTCTATCCGCTGGCATTGGGTTTTGCGCTGATTGCGCCATTCGCGGCCGTTGGCTTTTATGTCGTCAGTGATCACTTGGAGAAGGGTAAGCCGCTTTCATGGGGCATTATTTTTAGCGAAATCAGAGATGCTGCGCGCCGCGACTTCGGCTACATGGCATTTTTTACTGGATTTGCGCTTCTCCTGTGGCTGTACATCGCGGCCTTCCTGTTTGCCGGCTTCATCGGTTTCGAAGGGTTCGGCCCTGACCTTCTCAAGACGCTCTTCGCCACGCCGGCCGGCCTTGTTTTCCTGCTGCTTGGTAACGTCATCGGCGCATTCATCGCGTTTTTCGTTTTCTCTATCTCGGTTGTTTCGTTCCCGATGCTCTATGAGCACGACATAGATTTCGTGACCGCCATCGTGACAAGCATCCGACTTGTGACTGAAAATCCGGCCACCATGATCATCTGGTTTGCCGTGATCGGCCTGCTGATGGGCATCTCTCTGCTATCGGGACTGCTAGGGCTAGTCTTCGTTCTACCATTCCTCGGCTATGCAACTTGGCATCTCTACCGGCGTGCGGTCGAGCCGCCGGTGGCCGGCGGAGCGGGTGCTGCATAACGGCGCATTGGTACGAATAAGACCCGACTAATCGCAGCTTCGGATCTTACACCCTCATCCTCACCGACGTATCCAGACGAGGGCGCGTCCTGTCGCTCAATGTCCGCTCTTGGGGGTAAAGCGGATATACGTGACCCACGCGGCACCGTGCGGCTTGAACTCGATCACGGGACCGGCCACCGGTTCACAGACTTGTTCACGCTGCTCAAAGTCGATGGGGAGTGGAAGATCATGAACAAGGTTTTCCACCTACATCCCGAAGGACCAGCATCATGAAGGCATACGTTACGCGTGAATACGGCGGGGGCGCTGTCGCCAGCAAACGACCAAATGTTGTTGAGCGTAGCCTGTCAGCACATGTTGGACACATTGGGTTGATTGCCTCTGGGAGCGTAGTTCTGACGGAGAAACGTCAGGAGGAGAGGTAAAATGAGTGATTTTTGCTATAGCCGGCCGACGTTCAACCGGATTTTTGGTCAAGCCGAGTTGATGGATCGCATGATTGGACGCGTTGGCGTCAATCCGGCCGTCGCCGCGCGTATTGACCAGGGTGCGGCCTGGTACGAAGCGCGCATCAACTGCATCTCCTGTTGCCACGAGCACGAATGTCGCAATTGGCTGGAGTGCTCGGAGGGGCTTCCTATGCCACCGGATTTCTGTCCCAGCGCCGAGTTCTTCCGTTCCTGTGCAGAGCAGTCGTCTGCTGGTGTGCCCAGCCGCCAATCGGTGGTCCAGGACGAATGATGTAGTTTACCGCCTGGCGGGTCAGCGGCTGACCGCGCTCGGAAATAAATAGCCACGGTAGTTTGTCGTCTCGCCTGGCCGGGCATCGCTTTGAGAGTCTTTGGGACTGAAAACGCGCCCACCGGCGTTAAGAGGACGACCGAGATGGCAAGCATGAAAGCATCCGTGGCGATGGGGGCTCTCGCGTTTGTCGTTCTGGGTTTGCCTACGTCCGCGTACGCCAACAATGTTGAGTTTGTTCGCCGTAAGCTCATGTTAGTAGGCTATGAACAAATCGAATTCGTGCGGATCAAGCCCCCGTTCTGGGTCAATGTTTGTCGTGGGACAAAGCGCTTCCGCTTGCACGTCGATTCTTCCCGCAAAATCACAAAGAAGACCCCCACCGGGTCCTGCCCAATGGAAGCGGAGACCGAGGCAGAGCCCAAGGACAAGCCCAAGACCATCAACACTTTAAACTGCAAGAGGTTCTTTCCCTCCATCGGAAAAACACTCACGGTGGCCTGCGGCGAGACCGAGGCAAAGCCGAAGGACGAGCCCAAGGCCCGCAGGAACGTCGTCTGCAAGAGGTTCTTCCCCTCCATCGGAAAAACACTCACGGTGGCCTGCGAGTAAGACGGTCTCTACCTTCATTGCATGCCAACGTGGCAACGACATCAATCTATCTGCATGCTCGGCCTGATACATCGAGCGGCCTTAGACTCGATGCGGAAATTTCTAGGTGAGTGTCACTGCCTGATACAGCAGACATCGCTGCACCCGTCACGGCCAGGGCAGGGACAGCACATCCCACCTTCAGGAAGCGGCTCGACCATAGGTGGGGGTGGAGGTGGCTTGACGACAACAGGCGGTTGTTCGTGCCGATCAAACGTCCCCTGCAACTTCACGTCGGGTAGAGGAGGAGGCGGTTTGGGCAATGTCGTCGCGCCAACACTGGGTGAATACCCCGGTCTATAGCCGCGTTGTGCGTGACTCGGGTCTGTAGCGACGAAGGCGAACGCGAGCAGAAAGACGATCGATATAATCCGCACCATAGTGTGACCTCCGTCGCCGTGGGGCCCTCAGCTTGGAGCGGTAAAATACAACTCCGACCCGATCAAGCGCTTGGCCAAGAGAAGTAGGGGATTGTGGGATTCGCGGCGCGTAGGGATGGTAGAGCGGGCATCCCGCAGCACGCAAAAAGTCCCTCACTGTCCCGGCCACAGCTCCGGCGTCGCAGAGCGAACCCTGGCCGACAAGGCCCTTTTTGTAGAGCCCCTAGAGTTGTTCTTGCCGCTCTTTGCAGGCGACTAGGTCGCGCTTGACGCGAACCGTCCCTTTCCCAGGGGCAAGGCGTGAAAGCCTCCGCCTAGCCTCCGGGCGCTGTCGCTCAGAACAAACTTATCGGGAATCGGCAGCCAAACTCACCATGTGACAAATCCCACATCGCAAATCCGCGTGATGCTCCATGATCCAAACATCGCATCGG
>Ga0209013_10002494_pt1 | contig 16692 bp, 23 predicted proteins | sample Cruoilmetagenom2_FD_187291 | JGI IMG/M metagenome (GOLD analysis project Ga0209013, IMG submission 187291) | Oil polluted marine microbial communities from Coal Oil Point, Santa Barbara, California, USA - Sample 2 (SPAdes) (version 2) | ecosystem: Environmental > Aquatic > Marine > Oil seeps ...
TCCAGCTTGAGTTCAAGTTTGAAGTGCGACAGCCTAACCCCTCATTGCAGCGGACCCTCACCCCTGCGGGGTAAGGTCCGCTGAACTCGAACCGTTAGGTGTTTGGTGTCTTGACATCAAAACGCTTTGACGCTATAACATTAATATGAGCGATCCCAAACGTACGACGATCTATTTTGAGCCTGAAATCCACAAGGCACTTCGGCTGAAATCGGCCGTGTCTGAACGGTCCATATCCGAAATGGTCAATGAAGCTGTCCGGACCTCATTGGCCGAAGACGCCGAAGATCTCTCTACCTTCGATGACAGGGCGGACGAACCGACAATCGATTTCGAGGACTTCGTCAAGAAAATGAAACGCAGTGGCAAGCTATAAGCTTGTCATCAAGCGCTCGGCGGCAAAGGAGATCGAATCGATCGGTCAAAAGAAAAAACGTCAGCGCGTAGTAGAGAAGATTCAAGAACTCGCGAACAATCCGCGACCTCGTGGTTGCGAAAAGCTCTCGGGGAAGCATCCACGCTGTCGGATCCGCCAAGGACTCTTCAGGATTCTCTACGAAATCAAGGATGATGAACTCATTGTGTTCGTCATTAAGGTGGCAGATCGTCGCGATGTGTACAGACGTCTCACCTAACAACTCATTCCAGCGGACCCTCACCCCTGCGGGGCTCGGTCTGCTGAATTCGAAACGTTAGGCTCATCCCCGATGCACGATTCAATCCTGTACTTCGCCTATGGATCCAATCTCCATCCGATCAGGCTGACGAAGCGTGTACACGAGGTCGAGTTTGTTGGAATCGCTGAGCTCCGCAGCCACGCTCTCCGGTTCCACAAACGCAGCATCGACAATTCAGCGAAATGTGACGCCTTCTTCACAGGTGCTGAATCCGACTGTGTAATAGGCGCACTCTACCGGATTCCCCCCAAGCATCTCCCTGATCTGGATTCCGCTGAGGGTCGCGGATCCGGATATGAGCGCGAATCACGGTTGGTTTTTTGCCAAGGGACAGAAGTTCACTCATTCACCTACATTGCGGAGCCCTCACACATCGACGAGACTCTGACGCCCTACGACTGGTACAAGAGTTTTGTCATCTGCGGCGCCGAATACCATTCGTTTCCGGTTCCCTACATCGAGTCGATCCGTTGTGTCTCGTGTACCCCAGACCCAAACGCCAAGCGGGCGCAGCTGAATGCTGCACTCCTCAATGAAATGGAATACGCCTAACACCTCGTTCCAGCGGACCTGAGTCCGCGGCGGCCGCGGCCCCGGTCCGCTGAACTCGGACCGTCAGGGTGAAGCGATAACATAACGCTTGACGTTACTAACGCGAAGCATTATTAGTGTCCTGTGATTCGGAGCTTCAGAGATCCAGAGGCCGAGCGAATCTTCAATCGCGAACGCTCGAGAAAGCTCCCACAGAGTATTCACCGGGCGGCCCTGAAGAAGCTCCTCGTGCTTGAAGCGGCTGACTCGTTGCGCGATCTCAGAGTGCCTCCTGGGAACCGCCTCGAAAAGCTCTCCGGAAATCGCAAGGATCAGCACAGCATCCGGATCAACGACCAGTGGATGATTTGCTCTCGCTGGAGAAGCGGTGATGCCCACGACGTGGAGATCGCCGACTATCACTAGGGACGGAATGATGGCCAAGAAAGTAATCAATCCAATTCACCCGGGCGAGATTCTGATGGAGGAGTTCCTCGAGCCCCTCGGCGTCAGTCAGTACCGGCTTGCCAAGGACATCAGCGTGCCGCCACGCCGCATTAACGAGATCGTGCATGGCAAGCGATCGATTACCGCAGACACCGGGCTTCGACTTGCACGGTTTTTTGGCACAACCGAGCGGTTCTGGCTGAATCTGCAAGTTCGGTACGACCTCGAGGTCGAGAAAAACCGCCTGGCAGATGTGCTCGACCGTGATGTGTCGGTGTTTCAAGCTGCTGGTTAGCAAATCTGGCCCTAACACGTCGTTACAGCGGACCCCCACCCCTGCGGGGTGTGGTCCGCTGAACTCGAACTGTTAGCCATACTTCTCATGGAGACAAGCCAATGATTGAAATCCGCGAGGAAGAACCGAGAGATCAGGCCGCTGTTCGGCACCTCAATGAGGTCGCATTTGATAATGGACCTGAAGCGGTCGTCGTAGATAAGCTACGAGCCTCTTGCGACGATTACGTTTCATTCGTTGCCATCGATCAAGGTACCGTCATCGGGCACATCTTGTTTACCCCCACCACTTTGGACAATGGTGCCTTGGTCGGAATGGGGTTGGCTCCAATGGCTGTATTGCCATCACACCAACGACAAGGCATTGGCTCTCTGCTGGTCCGGCACGGGCTTGAGCACTTACGCCAGTCCGGCTGCCCGTTCATCATTGTTTTGGGCCATCCAGAGTATTATCCACGTTTTGGTTTTGAACGCGCATCTCACTACAGACTTCAAAGTCAGTGGGAAGGTGTTCCCGATGAGGCGTTTATGGTCATCGTGTTCGATCGGGATGCAATACCCGAGGCTGGCAGCATAGCGAGATATCGCGCTGAATTCGATGAGGCCATGTAGAAGGCTAGCAACGGCATGTAGCGGACCGCGCTTGAGAGACGGCGCACAGGCCAAATCCGGAATCAACCGGTCATTCACACGTAGTCTTCAACACGGTCGCGTCTGAATTCAATTACCTTGGGCGACTTTTTAGAAAGCCATGGGAAAGAGCATCTTCTATTCGCTATTCGGGTTCGGAAAACTGCCAACGGCAATGGCACCAATTCTACGGAGTGAAGGAATCGTTCTCTTGGACGAAGGCGTCAAGGGTTCGGTCACCCTCAGGAAATTTCGGGCTCCTGGGAGATTCCACAGCTACAAGAATTCCAGATTCGCCGGATCCGTGATATTTACTGAGTTGCGATTCGCGGCTTTTGCCTTTTCGCGTCCGATCATCAATGTCCCAGTGAACGATGACCGGCTGAACCTACTGGATCTCTCGGTTCCCAAGGAGGGTGTTCTCCGCATCAAGTTCGACGCGGGTGCATTTCACCAGGGTTGGACGGGTTCTGTTGAATGTCGGTTCGCGACCCCAAGTGCACGCCTGTTCTTGGAAAGACTGAAATCTATGAACGATCCAGGGACATAGGTATTACTGTGTTCTATAGACATGGGTAACACCCAGCTGTACGTTGGCGTCCTGGGTACGGTGTTGGTGCAAGCAGTCCTGTTCATTTTGTTCGCTGGCGGTGTGTACAAGGCGTCTCGTTCCAATCAGCTCAATGAATCGGAGACGTAGTCATTACATGGCCATGCGGCCTAACCACTCGTTGCAGCGGACACCACACCTGCGAGATGCGGTCCGCAGAGCTCGGACCGGTAGGCGGCGTTTCGCACTCGAATTTCGACACGAACCCTGGCTGAAAAGGAGAGACATGAGAATGAACGTTGTCGCCTGTTGGACGGCTGTATTGGTATCTCTCTGGGTTTCGTCACCTGCCCTGGGCTCCGGCAGCGATCCACCGAGCCGCATGAGTGGACAAGCGAAAACAAAAGCCGAAGAGGTAGTTGAGAGGTACCTCGAAGCCATTGGGGGAGCAGACGCTGCGAAGGCAGTGGTTGAAAAGCGAATGACCTACTGGGTCCACATGTTTGGGCGCGAGGCATATTTGATGGAACGAATCTGGACCCGACCCAGCAGCATGCGGACTGGACGTCGTGGAGAAACTACATACACCCTCACCGAGGGTGAAAAATCGTGGCGCGTCAGCCCCGAAGGGCGACGGGAGTTACCCGGGGTCGTCGCTCGCTCCCTGAGCAAATTCGCAGATATCGACGGTCCTTTTGTTGATGAGGCGGGTAAGGGTGTGGCCCTGGCTTATTCCGGAGTAGTCAGTTACGACATGACGGATCTGCATCAGATAACGGTAACGTTCGAGGATGGTGTGCAGTGGGAGTATTTTTTTGATGCAGGCACAGGTCTTCTCCGAAGAACGACGCAACCGTCTTTCACCATGCTGAACGGAGAGTTCAGTCGAGGGTCTGATGTGCACTTCTACTACTATGATTATCGACCCATCGGACGAATGTTGTACCCGCATCTCTGGATCCAATCCGCGGAGGACCACACACATTTGTTTGTTGTCGAGGAAATCCGGCTACAAGAGTAATGGCGCCCGAAAAGGAGGAGCCTGCCACCCGTACGGGGACGGCTGACAACTCATTGAAGCGGACCCCAACTCGCGGCGATTGGACTGCAGATTGTCGGCCTTCGGGCCGAAGGTTGGCTCCGCTGAGCTCGTGAGCGTTCGGCTCGGAATCTGAATCATGAATCGTATGAACGATCCGAATCCTGGTTTCAAGTGGCCTGTGGCGGTGGCGCAGTCGATTGCGGCGCCGGCCGAGAATGTCTGGGAGACGATATCCGCGCCAGGGAACCTCGAGCCGTGCCATCCGTTTTGCGCAAGCAATCCTGTCCAGAAATGGCCTGGCAACAACGCTCGGGATGAGGTGCACTACCTTAGTGGTTGGGTGTTCGAGCGCCGGTTCCTTCGCTGGATTGATGGGGTCGGTTACGACCTCGAGATCGGGAGGCGAGGAGGGAGGACCTCACTCGTGTCGTGGAGGATCACCCCGCTGGAGAGCCGAGCATCCGTCCTGAGGATCGCCGTGTACCCGCATGCGCTCCAGGGTGTGCCCGTGGTCCTCCGGTGGATTCCACACACCCTCCGCCTCCGTCCTCTCCTCCGGACCTATCTGTCATCCGTGACCCGAGGTTTCGAGTGGTACGTAATGCGGGGAGAGCCGGTGCCACGAAACCAGTTCGGGAGTCACCCGTGGTTCTCCGGCCCACAACGACCAGGCGCAGCCTAAAATCTCGTTGCAGCGGACACCCACGCCTGCGGGGGGTGATCCGCTGAACTCGATCCGTTAGACAGCTTCATATAGCACAGTGAATATTTGAACTTACAGGAGTAGTATTTATGTATCAGGGAACTATTGTGACAGATCCCAGTGTACTGGAAGATCTTAAGGTCGAGCACCTTAAAATTCTTTCAGCGCCTTTGGATGCCTACTGGGAAGAGGCCCTCATCGGGCTCGCGAATCATTATGAAATTTCTATAGATGGTGCCAGGTCTGGTTTTTACTGCCTTAACAGTGACAATCAGTTAGTGGCGTTTCATCTTTCGCAAGAATATGCGGGTCATGGCGGCGATGTCTTATCGTATATCATCAATGAACACAGTGTATCGGCTGCTCTGGCGGGTACGAATGACTCGTTTTTCCTTTCGTTGTGTTTGGATGTGACGGCCAGTAGCCGGGTACATACCCTGCTGTTTCAGGATAACCTGAGGATATCGGATGAATTCACTGGAACTGATCACTTTTCCTTTGAGCTCTCCTCGGAGGATGATTTTGCTGAAATCTTCGAACACTATTGTGCCTCTCGCGAATCGATAGACCTAGAAAGTGTCGAAACTGGATTCGAAGACCTCAAAGGGTATATTCGAACTGTGATGGACCAGCACCATATCTTTGTCCTGCGGGAGAACGGCAAGCTCATCGCAACAAGCGAGTGCCGTATCAGCAAAACGCAGAAGCCTTACGCCGACTTGGGGATGATCGTGGCTGAAGAGCATCGCCGCAAAGGTATGGGCAGTTATATTCTCGCTCGTACCAAGGCATTCTGCTACGAGCGCGACACCAGCCCGATCTGCTCTTGTGAGGCGGACAATATCGGCAGTAAGAAGGCGATCACCAGGGCCGGTTTTGTCAGCAGGCACCGGATTGTCCTAACTGAGTTCGGCATCTAACAGAGCATCGCAAGAAACAAGCTGCTGAATGGGATCAGGCCGGCAACGTGTCAATTGTGAACTGAATGCGTAGATACCGCTGGATTGTGTTTGACGCCGATGGAACCCTGTTTGATTACGATCAGGCAGAGTTGTGCGCGCTCGCTCGGACGTTTCGACAATACGATTTGGAATTTGGGTCGACAGTTCATCGGATGTTCGCAGAAATCAATAGCCGTCTGTGGGTGGAGTTCGAGCAAGGCAAGGTTTCCTCACGGCGGTTGCGTGTCCTACGCTTCGAGGAGCTCGCAACAGCCATCAAACTTGACCTCTGCGTTTCGGAGTTCAGTGATGATTACCTTCTGAACCTCGGCGCTGAATGCGCCCTGTTGCCGGGAGCAGACGAAGTAGTAGCACATCTTTCACGGGACTTTGGCCTTGTGCTTGCTACGAACGGTATTGCAGAGGTTCAGCACAGCCGCTTTTCGGCTTCAAGCATCCAGCCGTACTTCAGTGCGGTGGTGATTTCGGATGAAATCGGCTTTGCCAAGCCAGATCCTGGTTTCTTCTCCGAAGTGTTCTCAACGATGGGAAACCCGGAAAGGACCGAAGTCCTCATCGTTGGCGATGGCCTTTCGTCGGACATCGCAGGGGGCGCAAGGTTCGGGGTCGATACGTGCTGGTTCAACCCTTCTGGTCAACCTAACGACTCCTCAATAATGCCGACCTACGAGATCAGCGACCTGCTGGAGATATGTGACATAGCTTGGGATGTCTAAAAACTCAATTCGGCTTCCCCATTCGACTCACCAACGCTCGCTCCGGCCGCCTAATCTCGGGAGTTCGGCAGCTCATCAGCAATAGGCCAGGCCCATAATGATACACTCCGCTTATCAAGAAGACACAGGAGGAAATCATGATTGGATACGTCACACTCGGGACCAATGACCTAGACCGTGCGGCTGAGTTTTATGATGCTCTTCTCCAGGAGATCGGCGCAGGTCGCTTTATGGAAACAGACAAATTCATCGCGTGGGCTGTCGCTCCTGACCAGCCCGCATTGTCCGTAACAAAACCGTTTGATGGCAAAGCAGCCAGCGTAGGAAATGGCATTATGGTTGCCATTGCCGTAAACAGCCCCGACAAGGTCGATGCTCTTTACCAGAGGGCCATAGACCTCGGTGGAAAAGACGAAGGTGCACCCGGTCCGCGTGGGGACAGCGGGTTCTACGCCGCCTACTTCCGAGACTTGGATGGCAACAAACTCAACGCATTCTGCATGGGTTAGACCTTCACGTGCCTGCAGATACTTGGTACCAGTGACCGTCCTACTTGAAATCCCGCTCCACCGGAGCCGGCCCCCCGCCGTTCGCGGGGGGTGCGCCGAGCGCGGGGCCTTCTGGCCTAGAGGATCGGAAACTGAGTAGGGGCAAGAATGAAATATGAACCGCTCTTCAAAGGCATCTCAACCTATTTCCCGGGATTAGACCGATTTCGTTCTAAGAATACTGGGGGAACAGACTCCGCAAGATACTGTTATTCCGTCTGGTTACGGCATCTGGTAATGGCAAGAGACAACGGGCTGAATCCCTATCCTAAAATAGTCGCGGAATTGGGCCCAGGTGACTCTTTAGGTATTGGTTTAGCCGCTCTGATCTCCGGGTGTGACCGGTACTTTGCCTTTGACATAGTTGAATACGCAAATGCTGAACGAAATCTTGAAGTATTTGATGCACTATTAGGATTGTTCCAAGATCGCACAGCTATCCCTGGAGAGGATGAATTTCCGGAGGTTAAGCCATATTTGGAGGAATATCATTTTCCTGGTGACATATTGGATGACAGCAGATTACAGCATGCGTTAAGAAAATCACGTATAGAGAGAATTCGCAATTCAGTCATCGATCTTCAGCAGAAAGACTCGCCAATCCTGTACAAGGTTCCCTGGAATGATGCGAAGGTTCTTGAAACGGAATCCGTGGATCTGATCTATTCTCAAGCGGTTCTTGAACATGTAGATAATCTGGAAGATACCTACGATTCCATGCGCTCATGGTTGAAGTCAACTGGTTACATTTCACATCAGATTGATTTTAAATGCCATGAAACCGCTCACGAATGGAACGGTCATTGGGAGTACTCGGATTTCATCTGGAAACTAATAAGAGGAAAATGGCCCTTCTTGCTCAACAGAGAGCCGCATTCAACCCATATTGCCATCTTAAAAGAGCGGGGTTTTGACGTCATTTGTGACAGGACATTCAAATCCGAGTCAAACTTAACGGCAGATGATCTTGCCCCAAGATTTAGATCTATTACTGATGACGACTTGACTACGAGTGGTGCATTTATCCAAGCGAAAAAGATAAATTGAAGGAACACGAAGCACCGTTTGCCGAGGCTGAAGATTTGCCGTCGATGCCAAGGCAATATTCAGGACTATCACCACAAGACGTACTACCGCCCTCGTCACGAGACTCGGTGAGAAGACCGGGCTAGTCCTTCAGCAGCTTGCGCACAACGGCCAGCAGGGCAGCTCGGTCAATTGGCTTGCCGAGCACGGCGTCGGGGCCGTGCACCCCTTCGTGGGCGCCCAGGTATGACTGGCAGTCGTCCTCGAGGAGCTGGTCGTTGCCGGTGACCACCACCACCGGAAGGTCACCCCACGTCGGGTGCTGGCGCAGGCAGACGAGCAGCTCGAGGCCGGACTTGCCCGGCAGTACGGCGTCGATGAGCATCAGCTCGGGCTGGAAGTCGTCCATCAGCTCCTGGGCCGCCGCACAGCGACCGGCCGTCGCCACCTCGAATCCCTCGTCCTCGAGAAAGGAGGAGAGGTAATCGACGATGTCTGGATCGTCGTCCACGACCAGGATGCGGGTTGCCACTTGGCTCAATCCTCCCCGGTCTCCGGCTGGATGCTCGGTTTGGCCTCGAGCGGCAGGTGTACGAGGAACTTCGTACCGCGCCCCGGTTCGGAGTCGACGGTGATCGTGCCTCCGTGCTTGTCGATGATCTTGTTGGAGATGAATAGCCCAAGACCCGTCCCCTTGGTGCCCTTGGAGGAGAAGAAGAGGGAGAAGAGCTTCTCGCGAGTCTCCCGGTCCATGCCGATGCCGTCGTCCTCCACCTCGATGACCATCCAGGGCGGCTCGCGGCGAATATCGAGCCGGATGGTGTGACTCTGCTTGTCCTTGTCCATCCGGCAAGCGTCCAGTGAGTTTTCGAGAAGGTTGAGCAGCATCGCGCGGATCGCCTGCGGGTCTCCGGGGAAGAGGCCGATGTCGTCGGCGATGTCAATCTGAAACTCGGTGTCGGCATCGCTCGCCTTCTTCTCGAGCCCGGCGTGGAAATCGGCCACGATCTCGGCCGGGTCCACATCCTCCACCGAGAGCTCACGGTCCTTGGCATAGTAGAGGATGTCGAGCACCATGGAGCGGATCCGCTCCACGTTGCGCTGGACCATCTCCCAGCCCTTCTCCACCCGCTCGGGCTTGTCCTTGGCAAAGCCCGTGTTGACCATGTAGATGCCACCGTCGAGGCCGGTGAGTAGACCCTTGATGCCGTGCGAGATCGAACCCACCAGGAGTCCGATGGAGGCCAGCTGGGACTGAAGCTCGCGGATCTGGGTGATGTCGATCGACATCTCGATCACCGCTTCGACCTCACCCTCGGCGTTACGCAGAGGGGCGGTGGTGCAGAGCGCGCTGAGCTTCCTTCCGTCCTTGGTAAAGAGGACCTCCTCATGCTCCCGCGACTCTCCGGTTTCGAAGGTCTGTTGCATCGGGCAGACCAGGCACTGCTCGTCGCGGTGCTTGTACATTTTGAAGCAGTTCTTACCCACCGGGTCGCCGAAGGTCTCCCTAAATTTGCGGTTGGCGTGCTGGATTATCCGGTCCGGTCCCTGCACGGTGATGAAGCAGGGCACCTCCTCGAAGAGCTGGGCGAGCCGTTCCTGAGAGCGCCTGAGGAGCGCCTCCAACCTTTTGACTTCGCCGATGTCGGTGTGCATCTCCATCACCGCCACCACCTCGCCCGTTTCGTCACGGACCGGGGTCGTGTGGACCATAACCGGCACATCGGTGCCGGCACGGGTCGTCAGGAGCTGCTCGGAGGGATGGTTCTGGCCGTCTGCGAAGGTCGCTTCGACGGGGCAGTTGGGGCAGATCTCGTCCCGCCCCTTGTAGACCTTGTAACAGAATTCGCCGATCGACTCTCCGAAGTCTTCTCGGAAGCGGCGGTTACCGTCGATGATGCGGAAGTCGCGGTCGTGGACCGAGAGGTAGCACGGCATCTCCTCCCAGTACCGCTCGTACCGGGCTTCGCCCTTCTTCTTCGACTCAAGAGCGGTGATTTTGCTCTCCGACACCTGCGTATCCCTTCTGTCCAAGTCCTCGACTATCGGCGTCAGACCGCCTCAGTTCTTCGCTTCCCGCTGCTCGAGGATGTGGTGGACGTAGGCCACCAGCTTGTCTTCGTCAACCGGTTTTCCGAGATAGCCTTCCGGCGGCGGCACCGGCCGGTCATAGATGACCTGCCGAAACTCGGGATGGCCGGTAACGACGCAGACCGGGATCTCCTCGGTCTCCGCGGTCCTGCGCAGCTCGACGAAGGTCTCCACCCCGTCCTTGCCCGGCATCGACAGGTCGAGGCTGATGAGATCAGGTTGATGCTCGCGGGCTATAGCGATCGCCTCGTCGCCGCTCGATGCCGACAGAACCTCAGCCCCTGCGTCTTCGAAGACGGTGATCAGGAAGGTGCGCACGTCCTCCTCGTCGTCCACGACCAAGATCTTGCGACCGGCCAGCGGCTCCGCTTCTCCCCTCTTCTCGATCGTGATCTCGGGCACCTGCTCCTCCTCCGCCGATTTCTCGGGTTTTTCGGTAACCAGAGCGCTCGCCACCAGGTTCACCAGTTGTTTGACCTCGCAGTCGAGTTTGTAGTGCTTGATTAGATCGTTGAGACCGTCGACGCAGTTGTGGCACGAGGTCACCACGATCTTGGCGCCGGTTGCGGCGATCTGGTCTGCCTTGACCTTCGCCGACTCGAGGCGCCGCGGCGTGTACTCGGACATCGACATGGCGCCTCCTCCTCCGGTGCAGCAGTAGTTCTCCGCCCGGTTCGGAGTCATCTCCACAAACTCCGTCGATACCAGCTTCAGGAGCTCTCGTGGTTCCTCGAAGAACCCGCAACTGCGGGCGTTGTTGCATGAATCGTGAAACGTCATCCGCTCGGGGTTGCGGGTCGGGTCGACCTTGATCTTGCCCTCCTTGATGTAGCCCATCATGGTCATGACCGAGCTCTCCATCGGGAAGGCTTGCTGCTCGCCGGCCCAGTTGACACCTTCGCAGCGGGTCGAACGGAAGCCGTGTCCGCACTCGGAGATCACGATCTTCTCAACGCCGAGCTCGCGTGCTTTCTCGTACTCCCGTATCGCCGATACGCCTCCCAGTCCGTCATCTCCCGAAAAGAGACCGAAGTTCGTGTTGTCCCATCCTTCAGCCGGCATGGTCCAGTCCTCGCCAGCCGCCCAGAAGATCAGCGCCGCCTCCTTGATGGTGCGCGGGTCGTACTTCACCTCCCGTGGGTTGATGCAGTACATGACCTTGGCATTCGCCTTTTCCACCGGGATAGCGGCCCTGTTGTGGCCGAGGTCCTCCTCGAGCTCCTCGGACATCCACTCGAGGGTGTCGATGTAGTCCTCCTTGAGGACGCCCATCTGGTTGCCGAGCTCCCACTGGTCCTTGGAGACCACCCGCACACCCTCCGGCATCACCCCTACGTGGGTGAGGAGACCGCGCATGATGCGGTTCAAGGTCGCGGTGTCAACCCCCATCGGACAGTTGATGGTGCAGCGCCGGCAATTGGTACAGGTGCCGAAGGAGATGTCCTTGAGGGTCTCGAGGTCGTCGTCAGAAAGCGGCACCTTATCCGCCCCGACCCACCACGGAAATACGCTCCCGGTCCAGTCGTGGTTGGCCTTGAAGAGCTTGCGTACCTGGTCCGCCTTGTACGACGGGGTCATCTTGGGGTCGTCGGGGTTGGTGAGCACGTAGTGGCAGCTGTCGTTGCACATGCCGCAGTGGACGCAGCCCACGATCGAGCCCACCACCTGTCGGCTGAGCTTCTTTTGAAGCTGCTCTTCCATCATCTTGATCTTGCGAGTCTTAGCTTGATTCGCCACAACGCCCTCCTAACCCCGAGCGATCGGGTAGCTGCCACGGTGTCCGAGGGCGCGTCCGATCCAGATGCGGGTGAATGGGTAATAAAGGTAGTGAGAGATCTTCGAGAACGGAACGTAGAGCAGGAAGAAGCTGGTGAGGTAGAGATAGGCCACCTGGAGGACCTCGTTGGACACGCCCCAGATTCCCATCAGGTAGGCCTGGGTCGCCGCCCCGAGGGCGAACCAGACGGTGAGCATGATCAGCGAAAAGTAGTCGTCCGGCGTGCTGATGAGCCGCATCACCGGCCGCAGCAGCCGCCGGGCGAGGCGGTAGAGGGCGACCAGGAATGCGCCGATCAAAAGGGTCATCACCGACCACCCGATAACCGGCGCCCGCAGCAGGTCGGGGGCGATCGTGCTCACGAAGGCGAGGAAGATCCCCGCTACCACGCCGAGGTGGAATACCGAGAAACTGAGCCAGAAGGTGAAGCCTTTCGGCCTTCTCGTGCTCTCCATCGACCACGGCATGGCGACGTTGAACAGGGAGTGGCGCGCCCCCCGCTTGCCGTCCGACACCTCCGGATTTCCGGGCGCCGACTTGTCCTTCGCCAGTTTGAACGAGAGCAGCCAGCGGATGCGCAGGGTGTAGACCACCGCCATCACCACGAGGGCGATCCAGTGGACGATCTCGGCCGTGTGCAGCATCGGGCTCACCTCATGCATCGCGGACTCCTTCCTCCAAACGCGCCTTGAACGGCTCGAACTCGCGGTTGTCCGGCGCGACGATCAAAACTTCTTCGAGCGAGGTTTCGTTTTTCAGGTGATCGGAAATGGTCTCCACCATGACCCGCGCACAGAGATCCATCGGCACCTGGTACAGACCCGTCCCCATGGGTGGGAACGCAAGGCGTTTGATCCCCTTCTCCTCCGCCCGCGCGATGGCCGAGCGGACCGCGCTGCGCAGCTTGCCCTCCTCGTCCTCCTCGCGGAACTTCGGCCCATTGGCATGGATGATCCAGTCGGCCTTGAGGATGCCGGCCTCGGTCACCACGGCCTCGCCGGTCAGGCAGCTTCCGATCTCGTCCAGCGCCTTTTGGATGACGATGCCTCCGCGCTGCTGGATGGCGCCGCCGTAGCCCGAACCCAGCTTGACGTCCTCCGTTATGTCGAAGACAAAGGCCTCGACCTCCATGTCGGTGATGTCCCCACGCACCAGGCGCACGGCCGCGTCGCCTACTCGTCGCTCCACCATTTTCCGATCCTCCATCCCATCTCGCATATTCAGTTCTTGGCACCCAGGCCGGTGAGTCGGAGGCCGATGGCCTCGCCCTTCTTCCGGGTCCAGCTCGGGTCCGCGAGATCGGCAAGGGTGAAGTCCTCCAGCACCTCGCCGATTCGCTGGTTGATCAGTCCGTAAACCACTCGGCACTCGCAGTAATCGGCCCGCGGGCAGGCCTCGGGTTCATCGATGCAGTCGACGACGCAAACCGGCCCGATGGTGGCCTCGATGATCTGTCGAATGCTGATGTCGGCGGGAGACACGGTCAGCGTGTAGCCGCCGTGGCGGCCGGCCACGCCGCGCACCAGGCGGGCAGCGCGCAGGGCCATCGCGACCTGCTCGAGGTAGCCGTGGGAAATGCCGGTCCGGTTGGAGACGGAGGCGAGACTCACCGGCGAGTCCTTCCCACCGTGGCGCGCAACATCGAGCATCATCCTCAGGGCGTAGCGACCGCGGGTGGAAATTCTCATCTCGACAACAAACTAATCCCAGTATTCCTAGTTGTCAACTAGGATTTCAAAGAAAACCGCCGAAATTAAAAGCTGTTCTCAATCTCAAATGAGAAATGATCGTTGCCGGAGGGCGATCCCGGTGCTATCTTATTCAGGTACGAGGTTCAGCCGGAGGGTTTCCATGGCACCCAAGACCGCCGTGATCATCGACGACGAGCCCGACATCACCACTTACCTCGAGACGCTGCTCACCGACAACGGTTGGAGCGTGCGCGCCGCGAACGACCCCAACCGGGGCATCGCTCTCGCGCAGGAGGCGCCGCCGGACGTGATCCTCCTCGACGTCATGATGCCCGAGCGGGGCGGCCTGAGCACCCTCATCGCCCTGCGCAAGGACCCGCGAACCAAGGACGTCCCGGTTGTGCTTGTGACCGGCATCCAGGACACCCTCACCGCGGATTTCGAGGCCTTTCTCGCCCGCTTCAAGAAGTACCACCCGGACGCCTATCTTCAGAAACCGGTGGAGTCGGCGGAGCTGTTGAAGACTCTTGAGTCGATCACCAGCCGCAGCGGCCATCCGGAAGCCTCGCCGGCGTAGTCGACGCCCACCCGCGGCGTTCGCTTGACAGCCCCCTCCCCCACCCGGAGGCCGTCGTCACAGATCCGCAGGACCGAGGAGAGTTCGCACAGGTCGATGCCGTCGTGGTCCCTGGTCACCTCGAGCGCCTGGCAGAGCTTGCCCGGCCCGTCGGCGAGGAAACGCTCCGCCACCTTTGGTCCCCGTCGTTCGCGGATCAGGTCGAGGCCTCCCACCGCCACCCCGCCCCGGACCAGCACCGCCTCGGGCCTGTCCGGACCCACCGTGACCACGTTGAAGCAGTGGTGCATGCCGTAGACCAGGTAGACGTACGCGTGCCCCGCCTCCCCCCACATCGTCTCGGTGCGCCGGGTGCGGCGGCCGCCGAAGGTGTGGCAGGCGGGGTCCTCCACCCCGAGGTAGGCCTCCACCTCGGTCAGCCGCACCGCGGTCACCCCGTCGGCGTAGATCCGGACCAGGAGCTTGCCCAGAAGGTCGCGGGCCACAACCTCGGTGGGGCGCTGGTAGAATTCGCGCGCAAGCAAGGAGGGGTTGAACATGAGCTCGGTCATCTGCGTAACAGGGGGCGCCGGCTTCATCGGCAGCCACGTGGCGGAGGCGTTGGTCGCCGACGGCCACCAGGTTGTGATTGTGGACGACCTGTCGAGCGGCTGCAAGGAGAACGTCCCCGAGGGGGCCGAGCTGGCGGTCCTCGACGTGCGCTCCGAGGAGGCGGGACGCCTGCTGGTCGAGCGTGAGGTCGAGGTCCTGGTCCACCACGCCGCGCAGATGGACGTGCGGCGCTCGGTGGAGAACCCGGTCTTCGACGCCGACGTCAATATTCTCGGCCTCTTGAACCTCCTCGAGGCGGCGCGGGACGCCAAGCTCCGCCAGGTGGTCTTTGCGTCCACCGGCGGCGCCATTTACGGGGAGCAGGATTTCTCCCCGGCTAATGAATCCCATCCGGCGCGCCCAGTGTCGCCCTACGGGGTCGCCAAGCTGGCCTGCGAACGCTACCTCTTCTACTACCACTGCCAGTACGGCCTCGACGCCACCTGCCTGCGTTACGCCAACGTCTACGGCCCCCGCCAAAATCCCCACGGCGAGGCGGGGGTGGTCGCGATCTTCGCCCGCCGCCTCCTCGACGGCGGCCAGCCCATGATCCATGGGGACGGGCTGCAGACCCGCGACTACGTGTACGTGGCCGACGTGGTACGGGCCAACCTCGCCGCCGTCGGCCGGTCCGGCTTCTCCACCTACAACGTCGGCACAGGCATCGAGACCGATGTCAACATTCTCTACACCCACATCGCGGTGGCGCTCGGCAGCGGCAAGGAGGCGATCCACGATGCCCCGCAGCCTGGCGAACAGCGACGATCCTGCATCTCCTCCAACCTGCTGAAGCGGGAGCTGGGGGTGTCGGTCGAGACGCCCCTGGCCGAGGGCATCGGCCACACCGTGGAATGGTTCAAAGAGAACTGACGGGCAGACCTCAGTTCTTAATTCTTAATTCTCAATTCTCAATTCTCAATTTTGAATTATCAATTTTGGATTCTGAGTGTTCGGCGCTCTGCGAGGTAGGGGCGTCGGACCGGCTGCCATCGGGAGCCTTCCAGGGCCCTTCGGACCGTCAGAGCACACCGTGACATCCAGATCGTGCGGCCGAGACGGCCGCACCACAATCTCCTCATCTTGTGGTGCAGGCGTCTCGCCTGCACACGGCCGGGTCGGAGTCCTGATGTCATTCGAACCGAGTGGAGGTCCGGCTTGTCACGGCAAAGCCCAAACGCGGGCTCCCTGCCCCGAAACTCTCTATCGTTTCCCCGCGCCGATAATTGAGTATTGAGAATTGAGAATTGAGAATTTCTGCCTCGGCTTCCCCGCGCCAAAAATTCCGAATTCCTAATTCCGAATTCCGAATTCTCCCTAGCACGTCAAATGCAGCGCCGCGGCCACATCCCGGCCCTCATCCGCGAGCCGGTTGAACGCCTCCACCGCCCGGCCCGTGCGCTCGACCACCACCTCCGAGCCGGCAGCGGTGAGGGCCTCGAGGGTCGTGTCCTCGACGCGCACGCGGCCGAAGTAGCCGGTACCGAGCACGACCACCTCCGGCGCGGCGTCCAACACCTCCTGAAGGTCCCCGGGGGCGTAAACGTGGCCTCCGGCCTCGCGCCACCACGGCGCCCGCACCCCGTCCGGCAGGATGATCACGTCGTTGGAGTAGTCGACGCCGTCGATGCTGATACTCCCAAAGGAGAAAGCGTCAATGCGCATGTTCGAGCCCGCGTATCTCACCAGCTTCCTGCTGCGGCCGGCGATGCACCGACCCAGGCGGAAGGCTCAAGGCAGGTCGCAGGTCGCAGGTCGCAGGTCGCAGGTCGCAGGTCGCAGGTCGCACCGAAATTGTCGGTTGGACTCCTGCGATGTCAAGCCTTTTCTGCAACTTTCGTA
>Ga0209013_10002495_pt1 | contig 16675 bp, 14 predicted proteins | sample Cruoilmetagenom2_FD_187291 | JGI IMG/M metagenome (GOLD analysis project Ga0209013, IMG submission 187291) | Oil polluted marine microbial communities from Coal Oil Point, Santa Barbara, California, USA - Sample 2 (SPAdes) (version 2) | ecosystem: Environmental > Aquatic > Marine > Oil seeps ...
TGTGCGAATGAATTCGCACCTACATAGGTGTTATAGCAAGCTTTGGGGAATAATGACTAGAGAGAATAAAAGCTTTCTGCTGATCATTTTATTTTTTTGTGTTCCTGTTCAGGCTGCCCAGGCTGATGAACTTGAAAGCCTCATGCAGGCAATGGCAGCGGTCAAGCACCGTATAGTCCGCTACCAGGAAGAAAAGCAAATGGAATTGCTGGAGGCTCCTTTGTCCAGTGAAGGCACGCTTGAATATATTGCTCCGGATAAACTGGTGCGTAGCGTATTTAAACCTTCCCGGATTCGTTACATCATCGATAACAAGATGGTAACCATCGAAAAGGGCGACAAGTCTCGAACGCGTAATCTTGATGAGCTTCCTGTAGTACGGGTATTTGTCGAATCCTTCCGTGCGACACTGGCTGGTGATCTTACCAGCCTGCAAAAACATTATGACATCGAGTTCAGTGGCACGGTGGGGCAATGGGAAATCATTTTACGCCCGAAAGATAAGCAACTTGCCGACTACGTAGAAAGCCTCCAGCTTGCGGGGATCGGCGACAGGATCCTGTTGTATATGGTTGAGGACAGCAATGGTGACCTGACACGTATGCGGTTATTTTCAGATGAAGCCGGTGAAGCAGAGGTGGGTGAATAGTCATGCTGGTCAGGAAGAGGCTCCTGATACGTTTAAGCTGGTTCGTCCTTCTCACTCTTGCTCTGCTGCAGGTATTCAGTAATACACAGATACAAACCGATATCGCGAGTTTCATGCCTTCCGGCCGGAATGATGAACAGCGACAACTGCTGGAAGAATTTCAGCAAGGGCCTGCATCCAGGCTCTGGTTGATTGCCATTGCCGGCGAAGCGAGTGATGTCGAGGAGCAGCAGATTATCTCTCAGAGTCAGAAAATGGCCACTAGTCTGCGTGAATCAGGGTTGTTTTCCTCAGTGTTAAATGGTCCTGCTGTAACAGATGATGGTCTGGCAGGGCGCCTGTTCAGTTACCGCTACTTGCTTGATGAAACGATGAGCGAAGATTCATTCTCGGTGTCTGAATTAAGACATGCCTTTCAGCAGAGACTGGAGGAGATGGCTTCTCCTTTTTCCAGTTTCAGTAAGCGTCTGCTGGTGTCTGATCCGACCGCTGTGATGCAGCGTGTTACCGACAGCTTGCAGAGCAGCCAGACAGCTCTTGAGACCAGCAATAGTACCTGGTATTCCAGTAAAGAAAATCGTGCGCTGTTGATTGCGAGTAGTAAAGATCCAGGCAGTAATATTGATGCTCAGGAGAAGGCGTACCATCTTATCCAGAGGGCATTCGAGCAGAACAAGGGGCGAATAAATTCTTCCCTGATAGTGAGTGGGTCGCCGTTGTTCGCCGTTGCTGCACGGGACCAGATTCGCAAGGAAAGTAGGCAGCTATCAATTGTTGCTGGCCTCTTCATGCTACTCTTCATGTATATAGTGTTCAGGAGTGGCACGGCGGTGTTATTAACTATGCTGCCATTAGCCGGTGGTCTGTTAATCGCCACGGCACTGGTATCACTGCTGTATGGCAGCATCCATGGGATTACACTGGCTTTTGGCATCACCTTGCTGGGTGTTGCTATTGATTACCCGGTTCATCTTTTAATGCATGCCAAAAAAGAGAAAACTCTACAGCAGGCAGCGGTCAGGATCTGGCCGGTACTGAAGCTCGGGGTAATGACTACGGCTTTAGGCTACGGGGCAATGGTATGGACCGAATTCAGCGGTCTTTCCCAGCTGGGGATATTTTCACTCGTAGGGTTAATTACGGCTGCACTGATTACCAGAACACTTCTACCGGCACTGAAGAAAGATGTCCCCAGTCATAGAACTGTGCTGGAATCTGTTGTGTTGTCGTCGAAGAATAGACCCTGGGTACTCATGGCTGGAATTGCTTTTATAGCTTTTGTGCTAGTGAGCCTGGTCAGTCTGTCCAGTATGATCAAGCATGATTCTTTTCTGCCAGAAGATATCTGGTCGCGCGATATCGCTGCCTTAAGCCCGGTTCCTGTTGAACTTGTTCAACGGGATCGATTGCTGCGTAGCAGTTTGGGCGCACCGGAGGCCACCAGCTTGATTCGTGTCGTGGCTAAGAATGTCGAGGAAGTTCTGCGGAAACAGGAGCAATTGAAACCCATGCTGGCAGAGGCAATTCGCAAAGGCTATCTGTCAGAGACACAATCAGCTGCAGACCTGTTGCCCTCTATCCACACTCAGCAGTACCGGCAATCCCTGCTGCCTGATCGGGAGAGCCTGTCAGAACGAATGCATGATGCCTTACAGGACTTACCCTTTCGAGCCGAGAGCTTTGGTCCTTTTCTTGATGCGGTGGTAGAAACGAAGTTGCTAAGCCCTTTCAGCCCGGATGACTTGCGAGGTTCTGTCCCTGGCTCTGCACTTGAAGGTTTGTTATCAAACAACGAAAGCAGCGTTACAGGAGTCATTCACCTGTCCGGTTTGGTAGATCCAGTGGCGCTGGAAATATTAGTCAATGAAGCGGATATAGCACAGGTAACTTTTGTAAATCTCAAGACCAGCACCAACGCATTGATGCTGGATTTTCGCCAGGAGATGCTGTCACGCATTGCCTGGGTAACGGCAGTGATCATGCTTGTGCTGTTTATCGGCCTAAGAGATGTACGCCGGAGTTTAATGGTGATAGTGCCGGTGATACTGGCGGTACTGTTTGCGGCAATGGTACCGTTGTGGCTGGGTGAACCCCTGAACCTGTTTCACCTGGTCTCCCTGTTGCTGGTTACCGGTCTGGGTCTGGACTATGCACTGTTTTTCAGCAGTATTCGTCATGATCGGGATGAAGCCGCCATCGTCACTTCTTCATTAATGATCTGCAGTATCTCAAGCCTTGTCGTTTTTGCTATGCTAGCGTTTTCGAAGATACCCGTGCTGCATGCTATAGGTGTCACTGTCTCAAGTGGGGTGGTAGCAGCGTTTGTATTGTCCTGGTTGTTTGCTGAAAGGCAGGTTAAAGAGGAAAGGTAAAAGGGGACACGATATTGTAGGTGCGAATTCATTCGCACAGATTTTGTCCGAATGAATTCGAACCTACAAAAGGTCAACACCAACGTGTAGCAGAATACAGGTTATGCATAGATTTTTTTACATATAATGCTGTGATGAATCAAAAAATAGCAATTACTGCCTCTACCGTAACAACTGCACTCGGTACAGGCTTGTCGGCGAACCGTGAAGCCCTGAAACAATCACGAACCGGTCTGCAAAAAAATGGTTTCGCGGGCGTTGAATTTGATACTTATATTGGTCAGGTTGACGGTGTTGATGATGTCATTCTGCCAGAAGAACTGGCAGATTTTGATTGCCGGAATAATCGCCTGGCAGAGCTGGGCTTGCAACAGGATGGTATCTTTGAGGCGATCGAAGATCTGAAAGTGCGCTATGGGGCGAAACGAATCGGTCTGTTTATCGGCACCTCGACATCCGGTATTCAGCAGACAGAAATGGCCTATGCGGCGCGTGCCTCTGAAACGGGTGAGCTGCCAGCCTGGTTCAACTACGAGACGACACATGATATTTTCTCTCCCGTCGCCTATCTGTCAAAGCGACTGGGCTTGTATGGGCCGGCGCAGGTAATCTCAACCGCCTGTTCATCAAGTGCCCGCGTGTTTGCGGCCGCCGCACGGCATATAGAAGCGGGTCTATGTGATGCGGCTATTGTCGGTGGCGTTGATAGTTTATGCCAGATGACGCTGTATGGTTTTAATGCTCTGCAGCTGGTTTCTAAAAAACCCTGCTGTCCGGCAGATGTAGACCGGGATGGCATCAATATTGGCGAAGCGGCTGGTTTTGTCCTGCTTGAAACTGGGCATCAGGAGGATGCATTAAGTTTGCTTGGGGTTGGTGAAAGTTCTGATGCCTGGCACATGTCCAGTCCCCATCCCGAGGGTGCAGGTGCAGTGCAAGCCATGCGGCAGGCACTGGATCGAGCAGGGCTAGCGCCATCTCAGATCGACTATATCAATCTACATGGTACAGCCACTCCAGCAAATGACCTGGCAGAAGACAGGGCCATGATGACGGTATTTGCTGGCAATAATCCCTGTTCATCAACCAAAGGTTTTACCGGTCACACACTGGGTGCTGCAGGAATCGTCGGCGCTGTATTTTCATGTATCGCTATTGAAGATAATCTATTACCAGTCAGTCTTAACACCCGCCGCGTTGATGACCGGATACAGTCAAATATTATTCTCGATTCCGTATCTGTAAAGAATACCCAGGTCGATATTGTAATGAGCAATTCCTTCGGATTTGGTGGCAGTAATGCGAGTCTGGTTATAGGATGGGCATTATGAAAGCTGTCGGGATAGCCGGACTCGGTATGGTGGCGCCTGGCATAGAAAGCTGGGAAATCGGCAGCAAACTGCTAATGTCAGACAGCCCCTATGACATCTCGGTAGAACTCCCGGCGCTAAAACCATCCTCTTTGTCGGCCAACGAAAGGCGTCGTACCACCGATACAATAAAACTGGCTCTGCAATGTGCGCAGGATGCCATGCTGGACCAATCGATGGTGCAGGCTTCAGATCCTGATCTGACATCGGTGTTCGCCAGTTCCAGCGGTGATCTTAATATAGTCGACAAGATACTCACTGCGTTGATCCTGCCGGGAAAACCGGTGTCTCCGACTCAGTTCCATAATTCTGTTCACAATGCTCCTGCTGGTTACTGGTCTATTGCAACCGGGTCACGTGCGGCTACAACAAGCATTGCTGCCGGTGATGAGACTTTCAGTATAGGTCTGCTGGAAGCAATGTCTCAGGTTGTTGTTGATGAGCACCCGGTGCTGCTGATTGCCTATGACCTTGTGCCTCCACCGGTATTCCTCTCTCAAAAACAGATAACGGCATCCATTGCTGTGGCGATGCTGCTGGTACCTGAACCAACGCGCTACAGCCTGTCTGCAGGAATTAAAGACAGGGGTGCCACAGCCACTACTATGTATGATGCGGGGTTCGAGCAATTACGACAGGCGAACCCGGCGGCGCAGTGTTTGCCGTTGTTGCAGAGTATTGCGCAAATGCAATCTGCTACCATTAGCCTGCCATATCAACACGGGCAGGGGCTCGAGCTTCGTCTGCAATGCAATGATTGAACGAGATGAACTCTGCAGTTTAATACCGCATAGCGGTAGTATGTGCCTGCTGGACAGAGTGCTGGAATGGGATAGCAGGGCAATTAGCTGCGAAACGAGTAGTCATCTGCAGTCCAATAACCCTTTGCGAAGTGAAGAGGGGCTATCTTCAGTGGCAGCAATCGAATACGGTGCCCAGGCAATGGCAGTACACGGGAGCCTGCTAAGTTCGAAGCATACAACTGAAACGCAATCGTCCTATCTGGCGGCCGTACGTGATGTCAAATTTGAGGTTAGCTGGCTACATGATATTGATCATCCGCTAACGGTGCGGGCAGAGCGTTTATTTGGAGATAGTCACGGAATGATTTATACATTTAGCTTGCATGCTTTGACCCGCTTGCTGGTACAGGGCAGGCTTACGGTAATGAGTAGCTCTTGAATCAAAATTTCTGTCATTGCGAGGAGCCTGCGACGAAGCAATCTCAATGCATTTTTACCAGGGACAGGGAGATTGCCGCACTGCGGTGCTCGTGACCGTAGGGAATGCCCGAAGGGTGCAATGACTACACATAGAGCCGCGAAATGATTTCTGGACAGGAGTTTTAATGGAGATTAGGAAATGAAACAGGCACTGGTTACGGGGGGTAGTGGCGACATTGGTTCAGCGATTTGTCACAAACTGGCACAACAGGGGATGCATGTCATCGTGCATGCCGCGAGTCGGCCACAACGTGCAGAGCAGGTAGCTGCATCGATTATCGAGTCTGGTGGTTCTGCTGAAAGTATCTGTTTCGATGTTACCAATGCTGAAGCTAGCAGGATGGTACTGGAAAATGAACTGGCAGATCGTCCGATACAGGTCATTGTCAGCAATGCCGGCATCCATGATGATGCACCACTGGCAGGAATGAGTTCCGAACAATGGCATCGCGTCATTGACGTGTCCCTGCATGGTTTTTATAACGTAACGCAGCCATTGTTGCTTCCAATGATGCGTACTCGCTGGGGGCGTGTTATTGCAATGTCTTCCATCGCGGGTCAATTGGGTAATCGTGGACAGGCCAATTATGCTGCGGCCAAGGCAGGGCTGCATGGGGCGATAAAGTCACTGTCACAGGAACTGGCCTCCCGCGGTGTTACGGCAAATATCGTGGCGCCGGGAATTATCCAGGGTGAGATGACTGACAACATATTCGATAAAGAAACAATTAAAAAAATGGTGCCGGCACAGCGTGCTGGAACGCCTGATGAAGTCGCGGAGTTAGTGGCATTTCTTGCATCAGACAAGGCGGCTTATATTTCAGGGCAGGTGATTGGTATTAATGGGGGGATCGTGTAGTTTGTTTTTTTTGTGCTGACGCACGGCTGAGGGTTTCGTCTTTTCACTTGTGAAGTTCTTACAGCACATCCCGACATCCCCATCTCATCCTCCGCTTCTCGGCAAGTCTGAATGGGATTTAAGATCAAGACCAAAATCAAAAGCAAGATCAGAGGCAACATTGTAGGTGCGAATTCATTCGCACAGAATTTGTTCGAATGAATTCGAACCTACAGAATCATCAAATACATCACTGTTACACCACTCTGGTTTTGATCTTTTGTCTTTAATCTTTTGTCCGTACAAAAGAAATGAACTCGCCCATGAAGGGCGAAAAACTCATATCAATTCAAGAAATAGAATAAAAAAATAGAGCGGCGTCAACCAATATCCACCCCACATTCAAACAAAGTATGACAAATCCCAATATTTTCGTGGATGTTACGGACGGTAAGCCCCGCTTTGTTGACGCAGTCAATCAATTCATCCGAGTGATACATCTTGGAGTTGCCGCTGGCCATGGCGGTAAAGTACAGCGATGTGTTGATAAGCGAATAGGCTGAAGCTTCGTGTTGCTGCCGGTCCCAGCAGGTTTCAAGAATGTACAGGCGGCTGTCTTTATCCATTGCATCAGTAATACGCTGCAGTATGCTGATGATCTCATTCTTACCGAAGCAGGACAGGAACTGGCTTAGCCAGAAAATATCGATGTCTTTAGGGAACTGTTGCGTCGTATCAAGTAAATCCATTGGCAATGGATCAATGCGATCAGTCAGGCCTGCCTCAGCGACATTCCTGATCGCGTTTTTCAACTGATCATGAAGGTCGACCATTGTGATGTGGATATCAGGACTATATTTTGCGGCCAGGATAGAAAACTTACCAACATTGGCACCAATATCCATCATGGTTTCTGGTTTTGGTTCGGCCGGGTTAGAGTCTAAGAGAATGGGAAGCACTATTGGATAGGCAGAATCCGAGTAGTAGTGGTCAAAGGCATACCAGCTTTTTTTTATCTTCTCGGGCAGGTGGGGCAAGGCCTGGTAGAGTGTCTCCCATTGTTCTCCAAATACGCCTAAACCGGCCGGTTTTTCTGTTTTACAGGCCTCATCAAGATGGTACATGCCCTGGTAACAGATGTAATGATTGTAATCCATGTTGATACGAGTCATTTCGTCATGCAGTAGATAGTAACCAGTCTTACTCAGACGATACAATTCATCATTATCAATATCCACTACTCCACAGCTCAAGCCGCTCTCCAGCAGCGTTTCTACAGCATAAAGGCTGAGCTTGAGTTTTTCAGCAATATCCTTTGCTGATATCCCGGATTTATGCTCGTCCAGCTGAGACAGTATACCGAGCTCACGCATCGTCCTCACTGCCTGGAAAATCAGTGGCGCATAGGCAATCTTCTGGGCTTCATAGATGGCATCGTAGGCCGTCAGAGGCTTGTGCTTGAACAGGTCTTTTTTCATTTATTTCTAGTTGAGTTTATTGTTGAACCGCAAAGACGCAAAGAAAAATACTATCTATGAAAGCGATGACATCTTACCTGGAAACAGGGTGAAGAATAGGCTTTCGTTCGACAGGCTGCAAGCTTGTAAGCATTTGGTGGAAATCAGTTAGGCACTCTTTGTGTCTTTGCGTCTTTGCGGTTCAACATTGCCCATAATAATTACTGCTCTGGAATATAGTGACAAAATATCCCCACAGATTCTGCCAGACAGGCCAGCGGTGACCTCCGGCGATGAAATGTATATTTCCATCTGGCAGCAGGCGGGCCAGCTGCTGCTGAAGAGGAAAGTAGCGGTCACCAGACCCTGTGCCAAGATAGACATTGTTCAGCCTGGTTTTTTTTAACCATAACCAGAGTCTCTCCTCATCATTCAGATCACCCGTGTTTAATGGCTGCCATTTCTCAATTCCCCCGGCCTGAATGATTTCACTACTGATTTTCTTCTCACCGAGATAAGGGGATAGCAGTACCAGGCCGCAGATATCATCGGGTCGCTTTTTCAGGTAGAGCAGGGCGTTCAGGCTTCCGAGAGAGATGCCGACCAGCCAGATGTTTTTATATCCCTGTTGTTGTGCAGGAACAATGACGTCTTCATGTAATCGTGCAACTGCAGTGCCATTTTCCAGATAAGCAAGGTGCAGGTCAGCGGCGACCATGTCTGCGCTGATGCCGGTTTGTTGCAGACGAGCAAATAGTCCTTTTTTTAAAAAGTCTTCCTTGTTGTCCCGCACTCCTGGCAGAAAAATGAACAGGGATTTATTGTCAGATGCTTTTGCGCCCCACAACAAATCAAGCGGGATGACGGCTTGTTGATGTTTACAGGCGGTACACAGCTGAAGCAGGCTGAAGAGGGCAAAGAGCAGAAAAAACCGAACTTTCATCTGCTCAGTATATAGGGCACTTCCATTAATTCATATAAAGCCACTAGTGTCGAATCAGGGGGTTACCAGCATGGCTCTGTAATTACCTGTCGTCAAGCTTGTGTAGGGATTCTTTTTTACGACTTCGATGAAAAACCATGTGGGGTGCTTCAGTCAAGGGTATAAATTTAATTTGCATAGTCCTTGATGGCTTTGAAATCAATGATCTTGAAGTATTCCTTGAGTGTTTCTGACGATACCTTTTTATCACCATCGATTTTTACCATCACCTTGTTGGCGATCATGGAAGTCAGAGAATTGTCACGCTCATTGGCAATCGCTTTTTCGCCATTAATGACCAGCAGTTTATTATCCTGACCCATAAACATAGGGTTGGAAAACATCATGCCCATGGTTTGTATAAGTGGCGAATCTGTTGTGATTGAGATAGTTATTGTTTCAGTTTTACCCTCCGCTTTACGTGTATAGCGTTTTTCTGCATTAATTCCACCACCAAACATGCCGGCGCCCGCCGCACTGCTTTTAGCTTCTCCTGTTTCCCAGCCGTCAAGTGGTTCTGGTAGCAGTTTGCTGACCAGTTCCCCTTTTTTTTGCCTGATCAGTGTCGAGGCAGAATCGAGCGCAGTGATGGCCATGTTGTAGTCATCTTTTTCATAGGCTTTTATTGCCTCTTCAATCTGGTCTTTGACATCATCTGCCTGCAGCATAGGAGAAAAGCTGAGTAGCAGAGCAAGTGAAATGGATGTCAGGATGGACGGCGAGTGGGTGTTTAGTTTTCCTGTTAGCACTAAGGGCATAGTTGACTCCGCGTGTTGTGATGATTTTTTTATTTTTTCAAAGTTACTTAACATTTCGATCTATGTAAAGGGGCAAGGGCGCCCATAAACAAAAAAGAAGATACAAGCTGGTATATTATTGATAATATCAATTGAAAAGCTAATATCAATTTAGGCGATGTATGACACTGACAGAACTCCGCTATATTGTTGCAGTCGCCCGAGAGCGTCATTTCGGGCGTGCGGCAGCGGCCTGTTTTGTCAGCCAGTCTACATTGAGTATTGGTGTTCGAAAACTGGAAGATGAACTGGGCATGCCTTTGTTCGAGCGCTCACGAAATGAAGTGACGCTGACCGCAAAAGGTGAACAGATTATCGAGCAGGCACAGCGTGTACTTGAGGAAATTGATGTTATTAAGCAATTGGCCGAGTCAGAAAAAGGGCCGTTGGTGGGGGCTCTGCGTATAGGCGCCATTCATACGATTGGCCCCTATCTGTTCCCCGGGTTGATACCGCTGTTGCATGAACAGGCACCCGAAATGCCGTTAGTGGTACAGGAAAACTATACCGCAAACCTGACAATACTGCTTAAGCAGGGGCAACTGGATGTCATTATCATCTCTTACCCGTATGAAGAGGCGGGCATAGAAACGCTGCCCTTATATGATGAGCCGTTTGTTATCGTGGTTCCATCTGCACATCCCTGGGCGGGCAAAAAAACCATTTCACGTGAAATCTTGCCTGAGGAAAATATCATGTTGTTGGGCGCGGGTAACTGTTTCCGTGACCAGGTGCTTGATTTCTGTCCGGATTGTTTGCAGGCCTCACAAAAAGATATCGGTCTGCAGCAGACCCTTGAAGGCAGTTCACTTGAAACTATTCGACATATGGTGATGAGCGGCATTGGCATTTCTGTTTTTCCAGCGACAGCTGCCGGTGCCCATGAATATTCGCATCGCCTGCTTGCAGTCAAACGTCTGACGGGTAAACAACCTCTGCGACGGGTTGCCCTGGCCTGGCGCAAAAGCTTTCCCCGTCGCCAGGCTATAGAATCGCTGACTACTGCCATCCGGCAGCTTGATCTTTCCAGCGTAAAGATGCTGCAGGATTCACCTGAACAATGATTTTGTAAACACTTCTATTGATTTAATCAATCAATACATTTGTTACATTCAATTGGAACAATTCATCAAGTTTTTTTATTATACTTCGCAGCGGATAAAACCGTTGGATTAATCCAAAACTATAAACATTTGAAAAGGAGTTAATAATGTCACTAAAAGGCAGTAAAACCGAACAGAACCTGAAAGACGCCTTCGCCGGTGAATCACAGGCCAACCGTCGTTACCTGTACTTCGCTTCAAAAGCAGACGTAGAAGGATATAACGATGTTGCAACCGTCTTTCGTTCAACCGCAGAAGGTGAAACTGGCCATGCCCATGGTCATCTGGAATACCTGGAAGAAACCGGTGATCCGGCAACAGGCCTGCCTATCGGCAGCACCTCGGACAACCTGAAGGCATCTATTGCTGGTGAAACCCATGAATACACTGATATGTATCCGGGTATGGCAAAAGATGCACGCGATGAAGGTTTTGATGAAATTGCAGACTGGATGGAAACTCTGGGTAAGGCGGAACGTTCGCATGCCAACCGTTTCCAGAAAGCCCTCGATACGCTTGATGATTGATCAATAAGTTTATCGATAAAAGGGAGGGCATGGTGCCCTCCCTTTTAACAATCAGACAAGGACAGACTAATGGCAACAGCACAAAAAGAAGGAAATCTACAGGCACCCACCCGACATCCTGTTAACTGGAAGGATCCGGACTTCTTCAATGAAGATGCGCTGTATAAAGAGCTTGAGCGTGTTTATGACCACTGTCATGGATGCCGCCGCTGCGTCAGTCTTTGTCAGTCTTTTCCTGTATTGTTTGACCTCGTTGATGAATCCCCAACCATGGAAGTGGATGGCATCGATAAAAAAGATTATATGAAGGTCGTTGATCAGTGCTACCTCTGCGATCTTTGCTACATGACCAAATGCCCCTATACACCGCCGCATGAATGGAATATTGATTTTCCGCACCTGATGTTGCGCGCCAAGGCAGTGAAATTTAAAAAGGGTGAGGTGCGCACACGCGATAAAATCCTGACCTCTACCGATACCGTCGGCAAGCTGGCAGGTATTCCGATTGTTGTAAACTTTGTCAACGCCTCGAATAAAAATTCGGGCATTCGTAAGGTACTGGAGAAAACGCTTGGAGTTAGCGCCCGTGCTTATGTGCCTGAATACCATTCAGATACCTTGCGCAAACAACAGGCTAACCATAAAGGGCTTTCCACCGAAATGGCAAAGTCAGGCGAAAAAACCAACGGTAAGGTGGCACTGTTTGCAACCTGCTACGGAAACTACAATGAGCCCGCAGTAGGTCGCGACATGGTTGCAGTACTGGAACATAATGATATTCCCGTCACCCTGGTGGAGAAGGAGCAATGTTGTGGTATGCCCAAACTTGAGCTGGGTGATCTGGAGTCTGTGGAAGCAGCAAAAAATGTCAATGTTCCTGCCCTCGCTGCATTGGTCGATGCCGGATGGGACCTGATTTCACCGGTGCCTTCCTGCACTCTGATGTTCAAGCAGGAGTTGCCTTTATTATTTCCTGATGATGCAGATGTTAAGAAAGTGGCAGATGCCTTTTTTGATCCGTTTGAATACCTGGCACAAAGGAAAAAAGAAGGGCTGTTAAAAACAGATTTCAAATCATCTGTCGGCAAGGTGTCCTATCATGTCGCCTGTCATCAGCGGGTACAGAATATCGGCCCCAGAACTCGTGATGTACTGAGTCTCATCCCGGACATCGAAATCGAGACCATTGAACGCTGCTCAGGTCATGATGGCACCTATGGTGTGAAAGCAGAGACCTTTGATTTTGCGGTCAAGATAGGCCGTCCGGTGGCTAACCGGATAAAGAAGAATGAACCGGATCATTTCACCTCAGACTGTCCGATTGCAGGTCATCATCTGGGGAATATTCTTGGTGATAACAGTACCCCGACACATCCGATGACCCTGCTGCGCATCGCCTACGGATTAGGAGATAAATAATGAAACAATTACAACGAACAGATCTATATTCCCTGGAAAACTATGCTGTCATCCGTGATGACTTCCGTGCTGAAGTGATGCAGCATAAAAAGACCCGCTTTATCGAGTTAGGGGAAAATCTGCGCCTGCTTTTTGAAGACAGGCTGACTATGCAGTATCAGGTGCAGGAGATGCTGCGGATAGAGAAAATATTCGATGCTGAAGGCATTGATGAGGAACTGGGTGCCTATAACCCCCTGATTCCGGATGGCCAGAATCTGAAGGTGGTTATGATGATCGAATTCAGTGATGAAAAAGAACGAAAAGAAGCGCTGGCTAAATTGATTGGGGTGGAAAAAAAGACCTGGCTTAAAGTAGAGGGTTTTGACAGGGTGTATCCCATTACCAATGAAGACCTTGACCGTGAGACAGATGAAAAAACCTCATCGGTACATTTCATGCGTTTTGAATTTTCTGAAGCAATGATAAAGGCACTGATGGAAGGGGCATTGATGAGCGCAGGTGTTGATCATCCAGAATATAAGCATGAAATTACTCTCGATGAGGCAGTGCGAAAAAGCCTGCTGAGTGATTTTGACCAGCCTCCTGCGCCCGTATGATACTGATTTATTACAGTTTTATACTCAATGGCAGCGATATAAATTCATGAATAATAGAGGTACCCTTAAGTCATATAATGGGCTAAGATTATATGGCTAGATTCGTGATTTACTTGTGGCAATAAAATAGATTAAATAAAAATGAGGGACAGGTGCTATAGCTTGAATACTCACAATGTTCCGTAGGTAATATAGTACAAACCAACAATATGAAGCCCAGGCTAAAAGTACATTCCTATGATGAAATTGAGGCACTCAGTTCGTCTACGGTTCCTGAGTTGACCAGTTGGTTGACATCTACGGCTACTCTTCAAGTCCCGGATCTTGAGGCCAAGGTAAAACAGTTCCATTACGTCGAATGCAGCGACCACCAGCGACTTGAACTGCTGGACTGGATACGGCCATTATTAAGCAACACAGCCTATGCGGTACGGGCCGCTATTTCAGATGGAAAGTTACCTCTGCCTGATTATGTACTGACGCATATTGATGGTCTTGGTCGAGTCTATGCCATTATGGCTGACTTGTATAAAGGCACTATAATGGGCCTGGCATCAAGGGTTCTGAAAAATGAGGAAGATTCTCAGGAAAGCCGAAAAGTATTACATGAAGATCTGATACTGGCCTGCTACGGAGCCATCAATTTTCTTGCTGAGCAACTGCGTGCCTCCTATGAGGGATACAAGTCCGCTCCAGATGGAATCTGGCATGAAATTCATCATATCTATGATTACTCGAAATTTATCCTTGATATTAGTGGCAATAGTGGCATCGACGAAGAAAAAATTCGCGATGACTTCTTTCTGATTGAACATATTTATAAACGCAGTTTATTGCTCGGTCTTTGTAATCCCTACCATTTTCCGGTGGTTGCTTTTGCCGAATTAAACAGATCCCTGAATAAATGGGCGCATCTTTGCAAGCTTGAAGACAATGTAGAAACTACAGATCAGCAGTGCATGTTCAGTGTAGATTCCGAGAGTGATTACCCGGCAGTACCCGTCTTGTCACATAGTGGTGACCTGGCCACCTCTGACCGTTTTTCCGTATTGAGCACCAAAGAGCTTGTAAGTTCATTGAAACAGGAAGTTGATTCAATGGCTCATGAGGCCTTTGATGGCCCGGATGCTGATGTATCCGAGAGAGGTATGCATAGGCTGGAGATGTACCGCCGCTTGATTATGAACTGGGGCAAGCACCCTGTGAGGCAGGATATCCGGCAGGACAGAGAGGGTAAATGTGAGGCCGTAGCGGGTTATAACCAGATTATGGGAGAAATGGGTGATTTGCTGGTGAGGGCAATTAAAAAGGTCCCATTAAATGATCAGCTATGCTGTACGACAATTGATGCCAGCCATATGGGGTATCAAGTGGAAATGCGCACTAATTGTGAAGGCCGTTTCAAGATAGGCGATATGATGGCTATTCGGGATGAAAAAGATCTCGATCAATGGTCACTCGCCGTTGTCCGCTGGGCCAGGTATACGGCCAAAAACCACATAAGATTGGGTATGTTTATTATGGGTCGGCAGGCTGAGAGGTATAAACTGCAGATAGATCTGTCATCTGACAAAGCTATCGACGTGATGTCAGTTTCTGGAACCTCAAATTTCCCCAGCGAAAAAAAAATACTGTTGGTGCCCTATGGTATATATCGTCCTGGAAGGGTAATGGAATTAATCGGCGCAGAATCTCACCGTATTGTTGCCAGAAATCTTATTATGACTGGTGCTGATTTTGATGTATTTGATTACAAACTGCTAGACTGAAGTTTTATACTTTTTCTTCCTTAATTGTTTTCTTTTTTGTTGTGTTCGCGCACGGCTGAACTTTATACCTTTATTATTTTCTTGATTGAATTAAGCTAAGCTTTTCGTCCTTCATGGGCCAGCTCATTTTTACAGGCCATCGGTGGCCTGCACCCTTCCAGTGCTCGACAACACAAAAGGGGATGAAAAGAAGAGGAAAGAGGAAAGGTAAAAGAGGAAAAGAAAAAACCAGGTTGTTGCCACCGTGATGTAATTAATTTTCTGTAGGTGCGAATTCATTCGCACAGAGTTTTGTCCGAATGAATTCGGACCTACAATGTTGCCACCGATTTTGGTTTTGGTCTTAATCTTAAAGTCCCGTTCAGGCTTGCAGAGAAGCGCATATTAAGCATCGCAGGGAACCCGAAGGGCAAGCATGTCGGGGTGTCTAGGGTATTCTTTGCTATGCGCCAGCGCAAGAAGGAACAGGAAAAGAACTAGCCCACAAAGGACGAAATCCTTAACTGTGCGCAGGCGCTAATAGAGCGAACAACTCAGCTAAAATCGAGCTAACGATTCCCCGTTACGCGCAGTGCAATCCCATTCGCATCACTAGTGAGGAGATAAAGGTACCCGGCTACAACACTTTCAGCGGCAGGAACCGTAGATGGGTCTTCTCCTGGATATATTTTTGCCCTCATTGATGATCTGACTGGCCCTGTATCCAGAGTATTCATGCGAACAGAAGTGTTTGTTTCCAGTTCATCAGCCCATATTTGTACCAGTCCTTCCAGTGCATAACCTGCAATACTATAGCCACCCCAGTAGGCCTTTCCCTGCCGAGCAACATCTGAACTGGTGAAGATAACAGCAGCGTCATCAGCCTCACGCAGTAAATCAAGACAGCATCGTGTCAACATGTAAGGGGCGCTAAGATTTACCAGCAATGATCTGTTTAACAGCTCCATTGGATACTGTGATAAAGGTGTCAGTGTACCGGGTTCAACGGCGCAGTGTATGATACCGTCCAGGCGGCCAAATTCTGTTTTAATCAGCTCAGCCATTTCTTCATACTGAGGCGTGCCGGCAGATACAAGATCCAGTTCAAGTTTGATGGGTTCTGCACCACCGGCACCGGTTATCTGATCATAAGTTGCATCCAGTCCCCTGCTGTTGCGGTCGACAAGGATGGTTGTAGCACCAACTTTACCCAGTGCGACTGCTACAGCCCCACCAACAGCACCAGCAGCGCCGGTGATTAGATAGACACGGTCTGTCAGTTTGCCGGAGTTGGATGAAGATTCGTTTACGTTGAAGTCGGTAATGTTCATGTTTTAAGTTTTAAGTTTTAAATTTTAAGTATTAAGTTATAAGGCTTATCTTTCCCCTTTCCCCTTTAGTCCTTAATCTGATCTATTTGTCTTGCGCCCTTTTCTGTTTGTTCGGGGGTTTCTATCTCTTTTCGGGGTTTTATACCCATTTCGGTGAATTTTACCGCGCCAGGGATGAGATTGCTCTGGAATGATCCAACGGCTTTATTGTAGTGGGTGACGCTGCTGTCGAGGCTGCGGCCGACTTTGGCCAGGTGTTC
>Ga0209013_10002496_pt1 | contig 16672 bp, 15 predicted proteins | sample Cruoilmetagenom2_FD_187291 | JGI IMG/M metagenome (GOLD analysis project Ga0209013, IMG submission 187291) | Oil polluted marine microbial communities from Coal Oil Point, Santa Barbara, California, USA - Sample 2 (SPAdes) (version 2) | ecosystem: Environmental > Aquatic > Marine > Oil seeps ...
TGTTCGAGGCGGCGGCTGAAGAGCATCTGAGGGAGCGCGCTCCGCTGGCGGCTCGTCTGCGGCCTAAGACCATCGACGACGTCGTCGGTCAAGAACACCTCGTTGGGCCCGGACGGCCGTTCAGGATGCTCGTCGAAACGGATCGCTTGACGTCAGCTCTTCTCTGGGGGCCTCCGGGAACTGGTAAAACGACCATGGCGCTGGCGGTAGCAGGAACTACAGAAAGCGCATTCGAGCAACTCTCTGCGGCAATGGCCGGCGTGAAGGATGTCCGCGAGACCATTCAGCGCGCTCGTGACCGCCTGGGGGAGCGCGGACAAGGAACGATCCTGTTCCTCGACGAAATCCACAGATTCTCGAAGTCTCAGCAGGACGCGCTGCTACCGGCAGTCGAAGATGGCACGCTGACGCTGATCGGGGCCACCACGGAGAATCCGTTCTTCGAGGTGAACGCACCCCTGCGCAGCCGATCGACTCTCTTCAGGCTCGAACCTCTCGAGCGGGACGCGATCGAAGTGCTCGTCGCGCGCGGGCTCGAAGCCGAGGCCACTACCGCCGATGACGACGCGATCAAGCTCCTTGTAGACCGCGCCGGGGGAGACGGACGCCAAGTTCTCACCGCACTTGGGGTCGCTTGCGCTCTGTCGAACTACACCCATGTCCGGTTGGATCATGTCGAGGCGGCTCTTGGAACCAGTGCATTGCGCTACGGCAGAGACGATCACTATGACGTTGTGAGTGCGTTCATCAAGTCAATGCGTGGGTCGGACCCCGACGCCGCCGTCTACTGGCTGGCGCGAATGTTGGAGGCCGGCGAGGATGCACGTTTCATAGCTCGTCGGATGGTCATTCTTGCCAGCGAGGATGTTGGGCTGGCCGACAGCAACGCCCTCCAAGTGGCGGTGGCCGCAGCCCACGCACTCGAGCACGTTGGGTTGCCGGAGGCCCAGTTGAACCTTTCCCAAGCGGCGATCTACCTTGCCACCGCTCCCAAGAGCAACCGAGCGGCGCTGGCGATTTGGAATGCACGCCAGGCGGTGCGAGACGGCGCCGTGGGCGAGGTTCCGTCGCATCTTCGAGATTCTCATTATCAGGGGGCGGAGTCACTCGGCCACGGAACAGATTACGAGTATCCTCACGATCATGTTTCAGGGGTTGTCGATCAGAACTACCTGCCTGACGATCTCCTCGGTCAAAGTTGGTACGTGCCGAGCCAGCATGGCGAAGAGCGCACGATCGGTGAACGAATGACAGGCAATGAACGGTCGGCAGGAGACGAGTCGTGAGCGCGGGTGAACTCGTTATCGTTGTTGCAGCCGTATTGCTGTCGATCGGTTTCGCAGCGCTCGTCGTCGTCTTGATTCGTGTTCTCGATGCCCTTCGTGACATGCGGCGAGAGGTCGACGATCTCAAGTCCGAAACGCGGCCTCTGCTGGTCGAGCTGCAGGAAACCACCGATGAGGCACGCGCGACGGTCGACGAGGCGCGATCCGATCTTGAACGGTTCGACAACGTTCTCGGTTCGGCAGAGGCGATCGGCGACGCTGTGTCGAATCGCGTCGCGAGAACCGCCTTCTCATCACCGATGATCAAGGCAGCCGGATTTGCCAGAGGTACGTCACGAACGATTGCTCGCCTTCGTGGTCAGCCAGTTCAGCGAGGCATCGGGCCAGTCGAAGCGGGCACGAATGTCCTGGATGTCAACGACGCGCCGCGCGAGTTGCGCAGTAGGAGAAAGGGGAGACGCGCATGATGAAACGAGTCACGTGGTTCGTCGGCGGAACGGCCGTTGGCCTGGCCTCAGCCGGCTACGCAAAGAAGAAGGTCAAGGAGACGGCGGCCCAGATCGCGCCCGCAGAGATTGCTAGGTCAGCCGCGGCCAGGGCACTCGACAAGGGACGCGATGTCGTCGACGCAGTACGTGAGGGGCGACAGGTCATGCGCCATACCGAAGATGAGCTGCGCGCTCGCCGAGAAGGCCGCCTCGAATCGCTCGAAGATCATGTTGATCCCCGCGATCAGGTCTACGTCGACGGTGTGCCGGTCGAGAGCGGAAGGGTGATCGTGATGCGCCACAAGGAGCGTCGGGTCAACCGATGACGGTAACGGCCGAGGAAGAGGTGTCATCTTCCGGCGAGGCCCACGACCATTTGGTGGCCCGGCTTGAGGCCGTTCTGCGGCCCGATCAGGTGCGCACCGCGGCGACAGAACTCCATCTGTATCGACACGACGCCTCGAATCTGTCTGGACGTGCCGGCGTCATTTGCTTCGTGGAATCGACTGCCGACGTACAAGCGGTGGTGCGTGTCGCCAACGGATGCGGTGTGCCCTTTGTCGCTCGCGGGTCTGGCACGGGCCTTGCAGGCGGTGCCGTTCCGCTCGACGGTGCGATCGTTATCTCGACCTCCAAGATGAACCGGATCCTGTCGGTCGACGCCGTCGACCGGATCGCTTGGGTCGAGCCCGGTGTCTTGAACTTGGATCTCTCGAAGCAGATCGAACATCTGGGCGTGCACTTCGCACCCGATCCGAGTAGCCAACAAACGTGCTCGATCGGTGGCAACGTAGCGAACAACTCCGGTGGTCCGCATTGCCTTGCCGACGGGGTGACGAACGCTCACATTCACGCCGCCGAGGTTGTTCTTCCGGATGGTTCGATCACCGTTTTGGGAGGAGAAGACCCAGAGCCCGAGGGGTACGACTTGCGGGGCGTCTTCGTCGGGAGCGAGGGTATGTTCGGCGTTGCCACCAAGGTCTGCGTGAAGCTGATGCAGAACCCGCCGGACATCGCAACGCTGCTGCTCGACTTCTCGACGGTTGCCGATGGTGCTGAACTCGTGAGCGACATCATTGCCGACGGAATCATCCCGGCGGCGGTCGAGATGATGGATCAGCTGTGCCTGCAGGCCATCGAGGAGTACATCCACGCCGGCCTTCCAGTCCACCAGGCCGCCGCGCTCTTGATCGAGGTGGTCGGTCTTCCGGCGGGTGTCGCATCCGATGTGGCCCGGATTCGAGAGCTGGCCGCTCAGCGCAATGTCGGGGACATTCGGGTTGCCGCAGATGACGAAGAACGGGCTCTGCTGTGGAAGGGGCGCAAGTCGGCATTCGGTGCAATTGCGCGAATCAAGCCGAATTACTACCTTCACGACACGGTTGTTCCCCGCCATTGCTTGCCCGAGGTGCTCGAGCAGATCTATGAAATCGTTGATCGACACGAATTGCTTGTGGTCAACGTGTTTCACGCTGGTGACGGAAACTTGCATCCCCTACTTGTCTACGACGCGACCGAGCCGGGCATCGCCGAGCGAGTGCATGCTGCCGGTGACGAGATCGTGCGAGTGTCGGTCGCTGCCGGGGGCGTACTGAGTGGCGAGCACGGGATCGGGCTCGAAAAGCGTGACCTGATGCCGCTGATGTTCTCCGATGTCGACCTCGCTGCACAGGCCGACCTCAGGCGAGCATTCGACCCGGCGCTCCTCGCGAACCCCAACAAGGTGCTGCCAAGTCCCGCGACGTGTGGCGACGTGCACAGTATTCCTGACGGCGCGTGGGTCTGATGTCGTCACCCACGGTGGATCTGGATGTCGCGGCAGAGGAGTTCGCGGGACAGGTCGGTGCTGATGGCGACGTCGCAATCGAAGGTCTCGGGACTCGCGGTGGTGCGACGGGTGGCGTTCGCACGATGGCGGCGCCGGCAGGGGTCCAATGGATTCAGCCGGCGGAGATGACGGTCAGATGTGGTGCTGGGACACCGGTTGACGATCTCGATGCCGCGCTCGCTCAGTACGGGCAGCGTGTTGCGATCCCCGATGGCGGCACGATTGGTGGAGCACTGTCGGTGGGTCGTAGCGGAGTTCGCCGTCTGGGCTACGGGCCGATGCGTGACGCATTACTGCAGGCCCACTACGTCTCAGCGAAGGGCGAAGTGGTGAAGGCCGGTGGCCCAACCGTCAAGAATGTGAGCGGGTTTGATCTCTGCCGTCTGCTGGTCGGATCACGAGGGACGCTCGGGTTCCTATCGGACGTCATCCTTCGCACTCGCCCGAGAGCGGAGCACGAGCAATGGTTCTCCTCAGACCGTGAGCCCTGGGAACTGTTGACCGAGTTGTATCGCCCAACGTCGGTGCTGTGGAACGGCGCTGCTACCTGGGTGCTCCTCGAGGGCAACCCCGATGACATTCATACTCAGGCCGAGTCCAGCGGGATGGAACTCGCGAATGGCCCGCCAGACCTACCGACCGGGGCGCGATGGTCCCTTCCGCCTTCAGAACTTCGCTCCCTGCGGATCGCGGCTCCTGGCTCCTTCGTTGCCGAGGTTGGTGTTGGCATTGTTCACCACACGCACCCTGTTGCGAGTGTTGAGCCCGATGTTGCAGCGCTCGAACTGCAACGTCGGATCAAGAGCGAATTCGATCCGAAGGGCCGACTGAATCCCGGCGTCTCGGTCCTCCGCGCATCCTGATGGCGCCAACTAGTCGGGCTTACGTCGATCAGCCGGTCACCGACCTGCAGGCAGCCCATCAAGTCGCAGCCAAGGCGGCGTTGGAGTGGGACTTGGAACCACCAGTCCTGCTGCGCCACGGAATGAACGCCATCTTCCTCGCGGGCCCGGCCGCGATTCGTGTGAGCACACCAAATGCAGACGCAACGTCGTCATTGAGACTCGCATCGGTCTTGCTCAGTGCTGGTCTGCAGGTGACGAGGCCGGCCCGGGATTACGTCTTCGAGGCCGATGGAATGTCAGCCACATGCTGGGACCGTGTCGAAAGAACTGACCAGCCGATCGACTGGCGTGAGGTTGGTGTGATGGTTCGACGGATCCATCAAATTGATCCCGGTGACCTGCCCGATGATTATCCGCTGCCTTCACCGGTTGTCTTCCCGTGGTGGGACTTCGACGCCCTCCTGGCGGCAACCGCATCAGGTCTCGATGAGCAGGCCCGGTCCGGGATCATTGCGGCGACCGGTCGGCATTCGGGGTGGTCAGACTTCGATCACGTGGTGGTGTGCCACGGTGACGTTCACCCGGGCAACGTGATCATGTCCGTTGAGGGGCCGATTCTGATCGACTGGGACCTCATGTGCTTGGCGCCGGCCGGATGGGACCATGCGCCAATGATGACGTGGGCTGAACGCTGGGGCGGTTTGCCGGGTGAGTACGAGAATTTCGCCGCTGGCTACGGCCGTTCTTTCCGCTGTGACGAATCCGCCGAGGCGTTTGCGGAACTGCGTCTCGTAGCCGCGACGCTGATGCGCGTGAAGGCGGGAATGACCGTGGACTCCGCGATGTCGGAAGCTCGACGACGATTGCGGTACTGGCGTGGCGATCGCGATGCTCCGCCGTGGCTCGCTCAGTAAGACGCCCTGCTCACATGAATTTGCGGATCATCTTCTGTTTCATCTTGGTGTACGGGGCATACATGATTGACGGGTCAGGACGCAGCGGCCTGTTGAATACCGGCTTGCGGTGAGAGAACGCGTCGAACCCGGCCTTTCCGTGGTACGAGCCCATACCGCTCTCGCCGACGCCGCCGAACGGAAGGTCTGGCACCGCCAAGTGCAGCAAGGCGTGGTTCAGCGTTACACCACCCGCCGTCGTGCGATCAACGATTCTCGCGAGCACTGCGTCGCTAGTACTGAACGCGTACAGCGCGAGGGGCTTCTCGCGGTCGTTGACGAATCCGATGGCCTCGTCGATGTTCCCGACGTTGAGCACTGGCAGGATGGGTCCGAAAATCTCTTCATTCATGAGGGGAGCATCAGGCTTGACCCCTGCGAGAACCGTGGGTGCGATGTAGCGGTCCGCCCGGTCTCCGGTGCCGCCTGCCACCGTTGTGTCGTAACCGCCCGCATCGAGCAATCCGGTGAGGCGGTCGTGATGGCGTTCGTTGACGATGCGAGTGAAGTCGGCTGACTGCTGCGGGTCGTCTCCGAAGAATTCGGTGATGGCTTCTCGCAGGGCGACGAGTAGTGCTTCCTCTGCGCCGTCTTCCACGAGAACGTAGTCGGGAGCGACACAGGTCTGGCCCGCGTTGACGAACTTGGCCCAAGCGATCCTGCGGGCGGTGACCTTGATGTTCGCGTCCGCGGCAACAATCGCCGGGCTCTTGCCTCCGAGTTCGAGCGTGACCGGTGTGAGGTGTTTGGCGGCCGCGGCCATCACAATGCGGGCGACGGTCCCGTTGCCCGTGTAGAAGATGTGATCGAACCGCTGTTCCAGAAGTGCGCTCGTCTCCTCGACTCCACCGGTGACTACAGCGACAGTGCGTTTGCTGATGTATTCCGGAATCAGCTCGGCGATCACGTCGGCACAGGCCGGGGCGACCTCCGAGGGCTTGAGCACAGCCGTGTTGCCGGCCGCCAGAGCGGCGATGAGAGGTGCGAGAAGGAGCTGGACAGGGTAGTTCCAGGGAGCGATGATACAGACAGTTCCCAGCGGCTGCGGGTAGATCTTGGCGGTTCCTGGCTTCAACGTGAGCGGAACTTTCACCCTCTCCGGCTTGGTCCAGGCATCGAGGTGCTTGAGCGTGCGGTCAATCTCTTTGAGTGTGATTGCAATCTCAGACATGTAGGCCTCGATGCGGGGTTTGCCGAGATCGGCGACGAGTGCATCGATCAGCTGATCTTCGTGCTCCACGAGCATGAGGCGAAGTTGGCGCAGTTGCGCGACTCGGCCCGAGTTCTCGCGCAGCACGCCATTGGCGAAGCCCTCGCGGAGGTTCTGGACTATGTCTGGGATGGCGTCGACAGCAGTCATGGGTCAATCGTAGAGCATCACCGAGGTTGATCGGTAGGGCAGTAGTAGCAGGTCCTGTTGGCGATCTCGATCCGGCGAATGTCGCCTCCGCACCGCAGACATCGATCGCGTTTGTACGCGTACGTAGCGTCCTCCCGTTGGATGCGTCTGCCCCTTGCGATTCCGAGCTCCTCTCGAGTGACGGTGATGATCCTGCCGTCCTTGACCCCCTTTCGCAGCATCGCGCGGACAGTGTCCCAGAGATCTTCGAGTTCTCTCGGGTCACATTCCGACCCTGGCCGCAGTGGGTGAAGACCCTGCACGAAAAGAGCTTCGGCGCGGTACACGTTGCCGACCCCGGCGATTACGGATTGGTCCATGAGGAGGTCGCCGATGCCGCGATGACTCTTGCGCATCTTGTCGATCATCTTCTGTCGATCAGCGCCACGTCGGAGTGGGTCGGGGCCCAGCCCGGCAATGATGCTCGCCCGTACTGACGGCGGGTCAATCGCGCAGACCGTAGGCCCGCTGAGGTCGACCGTGACCACTTCGCCGGTGTCGCTGACGGCTTCGAGCCGCATCCTGACGACACCCGTCGGCGGTATCGGTTCTGGGCCGCTCGCAACTCGGAACCTACCGAATAGGCCGAGATGCACGTGTCCGACGTCGCCAGAATCCCAATGGTAGAAAATGTGCTTTCCGTACGCTTCCACGTTCTCGAGAGTTGCACCATCGACTCGGTCGGCATCCGAGAAGCGTCCTTGCGGACTAGAAACGCGGATCGTCCGACCAGCGAGCAGCTTGGTGTGTTGTCTGGCGGCCCGATGAATTGTGTGTCCTTCAGGCACTCGGCCAAAGTACACGCCTGCCGGTACAAGCGCGTACGATGACCTCGGTATGAACGTCGATGCCCGTCACCGTTCACGGCGGCTTTCGTGACGTCGCTGAACCTCGATGCACAGGCGCTGGCGAAGTGCGTGAGTTGTGGGCTCTGTTTGCCACACTGCCCGACGTTTCGTGTGACCGGTGAGGAGTCGTACTCGCCGCGTGGCCGAATAGACGCGATGCGCGCGGTCGAAAGCGGCGCCCTGGCAGTGGACGAACAGTTTGTCGACTTCATGGAAACGTGCGTGCAGTGTCGAGGTTGTGAACCTGCCTGTCCCAGTGGACTCCAGTTCGGCGCCCTGATGGAAGGCACGCGATCGGCGCTCGCCCGCGAAGGGGTGATCACGCCGTGGTGGCAACGTCTCGGGTTCTCCGTGCTCGGACATCATCGAACTCTGCTTGCCGGCTCGACGATGGTCGCGGTGGCACAGCGGCTGCGGCTGGTGCCGAGCCGGTTCGGACTCGGCCGGTTGCCTCTCCGTCGTCCTGCGCCCGTTGCGGCGACTGCGGATGAGCTCGAAGCCGATGTCTGGCTGTTCACCGGCTGTGTGATGGATGCCTGGCAGCGTCCCACACATCGCAATACGGCTGAATTGATCGGTCTTGCGGGGGCCACGTATGCGCTTCCCGGTCAGGGCGGAGCGTGTTGTGGTGCACTGCACGTCCACGCCGGGCTGGGTGACAGCGCGGCGAAACTCGCGAGGGACGTCATGGATTCGATGCCCGGCGCTGCTCCCATTTTGGTCAACTCGGCCGGCTGTGGTGCGGCGATGAAGGAGTACGGAGAACTTCTCGATACCGATGAGGCGCGGCAGTTCGCGGCGAGGGTTGTCGATGTCAACGAGTGGCTGGCCGAGAGAATCGATGGTCTCCCGGCATCGAGCGCACGGCGCTCTGTGGTGATCATTCAGGACCCCTGTCATCTGCGACACGTGCAACTGGTCGACCAGTCGGTCCGGACGTTGCTCGGCCACGTGGCCGAGGTTGTGGAATTGGATGACGATGGACTGTGTTGTGGCGCCGGCGGAGCATATTCCGCCATGCAGCCGGAGTTGGCCGGTGAGATTCGCGAACGAAAGTTGGCATCCATCGATCGCGCCCGCGAGCGGTCAGGGGCGGTGCTGGTCGCGAGCGCGAACCCGGGCTGCTCAATGCACCTTGCCGGCGCGCTCGAGGATCGGGGTTCGACGATTTGCCATCCGGTCGACATAGTGGCCGACGCACTGCGAACCGCTCCCGCACCGACTCTCACGCAGACCCGGGCATGGGGACGCGGTTGAGCTGTGGCCGACTACGACAACCTCGTAGACCGACTTGAATCGATCGCGATGGATCTCGATGAGATCGCTTTCGATCAGCTCCGCGAAGCCGTCGCAGAGGGTGAAGTGGCCCGTCCGGCATCCGACAAGAAGTTGATGCAGGCACGACGGGCGATCGAGAAGGCCGCGGCAATTCTCCGACAGCTTGACGAGACGTGAGTCAGCACTAGTCGACGTAGGTGTTGAGCACTCCGATCAACCTGATCAATTCGCTGTAACCGCGCTTCGAGAATGTGAAGGAGATTCGGTCAAGTGAGACCAAGTCGTCATCACGACGTTCGACCTTCGACGGTTTGGCACGCTCTATGGATCCACTTGCCACCAATTGTCCAAACTGCTCGTTCAGGGCTTCGAGTTGAGCGTCGTTTGGCCCCCGTCGGAGACGAATGACCAACTTGTTGCCGACGAACCTGATCGAGTTGTAGTTGGAATAGAACGAATCGATCGTTTCGACAGCCACCTCGCACGAATTGGTGATCGTGTAGAGGCTTACGTCGTCCGAAGAGACGAGTCCGCGGGCAACCAGTTGCTCGCTCACGAACGTGTCGACACTCTCCCAGAATGGATCGTTTGGTTCGTCGAGCAGAACGATCGGGACGGGAACGCCCTTTCCGGTCTGGGTCAGAGTGAGCAGTTCGAACATCTCATCGAGGGTTCCGAAGCCGCCCGGAAGGCATACGAATCCCTGCGATTCCTTGATCAACATCAGTTTCCTCGTGAAGAAGTACTTCATGCTCACGTGTTTCTCGTCGCCCGCGATGATCGAGTTCGCCCCGGTCTCAAAGGGGAGTCGGATCGAGACACCAATCGAACGCTCGCGGCCAGCGCCCTCCATTCCGGCTTGCATGATCCCCGGCCCTGCCCCGGTGACGGTCATCCAGCCGCGATCGGCAAGAGAAGCGGCCAGGCGTCGTGCCTGGTCGTAGAGAGGATCATCCGGTCTGGTGCGGGCGGAGCCGAAAATTGCGACCTTGCGCTCGTGCTTGTACGGGGCGAACATCGCGTACGCGTCACGCATCTCGGTAATCGCTGCCGTTGAAATCTTGAGGTCGAGTGTGTCCGGATTGTCGCCGATTAGGCCAAGTGTCTCGAAAACAAGTTCTTCCGCAAGTCGAACATTCTCCGAAACACCCAGATCTTTGACGATGGAATGCGCCTGAGAGCGCTCCTTGTCAGCTACATCTTCTGTCATGGATTCCCGACCTTACGGCTCCAAGTGGCAAGGCCCAGTGCTCGGCCTGCTCGCAACGGGCGCTGGCCTGGCTTCAGCGGAGCTCGTTGTCGGGCTCGTGCAGGGTTCGGCATCGCCCGTCGTACCTGTCGGACAGGTCTTCATCGACTGGGTACCCAAGCCGTTGAAGGATTGGGCGATCGAGCAGTTCGGCACGAATGACAAAGTTGTTCTCGTCCTCGGTGCGCTGATTGTGGTACTCGGCCTCGGCGTTGTTGTCGGGATCCTCGCCATGAGCGGCGCAAGGGGAGCGGCCTACGCACTCACGAGTGTCATCGGCCTGATCGGAGCATTCGCCGTGCTTACGAGGCCCGCTCCATCGATTGGGAAGATGCTCCCGACGGTCGTCGGGACCGGGGTGTCGATTGCGGTGCTCTGGTATCTCGCGCCTAGGCCAGCCGGCACCAGTGCACCTGGACAGGCCCACCCCGTCGAACAAGCTCAGGACATGGGTGTAGACCGTCGTCGTTTCATCGGCGGGGCGATCGGTATCGGTTCAGTTGCAGTGATCGCTGGCGGGCTCGGCCGCATGCTTCAACAGCGGTTCGAGATTGACGGAGAGCGCAACGCGTTGACACTTCCTTCGGCTGCATCGACGGCTCCGCAGCTTCCTGCGGACGCGCAGCTCGACGTGCCTGGAATCGGGCAGTTCGTTACTCCGAGCAATGAGTTCTATCGAATTGACACGGCCCTGGTGGTTCCGCAGGTGTCCAAGGACAGCTGGAAGCTGAAGATCGACGGACTCGTCGACAACGAGATCGAGATGACGTTCCACGATCTCCTGGCCCGTCCGCAGGTGGAGCGCTACGTGACGCTGTCGTGTGTGTCGAATGAGGTGGGCGGCGACCTCGTCGGCAATGCGCTGTGGCAAGGCGTTCTGCTGAAAGACGTGCTCGAAGAAGCCGGGCTTCAGCCTGGCGCTGAGCAGGTTGTGAGTCGATCGATCGACGGCTGGACGTGTGGCTCTCCGACCGAAGCGATAATGGATGGACGCGACGCGATGCTGGCCGTTGCGATGAACGGTGAACCGTTGCCTGCCCGCCACGGATACCCCGTTCGCTTGGTAGTCCCTGGTCTGTATGGCTACGTATCAGCGACCAAGTGGGTCACGCAGATCAGGTTGACCCGGTGGGATGAATACGACGCCTATTGGATTCCGCGCGGCTGGTCGAAGCTCGGCCCGGTGAAGACAATGGCGCGAATCGATACACCGCGCAGTGGAAGTGACCAGATGGGAATCGTGCCGATCGCCGGCGTGGCGTGGGCAGTACACCGCGGGATCTCGAACGTGCAGATACGTGTCGACGAGGGGGAGTGGCTCGACGCCGATCTCGGCGGAGCGCCGTCAAACGACACATGGGTCCAGTGGGTGTACTACCTCGATGCCGAGCCCGGTCGCCACGTGATCGAGGCGCGAGCCATCGACGGTGACGGGAATCCTCAACCTGAAGAGCCGCGCCCGGTAGCCCCCGACGGCGCCCAGGGATACCACCGAATCTCGATCGACATGGGTTCCTCCGCCGGCTGAAGCCCTCCCCACCCCCAAGAAACCCCGAAATCTTGCACAATTCGAACTCTATGCGTCCGAATTGTGCAAGATGTCGGGGTTTCGGGGCTGGTTCGGGGGTTTCAGGACGGGAGGGAGTCGGCTTTGGCTTGGAGGGCGTCGATGAGCTCAGCGAATGCGGCCGCGAAGCTGCTCACACCCTCACGTTCGAGTTGCGCGGCGACCAAATCCATGTCGACTCCAACACCGGGTAGCGCCGCCCAGACTGCGTGCGCGTGATCGATATCGACGTCGACTCGGCGGGCGAGTGTTCCGTGGTCGGCGAACGCCTCGAGGGTCGCATCGGGCAGCGTGTTCACTGTATTCGGCCCGATCAGATCGTCGACATACAAGGTGTCGGGATAGGCGGCATTCTTCGTTGACGTGGAGGCCCAGAGTGGGCGTTGGACGCGGGCTCCGCGCGCTTCGAGAGCCTCCCAGCGAGGCCCGCTGAACCTCTCCGTGAAGATCTGGTAGGCGAGTTTGCCCTGAGCGACTGCCGCCTTGCCGCGCAACGCGAGTGCCTTGTCGGAGCCGTGGGCGTCGAGCAGGCCATCGACCGCCGTGTCAACTCGGCTGATGAAGAAGCTTGCGACGCTGGCGACTTGCGACAGGTTCGCGTCGGGGTCTTCGGCCAGGCGCTCGAGCCCACGAAGATAGGCCTCGATGACCCTCGAGTAGCGGTCGAGGCTGAAGATCAACGTGACATTGATGTTTCGACCCTCCGCGATCATGGTCTCGACCGGAGCCAGACCTGCTTCAGTGCCTGGAATCTTGACCATCAAGTTGCGCCGGTTGATGCGCTCGTGGAGTTGACGCGCTGCGGTCTCGGTTCCTGGTCCGTCATGGGCCAGGCCCGGGTCGACCTCGACGCTCACGTAGCCGTCGGTGCCGCCGGAATGGTCGTAGACCTTGGAGAACACATCGCACGCCCCATGAATGTCACGGATGACGAGTGACCAGTAGTCATCGATGATCGGCCTGTTACGTCGGCGAAGCTCGGTGAACTGCTCGTCATAGTCGCTCGACCCCTGGATTGCGTTCTGGAAGATGGAAGGGTTCGAGGTGAGACCAAGCACACCACCCTCACGGGCGGCAACGAGCTTGCCCGAGGTGATATAGCTCCTCTTGAGATTGTCGAGCCATGGGCTCTGGCTTTCGATGTCGTACAACGACTCGATGAGATTCTGTTCGGCCATCGTTCCTCTTTTGCTTTCCTCGTGGCTAGGCGGGCTTAGTTCATCTGAGCAGTGCGTTGGCTCGATCGATGACGTTGGCGGAGTTCATTCCGAGCCTGTCGAGTACGAGCGCGCCGGGTGCACTCGCTCCGAATCGGTCGATTCCGATCACCGCGTCGGCGTAACGCTCCCAGCCGAACGTGACTCCGGCTTCGATGGAGACCGTCGGGACACCTGGCGGCAGGATCGACGAGCGGAAGGACGCGTCCTGTGACTCGAAGCGATCCCAGCTCGGCAGGCTGACGACCCGCGTTGACACACCAGCTTCGTTCAGACGCGTGGCCGCGTCGACGCAGACTTCGACTTCGCTCCCGGTACCAATGAGGATGAGCTGCGGGGATCCCTCGGAGTCGGCGACGATGCCGGCGCCGCGGGCGACGGCAGAACCGTCGGTGGTCACGCGGATGCTCTGCCGACTGAGCACCAGCGCCGACGGGCCGTCGTGGCGAACAATGTCGGCCCAGGCCTGGATTGTCTCGTTGCCGTCAGCAGGTCGCAGCACGTGCAGATCAGGAATGGCTCGCAAGGCAGCCAGATGTTCGACAGGCTGGTGCGTAGGGCCGTCTTCGCCGACCCCGACCGAGTCGTGGGTGAAGACGAAGCACACTTTCGCACCGGACATGGCGGCGAGCCGGATGGAAGGTCGCATGTAGTCGGAAAAGACGAAGAATGTGCCAGATACAGGTAGTAGGCCACCGTGCGCTGCCATGCCGACCATGGTGGCCCCCATAGCGTGTTCACGGATCCCGTAGTGCACGTAGCGGCCGCTCGGATCATCGGCGGTGAAGGCCGTGGTCCGGGACAGCGTCGTCCCGTTGCTCCCCGAGAGGTCGGCCGAACCCGAGATCAGACCGGGGATCATGTCGTAGGTGGCATCCAGCGCCTTCTGTATGGCTTTGCGAGTCGCAACCGCCTCGCCCATCTCGTACTCCGGGAGGTCAGCGTCCCAGCCGTCGAGTCCCGTTCCGGTCCACGCTGCTTGCCACTCTGGTGACGTCCTTGCTTCTCGACTCGATTCGAGCCACGCGGACCGTTGTGTGGCACCGCGCTCCGCGGCGAGACTGCGGTATGTGCTCACGAGCTCCGATGGCGCCCAGAAGGGCTCGTCAGGAATCCCCAGCACGGCTTTGGTGCGGGTCACATCGTCGGCCGAGAACGGGTTTCCGTGGGCGGCGGCAGTGTCGATGTGGTCGGGTGACGGATCCCCTATGTGGGAACGCAACAACAGCAAAGTAGGGCGCTCGGTCTGGCTCCGCGAAGTCAGCAGAGCCGCTTCCATGACGTCCAGATCGTCACTCGATTCGCCCAGGTCGACGACCTCCCAACCGTACGACTCGTAACGCAGACCGACGTTGTCGCTCGTGGAAACGCTTGTTGGTCCGTCGATCGTGATCTTGTTGTCGTCGAAGATGCATGTCAGCTTGCCGAGGCCCAGGTGGCCGGCCAGAGATGCTGCCTCGTGGTTGATTCCCTCCATCAGGCACCCGTCGCCGGCGATCACGAAGGTGTGATGATCTTGGGCTTCTGACCCGAAGCGCGCTGCAAGGTTGCGTTCTGCGATCGCCATGCCGACCGCATTGGCAAACCCTTGTCCAAGAGGACCGGTGGTCACCTCGACGCCAGCGGTGTGGCCGGCTTCCGGGTGGCCGGGTGTCAACGAGCCCCACTGGCGAAAGTCCTTCAAGTCCTGCAACTCGAGGCCGTATCCGGCAAGGAACAACATGGTGTACAAGAGAATCGATGCGTGGCCGTTCGACAGGACGAACCGATCACGGTCCGGCCAAGCCGGATCGGATGGGTCGTACCGGAGCACCCGGCTGAAGAGCACATGCGCGAGTGGGGCAAGCGCCATGCCAGTGCCCTGATGGCCGCTGTTTGCCGCAAGCGGGCCGTCCATCGCGATCCCCCGAATGAGTGATACGGCCTGCGCGTCCTGTTCTGAAGTCAATGGCACGCGGGGAGAGTACCTGAATCGGTGTCTGTTCAACTCACATGGCAAGGTTGACGTGGTGAACGTCAGACCGGAGGCAAGAGTGTGAACGGCACGATGTGCCATGGCTCCTGGTCAACACGGCAGTGGGCGAATATCTGGCCGTAGTCTTCGAACTCGAGTTCCCCGCGAACGAGGCGGTAGGTGAACTTGCCAGGTTCAACGGTGAAAGGGCTTACGTTACGGGCGATCTGCTCGCTGTCTTCTTCGATACCGCGGCGGAATACGACCTCGAATACACCGTTGCCCGACTGGCCTTCCGGACAGAAGATGAGCCCCACAAGGTGAGGCGAGATGGTGAGCGGGGTGGGCGACGGTGCCGCTTGTGAAAACATCACGCCCGTCATGTCGATTCGTGTCGATGGCCCGGGCGCCGCGCGCATCTCAAAATTCTCGACGAAGAGTGCGGCAACAATCTGCATCGCGCCATGCTAGGGCCGACGCGATCTGGAGCAGTCGGTCACCTGTGACCGCATGGCACTCGGATCAGAACTCGATACGAGCCGGCGATCGGTACCGGTCCGAAAGTTCTGGAGTCGGCAAGTGTGCTCGCCCGATTGTCTGACATGACTGTCATCGTCCCGTTGTCGTTCACTTTCTCGATTCGCTTGACCAGCCAGAATCCTGCACGTGAAGGATGCTCGAAGCACCGGATCTGTCCAGCGTGTGGGCGTCCGGCCAGAACGGTGATCAAGCCCTGGCCATCTGAGAGCGTCGGTTCCATCGAACGATCCGCAACCACGAACCGGCGTGGGATGAATCGACGGGCGCGTGACGCCAACATGGATCGTCGATTCGAGGGCGCAAGCCGGTTCACCGTTCGGCAGTGTATGTTTGGCTCGGCTAGAGCCGAGTACTATGCCGAAACCGAATCGGTGTCACCGCCGAGCCCGTCACCGTTTCAAGGAGATAATCATGTTTGCCAAGCTGTTCGCGTCTGCCACGGTCGCCCATGCCCATTGCGACCTGTACTGCGCTGTGTACGACCCAGCGCAGGCCAAGATCGAAGCACTGTCGGTCGTCAAGATTGCCAAGAAGTACCAGGAGTCCGATGACGAGGTCTTCCGCACTCGCTGCATCATCCTCAAAGAGCAGCGCGCCGAGGAGACCAAGCATCACCTCATGGTGCTCTGGGCGGACTTTTTCGGCCCAGCGCACTTCGCCGAGTTCCCGCAGCTTCACGAGCTCTTCTGGAAGGCAACGCACGAGGCCGGAGAGGCCAAGAAGTCAATGGATCCTGCGGTTGGAGAGCAACTCGTTGCATACATCGACGAGATCGCAGACATCTTCTGGCAGACTGACAAGGCCAAGCAAATGGGTGTCTACCCGCCCAGCTGATCCGACTCTGTCGGAGCGGGCTAGCGTTTGCCGACACGATGTCTGTGACTGACGACGTCCACAGCGCCGCACCCACGGTGGAGGGCGACCTTGACGACAAATCGACGCGCGATCAGATTCTCGACGCTGCCCTCGAATGCTTTGCCCAGGCCGGCTACAGCGCGACGTCCCTGAACGACATTGTCGCGGAGGTTGGGATTCGTCGTCAGAGCCTTCTGCATCACTTTGCGTCGAAAGAGGCACTCTACGGCGAGGTCTTCGAGCGGCTGCTGTCCGACTGGTTTGCCCGTCTTGCAGATGCCATCGAATCGACCGCGACCGGGTGGCCGAAGGTCGAACAGGTTCTGCGCGCCGGTTTCGGATTTTTCGCCGACAATCCTTCATAC
>Ga0209013_10002497_pt1 | contig 16671 bp, 21 predicted proteins | sample Cruoilmetagenom2_FD_187291 | JGI IMG/M metagenome (GOLD analysis project Ga0209013, IMG submission 187291) | Oil polluted marine microbial communities from Coal Oil Point, Santa Barbara, California, USA - Sample 2 (SPAdes) (version 2) | ecosystem: Environmental > Aquatic > Marine > Oil seeps ...
GCGTTGAAAGATGGCAAAGTCGTAAAAGACGGCCTGACGAACGATATCATTCAATCACCTGCTTTAAAAGAAATTTACGATATGGACATTCATGTCCAACAACTTAACAATTGCCGAATTTGCGTGTATTTCAATTCGAACATACAAGGAGAGAATGACTTATGAAAAAGTGGACATTAGTATTCATTGCAGTCCTTATGGTGGCTATGTTGGCGGCTTGTGGAGATAAAGAAGAAGCAACTGAACCAGTCTCAGCTGAAGGCGACAAAAAAGAAACCGTAACGATCAAACATGAACTTGGTGAAGCTACAGTTCCAGTAAACCCGGAAAACGTTGTCGTTTTTGATTTCGGTGTATTGGATACATTGGATGAATTGGGCGTGGAAGTTGCAGGCGTACCCCAAAATGCTATTCCCGATTATCTCGAAAAATACAAAGGTTCTGAGTACACAAATGTAGGGAGCTTAAAAGAAGCAGACTTTGAAGCGATTCATGCGATGAATCCGGAAGTCATTTTCATCTCCGGACGCCAAGCAGAAATGTACGAGGAATATGCGAAAATTGCCCCAACAGTTTATATCCCGCTAGATTACACGAACTACATGGATTCATTCACGAAAAACATGGAAACAATCGCTTCCATCTTTGATAAGGAAGATGAAATGAAAGCGGAATTGGAAGAAGTGAATGCGACAATCGAGTCCATCCACGAAAAAGCCGCGGCCCATGATGAAAAAGCATTGATTGTCATGAGCAATGAAGGGAAAGTAAGTGCTTACGGCCCAAGCTCAAGATTCGGCATCCTGCATGACGTCTTCGGATTCGCTGCAGCTGACGAAGGAATTGAGCTATCGACACATGGCCAAAACATCACGTTTGAATATATCCTTGAAACAAATCCTGATATCTTGTTCGTCATCGACCGCAATGCTGCAGTTAACAGCACTTCAAGTTCTGAAGGAACAATTGAAAACGAACTGGTAGAGAAAACGAATGCTTTCAAGAATGACAAAATCTTCTACTTGAATCCAGGTCAATGGTACTTATCTGGTGGAGGTCTGCAATCCGTTAAATTAATGGTGAAAGATGCAGAAGCAGCACTATAATCTGTTTTCCGGGGAGGAAACCAACTTGTTCTATCAAGTGAAGAGAATGACTGTGACTGAAGGGTCCAGCGACAAAGTCCTTGCACGTTTTCAAAAGGAAGGACTTATCGAAAAGCAACCAGGCTTCATTGATTTGAAAGTACTTGTCAAGAAAGTCCGTCGTGGAGATGAAGAAGTACTGATCATGGTCAACTGGGAAAGTGAAGCGGACTGGAAGAATTGGGAGAAGAGTCCGGAACATATCGCAGGTCATAAAGCCAACGCCGGTAAACCGAAACCCGACCACATCATCGAGTCCAGTCAAAACGTATATGAAGTGAAAGTCAGTAAATAAACAACGTGCCAGGTACCCATGTGAAAAACGGGTGCCTGGCACTTCTTCTATTCGGTCCAGTCTAAGGGTGGGTTTTTCACAACCATCACAATTTGATGTTCCTCCAATTTCTTTTCAAGATCGTCGGCCATTGGTTGACTGATTCCCAATCCCTCTAACTTCAACCTCAATTCGTCCCCTTTGGACTTGAAGACGTTGGCAATGGATGATCCAAGGCCTTGTTCTGCCAGACCGACTGTATTGGCATTCGCCATCTCCGCAAGCTTTTCAGTTCGGAAATCTTTATGCGTCAAGATATAGATATCCTCTTCGGGTACGCCTTTTGTTTTTATTTCCTGTACGCCTCGTATCGCTTCATCGTCAGTCATAAACTCTTTGTAGTAGATACTCATCAATGAATTCCTCCTTCAATTCGTTCCCTGACTCTAATACTGTACCACTGGCATATTCGACTAAACGCATTTTGGGCTTATTCCAACTTAAGTCGTGGTTTTCTACAATAAAAGTAGAGTGTATTGTATGATTAGACTATCTATTATAAATAAGGAGTGTGAGTCCTGTGAAAAAGTGGTTTTATCCACTGGGTTTGGTAACCCTTATTGGCTTCGCCATCGTATTTCTAAATTTGACCCATGAAAAAATGATCGAGTTCGATGAAAGTGCAGCGAATGCTTTGTCGGGAAACGGATTCCTGAAATTGTTCAAAATCTTTGGTGACCAGATTGTAATTATTATCGTCGCTCTTATATTAATGATGTTTTTGGCTTTTTACAGAAAGAATTTCCGAGGCATGCTGTTTGTCTTGTTCGCAGTGGGTGGCGGAAACCTGTTGAACCAAGTGCTTAAAAAATGGGTCGAACGTGAAAGACCAGATATCCCTCATCAAAAGGACAGCTTCAGTTTTCCCTCGGGAAATGCGATGGTAGGCTTGCTTTACCTTTTCACCCTTACCTACTTCCTGACTGAAAATATTTCTTCCAAAACGACCCGGATCCTGATCTGGATCGGCACGATCGTGTTGACACTGTTGTTGGGACTTTCAAGAATCGTCTCAAATGCACACTATGCAACGGATGTTTTGGCAGGGTGGATGGCAGGGTATTCACTCTTTATAATCGTAGCTGTCTGGTATGAGTGGAGAAACCGACAGATGAGCAAGCGGATAACACAACCGGAATAGACGGGGTCTTGCGCCATTCACTTGGCGTGGGACTTTTTTTGAAAGAGGAGGAAGTTCGATGTTCACAATACCGGATCATCTGGTCGAATTAGGACTGCAAAGGATAGAAGGACATGCCGTGCAAGGTTTTGTCCGCAGTTACGGAAGTCCTGCTCCAACACTATTGCTGATCGGAGAAGCACCAGGTGAAAATGAAATCGAAACAGGCATCCCTTTTATCGGTCGGGCTGGAACCGAGCTCATGAAATCACTCGATAGCATCGGACTGACACGTGAGGATGTATACATCACCAGCAGTGTGCGAAGCCGCCCTTATAAATGGGGAACCAAGAGAGAGCGGGACGGAACAGTGGTGAAGAGAACGTACAACCGTGCACCGAAACCGGCTGAAATTCTTGCCCACGCACCACTTCTGGATTATGAAATCGAACATTTAAAACCGAAGCTGATTGTCACTCTGGGCAATGCAGGTCTACAGCGTTTGCTTGGAAAAGAAGCGAAAGTAACGGCACTGCATGGGCAAAAACTGTGCAGGCCCATTCAGTATTTAAATAAACTAGAGGACCTTCACTATAGTGAAACGTCAGAATCTTTCGTGATTGTCCCGACTTTTCACCCCGCGTCCGTTTTCTATCGGCCTTCATTACGGGAAATAGTTCAACAAGATTGGCTGCAAATCGGCCAGTATTTAAAGGAGAGTACATCATGACTTACAAGCAAGCATTGAAACATGCCCAGTACTCTGGGTCTGAAGTGGAATATTTAGGAGAAGGTGCCTGGCATCAAGCATGGAAATTGACCAGCACAGAACATGAACCACTTGTATTGCGTATCCCTAAAAAAGTGGCATACAAAAAAGAAGTCACTTATGACGAAGCATCTTTGCAAGCGGAATATGGCGGAACTGACATTTATTACAAGTGTGCCAATCGTGCTAAACCTGGAGCCGCACCAGCCACTTTTGCCTATCATGTATCAAAAGACATAACGTATACAATCGAGTCGTTTGCAGGCAACCATGTGGACCTGCATCAATTAACGGAAAATAAAGCACTTGAACTGGGTAAGGATATCGGAGAATTGTATCGAAAAATAGAACAAGTGAATCATGGATTAAAAGGGATAGGGTTCTTTGCATGGAATGAAGAGCAAGGAGTGCATGGCCAATTTTTGAGTGATTACCATTCATTCATCGAGGAAGAATGCGAAGAAATTATGGATGACTACGAAGAGCTATCAACAATTAATCCGAGCTTTAAAGAGCTTGAACTGCAAGACACATTGCTACGTATTTGCGAAACTCGTCTGAAGGAAATCAGTCACCCTGTATTGACGAATCAAGATGCATCACCGGAAAACTGGCTTCTGGACCAGGGTGAAATCCGTCTCATCGATCCCCTGCCAATCCTGTATTTCGGGGAAGTGATGGCCGGGAACTTCATGAACCTGTACGAAACGCTTTTTGTAGAGCTTGCGCGTACGGAACGTTACGGGAAGCACCGTTTCCACGGGTGCCAGGGAACACTGCAGACCATTGCGGATGGTTTTGTCTTGGGGTACTGTGCAGGGGACTCACATAAAACTCGTGTCCTGAGAGGCGAACAGTTGTTGCAGGTTCTTGATACAGCTGTTCGTCATATGCGAATGCTGGACGGGGGATTGAACGAGGAACAAGTCATACGCTATGGTTCCAAAGAAGACGTGGAGAAGCGACTGGACGTATTTGCAAGGAAAGTAAAGGAGCTAATTCAACTCGTATAGTTTTCTTTAGCCCAACAAGGCTTTCTTAATTGAAGAATGTTGCTCAAAGGAAACTTTTCGCATACAATAAATTCAACAGATTAATATAGAAAAGAGTTGGGAAAATGGATGGAAATGTTCTGTTTGCTTTAGGACTCACTTTATTTGCTGGTCTTGCCACAGGTATTGGGAGTTTACTAGCATTTGTCACTAAAAGAACGAATACAAAATTTTTATCCTTGGCGCTAGGGTTCTCTGCAGGAGTCATGATTTATGTATCCATGATTGAAATCTTCGTGAAGGCAAAAGATGCTTTAGTTCTTGAGTGGGGTTCATCACATGGATATTGGTTGACGATTATCGGGTTTTTCAGCGGGATTATCGTGATTGCATTGATTGATAAATTATTGCCGAAATCCACGAATCCCCATGAAGTCAAAGGTGTTGAGGAAATGGACATTGAACCTTCCAATGCCGAATATACGAAATTGATGAGAATGGGCTTGTTTACCGCACTTGCCATCGGGATTCATAACTTTCCGGAAGGGATTGCGACGTTCGTATCCGCAATGCAAGATCCACACTTAGGCATTGCGATAGCCGTTGCTGTTGCCATTCACAATATTCCAGAAGGCATTGCGGTGGCCATTCCTATTTTCTATGCAACCGGCAATCGCAAGAAAGCGTTCAAATGGTCATTCCTGTCAGGTCTTGCGGAACCTGTGGGAGCACTCGTGGCCTTCCTGATCTTGATGCCATTTTTAAGTGCAACTATGTTTGGCATGATTTTTGCTGCAGTGGCGGGCATCATGGTCTTCATCTCACTGGATGAATTATTGCCGGCAGCACAAAAATACGACGAAGCCCATCTTTCCATCTATGGTGTTGTCGGGGGAATGGCAGTCATGGCACTAAGTTTGGTTTTGCTTGCTTAATTGATGAACACGTTGTCTAGTCTAACTAGGCAACGTGTTTTTAGGTCCACACGAAGTGGATCACAAAGGCGTTGCGGCAGGACGTCGCGTTCTTAGCCTTTGTTCCTTTGCAACTCTCAGAACCCAAAATGACAGCTTTTACATAAGGTGGCAGACAAAGACACAATTGCCCTCTTGAGGGACAAACTAAAGAAGTAGACGGTTGCACTTTTCTTGTTGTAAGTTGAAGATTATAAATCTATACTGAGGTGTAAAGAAATAATAGACATGTGTCAAGACAAGGGGGAGAAGACATGGCAACTTCAATTAGCAAAGAGCGTAAACCTCTTTCGAGAAATAAATTATTGGGTATCGCGGGACTTGGCTGGATGTTCGACGCAATGGACGTCGGAATTCTGTCGTTCGTCATCGCAGCGCTGGCTGCATCCGATCAATTTAACCTGAACCCTGAGCAGATGGGCTGGATAGGCAGTGTAAATTCAATCGGGATGGCGGTCGGGGCATTTGTCTTTGGGATATTTGCCGATCGCGTCGGGCGGAAAAAGATTTTCATTATTACGCTTGTGATGTTTTCCGTAGCAAGTGGACTGTCAGCGTTGACCACAACGTTGGCGGCATTCCTAGTTCTGAGATTTTTTGTCGGGATGGGACTGGGCGGGGAACTTCCGGTAGCATCGACTCTTGTATCTGAAAGCGTGGAGGCAAAAGAACGCGGCCGCATTGTCGTATTGCTTGAAAGCTTCTGGGCAGCAGGCTGGTTGATTGCCGCAATCATTTCCTATTTCATCATTCCTGACTTCGGCTGGAGATGGGCATTGTTCATCACGGCATTGCCGGCATTGTACGCGATTTACCTGCGCATCAACTTGCCGGATTCACCACAGTTCACGGCGAAACGTGTGCGAGACCGAACATTTACGCAAAACATTAAAGAAGTATGGTCCAAAGCTTATGCGAGACCGACATTGATGTTATGGATTTTATGGTTCACCGTCGTATTCTCTTATTACGGCATGTTTTTATGGTTACCGAGTGTCATGGTCATGAAAGGCTTCAGCATGATCACAAGCTTTAAATACGTGCTAATCATGACGATTGCACAGCTGCCTGGTTACTTTACTGCAGCATGGTTAATTGAGAGAGCTGGTCGCAAATTCGTACTGGTCGTGTACTTACTTGGAACGGCAGCAAGTGCGTACGTCTTTGGGAATGCGGACTCCACTGTCATGCTAGTGACTTCCGGAGCATTCCTGTCATTCTTCAATCTGGGTGCATGGGGTGCATTGTACGCCTATACACCAGAACAATATCCTTCCGTGATTCGCGCAACCGGAGCGGGGATGGCTGCTGCTATCGGACGGGTCGGAGGAATCCTTGGACCTTTATTGGTAGGGACGCTTGTCACAAAGGGATATGAAATTGGATTCATTTTCACTATTTTCTGTATCGCCGTTGTGATCGGTGTGCTGGCGGTCGTTTTCCTTGGGAAAGAAACAAAGCAAACGGTTTTGGAATAACAAAAAGGCTGCCGCGGCAGCCTTTTTGCTTGGGGAAAAATGGGTGAAAGGGAAGAAGCCCTAAGTGAAAGGAAGAAAGTGTACACGAAGATGAACAAATCATTTGAAAAGGAATAACCTTATTTACCGGAATATTAAAACTGATTATTCTAGCAGAAAGCCTGGATAATTGGTAGAATGAACCTACTAAACAATATACGTAGTAAGGGAGAGTCGGCTATGTTCAAGAGGATTGACACCGTATTTTTACCTGTACAAGACACGTATCGATCGATTAAGTGGTATGAAGAAAAATGTGGATTTACATTGAGATGGCACGATGAGTCCAATGGTTATGCAGCCATGGACATCGGGGATGGGGAAACGGCCTTTACATTGGTGAGAAACCCGCAAATGGGGAATCCCAAACCAGCAGACCATGAATGGTTCAACCTGTATACATCGGATATCCACGCCACACATCAAGCCATGCTGGACGTGGGAGTCGAAGCGACGCCGATTCAAAGTGGGGGCAATGTGGAATTTTACCAGTTCAAAGATTTAGATGGTAATACGATTGGAGTATGTTGCTTTGAAGAAGACGCAGCTTAAACACCGCCGAATATTGATTGTGGGATCCGGTGGCGCGGGGAAATCCACGTTATCTCGCAAACTTGCGGAACAGTGGGAGTTGCCCGTGGTTCATTTGGACGCCTTGTTTTGGCAACCGGGATGGACAGCCATGCCAAGACCTGAGTTCCTGGAAAAAGTGAAGCATGAATTGGGCAAACCCAAGTGGATCATTGATGGAAATTATGATTCAAGCATTGAAATGAGAGCGGAACATGCTGACCTCATTATTTTTCTCGACTTTTCAAACGTACTTTGTCTCTATCGCGCCTGCAAGCGAGCTTGGATGTACCGGGGGAAGACGAGGCCCGATATGGGAGAAGGCTGCCCTGAGAAAATCGATTGGGAATTTATCAGATGGATCTGGCGTTATCCTAAAGATGCGAGACCGGAAATGTTGAATGTATTATCGAAAGTGCCTGCTGATGTGATTACATTGACATCACCAAAAGAAGTAAATCAATGGTTGCAGAATATATCGACACGCTAAGAGTGAATCCTTTAATTAAGGAGATTCACTCTTTTTTTGTTGCCTGGATTTTGAATGGACGATACCCCCTCCCCTCGATCATATATCCCGATGGAACATTCTCTTGAAACGATAGTTTAAAACAATCTTCAATTGACTATTCTGATTCTATGTATCAAATGATTTAAGACAGCTGAAGTCAAGATTAAGAATGTATAACGTTGAACCAATTCCAGGTATGAAGGAGGAAATGTTGATGGATCAAAAAGAAAAGAAGAATATTACCAGACGTGACTTTCTAAAAACTACAGGTGTAGCAACAGGTGCATTGATCGGAGGAGGTCTGATTGGTGGATTAGTCGGCTACAACATGAACAAAGATGAAGCGGGCTCGACGAAAAACGGCACAGGCTCAAATGAGCATGGGACGCAAACAGGAAATGCGGGATGGAGATTTTTCAGAACGAATCAAGAATACGACATCGTTGCGAATGCCACGGAACGTATTTACCCGAAAGATGATCTTGGTCCGGGTGCCTTTGAACTAGGTGTACCGAACTTCATCGATAATCAATTGGCCGGTGAATACGGAAGTAATGCGAAAGAGTATATGCAAGGTCCGTTTGAGGTAGGGGCTCCTACTCAAGGATATCAAAGCCGTTTGACGAGATCTGAAATATTCAGGCAAGGAATAAAAACAATAGAAGCAGAAGCTCAAAAAAGATTCGATACCGGTTTTTCAAGTCTTGAAGGTGCCCAGATGGATGAAATCTTGACGGCGCTACAAAAAGATGAGATCCCGATGGCTGGTGTGACATCCGGATTTTTCTTTCGGTTGCTCAGAAAGGCAACACTTGAAGGAGCTTATTCCGACCCGATGTACAACGGGAATGTCAATATGGATGGCTGGAAAATGAAAGGATTCCCGGGACATCAAATGGCTTATATCAATGTAATCGAAGAAGAGAAATTCCAAAAAATCGAGCCGCAATCGCTTGGCGGACACTAAAATGGGGGGAATTTGATAAATGGTTAAGACATTACCTAAAGTTGATGTGGTAACAGTCGGGGTAGGATGGACTGGAGGAATCATTGCTGCAGAGTGCGCAAAAGCAGGTCTGAAAGTAGTGGGTCTGGAACGAGGGGAAGAACGAGGCACCGCTGATTATTTAAAGGTACATGACGAGTACCGTTATGCGGTCCGTTATGAACTGATGCAAAACTTATCAAAGGAAACCATCACGATTCGCAATAATCGGAAGATGAGTGCCCTTCCTATGCGCCAGCTGGGATCCTTCCTTCTTGGCGAAGGACTAGGGGGTTCAGGAACGCACTGGAATGGACATACATGGAGATTCTACCCGTATGATTTCCAGATTAAGTCCATGACGGAGGAAAAATATGGGGCCAATAAATTGTCAAAGGATTACCAGCTTCAGGACTGGGGGATTACCTATGATGAAATGGAACCGTATTTCTACAAATATGAACAAACGATAGGACTGTCGGGTGAAGATAAAAACCCATTCCTGAAACGTAAAGACCCATTCCCAACACCGCCGATGAAACGGACACCAATTCTAAAAAAATTCGAAAAGGCTACGTCAGATTTAGGTTATTCACCATTCATGCTGCCTTCAGCCAATCTCTCGGAAGCCTACACTAATCCTGATGGTCAAGCCATTAGTGCCTGTCAGTACTGTGGATTCTGCGAGCGTTTTGGGTGTGAATATGGGGCGAAGTCTTCACCCGAAGTGACCGTTGTACCGACTGCGATGAAGACAGGAAATTTCGAGACACGGTTCCATGCGAATGTTGTGGAGGTTATGAAGACTGGCAACAAGGTAACTGGGGTAAGATACCTCAATACTCTTTCGGGTGAGGAGTTCATTCAGCCGGCTGAAGTGGTTGTTTTGACCAGTTACATTTTCAATAATGCGAAGCTCCTGATGGTATCAAAAATCGGTGAACAATACGATCCGGCAACCGGTAAAGGTACTCTCGGCAAGAACTATTGTTATCAGATTCTGCCTGGTGCTACAGGATTTTTCGAAGACCAGATGAACACGTTCATGGGAGCCGGGGCTCTAGGTATGACCATAGATGACTTCAATGCGGACAACTTTGACCACAGTAATCTGGATTTCATCCATGGAGGCAGCCTTTCAATCACGCAAACTGGAGCAAGACCGATTGAATCCAACCCGATCCAAAAAGATACCCCGACTTGGGGCTCGGAATTCAAGAAAGAATCCATCTACAATTACACACGAACACTGAGCATCGGGGCACAAGGAGCGTCAATGCCCCATAAAGAGAATTTCCTTTCACTTGATGGAAGGTACAAGGATGCTTACGGTATTCCGCTGCTTCAGATGACGTATAACTTCACGGAACAAGACCGGGCGTTGCATAGCTATATATCTGAAAAGGCAGCTGAAATCATGAAGGAAATGGGTGCCAAGACGGTTGAAGGCCGGTCGCCAATTACGGAATATGACATCGTCAACTACCAAACGACTCATAATACTGGCGGCACGGTCATGGGGGCAAGTCCTGACATTAGCGTGGTCAACAGCTACCTGCAACATTGGGATGCAGAAAACTTATTTGTCGTTGGAGCGGGGAATTTCGCTCATAACGGGGGATATAACCCGACAGGAACAGTAGGGGCACTGGCATATCGATGTGCAGAAGGTATCATAAATTACAGTAAAAAAGGCGGTTCACTCGTTTAACAGGAGGTGTACACTATGGGTGGCTTTGGAAGTATAGGAATGCCGGGACTAATCATTATCCTGGTCATTGTCCTGATTTTATTCGGACCAAAAAAATTACCGGAAATCGGATCGGCAGTCGGGAAAACATTTTCCGAATTCAAGAAATCAACAAAAGGTCTCATTGATGATGAGGAACCTGTAAAAAAAGAAGAGAAGAAATCAGAAGTCGTATAGAAGGTGTAAAGTATGGACCCGTATGAACACCATAATAAAAACATCATCAGTCCGCTGGATAAACCTGCAGTGGCCGAAGTAAAGCAAGAAATGATTGAGGAAGATATTGAACTAGTAGAAGAAGAAACATTAATCGATCACTTAACCGATTTACGCAAACAAATCATCAAAAGTGTCGCCGTCTTCATGTTCTTCTTCATCGCCGTGTTTTCCACTTTGAACATGTGGTTCCCGTATGTGACGAGAGGAAATGACTTGATCGTACTGGGGCCGCTTGAAGTCGTGAAGTTCTATATGTCCATATCGACGACGATTTCACTGGGCTTATCTTTGCCGTTCCTGTTCCATTTCATCTGGCAATTTGTGAAACCTGGCTTGAATCCGAAGGAAAGCGGTTTCCTCGGGATGTATTCACCGCTTATGCTTGTGCTTTTTGTCATCGGGATTGCCTTTGGATATTATGTGGTGAACCCATTGAGCTACCAATTCCTGATCAACATCGGTGAAGTGAATTTTGATGTGATGGTATCGGCAGGCGAATATATTCACTTCTTAATCATGACGACGGTACCGCTCGGATTGCTGTTTGAACTGCCAATCATCGCAATGTTTCTATCCGCCATCGGGATTCTGACGTCCGACACGATGAAGAATGTCCGAAAATGGTCCTATATCGTACTGGGAGTCTTATCAGCATTGATCACACCACCTGATTTTGTAAGCCAACTGTTAGTCCTGATTCCGATGGTGTTGCTGTATGAAATCAGCATCCTGATTGTCACGAAGCTTGAACGCAAGCAAGTCCTGAACGCAAACCAATCCATCCCCCAAGAATAGCGGGGATGGATTTTTTGATGCGAGCCACAACTTGAAAGGCAATTGTGTCTGCGTCTGCCACCGTTTTATTAGTTTGCACTCCGAAAAAAGTAGTGACAATGTATTTCGACTTCTGTAATATCAATTGTTATATACATAAAAGGAGTCTGAATTGGATGAATTTTAATTTATACGAAGATGCTCATGAATTTGAAAGAAAAGCAAAGCCGTTTCTCGTTCAGCACGAAGATATTTACAGCCTGTTTTACGGGATACTTCAAGGAATCAAGGCGGGCCGATATGAAAAACCGGTGATGGTGACCATTGAAGAGGAGGGCAATCTGGTGGCATTGTTTCAGATGACACCCCCTCATCCATTGAATATTGTCATCATTGATGAATCGAGAACTGACGATATTCTTACCTTCGCTGCAGCGGAATTCCTGGATAGGGGCTTCCATCTTACATCGGCAGTTGGCTTGAAACCAGTCGTATTGTCGTTTGCTGATAAATGGAAAGCACTCACTCAATGTGAGTCTAAATTACTGATGGATCAAGGTTTGTACCGTTTGGATGAAGTCAACAAATCACTCGAGAACAGCCCTGGATCATGGCGCTTTGCGAGAAAAGATGAAGCAGCACTGATTGAAAAATGGTATGTCTTATTTGGCAATGACGCCGGGATAGAAAATCGGCCGATGGAAGAAATCAAGGAACGAGTTGCCCAATTCCTGGAGGATCAGGAAGTGTTCTTTTGGGAGGTTGACGGCAAAGTCGTTTCGATGATGAAGAAAGCCCGACCTTCTGATCATGGCGTTACCGTCTCGTTTGTTTTCACCCCACGGGAAGAACGTAAAAAAGGGTATGCTAGGACAATGGTTGCAGCAGGCAGCGAAGAGTTATTGAAGACCTATGATTTCTGTGTACTCTATACGGATATGCTGAATCCAACGTCAAACAAAATCTACCAGGAAATCGGCTACCGAAAAATCGCTGATTCCGTCCACGTTGAATTTGTGGGAAAAGAGCGTGCATAAATGGAGCTTGAACAGTTAAAAAAATGGTGTGAAAGCCATCCAGGTGCACAATATGATTATCAGCAAGACTGGCAAGCCGAACGTTATTCGGTAGGCGGCAAGATGTTCGCGATGTTCGGACATGATGGAAGTGGCCAAGAAATTCTATCCCTCAAGTGCGACCCCGTCCGTTCGGAAGTACTGCGCTCGGAATATGATGAAGTGAAAGCCGGATACTATATGAACAAAACTCACTGGAACTCTCTTGCCAGAGAAGGAGAATTGCCGCCGGAGCTGTTTCGGGAATTGATTGCCCACTCCTATCAATTGGTTTTCAACGGTCTGACGAAGAAGTTGCAAAAGGAGATTTTGACACAATGACCTGCAGTTTTTGTGAAATTATTTCAGGGAATCTTCCTGCCCGAATGGTTAAGGAAACAGAAGAAACCATGGCGTTCCTAGATATAGATCCCATCCAAAAAGGTCATGTACTCGTGATTCCGAAACGGCATGTACATGATTTAACGGATATGACTGACATTGAAATGGGCCAGGTCATGTCACTTTGCCAGGAAGTCATGCTGTCCTTGAGACGAGCATATAATCCTGATAGCATAACAATCCTACAGAATAACGGGGAATGCATGGCCTTCCCGCATGTTCATTTTCACGTTGTACCGAGATTTTCAGGTGATGGTTTCGTTATGATCGAACCGGAAATTTCCGTCTCGGAAGAAGAAATGAACAGGATAGCAAGTCAATTGGAAAAGAATATGTTATAATTTTTTCATTAGTATCACTCTTTAACGCTTAAACGCTGGAGTGGTGATAACCGTTTTAAACAGAAGGGACGATGGGTGGCCGATGGATAACTGATCTTATTTCTTGAGCAAATCTAAAATTTTGCGAAATCGGAAATCGGATTAGTCTGCCCATTTTTCACTTCTACAGAAAATCTCTTCATATCAGAAAGAGTTTTTTTGACATGATTTATTTTGGGTATAGTCAATCCTTCCGATCATTATCGGAGGGATTTTTTTGTCCTCCGAAATAGGGGGAATAAGAATGACAGTGTTAGGTAAATTGAAAAATGTCACAATTGAATATGGTGACATAACGATTGTTAAAGAAGTATCCATGGATATCAAACAAGGCGGCTGCATCGGAGTTGTGGGAGGCAAAGGGGAAGGGAAATCCACACTGTTGTCGCTGCTAGCCGGAGAACTGGAAGCAACTGATGGCTCCATCCGATGGTTAGGAGGGGCTCCCACGATCCATTATTTCAAACAAGAAGCTTCTGAAGTGCCCTACAACCGGCCGACAGAAAATCATCTTTCACATAAATGGCAAGTGCCCAAAGACCGCCCATATGATGTACTGAGCGGGGGAGAGCGGATGAAGAAACGGCTGTCCCAAGCATTTTCAAGTCATGTACAATTACTACTTCTGGATGAACCGACCAATCACCTGGACCAGCAAAGTCTGAAGGAATTAATGAAACTCGTCCAGCACTTTTCCGGAACCGTCATCGTCGTTTCACACGATCGCTTTTTCCTGGATGAAGTGGCAACCTCGATCTGGGAAGTGGAGCATCAGCGAGTGATCCCATATGAAGGGAACTACTCCGCATACCGTTTCGAGAAGGAAGAGAGGCGAAAAGTGCAGTCACGCATGTATGATGCACAACAGAAAAAGATCGCACAGGTTGATGAGCAGATCGCGTCTCTGCAAAATTGGTCAACCAAAGCGCATGCAGACTCTACCAAACAAGAGGGCTTTAAAGAGCATTACCGTACAAAAGCTAAACGGATGGACACGCAAATTCGCTCGAAACGTAACCGGCTTGAACTGGAGCTTTCCAAAGAGCGGATTGAACGACCGGCTGAAGAAAAAGAAATACAGTTTTCAATTGAAGGAAATCGCAAACAAGGCCATCGAGTGATCGAATCAAAAGATGTCACGAAATCCTTCGGCAATCGCGTATTATGGAAAAAATCATCGTTTACGATAAAGCAAGGGGAACGGGTGGCACTCATTGGACCAAACGGTAGCGGGAAATCCACCTGGCTCCGCATGCTGATGGGAGAAGAAGCATTCGAGGGCGAGCTATGGAAAACCAACGCCATGAGCATCGGTTACCTGCAGCAAACAGTGGACGATCTCCCGGACGAAAAAACGCCGGCTGAGTGGTTCAACCCACAGGATTTTGAAACCCGGGGACGAATACAGACTTTGATGACGAACCTGGGATTCGGCAAGGAACATTGGCAATTGCCAATTGGCAGTTTGAGCATGGGGGAACGCCTGAAGCTGAAGTTGATGGCTTTCATGATGGATCAAAAAGATGTACTGTTACTCGATGAACCCACCAATCATCTTGACTTGCCATCTCGTGAGCAACTCGAGCAGACCTTGGCAGCCTATCCCGGAACGATCATTCTCGTCACACATGATCGTTATTTCCTGGAGAAGATTTCAAGCAAGCTCCTGATCATCGAGGATGGGGGCATGAGGAAAATCGACATGACATTCAAGGAATGGCAAAACCATCAGCACGAAACCGTCCAGCAACAGCAACTGCTCAAGCTGGAAGTGGAGCGTCAGGCTGTCCTCGGAGAACTGAGTTTCATCGCGAGAACGGACAAAAAATACGATGAACTGGACCAACGATTCAACGAATTGACGAAACAGATTAAGGCGTTGAAGGGTTAAGACCACATTCCCTTTTAAAGAGGATTTTTACAGAGGTATATCGAATTAGTCCGTATATGTTTTTCTTAAAATACGAAATGATAAGGAGTTTTCCTATTGAAACAAGCCTTACTTGTGATCGACGCTCAACAGGATTTGATTGAGGGAAGTGAAACGGAAAAAAGTGTTGTTAATAAAGAACAACTGATAAGTAATATTAATTTGGTCATCCAGAAAGCTTTGGACTCGGAAGCACTAGTGGTTTTCATTAGGGATAAAGATGTCGCTGGCGGGGAAGGAAAAGGATTCCAGGTACACGAGGGAATTAATGTGCCGTCTACTTCCACATGTTTTGATAAACTGGCGACGAATTCGTTTTATGGAACGCCTTTAATGGGGTTTTTGAAGGAGAATGAAATTGAACATCTCGTGATCATGGGCTGTAAAACAGAGCATTGTATCGATACCGCAGTGAGGACAGCGACGATCAATCATTTCGATGTCACGTTAGTTGGAGACGGCCATTCAACCGAAGGCTCGTCCATCTTGTCTGGTGAACAGATCATAAACCATCATAACAACATACTCCATGGTCATTACAATGTGGATCATTTTTCCATGGTGCGAAACAGTGACGAAGACTTGTTTGTGCCGACCCATGACGATCACCGATAAAACGCAAAAATTAAACCCCGTTCTGGATCAGAGCGGGGTTTTTAAATGGTTTTTTAATCGCCTACTTTTTTGCCACTCATCAATTTCTCGAATTTTTTCATTTCCGCATCCGGTTCCGGGAAGTCACTGGTAGGATGTTTCTCTTGTGCAAATTCCACTTTCGTGTCGAGTTGAATGCCTATCTTCGTACTGGCAGATGCAGTAGGGTCATTGATGATACTTTCGTTGACTCCGTCGAAATGAGGAGCCGCTTCGACATGTTGATTTTCGGTTCTTCGTGGCATAAGTTCCTCTCCTTTAAGATTAATATGACGATAAGAAAGATAATCTATTCAATTGATGACTCCAGGACTTCCATCTGCCTGTTTTCATCAAAAAATAAAAATGGGTTGAGTAAACGGCATCCACTTGGTCAAACCTTACTGAGTGGATAAATAAGAGAAATGTATGTTAACAAACAGACCAGTTTGAAATTTCCTGATAAAAAATCAACAAATACCATGCATATATTTCTATAAAACGGGTATTGGAAATAGGTTAATACATACGAAGCTAAAAAAGGGGCATATGCTGTGATTCGATTTGAGAATGTTACAAAACGGTTTGCTGACGGTACCGAAGCATTGAAA
>Ga0209013_10002498_pt1 | contig 16670 bp, 11 predicted proteins | sample Cruoilmetagenom2_FD_187291 | JGI IMG/M metagenome (GOLD analysis project Ga0209013, IMG submission 187291) | Oil polluted marine microbial communities from Coal Oil Point, Santa Barbara, California, USA - Sample 2 (SPAdes) (version 2) | ecosystem: Environmental > Aquatic > Marine > Oil seeps ...
GCCCCGCTCCTGCTCCTGCGGCATCCAATCCATGGTCGCCGTGCCGTCGTGGACCTCACCGATCTTGTAGTTGATGCCCGTGTAATAGAGCACACGCTCGGTAGTCGTCGTCTTACCGGCATCAATGTGGGCCATGATGCCGATATTCCGGACCTGAGCGAGTGGGATGAGACGGGGCATGTTTTCAAAGATCTCCTGCGTGCTACGGTCTTTCTTCTGTTGCGATCTCCGCTACCAGCGGTAGTGGGCGAAGGCCTTGTTCGCCTCCGCCATGCGATGGGTGTCATCGCGCTTCTTGATGGTGCCGCCACGGTTGTTGGCGGCATCAAGGAACTCAGCGGCGAACTTCTGCATCATCGTCTTCTCGTGACGCGAGTGCGCGAAGTTGATGAGCCAGCGAATCGCCAGCGCCTGCTGCCGATCGGTCCGGACCTCGATGGGGACTTGGTAGGTGGAGCCGCCAACCCGGCGTGACTTCACCTCGACCTGCGGCTTGGAATTGTCCACAGCGCGCTTGAAAACCTTGAGCGGGTCGTCTCCAGTTCGCTCCTCGATGAGTCCGAGGGCACCGTAGAAGATCCGCTCCGCGACGGTCTTCTTCCCCTTCTGGGTCACGTTGTTGATGAACTTGGTGACCAGCCGCGAGTTGTACACGGGATCCGGAAGAACCTCGCGTTTTTCGATAGTTGCTCGCCGAGGCATAGCTCATCCCTCTCTAGTTCTTCGGCCGCTTGGAGCCGTACTTCGAACGGCGTTGCCGCCGACCGTCCACACCCTGGGTATCCATGGTGCCGCGGATGATGTGATAGCGGACGCCAGGGAGGTCCTTCACCCGCCCGCCGCGGATCATCACCTGCGAGTGCTCCTGCAGGTTGTGCCCCTCGCCGGGAATGTAGGCCGTGACCTCAATCCCGTTGGTGAGGCGCACTCGAGCCACCTTGCGGAGGGCCGAGTTCGGCTTCTTCGGCGTGGTGGTGAAGACGCGGGTACAGACGCCCCGCCGCTGCGGACACCCCTGCAGCGCCGGGCTCTTGGTCTTCTCGATGGCCGTCTTGCGGCCCTGTCGCACCAGCTGCGAGATCGTCGGCATGGTCGCTCCCTATCCGGGGGATCGTAAGTCCAAGTGAAGACGCCACTTGGATGAATCCTCGATATATGAGCTCTGGCCGTGAGTCAGAGCCGCGGAAGAATACTGGAGAATGCAGGGCGTGTCAAGCCGCAAAAGGGCTTTTCGGGGGATGCCACCATTCCAAATTAGGAATTAGGAATGCCGCCCGCCCACCTCGGAGATTTCGGATTGCGGATTGCGAATTTCGAATTTGCGGCGCGGTGAGGCGGTCCAGTGGCTGGAGGCGAATTGCCCACGCTCAAGCGCGATGAGAAGGGTTTCCTTCGAATCCACGTACGCGACCGCCGACGGCAGGCACGGGCGCGCTGAACGGGACGTGCGATGTACGTGATTGTGACGAGCTCGCACGACTCGAGCAACTCGTTGCCCCACAATCACGTACGTGGCAATCCACGGGGAGCGCGGCGACAGAAAGTCGCGCTGAAACCTGAAGCGCTCTACCTGACGCCGGGCACGGGCACGGAGACCGGCACGGGCGCACAAAAGAAATCCGGTCGCCCATGTGGACAACCGGGTGGAATGCGTTGGTCAATTCGTCAGCTTCCTACGACTGGTTCGGGAGAGGAAGGAGGGCCGGCAGGTTCATGCGGCGTAGGAGATCCTGAAAGCGCGGGTCGGAGCGAATGTTGTCGAACATCGGAAAACAGCTGAGGTACGGCAACACAGGATCATGGACCTCAAAGCCCTGAACGAACCACTCGATGGCCTTGTCCTTCTCTCCGGCCATGAGGTAGAAGATCCCGATATCGGTCGGCAGACTGAAAGCCTCGGGGAGGCGGGCGATCAGGGACTCCGCCCCGCGCTTCATCGCCTCGGCGTATCCTCCATGCGAATGACCCTCTTCGAGCACGGCTTCGAGTCTTGGATCCTCGTATAATGCGACCATCGAGGCCTTGCAGGCCTCGAACGCCTCCTCCTCCATCCCCTTTTTTTCTTGCATGATCATCCAGAGGGTGTATCCGACGATTGGATGGTCCGGTTGAATCCTCTGGGCTTCCCGGGCAACCGCCATGGCCTCCTCGTATCGCCGATGCATAAGAAGAACTTGTGCGTGCAAACTTTGGACCAACGGATTGAACGGATCGAGCACGGCGGCCTTTTCGCTGTGGCGCAGGGCCTCTTCGCCATTCCCGGTGATCGCCAGGAAATGCGCGTAGAGCTCTTGCGCAGTCGCGACGTTGGGATTGAGCTCGAGGGTCCGGCGCCAGGATTCTCCGGCGCCGTCCCAATCCCAGTCGATATAGGTCTTGACCGAAGCCAGGACGTGGTGGGCTTCGGCGGAATTCGCATCGAGCTCGAGGGCCTGCAGGGCCGCGGCCTTGGCCTTCGGTCCCGCCTCCCCTGGCGACACGATACCGACCTGGTTGCGCACGACCCAGACCCAGGCCCGACCGACGTAGGCAGGCGCGAACGAGGGATCCTTCTCCAGGGCGAGGTCGAAGTACTTTTCGGCGGTGTCCACATCCCCCGGAGTCGCTTTCATCCAGTGGTAGGTGCCCCTGAGATAGGCTTCGTGAGCTTCGGGATTGACGGGGCGGGCTTCGGCGAGGAGCTCCTTCTCTGCCGGAAGGAGTCTAAGCGACAGCGCCTTGGCCACGCTCTCCGCCACTTCGCTCTGCAGCTGAAGAACCCCCGACAACTCACGCTCGAAGGACTCCGCCCACAGCTGCGTCTGGTCGCCCACGTGGATGAGCTCTGCGTTGATGCGGATGCGGTCCGCCTCACGCTGGGCGCTCCCTTCGAGCACGTAGTCCACGTCGAGCTCACGGCCGATCCGGTCGATCGGCGTATCGCCTTCCCTATAGCGCATCACCGAGGTGCGGGCGATGACGCTCAGGCCTTCCGGGTGGAGACGGCCGAGCTGGGTGATTAGCTCCTGGGTGAAGCCGTCGGAGAGGTACTCCTGCTCCGAGTCGCCCGAGAGGTTGGCGAACGGCAACACTGCCATCCTCACCGCCTGTACTTCGCCACCGCCTCCAACCAGCAACCGGCGGACGCCTCCCACGTCGAGCACTGCTAAAGCGACGAGAACTACCGCCAAGCCAGCCCCCGCCAGCATCCAGCGCCGTCCCGGCATCGCAGGCAGCACAACCGACCGTGTCGCTTCCGTTATGGACGACTGCGCCGTCTCCAGCGCCGCGCGCACCTCGCCGGCGCTCTGGTAACGCCGCGCCGGTTCCTTCTCGAGGCAGCGGTCGATGACCGTTTGCAGCTGAGTTGGCAACACGCCCCCGGGTCCGGGCGGGAGAGGCTGCGGCGTTGTGCTTAATATGGCGGAGCTCAGCTCGAAACCGGTCTTGCCCGTGAACGGCCGCACCCCGGACGCCATCTCGAAGAGCACGACCCCCAGCGCCCAGATGTCGCTGCGCGCATCGGCCGGCTCTCCCTTCAGCTGCTCCGGCGCCATGTAGGCCAGGGTGCCCGCGATCTTCCCAGACAGCTGCAGCGAGTCGACGGAGTAGGTGGTGGCCTCGGTGAGCTCGGTGTCGCTCACACGGGCCGCCAGCCCAAAGTCGAGCACCTTGGCGCGCCCCTCCGGGGTGATCACCACGTTGCCGCTCTTGAAGTCCCGGTGGACGACCCCGTTCGAGTGCGCATGCGCCAGGGCGTCCGCCATCTGGCGCCCGAGGCGCAGCGCCTCATCCACCACCATCCGCTCACCTGAGAGCCGCTCGCTCAAAGCCTCGCCCGAGACCAGCTCCATGGCGATGTAGGCCTGGCCATCGGCCTCCCCCACCTCGTAGATCGTGCAAATGTTGGGATGGTTAAGCTTCGAGGCCATGCGCGCCTCGCGCAGCAGCCGCGTCCGCGCGCTCTCATCGCTCAGGGTCTCGGCCGGCAGGACCTTGAGCGCCACCTCACGCTCAAGCCGCGGGTCGTGCGCCCGGTACACCTCGCCCATCCCACCGGCGCCGAGGGGCGCCAGAATCTCGAACGAACCCACGTGAGTGCCGGCCTTCAACACCACGCGCTCCACCACGCTCGAGGACGATCGGTCCTGGCTTGTTGCATCGCCTGAATCCGGGTCGATTGTAGCCGAGCGCGTGCCCGGTCAACCGCAGATCACGCAGATGGATGCAGATGGACGCAGATTATTGAATTCGGAATTCGGGATCTCCGCCCATCCGGCTTCGCCCTTCGGGCTACGCCGTGACAAGCCCACCCATCTCGGATTGCGGATTCACCGGCGCGGGGGGCGATCCGGAGAATTGGAGCGTATTTCCCGCGCTTGGGTGCGATGACCGGGCGTGCCGTCCTTGACAATTTTGGGACGGTGGCCGCTGCGGTGACCCAGCGCGTCGAGTCCCAAACATTGTCAAGGGGGGCAACCTCGGGGAGCGCGACGGCAGAAGGTCGCCTCGACTTCAGGAGCGCATCGATGGCAGCCCGGCAAAGGCACCGAAACGTCAGGGGCGCACAAAAAAAGGCCGCCCTCGCGGGCGGCCGACGAAGTTGTTATTTGGCTGAATTCAGCTCTCTACGGCCGGCTTTTCCGCCTTCGCCTCGATCAGCGCGGTGGCCGCCTCGGTCATTTCCCGGTAGAGGCTGTCAGGCTCCTCCCGAGGCTCCATCTCCTCCTCTGGGACCGGGTCGATGATAGTACGACGGTAACGCGACGCACCGGTTCCCGCCGGGATGAGCCGCCCGACGATCACGTTCTCCTTGAGGCCGTGGAGGTTGTCCACCTTGCCCGAGACGGCCGCCTCGGTGAGCACGCGGGTGGTCTCCTGGAACGAAGCAGCCGAGATGAAGCTCTCGGTCGCCAGCGAGGCCTTGGTGATTCCGAGGAGCAGTGACTGGGCGGTCGCCGGCTCGCCGCCGGCCTCGATCACCCGCTCGTTCTCAGCCTGGAAAAGGTAGCCCGGAACCTGCTGTTCGAGGAGGAAATCGGTATCGCCGGGATCGACCACCTTCACGAAACGCATCATCTGTCGAACGATGACCTCGATGTGCTTGTCGTTGATCGCGACGCCCTGCGAACGGTAAACCTCCTGGATCTTGTCCACGAGATGGCGTTGCATTTCCTTCTCGCCGAGGATCGAGAGAATGTCGTGGAGGTTGACTGCTCCCTCGGTGAGGGGATCGCCAGCCTGAATGAACTCGCTCTCCTGCACCGAGACGTGGGCGTAGCGCGGGATCGAGTACTCGCGGTGCTCGTCGCCCTCCCCCTCGACCACAATCCGGCGCTGGCCGCGGGTCGGCTCGGTGATACGGATCGTGCCGTCGATCTCGGAGACCACCGCCGGGTCCTTGGGTTTGCGGGCCTCGAAGAGCTCGACCACCCGGGGTAGGCCGCCGGTGATGTCTTTGGTCTTGGACATCTCGCGTGGAATCTTTGCCAGCACGTCGCCCGCCGCGAGATCGTCTCCCTCCGCAACCGCGAGGTGCGATCCGATCGGCAGCTGGTAGCGCCGGGTCTCCTTCTTCTTGCCCCTGCCCTTGCCCACGACCTCGAGCGTCGGGATCCGTTTTCCGGAACCGAGGGGCTCGATGACGATTTTGTGGGCGTGGCCGGTGAGTTTGTCAATCTCCTCGCGCACGTTCTCGCCCTCGACGAGGTCGTGGTACTCCACTTTGCCCGAGATCGCCGTCAGGATCGCCGAGGTGAATGGATCCCACTCCACGAGCGGCATGCCGGGCTCCATATCCTGGCCGTCTTCGACCAGGAGATGCGAGCCGTAGGCCACCGAGTAGCGCTCCTTCTCGCGCTGGCGCTTGTCATGGATCACCAGCTTGCCGGTTCGCGAGATGGCCACCCGCTCGCCCTCCTTGTTGACCACCGCAGCTACGTTGAGGAATTTGACCTTGCCCATGTGGTTGGCCACGTGGCGTGACTGGTCGGTGCCCCGCGTCGCGGTGCCGCCGTAGTGGAAGGTACGCATGGTGAGCTGGGTTCCCGGCTCCCCGATGGACTGGGCCGCGATGATGCCCACCGCCTCGCCAATCTCCACCGTGCGACCGCTGGCAAGCATGCGGCCGTAGCACAGGCGGCAGACCCCGCGTTCGGTCTCGCAGGTCAGCGCGCTTCGGATACGAACGCGCTCGATTCCCGCCTCCTGAACCTGGTTGGCGATCAGCTCGGTGAACTCCGTGTTCATCGCGCAGATTTGGGTGTCTTCGATGGGATCGTAGACGTCCTCCGCCGCCACTCGGCCGACTACGCGGTCGCGCAGCTGCTCGAGGATCTCGCCACCCTCGGTGATCGCCGAAACCTCGATACCGTTTTCCGTTCCACAGTCGTGCTCGACGACGATCACGTCCTGGGCCACGTCCACCAGGCGTCGCGTCAGATAGCCGGAGTCCGCGGTCTTAAGGGCGGTGTCGGCAAGACCCTTTCGGGCGCCGTGAGTGGAAATGAAGTACTGGAGAACCGACAGGCCCTCACGAAAGTTGGCGGTGATCGGTGTTTCCATGATCTCGCCCGAGGGCTTGGCCATCAGGCCGCGCATGCCGGCGAGCTGACGCACCTGCTCGCGGGAACCGCGGGCGCCGGAGTCGGCCATCATGAAAATCGGGTTGAACTCTCCGGTCTCGGTGTTCACCGAAGACATCTGGCCGAACATATCCTTGGCCACGTCCTCGGTAACCCGGTGCCAGATGTCGATGATCTTGTTGTGGCGCTCACCGGCGGTGATGAGGCCCTTTCTACGTTGAACTTCAACCTCATCCACCTCGGCGTGCGCTTGGGTGAGATGCTCCTGCTTGGACTCGGGAATCACCATGTCCTCGCTGGAAAGCGACAGGCCGGACATAGTGGCATACTCGAAGCCGATCTCCTTGAGGTTATCGAGAAGGCTCACAGTGGGCTCGTGTCCCATCTTCATGAACGAGAAGGCAACCAGGTTCTGCAGGCCCTTTTTCTTCAGCTGACCATTGATGAAGGGCATGTCTTCCGGCAGCTGCATGTTGAAGAGCACCCGTCCGACCGTGGATTCGAGCAACATGTTCTCGACCTCGATCATGTCGGCGTGGAACGGATCCTGGCTATTTCCCTGGGCGACCAGGTCGATGAGCCGCCCGGAGAACCGCAGCTGGATCGGGGCCTGGGTGGCCACCACCCCGGCGTTGTGCGCCAGGAACACCTCTTCGGGTGTGGCGAAGGTCTTGCCCGCACCCTTGGCCATGTAGTTCTCGGTCGTCAGGTAGTAGATCCCAATCACCATGTCCTGGGACGGCACCGCGAGAGGGCGCCCGCTCGCCGGCGACAGGATGTTTCGGGCCGACATCATCAGAATATGCGCCTCGAGCTGCGCCTTCGGGGACAACGGCACGTGGACCGCCATCTGATCGCCGTCGAAGTCGGCGTTGTAGGCGGCACAGACAAGCGGGTGGATCTTGATCGCCTTGCCCTCGACCAGCACCGGCTCGAAAGCCTGGATGCCCAGGCGGTGAAGGGTCGGCGCTCTGTTGAGAAGCACGGGATGCTCACGAATCACGGTTTCCAACGCGTCCCAGACCTCTGGGGTCTGGAGCTCGACCAGCTCTTTGGCCATTTTGATGGTGGTCGCCAGCTCGCGATTCTCGAGCTCCCGGTAGATAAAGGGCTTGAAGAGCTCGAGCGCCATCTTCTTGGGCAGCCCGCACTGGTGCAGCTGTAGCTCCGGTCCGACGACAATCACCGAGCGCCCCGAGTAGTCAACCCGCTTCCCGAGCAGGTTCTGACGGAAGCGCCCCTGCTTACCCTTGAGATTGTCCGAAAGGGATTTGAGGGGACGGCTGTTGGAGCCCTTGATCACCCGACCACGGCGGCCGTTGTCGAAGAGCGCGTCCACCGCCTCCTGCAGCATGCGCTTTTCATTTCGCACGATGACCTCGGGCGCCCGCAGGTCGAGGAGCTTCTTGAGTCGGTTGTTGCGATTAATCACTCGCCGGTAGAGGTCGTTGAGGTCCGACGTCGCGAAGCGTCCTCCATCCAGTGGCACCAGGGGACGCAGCTCCGGAGGCAAGACCGGAATCACCTCGAGGATCATCCATTCGGGACGGTTGCCCGAGCGCCGCAGGGCCTCCACCAGCTTGAGCCGCTTGGCAGCCTTCTGGCGGCGCATGATCGAGGTCTCGGTACGCATCACCATGCGCAGCTCGGCGGCCATCTCGTCGAGATCCAGGCGCTCGAGGTGGGCGCGAACCGCCTCCGCCCCCATCATCGCCACGAAGGCCTCGCCGTACTCCTCCTTGGCCTCCCGATACTCCTCCTCGGTGAGGATCTGCTGCCCCTCCAGCGCGGTGTCACCGGGGTCGACCACCACGTAGGCCTCGAAGTAGAGCACACGTTCCAGCTCCCGCATGGTCATGTCGAGAAGTAGACCAATGCGCGACGGCAGACCCTTGAAGAACCAAACATGAGATACCGGCGCTGCCAGCTCGATGTGGCCCATGCGCTCGCGGCGGACCTTGGACTTGGTGACCTCGACGCCACACTTGTCGCAGACAACCCCGCGGTACTTCATGCGCTTGTACTTTCCGCACAGGCACTCCCAGTCGGTGACCGGGCCGAAGATCTTGGCGCAGAAAAGGCCGTCCCGCTCGGGCTTGAATGTGCGGTAGTTGATGGTCTCCGGCTTGATGACCTCGCCGTGTGACCACGATCGGATCTTTTCGGGGCTTGCCAGACCCAGCCTTATCGCATTGAAGTCATTGAGGGGCTTTGGCTTCTCGAAGAAGCTACGGACCTCGCTCAGGCTCGAACGCTCCATAAACCGTACCCCCCTTTACTCGTCGTCCTGCTGCAGCAGCTCGACGTCCAGCGCCAGCGCTTGCAGCTCACGAACCAAAACGTTGAATGACTCTGGAAGACCCGGTTCCTCGGGCACCTGCCCCTTGACAATGGCCTCGTAGACCCTGGCCCGGCCTTCAACGTCATCCGACTTGACAGTGAGAAGCTCCTGAAGTGTGTGCGCAGCCCCGAATGCCTCGAGAGCCCACACCTCCATCTCGCCCAACCGTTGACCACCGAACTGTGCCTTGCCGCCCAGGGGCTGCTGGGTGATGAGCGAGTAGGGCCCGATGGAACGCGCGTGGATCTTGTCGTCCACCAGGTGGCTCAGCTTGAGCATGTAGATATAGCCCACGGTCACCCTTTGCTCGAAGCTCTCACCGGTTATGCCGTCATAAAGCAGGCTCTTTCCATCTTCGGGAAGGCCGGCCTTCTCAAGCATCTCGCGGATCTCACCCTCGTTGGCGCCCTCGAAGACCGGAGTGGCGAAGCTCAGGCCGAGCTCGTTCCCCGCCCACCCGAGATGGGTCTCCAGAATCTGGCCGACGTTCATCCGCGACGGCACACCCAGCGGGTTGAGGATGATCTCGACCGGCGTGCCGTCTGGCAGGAAGGGCAGATCCTCCTCCGCGAGCACCTGTGAAATCACACCCTTGTTCCCGTGGCGGCCGGCCATTTTGTCGCCGACCTGGAGCTTACGCTTCATGGCGATGAAGACCTTGACCTGCTTGATCACCCCGGGTGGTAGCTCGTCCCCCTGGCGGAGGAGCTCTATCCGCTCCTGGTTGATCTGCTCCAAAACCTCCACCTGGGACTCCGCCTGGCGGATGATCAACCGCACCTTGTCGAGGAGTGCCCCCTTCTTGAGGGGCAACGACTTGATGGCGTTGAGCTTGAGTCGGCCCAGAACCTCTGCGGTCAGCTTTTTGCCCTTTTTGACGAGGACCTCGCCTTTGCGGCCCAAGACGACGTCGTCGGTCATGATCGCGCCGGTGAGCAGGCGTTCGATCTTCGAGTCCCGCACCTCGAGGATGATCCTCTTCTCGTCCTCGGAGTTGGTGCGGATGCGGTCGATCTCCTCGCTCTCGATAGCGAGCTGGCGAGAGTCTTTTTCGACTCCCTTGCGAGCGAAGATTTGCACCCCGACGACCACGCCCTCGTTACCCGGCGGGCAGCGCAGGGAGGCGTCACGGACATCGCCGGCTTTCTCGCCGAAAATGGCGCGCAGCAGCTTCTCCTCCGGCGTCAGCTGGGTTTCACCCTTGGGTGTGACCTTCCCGACGAGGATCGATCCTTGCCGGATCTGAGCGCCGACGTGGATGATGCCGGCCTCGTCGAGGTGGGCGAGGGCGGACTCGGACACGTTTGGAATGTCGCGGGTGATCTCCTCGGGACCGAGCTTGGTGTCCCGAGCAGAGGTCTCGAACTCCTCGATGTGGATCGAGGTGTACTTGTCCTCCTTGACCAATTGCTCCGAGACCACGATAGCGTCCTCGAAGTTGTAGCCCCGCCACGGCATGAAGGCCACGAGCACGTTATGGCCGAGCGCAAGCTCTCCCTTTTCCGTGTTCGGCCCATCCGCGAGCACCTGGCCCTTGGTCACACGCTGCCCCTCCGTCACCAGAGGCTTCTGGTTTATGGAGGTGTTCTGGTTGGAGCGCCGAAACTTGGTGAGCTGGTATATGTCGGCACCGAACTCGCCCTCACTCTCGGTCTCGTCCTCGACGCGGACGATGATGCGCTGACAGTCGACCTTGTCGACCACACCGGAACGGCCGCACACCACCACGGCCCCGGAATCCTGGGCCACCACCCTCTCCATGCCGGTGCCAACCACCGGGGCCTCGGGCCGCACCAGTGGCACCGCCTGGCGCTGCATGTTCGAGCCCATCAGGGCGCGGTTTGCATCGTCGTGCTCGAGGAAGGGGATCAGGGAGGCGGCCACCGACACCACCTGTCGAGGCGACACGTCGATGAAGTCCACCTGGTCGCGTTCAATGACCAGGAACTCGCCGCCGGAACGGGCAATCACTTTTTCGTCGATCAGGTTGCCCTTGTCGTCGACCCGCGCATTTGCCTGGGCGATGTTGAGGTTCTCCTCCTCCCAGGCCGGGAGGTAGAACGCGTAGGGGGCGCCCCATGCCTCGACGTTCTTGACCTTGGATCGACGGATCTTCGCGTTGGCCTTATCAAAGTCCTCCCGTAGCACCACCTGTCCGAGCTCAAAGTCGGCCTCGCCGACCTGGGTGATCTGCACATGTTCGAGGACGCGACCGCCGTCGACCTTCTTGTAGGGCGATTCGATGTAGCCCATCGGATTGAGGCGGGCATAACAGGACAGCGACGAAATAAGCCCGATATTCGGACCCTCCGGGGTCTCGATCGGGCATATCCGCCCGTAGTGTGTGGAGTGTACGTCGCGAACTTCGAAGCCCGCTCGCTCGCGTGAAAGACCGCCCGGTCCGAGGGCCGACAGGCGGCGCTTGTGCGTCACCTCCGAGAGCGGGTTGGTCTGATCCATGAACTGGGAAAGCTGTGACGAGCCGAAGAACTCGTCGACCGAGGCCATCACGGGCTTGGAGTTGACCAGGTCCCGCGGCATTGCTGAATCGATGTCCGGATGGATGGACATTTTCTCCTTGATCGCCCGCTCCATGCGCACCAATCCGATGCGAAACTGATTTTCCATCAGCTCGCCCACCGTGCGCACCCGGCGATTCGCCAGTGAGTCGATGTCATCGACCCGTCCGAGGTCGCGGTGCAGACGCAACAGGTAGGACACCAGGCTCAGAAAGTCGTCCACGTCGAGGGTACGGCGTTCGCCGTCCTTGTCGAGACCCAGCTTGGCGTTGAATTTGAAGCGGCCGACGCGAGAGAGATCGTACTTGCGCTCGTCGAAGAAGAGCCCGTTGAAGAGGGTGGTCGCGGACTCCTCGGTCGGTGGATCCCCCGGCCGCTGACGTCGGTAAATCTCCATCCGCGCACCCATCTGGGTGGTCGAGGTGTCCTTTTCCAGGGTCTGGTGGAGGATCTCGCCGACCGGATCCCAGTCGGGAAACGCGAGACTCAGGACGTCGAGGCCGGCCTCCTCGGCCTGGGCAATTACCTCGTCGGTAACCCTCGAGTTGGCGGCAACAATTACCTCGCCGGTCTCGGAGTCCACCAAATCGTCCACGACGATCGCTCCGACCAGATCGGCGCGGTCGACAGCCACCTTGGCGGGTTTGTCCACGGTCGCCTTGGCGAGGCGTTTCTCCATGGCCGAGTCGAGGGCGAGCCCGGCAAAGAGCATCGGCTCCGTGACCTTGCGGAAGCGCAGGGCCTTCTGACGCTCGGTCTCGATCTTCAGGATTCGCTGATCCAGGAGCAGCGTCGCCGAGGTTTTCTTGGCGCCCAGACGTACGTCGAATACGGTGTGGAAAGCCCGGAGGATCTGGCTGTTGGTCTCCAGCTCGGGGCTCAGGGCACGCAGAAAAACAGTGCCCGGCAGACGGCGTTTGCGATCGATTCGCACCCAGAGAATCTGCTTGTTGTCGTACTCGAACTCGATCCAAGAACCTCGGTAGGGAACCACCTTTGCCAGGTAGTCGTTCGGACCTTCAAGGGTGAAGAACACCCCCGGCGACCTGTGAAGCTGGGAAACGATGACCCGCTCGGTGCCGTTGATGACAAAGGTCCCGGTATCGGTCATCAGAGGAAGCTCTCCGAAGTACAGCTCCTCTTCCTTGACGTCCCGAACGTGACGGCTCCCGTCCTCCTCGACTTCGAAGGTGACCAGCCGGAAGGTGAGGCGCACCGGCACCGCAAAGGTCATTCCACGTTCGCGGCACTCCTCCGCCGTGAACGGCAGGCGCAGTCCTACCGATGTGCCACAGACGCCGCAGACCTCGATCCGGTTTCGGTTGGCCTTGCCACAGCTCGGACAGACGACGTGATCCTCGTGGGGATCACCGGCCCGGAAGCTGGCGCCGCAGTGATCGCAGGTCAGCCGCAGGTGGTGAAGTCCCTCGAGACGTCCGCACCGGCATGTCCAGTTGCCGATCACGTAGCGCACGAACTGCAGCTCGCAGGTCTCGCGGAAGTCGGTGAAGGGAAAAATCGCGCTCAGTACTGCCTGGAGGCCGCCATGCAGGCGCTCTTCAGGCAGCAGATCCATCTGCAGAAAACCCTCGTACGAGGATCGCTGCACCTGGATCATGTTCGGCAACGGAATGGTGGACAAGTGCTTGGAGTAGCTCAGCCGCCCATTGGGGCTCGTGGTCATGGATGCTCCCTCCTGACCAATGCGGATACGGGGAGACACACCCTCCCCGCATCCTCAGGTTTTGGCTCTAAACAGCCAGGGACCATTCGGCGATTCTGCGTTACTTAATCTCCATCTGGGCGCCGGCCTCTTCGAACTTCTTCTTGATCTCCTCGGCTTCGTCCTTGCTGACGCCTTCCTTGACGTTGGTCGGCGCGCTCTCAACAAGCTCTTTGGCTTCCTTGAGGCCCAACGAGGTCACCTCGCGCACTGCCTTGATGACATTGATTTTCTTGTCACCAATGGAGTTCAGGACGACGGTGAACTCTGTCTGCTCCTCGGCGGCTTCGGCAGCACCAGCCGCACCGGGAGCGGCTCCGGCCATCATCACCGGGGCGGCGGCCGCGGCGGAGACGCCGAACTCCTCCTCGAGCGCCTTCACAAGCTCGTTGAGCTCGAGGACGGTCATCCCCTTGATCTCATCCATCATCTTCTCTAATTGGGCCATTGTCAGATCCTCCTTAGGATTCTTGAGTTCCTTGTTTCTCTTCCGTTTCCTGAGGCTCTTGAATCTCCTCAGCTTCCGGAGCTTTCTGAGGCTCTTGGACCTCCTCAGCTTCCGGGGCTTCCTGAAGCTCTTGAACTTCCTCAGCTTTCGGAACTTCCTGAGGCTCTCGAATCTCCTCAGCTTCCGGAGCTTTCTGAGGCTCTTGGACCTCCTCAGCTTCCGGGGCTTCCTGAGGCTCTTGAACTTCCTCAGCTTTCGGAGCTTCCTGAGGCTCCTGAGTCTCTTCGCCTCTGTCGGCAAGCTGCCCGACAACACTCGCGAACTGCTGAATCGGCGCGTTCAGCGCCACTGCCAGACGGCGGATCGGCGACTGCAGCAGCTGCAGCAGCTTCGCGATCAGCTCGTCGCGGGAAGGCAAATCTGCAATCTTCGCGGCTTCCACCGCCTCGAGAATCTGCCCCTCGAGATACGCACGTTGGAAGGTCAGCTCGGGGTGATCCTTGATGAACTCCTTGAGGACCTTCGCCAGTGCCACCCCGTCCCCGGCAGTGTAGGCGAGCACCTTGGGCCCGGTCAGGAAGGGCGTGATCCCCTCCATCTCGGTCCCCTCGACGGCGAGCCGCACCACCGTGTTCTTCACCACCTTGTAGGTCGCCTCGGTCTTGCGGACCTGCGAGCGGAGAACGTTGACCTCGTTGACGTTGAGACCCGTGTTTTCGAGGAGGAAAAGGGTCGTGACGTCGCTCAGGTTGCTCCGCAACTCTTGCGACTGCTCCTGCTTCTGCTCTTTGGTGAGCATGATCCCCCCCTACTTCACGTCCAGGCTGACCAGGTCAACCTGGATTCCCGGGCCCATGGTCGAGCACAGAAAAACGGTGTGCACATAACGCCCTTTCGCGGTGGCGGGTTTGGCCTTCTGCACCGCGTCGATGAGGCTGCGGGTGTTCTCCACAAGATTCTCCTGGGGAAAACTCACCTTGCCCACCGGGGCGTGGATGATCGCGGTCTTGTCGACCCGAAACTCGACCTTACCGGCCTTAATGTCAGCCACCGCGGCTCTGACCTCGGTGGTCACTGTCCCGGACTTCGGGTTCGGCATGAGACCCCGGGGACCGAGGACCCTTCCTACCTTTGAAAGCTGGCGCATCATGTCCGGGGTGGCGACGATCGCGTCGACGTCGAGCCAGCCGCCCTGGATTTTGGCGGTGGCCTCCTCGCCGGAGAGCACGAAATCGGCCCCGGCCTCCTCAGCCTCGGCCTGCGCCGGGCCCTCACAGACCACGAGCACTCGCAGACTCTTCCCGGTGCCGTGGGGTAGGACCACCGTTCCGCGCACCATCTGGTCCGCATGGCGCGGGTTGACGCCGAGACGCATGGCGAGCTCGACGGTCTCGTCAAAAGCCGCGTGGGCGGTCTCCTGCAACAGTCCTACCGCCTCCTCGAGGGGGTAGGGACGGCGTTCGACCCTGGCGGCAGATTCGCGGTACTTCTTACCTCTAGGAGCCATCGGCCACCCCCTGGGTCCCGACCTCAGCGTCCACGGCTGGAGGTTCGACCTCAATCGCCCCGGCCTTGTCCCCGATCTCGATACCCATGGAACGCGCCGTACCGAGGATAATGTTGACCGCGGAATCAACAGTTTCCGCATTGAGATCGGGCATTTTCGTCTTGGCGATTTCCTCTATCTGACCAATGGTTACCGTACCGACCTTCAACCGGTTCGGCTCTCCCGAACCTTTTTCCAAACCCGCCGCCTGCCGCAGCAGGAAAGACGCGGGCGGTGTCTTGGTGATGAAGGAGTACGTGCGATCGGCGTAGACCGTGATGATGACGGGGATGATGATCCCCTGTTGCTTTTGGGTCCGCGCGTTGAACGCCTTGCAGAAGTCCATGATGTTCAAACCGTGCTGACCCAGCGCCGGACCCACAGGGGGGGCGGGCGTTGCCTGCCCTCCCTGCAGCTGGAGCTTGATTTCTCCTATGACTTTCTTTGCCATCGTTTCTCCTCACACAAGCTTTTCCACTTGGGAAAACTCTATTTCGACCGGGGTCTCTCGACCGAAGATTGTGACCATTACCTTGACCGTCGAACGGTCGAGGTTGACCTCTTCGATCACCCCGTTGAACGTGGCGAATGGTCCGTCGGTGATTCGAATCCGCTCACCCTTCTCGAAGACCTCCATCGGCATCGGCTTCTCCTGCGTCGCCACTGACTGGTGGAGAATCTGGTTCACTTCCTCCTCGGTCAGCGGCGTCGGCTTCTTGCCGGCTCCGACAAACCCGGTCACCTTGGGAGTGTTGCGGACCAGATGCCAACCGTCATCGGTCATCTCCATCTCGACCAGCACATAGCCCGGGAAGAACTTCCGGCGAACCTCGCGCTTCTTGCCGTTCTTCACCTCGATCACCGTCTCGGTGGGAACCTGCACTTCACCGAAGAACTCCCCCATGCCGAGGGCCTCGATGCGCTGCTCGAGAGTCTTCTGGACGCGGTCCTCGAAGCCCGAGTAGGTATGGATGATGTACCACTGCTTGGCCATGGATTGCAGCTCCTAGGAAAAGACCCTGAAAACGTCGAAGAGCTGATTTCTCAACAGCAAGAAGACGAGATCACAGAGGTAAAGATAGATACCGAAAATGAAAGAGGCGATCACCACCACCGTCGTCGTGTTGATGACCTCTTGCTTGGTCGGCCAGGTGACCTTCTTGGTCTCCACGGCGACCTCGGAGAGAAAAGTTTTCAGACGCGTCCACCAGTTCATGCCACCGACTCCAGTCGACCGAATATGGCAGGCCAGGAGGGACTCGAACCCCCAACAACCGGTTTTGGAGACCGGGACTCTACCAATTGAGCTACTGGCCTGCGCGGAAGTACTCGTCACACCCAACCGGACAAAACGCACTCAGGGCGCACGCCGGACCGAGGTGTCCCCCACCGCGCATACTCGTTTCCTACTCCAGGATCTCGGTGATAGAGCCGGCACCGACCGTGCGGCCACCTTCGCGAATCGCAAACCGCAACCCGCGCTCCATCGCGATGGGCGTGAGCAGCTCGACCTCCAGGTTCGTGTTGTCC
>Ga0209013_10002499_pt1 | contig 16667 bp, 29 predicted proteins | sample Cruoilmetagenom2_FD_187291 | JGI IMG/M metagenome (GOLD analysis project Ga0209013, IMG submission 187291) | Oil polluted marine microbial communities from Coal Oil Point, Santa Barbara, California, USA - Sample 2 (SPAdes) (version 2) | ecosystem: Environmental > Aquatic > Marine > Oil seeps ...
TCTGTGAAAGCTGCCATGGCAGCCGTTTGAGAGAAGAGGCGCGCCATGTATTCATTGGCGACAGAGCCATTCAGGACATATCCGGTCTGCCTATTGACGAAGCACTGGCTTACTTTACAAACCTGAAGCTAAGCGGCCAGGCGGCCGAGATTGCCACCAAAATCACCCTGGAAATCAGCCAGAGACTGGGCTTTCTGGCCAATGTCGGACTCGACTACCTGTCACTGGAGCGCTCAGCCGAAACCCTGTCGGGCGGAGAGGCTCAACGCATCCGACTGGCGTCGCAAATCGGTTCCGCACTGGTGGGCGTCATGTATGTACTGGATGAACCCTCTATAGGTCTGCATCAGCGCGACAACTCTCGACTGCTGGCAACGCTGGAGCAGCTGCGTGAACTTGGCAATACCGTTATTGTCGTCGAGCACGACGAAGAAGCCATCCGTAGTGCAGATCATGTCGTAGACATTGGTCCGGGTGCGGGAATCAACGGTGGCAGGATCGTTGCGGAGGGAACTCCAGACGAAATTGAGAATAATCCTGCCTCGATTACCGGCCAGTATCTGTCGGGTGCCCAGATAATCGAGGTCACTGCGAAAAGAACACCAAACGACCCGGATGCCCAGCTGATTATCTCAGGCGCCAGCGGCAACAACCTGCGAAAGATTACTGCCAACATTCCAGTTGGTCTGTTCACCTGCATCACCGGTGTTTCGGGATCAGGGAAGTCCACTTTAATCAATGACACTCTGTACCCTGCAGCTGCTAATCATCTCAACGGCAGTAACCGTGAAGCTGCGCCGTATATGGCGATCGACGGACTAGAGCATTTTGATAAAGTCATAGATATCGATCAAAGTCCAATTGGGCGAACTCCGCGCTCCAACCCAGCCACCTACACGGGTTTATTTACTCCTATCCGGGAATTATTTGCTGTGACACCCGAGTCGCGAGCACGCGGATACAAGCCCGGACGCTTTTCGTTTAACGTCCGCGGTGGCCGCTGTGAGGCTTGCCAGGGTGATGGCATGATCAAGGTTGAAATGCATTTTCTGCCTGATGTTTATGTTCCCTGCGACGTCTGCAAAGGCGCCCGCTACAACCGCGAAACACTGGATATCCGTTACAAGGGCAAGACCATTCAGGAAGTCTTACAATTGAGCATCGAAGAAGCTGCTGAATTCTTCAGTGCTGTGCCAGTCGTCAAGCGTAAACTGGACACCCTGCTTGATGTTGGCCTGGGTTACATCCGCCTCGGACAGAGCGCTACAACCTTGTCGGGTGGAGAAGCGCAGCGCATCAAGTTATCTCGCGAACTATCAAAACGCAGTACTGGCAAAACGCTCTACATACTCGACGAACCAACGACGGGCCTGCATTTCCATGACGTCAAACAGCTGCTGGCCGTACTGCATCGACTGCGTGGCCAGGGCAATACAATCATCGTCATTGAGCACAACCTGGATGTGATCAAGACTGCCGACTGGGTGCTGGATCTTGGACCTGAAGGGGGCGCCGGTGGTGGCCTGGTTATTGCCGAAGGATCACCGGAAACCATCAGCACAGTAAAAGAGTCCCACACGGGGGCATTTCTCAAGCCACTGCTGGGTAATGGCAAACAGCAAAGTGCTGCCTAATTTCTGATTGATACCTTAACGCCAATATCTAAATCGAAGATTTCGGCTGCGCTGGCCTGATTGGCTGCGATTTCAATCAGGCCATTGGAATTTTCGTACCAGAAGCATTCACCGATGGGCACATTACTAAATGTGCTGGCCCTGGGTAAACTGTGGCCATCCACACTCAGTCGAACACCAGACTTAAGCATCGAAACGCGCATGCCCGTCATCGCGTTACCATATGAATCAATGTAAATAATTTCCGCCAAATCGGCTGCCAGCCGCGTAGGTCTATGTACGGCAACTTTGCAGTCCAGGCTATCCAGATCACCGGATTGGTGGATCTTGCTGGCAACTGGCGCATACACATCTCGCCCGTGGAATGTATTGCTCACGGGAAGCGGCCAGTCGATATGAAATACGGTGTATTGAGAGGCCTGCTGTACCAGGACATCAAATATCCCGTTGTCGGGGCCCACATAGAAACAACCATCTGCCCTCACAACTGCATGCGGGCGATTGCCGCCAACGCCCGGATCAACAACGCAAACAATTACAGTCCCATTGGGCAGTGACTGTGTATAGGCAGGAAGAAGGTAGGCTGCACTTTGAATGTTAAACCTGGGCAAGGAGTGAATCAGGTCTATTACATGGGTGCCCGGTGCATATTGTTGTATAACTGTGTGCAACTGACCAACATACAGACCCGATTGTCCGTAGTCGGTGAATAGCACAATCATGGTTATCCCCTGTTATGACACAGGTTTGTCAGCCCTGAGATACGCGGGAGCCTGACGGACTCCAGTAACCGTTCAGGCAGCGTGTTCCATATTGCCACTGAGTTTGCGGATGAGAGGATACAGTTTCTCTGTTTCATCCTGAATCCGTTGCAGAATCAGGTCAAACATTTTCTCAGTGTCTTCGTAGAAGCGCTCATGATTAACAACCGCCAGTGATTCAGCCTTCATGTTCGGGCACCAGTCCTTGGTATAACGAACAGTAATGCGGCGTATCTCCTGCGAACCTGACATGAAATTCTTAACCGTATTCCGAGTTTCGACATCATCATGAGATAGCAGTTTGCCTGTCAGATGTTTGTCAACCAGGTCTATATGTTGTTTAACCAGGTCCATGTAGTTGTGGAACAGGCCACAGCAGGTTTTATTATCACACATGGTGCGGTCACTAAGCAGCGCCGTCAATACATTAGACAACTCAGTGATGTGGTCATTCTGGGTATTAAGTTCTTCGTAGGTAATCATTTTACAGCCTCAGATTAAATTCCATAAATTGCATGGGACATGTGAGGCTATGGGTAAAATTGATGTTTGTCAATAATGAGAAGAACATATGAAAACTCTAATATTCTTTTTCCTGTGCAATAAAAAAGGCCACCCAGATCCGCAGGAGTGGCCTTTAGTAGCTGCGTGAGAAAAGTATCAGTCTGTTGTGCTGGCCTCTTCATCATCTGCTGCAGGGATCTCGCGGCCAACTAGTTGTACGACAGCCATCGGCGCCTTGTCACCGGGGCGATATCCACATTTCATGATGCGTAGGTAGCCGCCTGGGCGTTCCTTAAAATGTTCGCCCAGGTCGTTAAATAATTTTGTCACCATCTCTCGGTCACGCATGCGCGAAAAAGCAAGACGTCGATTAGCCACTGTACCGTCCTTACCCAGTGTAATAAGCGGCTCGGCATGGCGTCGCAGTTCCTTGGCTCGAGCCAGGGTTGTACGGATTTCTTCGTGTTTGAATAATGATACCGTCATATTTCTGAACATAGCCTTACGGTGGGGGCTGTTCATGTTCAGTTTTTTACCGGATTTACGGTGTCGCATAGCTATCTACTCCTACATTCCTGACGCAGCATCTTCACCCGTATTCTGGGTCAGTGATGCAGGTGGCCATACATCCAGCTTTGTGCCGAGTGCCAGCCCATGCTGTCCCAGAACATCTTTAATTTCAGTAAGAGACTTCTTTCCCAGGTTCGGGGTTTTTAACAGTTCTGTTTCATCACGCTGAACAAGATCACCGATATAGAAAATATTTTCGGCTTTCAGGCAATTTGCAGAACGTACAGTCAGCTCCAGGTCATCAACAGGACGCAGCAGCAGTGGATCAATCTTTGGCTCTTCGACTTCTGGTGTATCAGTTACAGTTGGCTTCAGGTCAACAAAGACGGATATCTGCTCATGCAGAATTGTCGCAGCCTGACGAATAACTTCTTCTGGATCAATTACGCCATTAGATTCCACGTCGAAAATGAGTTTATCGAGGTCTGTACGCTGTTCTACGCGGGCATTCTCAACAGTGTAGGCAACAGTCCTGATTGGGCTGTATGAAGCATCCAGCTGTATCACACCAATGCTGCTGCTTTCTTCATCATTCCTGACTGATACAGCCGGCTGGTAGCCGCGACCACTAGTGATGGTCAGTTCAATCTCTAGTTCAATCTTCTTGTTGATATGCGCGATAACAAGATCCGGGTTGGCTATCAGGACATCGTGCTCTGCAGCCAGGTCTCCGGCAGTCAATTCACCAGGGCCTGTCTTTTTGATGGTGAAAGTGGATTCATCACGCCCTTGCAGTGATAGCGCCACACTCTTCATATTCATCAGGATTTCAAGTACATCTTCCTGAACACCTTCAATACTGTCGTACTCGTGTTGTACTCCAGTAATCTTAACCTCGGATATGGCATATCCTGGGATCGAAGAAAGCAGAATGCGTCTCAATGCAGTGCCAAGCGTGTAGCCGAAGCCACGCTCAAACGGTTCCATGGTAATGCGCGCATGATTTGCGTCAACAGTCTTGACGTCTATTGAATTTGGCTTCAGGAAATCTGCCGATGAAGATGACATTCTGGACCCTCTTACTTAAGTCTTACTACTTGATTTATTTCGAGTACAGGGCGATAACCAGTGACTCGTCGATTTCACTCGGCAGATCACTGCGTTCTGGAACTGCTTTGTACGTACCCTTCATGCCCTTGAAATCCATGCTCAACCATTCAGCCACACCACGCTGCTCTGCAGCTTCGACAGCGGCCTTCACACGAATCTGCTGGTTTACCGGATCTGCAAGAGTAATCTCGTCGTCTGGCTTAACCTGATAGGAAGGGATATTGACTCGCTTGCCATTCAGGTGGATGCCATTGTGTTTTACCAGTTGACGAGCTTCAGAACGTGAGCTGGAAAAGCCCATACGATAAACAACATTATCGAGGCGTCCTTCAAGCAGCTTTAGCAGGTTATCGCCGGTAGAACCTCTGACGCGGTCAGCATCCTTGTAATAGGCCAGGAACTGCTTTTCCATCACACCATAGATACGGCGTAGTTTCTGTTTCTCGCGGAGCTGCAAGCCATAATCCGATACGCGAGTACGGCGCTGGCCGTGCTGTCCCGGCGGATATGCACGCTTTTCAATCGCGCACTTGTCAGTGAAGCAACGCTCACCCTTCAGGTATAACTTGCCACCTTCACGGCGACAAAGACGACAGACTGAACCAATATATCTAGCCACTTATTCTCTCCGACTGATTAGACGCGACGCCGTTTAGGGGGGCGACAGCCATTGTGTGGGATCGGGGTGACATCAGTAATGTTGCTGATCTCAAAACCTACCGCATTTAGTGCGCGAATTGCAGAATCGCGGCCAGGCCCAGGTCCATTGACCTTAACCTCCAGGTGTTTAACACCCATATCAAGTGCATCCTTGCCTGCCTTTTCGGCAGCAACCTGGGCTGCAAATGGTGTACTTTTGCGGGATCCACGGAAACCCGAACCACCTGCTGTTGCCCAGCACAGGGTATTACCCTGACGATCACTTATAGTTACGATTGTGTTATTGAAGGTCGCGTGTACGTGTGCGATACCTTCAGAGACATTCTTCTTTGCACGCTTTTTGCCTTTTGCGCTTGTAGCTGGAGTTGCCATATCTAGTCTCTACTTCCTGATTGCTCTGGCAGGGCCCTTGCGGGTCCTTGCGTTAGTCTTGGTGCGCTGTCCGCGGACAGGCAGACCACGACGATGGCGGATGCCGCGATAGCTACCCAAATCCATCAATCGTTTAATATTCATGGTGACTTCACGACGAAGATCACCTTCCACATTCCGTTCCGCAACGCCACTGCGCAAATTTTCTGCTTCAGTGTCAGTCAGATCGCGTACCTTGGTGTTAGTAGCTACGCCTGCTTTTGCACAAATATCTGCTGCAGTTGATCTGCCGATGCCATAGATTGACGTCAATGCAATCACAACATGTTTCTGTAAGGGTAGGTTAATACCTGCTATACGTGCCATTCAGGCCATCTCCACTCAAGGATTCATCCAACAAAGAAAAGCGCGCAATCATACTTCCCTTCACGCGCAAAATCAATTGATTCTCAACCCTGCCTCTGTTTATGGCGCGGGTCTTTGCAGATCACACGAACAACGCCTTTACGACGAACAATCTTGCAATTCCTGCAACGCTTTTTTACTGATGCCTGTACTTTCATCTTTTCTTACCTCAACGCCCAAAACCCAGTCCACCACTGGACAGGTTTGCCTTTTTAAGCAGACTCTCATACTGACGCGACATCAAGTGCGACTGAATCTGCGAAATAAAATCCATGATTACCACAACGATAATCAAAAGGGATGTACCACCGAAATAAAACGGCACATTCCACTTAACGATCAGAAACTCAGGTATAAGACAAACAAAAGTGATGTAAGCCGCGCCCACCAAAGTTAATTTTGTCACTACACTGTCTATATATCGGGCTGTTTGATCACCTGGCCTGATTCCCGGTACAAATGCACCGGATTTCTTCAGGTTGTCTGCCGTCTCTTTAGGGTTAAACACCATTGCCGTATAGAAAAAACAGAAAAATATAATCAGGCCTGCATACAACAGCACGTACAAAGGTTGACCTGGCGACAAGGTGGTAGATATATCACGCAGCCAGCGCATGCCATCTGCCTGGCCAAACCAGCTACCCAGACTTGCCGGGAACAGGATAATACTTGAGGCGAAAATAGGTGGTATTACACCGGCCATATTCACTTTAAGCGGCAGGTGGCTACTCTGGCCTGCATACATCTTTCTGCCACGCTGACGTTGTGCGTAATTGACCGTTATACGACGTTGTCCTCGTTCAACGAAAACAACAAAGCCAGTTACCAGCAGTGCGCCTACAAACAGCACGAGGACACCTATCGGAGAAAACGTTCCAGTCCTGGCCAGCTCCATCGTACCGCCGATTGCGGAAGGCAGTCCAGCGACGATACCAGCAAAAATAATCAGCGAAATGCCATTGCCAATCCCGCGTTCTGTCACCTGCTCACCCAGCCAGACAAGGAACATGGTACCAGCTACAAGGGTGAATACGGTTGTTATTTTGAAACCCAGACCCGCTGCCAGCACAACTGTCTCACCACCCGCTTGCTGCCCCTCAAGGGCAATAGAAATACCCAGGGCCTGGAATGTGGCCAGAACCACTGTACCGTAGCGTGTGTATTGGGTGATCTTGCGACGACCGCTCTCGCCCTCTTTCTTTAATTGTTCCAGTGTCGGGATTACCGAAGTCATCATCTGCATAATAATTGATGACGAGATATACGGCATTACACCAAGTGCGAACAACGACAGGCGACTCAGTGCTCCACCGGAAAACATGTTGAAGACATCGACGATGGAGCCTTTAGTCTGAGCAAACAGTGCGGCCAGAGCTGCAGAGTTGATACCCGGAACCGGTATATGAGCACCCAGACGGAAAATCAACAACGCACCCAGTACAAAAAGGATGCGCTGCTTGAGTTCGGTCAGACCACCCAGTCCACCGGCTGCAGGTTTGCCAGGCTTGGCCATTTTATTCTACCTTGCCGCCTGCCTTTTCGATGGCTTCACGGGCACCTTTCGTTGCTGTAACACCCTTGAGTGATACAGCCTTGTCGAGTTCACCGGACAGGATCACCTTGGCGCGAGTAATCTGAGACGATATCAGGCCGGCTTTTCTCAAGGCAGGCAAATCAATCACATCATCTTCAAGCTTCATTAATTCATGCAAACGTATCTCCGCTGTTTTCAACTGCAGAGCTGAGCGGAAGCCGCGTTTTGGCAGACGACGTTGCAACGGCATCTGACCGCCTTCAAAACCGACCTTGTGATATCCACCAGAACGGGCTTTTTGTCCTTTATGACCACGCGCAGAAGTCTTGCCCCAGCCTGAGCCAATACCTCGGCCGACACGCTTGGCCTGTTTTTTTGAACCCTCTGCCGGGCTAATAGTATTCAAACGCATGGTTACACCTGTTCCCATTCAACAAGGTAATAGATTTTGTTGATCATGCCTCTCACAGCAGGAGTGTCTTCGACCTCTACCGTGTGATGCATACGACGCAGTCCAAGCCCTTTCACGCATGCCATGTGCCTCTTGCCACGACCATACATGCTCTTTACCAGCTTGACTCTAAGCATTTTTTTATCTGTCACTTTTCTAATGCTCCCGGTCAGTTACAGTTCTTCGACTTTCTTGCCGCGTTTAGCGGCAACTTCTTCTGGGCTGCTAATGCTCTGCAGCGCTTTCAATGTGGCGCGTACTACGTTGACCGGTGTCGTAGAGCCGATGCATTTTGCCAGTACATTCCGGACGCCAGCAGCTTCGAACACAGCCCTCATGCTGCCGCCTGCAATGATTCCAGTACCTTCTGAACCAGGACGCATGATGACTTTGGCCGAGCTATGCACGGCTTCAGTCGCGTAATGCAGCGTACCTTTGTTGAGTGCAATGCTGACCATAGAGCGGCGTGCATCCTCAAGTGCTTTCTGAACTGCTACTGGAACCTCGCGGGCCTTGCCGCGGCCCATGCCAACGCGGCCATTGCCGTCGCCGACTACTACCAGTGCCGAGAAGCCGAAAATACGACCACCTTTGACCACTTTGGCCACACGGCGAACACCAATCAGCTTCTCTGTAAAGGTGTCTTGTCTGTCATTTGTCATCTGTCGGGCAGCCATGATGGTCTCCTAAAATTCCAGTCCGTTTTCACGTGCTGCATCGGCCAGTGCCTTGATGCGTCCGTGATATCTGAAGCCTGAGCGGTCGAATGCAACAGTCTTTACACCGGCTTCTGACGCACGCTCAGCAATACGCTTGCCGACAGCAGTTGCTGCAGCAATGTTTCCGCCATTGGCAACGTCCTTGCGCATTTCGACTTCAACAGTCGAAGCGCTGGCGATCACCTTACCGGTGTTTGCCTGTATGACCTGTGCATAGATGTGCCTTGGCGTCCGGTGAATACTCAAGCGGTCTGCACCAAGACGGTGGATCTTTGCGCGTGTCTTAATGGCACGACGCATACGTGATGATTTTTTACTCATATTTTTTTACCGATTACTTCTTTTTGGCCTGCTTGCGAACGACGTACTCATCCGTGTATCGCACCCCTTTTCCCTTATAGGGTTCTGGTGGACGATACGCTCGTATCTCAGCTGCAACCTGACCTACTTTCTGTTTATCTGCACCCTTGACCACGAGTTCAGTCTGACTGGGTGCTTCGATGGTGATACCTTCCGGGACCGGAAACACAACCGGGTGTGAAAAACCTAGTGTCAGATTAAGGTTCTTACCCTGAACCTGGGCACGATAACCAACACCGATGATAGTTAGTTTCTTTTCAAAACCCTTGCTGACACCAGTTACGATATTAGCCAGCAGTGCTCGTGTAGTGCCTGACATAGACCTGGCGCGTTTGCTCTCATCGTTTGCTGAAATCTTGAGATAACCATCATCAATATCGACGCTTACAAGATCATGCTTGTTTAACGACAACTCACCTTTTGGGCCCTTTGCTGAAATCAGCCCGCCACTGATTGTAATATCAGTGCCGCCTGGCACTTCAACTGGATTTTTTGCGACTCTGGACATGATTCACCTGTATCAGGAAACGTAGCAAATGACTTCGCCACCGACACCAGCCTTACGTGCTGCCTTGTCAGTCATGATGCCTTTGGATGTTGAAACAATGGCAATACCCAAACCGCCGTTGACAACCGGCAGTTCGTCGTTGCCTGCATATATGCGACAACCTGGTTTGCTCACACGGTCAATCATTTCGATTACCGGTTTACCCTGGTAATACTTGAGAGTCAGTTCAATTGCAGGATGTCCTGCGGCATCCGTGCTATCAGCTATATCGCTGATATAACCTTCATCTTTAAGAACTTTGGCAATGGCCTTCTTAGTTCCGGATGCGGGCATACGTACCGTATTCATTTCTGCATGATGTGCATTGCGTATGCGCGTCAGCATGTCGGCAATGGGGTCGCTCATACTCATCTTCGTTTCGTCTCTTGTCGTCTTTACTTTAAGTGTCTTGGCTATCTAACGATTACCAGCTGGCTTTTACCAGACCCGGCGCCTCGCCTTTGTTAGCAATTTCACGCAGTTTATTGCGTGACAGTCCAAATTTTCTATAGTAGCCACGTGGGCGGCCAGTCATGGCGCAGCGATTACGACCGCGTGCTTTGCTGGAGTCACGTGGTAGCTTCTGCAGTGCATACATCGCATTGATTGCATCCTCAGCGGAAACCTCCGGGTTGATGATGAGTGCTTTCAGTTCCGCACGTTTCTTTGCATAGCGTTGTGCTGCCTTTGTACGCTTGTTCTCACGGGCGATCATAGATTTCTTTGCCATGTTTTTTTCCTACCCTTAAGCCTTGATGGGGAAATTAAATCCCTTCAAAAGTGCGAGCGCCTGATCATCTGTCTCGGCACTAGTCGTAATTGTTATATCCAGTCCACGTATCGTATCGACCTTGTCATAATCGATCTCTGGAAACACTATTTGTTCCTTGAGGCCCATGGAGTAGTTGCCACGACCGTCAAATGATTTAGCAGGCAAACCACGAAAATCACGAATACGCGGAATGGCGATGTTGACCAGGCGATCGAGAAACTCATACATATGCTCACGGCGTAGAGTTACCTTGCAACCAATCGGCCAACCGTCTCTGATCTTGAAACCAGCAATAGATTTCCTGGCCAGAGTTACAACCGGCTTTTGACCACTGATCAGCGTCAGGTCATTGACGGCATTATCCATGATCTTTTTATTCGCAACCGCTTCACCAACGCCCATGTTAAGGGTAACTTTGGTGATCTTCGGCACCTGCATGATGTTGAGATCTAACTCTTTCATCAGCGCGGGGGCCAGGGTTTCCTTGTAGTATTCTTGCAGGCGTGCCATATCTGTAACCTGTTAGCTCAAATCGACGACTTCGCCGGAGGTCTTATAGATCCTTACCCGCTTACCGTCTTCCAGTGTTTTAATTCCAACGCGCGATGCCTTGTCACTGGCAGCGTCATACAGAGCAATATTCGAGGCATCCAGAGCAGCTTCCTGCTCTACGATGCCACCAGTGTCGCCCTTGTTCGGGTTGGCCTTCGTGTGTTTCTTGACAATATTCACGCCATCGACGAATACACGACCATTGTCCTGTACCTTAAGTACGTTGCCGCGCTTGCCCTTGTCCTTACCAGCAATAACGATTACATCGTCGCCTTTTCTGATTTTTTGCATAACTGCTTTCCTCAGAGCACTTCAGGTGCCAGTGAGATGATCTTCATGAACTTTGTCGTACGCAGTTCACGTGTCACAGGGCCAAAGATACGTGTTCCGATTGGCTGCAGCTGCGGGTTCAACAGAACCGCTGCATTACTGTCGAAACGGATCAAAGAACCGTCGTTGCGGCGTACACCTGTCCGTGTTCTAACAATCACAGCATTGTATACGTCACCTTTCTTGACGCGTCCCTGTGGAATCGCTTCCTTGATACTGATCTTGATGACGTCTCCAATTCTAGCGTAACGACGCTTAGAACCGCCAAGCACCTTGATGCACTGGACTTTCCTGGCGCCGCTGTTGTCTGCGACGTCAAGTACGCTTTGCATCTGGATCATTGCCTGATTCTCCTGATTATTCTGCTATTCAAGTCTACTGGTTACAGCGACTTAGCTAGCCTTGTTGACTACTTTAGTAACGCGCCAGCTCTTGTTCTTTGACAAGGGGCGACATTCTTCAATCTGAACTACATCGCCTTCGCTGCACTCGTTTGTTTCATCATGCGCCTGTAGTTTAGTCGACTTGCGAACATACTTGTTGTACAGGGGATGCTTTTCATGACGTTCAACCAGTACTGTAACTGACTTGTTCATCTTGTTGCTGACGACCACACCGCTGGTTGAGCGGGCACGTGTTTCCTGTTGATTCATGAAACCGCTCCTGATTTTTCATTCATGATGGTCTTAACGCGGGCTGCATCACGGCGTGCTGCTCGCAACGCTGCATGGTTATTCTGCTGCCCCGTGGCAATCTGCATGCGCAGCACAAATTGCTGCTCCATCAATTCATCCAGACGCGTCTGCAGTGCAGCATCGTCCAGGCTTCTAAGTTCATTTGCTTTCATCCGCCTACCTGCCTTGATACGAACGCTGTCTTGACCGGAAGCTTGGCGCCAGCAAGTTTAAAGGCTTCCCGCGCGATATCTTCAGTAACGCCTTCCATCTCATAAAGAACATGCCCAGGTTTAACCAGAGACACCCAGTACTCAGGGTTGCCTTTACCCTTACCCATGCGCACTTCAAGTGGCTTCTTGGATATTGGCTTGTCCGGGAAGACCCGTATCCAGACACGGCCGCCACGTTTAATGTGACGCGTCAGGGCCCGGCGTGCAGCCTCAATTTGACGTGCAGTGATACGTCCACGCTCAGTTGTCTTCAGTCCATATTCACCAAAGCTAACCTTGCTACCGCGCTGTGCCAGACCGCGATTGCGCCCCTTATGCATCTTGCGGAACTTTGTTCTTTTAGGTTGCAGCATATTCTTTACTCTCTATCAGTCTTAGCTTGCCGCAGCAGTCTTTGGCGCTTCGTTTTCACCGGCATCAATGATCTCGCCTTTGAAGATCCATACTTTGATACCAATAATGCCGTAAGTTGTATTAGCTTCTGCTGTACCGTAATCAATATCTGCACGCAGCGTATGGAGTGGCACACGACCTTCGCGAACCCATTCGGTACGGGCAATTTCAGCGCCATTCAAACGACCGGCGATCATGATCTTTACGCCTTCAGCGCCCAGACGCATGGTGTTCTGTACAGAACGCTTCATCGCGCGGCGGAACATCACACGTTTTTCCAGTTGCTGAGCAATACTTTCTGCTACCAGTTTGGCATCCAGTTCCGGCTTTCGAATTTCTTCGACAGCCACCTGAACGGGCAAACCTGCTATGCGCGTCAGTTCAGCACGCAGTTTTTCAATATCTTCACCTTTTTTACCGATCACTATACCCGGACGTGCGGTAAAGACAGTAAGGTTCATGTTCTGCGACGGGCGCTCAATAACGATCTTGCTAACAGCGGCATGGGCAAGACGTTTTGTCAGGAACTCACGAACCTTCATGTCGGTCGTCAGGTTTTCAGCATACTGCCGATTGTTACCGTACCATTTAGCGGTCCAGTCTTTGACGATGCCTAGCCGGAACCCAATTGGTTGGACTTTCTGGCCCATTTAACTCTCTCCCTGCTTGTCACCTACCGCAACGGTAATGTGACTGGTTCTCTTTAGGATCTTTGCACCGCGCCCTTTGGCACGTGCGCGAAAACGCTTCAATGTCGGACCACCATCGATGTAACAGCGCGTTACGATCAATTCGTCGATATCCGCACCATCATTATGTTCAGCATTGGCAATTGCTGAATCCAGCACCTTCTTGATCGAATGTGCGCCTGAGCGATTACTGAACTCCAGAATTTCCAGTGCGCGGCCTACTGGCAGACCTCGAATCTGGTCTACGACCAGACGCAATTTCTGCGCTGATGTTCTGACATATTTCAATACTGATTGCGTTTCCATATCTGTTACCACTACCTGGCTACTTTTCTGTCTGCGGTATGTCCGCGGTAAGTGCGTGTTGCAGCGAACTCACCCAGTTTGTGTCCCACCATGTTTTCCGAAATCAATATCGGTACATGCTGTCTGCCGTTATGCACAGCTATAGTCAGACCTACGAAATCAGGCAGTATCATTGAACGTCGCGACCAGGTCTTGATTGGTTTGCGACTGCTTTCCGCTTGTGCTTTTTCGACTTTTGCCATCAGATGATGGTCGACGAAAGGCCCTTTTTTAATTGAACGTGCCATCTATAACTCCTGATTAACGCTTACGGCGTCGGATAATCATCTTATCGGTGCGCTTGTTGCTGCGGGTCCTGAATCCTTTGGTCGGGACGCCCCATGGGCTGACCGGATGACGTCCACCGGATGTACGGCCTTCACCACCACCATGGGGGTGGTCAACCGGGTTCATGGCTACACCGCGAACGGTTGGTCGAATACCGCGCCAACGTTTCGCACCGGCCTTGCCAAGCTTGCGCAATGAATGTTCTGAATTGCCAACTTCACCAATTGTTGCACGACAATCCAGATGAACTTTACGCATTTCGCCAGAACGCAGCCTGAGCTGAGCATAATCGCCATCTTTGCCGACAAATTGCACAGCACTACCTGCAGCGCGGGCGATTTGTGCACCCTTGTGCGGCTTCATTTCAACACAGTGAACTGTCGTACCTACCGGTATTTCACGTAAACACAGCGTGTTACCTGATGCAATCGGTGATTCAGCGCCTGACTGAACCTGATCACCTGCACTGACGCCCTTTGGCGCCAGGATATAACGGCGTTCACCATCAGCATAAAGAATCAATGCCAGGTGTGCACTTCGATTTGGATCGTATTCAATACGTTCCACTTTGCCCGGGATGCCATCTTTGTTGCGTTTAAAATCAATGACGCGATAGTGCCGTTTGTGACCGCCACCACGATGACGCACACTTATCTGGCCCTGATCATTTCTGCCATTCGTCTTGCGCTTGGGCTCGATCAGGCCAGCAAAGGGCTTGCCCTTGTGCAGACCCGGTGTAATGACTCGAACCTGACCGCGACGACCCGGAGATGTCGGTTTTGCTTTTTGTAGTGCCATTAGCTTTTACCCTTAACCTGCATCGGCGAGGAAATCGAGATCCTGCCCTTCTTTAAGCTTCACGTAAGCCTTTTTCCAGTCTTTTCGGCGACCAGGTATCCGGCCGAAGTTCTTTTTCTTGCCCTTCTGACGAAGGATTTGAATCGATTCGACTTCAACAGAAAAGAGTTTCTCAACTGCACGACGAATCTGCGGCTTGCTGGCGTCGATATCAACCTTAAAGACAACCTGGCGTGAATCTTCCGCCATCATTGTGCTTTTTTCAGAGACATGCGGGCCTAGAATAATTTTATAAAGTCCTGAATCGCTCATGAGAACATTCCTTCCAGCTTACTGACAGCTTCAGCAGTAATCACAACGTCTTCATGCTTTAACAGGCTGTACGGATTAAGCCCCGACAAGTCTGTGACTTCAACATTCGGAATGTTACGCGCACCCAGAACTAATGCCTGATCAGGTTCTTCTGTAACAATCAGGACGTCTGACTTGCCAAGAGCTTTCAGCTGACCTGCTACCAGGCTGGTCTTAGGTTCGGCAACACTGAATCCATCGACTATTGTCATACGCTCGGTACGCAGCAATTCGGACAGGATCGCACGCATACCACCGCTGTACATTTTACGATTTACTTTCTGATCAAACACCTGTGTCTCGGCTGGAAATACCTTACCGCCTCCGCGCCATATGGGGCTACGGATAGTGCCGGCACGTGCACGACCTGTTCCTTTCTGGTTGAAAGGTTTTGCACCACCACCAGCCACTGCTGACCGGTTTTTCTGTGCCCGTGTACCACTACGCGCACCTGCCATGTAGGCAGTAACCACCTGGTGCACCAACGCTTCATTATATTTGGCGTCGCATGTCACGTCGGACAAATCCAGCTTTTTACCGCTGTCTGCTCCGTCGCTATTCATTACTGAAACCTGCACGTTGTTACCCTCGAATCCTTGTTATGACTTCTTGATTGCTGGACGAATGATGACATCCGTGCCTCGTGATCCTGGTATGGAACCTTTCACCAGAATCATGTTGCGTTCTTCATCTACACGTACAACCTGTAGATTCTGCTGTGTTACTTTTACATCGCCCATTTGACCCGCCATTTTCTTGCCGGGAAATACTCGTCCCGGGGTCTGGTTCTGACCGGTAGAGCCGAGTGACCGGTGAGAAACTGAAACACCGTGTGTGGCGCGAAGACCACCGAAACCATGCCGCTTAATACCACCGGCAAAACCTTTACCTTTACTGGTTGCCTGTACGTCAACGATTTGTCCGGCTTCAAATATACCGACGCTGATTTCTGAGCCTGCAGTCAGTTCACCAATCTCTTCTTCAGTCGCCCGGAATTCCCAGACACCGCGCCCTGCTTCTACTCCAGCTTTGGAGAAATGCCCGGCCATTGCCTTGCTGACACGACCTGGACGACGTGCGCCAGTTGTTAGCTGAACCGCACTATAGCCTTCCTTGTCTACTGATTTAACCTGAGCGATGCGGTTGCTGGTAATTTCCAGTACCGTGACTGGAGACGATTCGCCCGTATCCTGAAATACACGGCTCATGCCTACTTTGCGCCCTACTAGTCCGATTGCCATTTGTATTACTCCAGTACCTTTATCTGGCTCAACTCAACTTGATTTCGACATCAACACCCGCTGCGAGATCCAGCTTCATCAATGCATCAACAGTCTTGTCAGTTGGGTCAACGATATCCATGATGCGCTTGTGAGTACGGATTTCGTACTGGTCACGCGCCTTCTTGTTGACGTGTGGCGAGCGCAGCAATGTGTAGCGTTCAATCTTGGTCGGCAATGGGATGGGACCCTTTACCAGTGCACCGGTACGCTTTGCCGTATCCACAATTTCCATTGCAGAACGGTCAATCATGCGATGATCGAAAGCCTTGAGCTTGATTCTGATTTTCTGGTTATCCATCTTATTCAATTATCTTGGAAACAACACCCGCGCCCACTGTGCGTCCACCTTCTCGCACCGCAAAACGCAGCCCTTCGTCCATTGCGATCGGTGC